>Ga0190274_10001911_pt1 | contig 12235 bp, 11 predicted proteins | sample Popmic531T_FD_133002 | JGI IMG/M metagenome (GOLD analysis project Ga0190274, IMG submission 133002) | Populus adjacent soil microbial communities from riparian zone of Yellowstone River, Montana, USA - 531 T | ecosystem: Environmental > Terrestrial > Soil > Riparian zone | place: USA: Montana...
CGCCGCCGATCCCGCCGCGCCCAAGCTGATCGCGTTCGAGAGCGTCTATTCGATGGACGGCGACGTCGCGCCGATCGCCGAGATCTGCGACCTCGCCGACAAATATAGCGCGCTCACCTATCTCGACGAGGTCCACGCCGTTGGCATGTACGGCCCGCGCGGCGGCGGCATCTCCGAACGGGATCGGGTCGCCGGCCGGGTGACGATCATCGAAGGCACGCTCGGCAAGGCGTTCGGAGTGATGGGCGGCTACATTTCCGCCGACCGCGACGTCATCGACGTCGTGCGCAGCTACGCGCCCGGCTTCATCTTCACCACCTCGCTGTCGCCGGTGCTCGTCGCCGGCGCCCTCGCCAGCGTTCGCCATCTGAAAGCGTCGACCGCCGAGCGCGAGGCGCAGCAACTGCGCGCCGCGCAGCTCAAGACGATCTTCGCCGAGGCGCGGCTGCCGGTGATGCCCTCGACGACCCATATCGTGCCGTTGCTGGTCGGCGACCCGGTCACCGCGAAGCGGATCAGCGACATCCTGCTCGCCGAATACGGCATCTACGTGCAGCCGATCAATTATCCGACCGTTCCCCGCGGCACCGAGCGCCTGCGCTTCACCCCGGGCCCGGCGCACAGCGAGGCGATGATGCGCGACCTCGCCAGGGCGCTGGTCGAGATCTGGGACCGGCTGGAGATGCGCTGGGCCGCGTGATCAACCCGCTGGGTAGAGACTCTCGTCGCCCTGCTCGAAGCGCTCGCCGCGCGCCTCCCTATAGGTGTTCACCGTCATCGGGTTCAGCCAATAAGCGTCGAACAGCAGGCGATTGCGCGGCGTATCGCCGAAGACGGCGCGCTGCGCGTCCCAATTGACCCGCCGCCGCACCTCGTCGAGGCTCAACCCCTGCTCGGCGAGGGGCCCGATTTGAGCTCGCAAATCGCGCAAGGTCGCGGCGAGCCGATCGATATAGGCGCTGTCGGTCTGCGGCTCGCCATGGCCGGGGATCAGGATTCGATGGTGGAGCGCCTTGATCCGCTCGAGGACTCCGAGCCAGTCTCGCGGAAAGCTGAAGAAGCCGAACGGGACGGGGGAAACGACGATGTCGCCGGTAACGACGATCCGCTCATTGGGAAGCCAGGCGATCGCGTCGCCCTCGGTATTGGCCCGACCGAGGAAGCGGAGATGGACCGGCCGCACCGGATCGTCCAGCCTGAGCTCGTCGGCGAAGGTCTCGGTGGGAAGGACCAGATAGGTGCCGCGAATGGCCGTCATTCGCTCGCGCGTGTCGGCCTCCATCCGACGATAGCGGGCCCGGGTCGCTTCGTCATGCCGGGGGTCGCGAAGCTGCGCGGCTATGAAGGCGAGCGTGCCCGCGCTTTGATTGAGGAAGATCGTCTCCATCCGCTCGTCGGGGTGAAGGCTGATATAGCGCCGGATCGGGCCGTTCAGGGCGCGCAGCGTCCCGGTGGTGGAAACGATCCTGACGCTCGGCCAGGCGGCGCGGATCTCCGATCCGCCCTGCGGATGGTCGTTGTGCCAGTGAGTATAGAGCAGGACCTTGACCGGCTTCGACGTGATTGAGCGGATGAAGTCGACGGCGCGCCGTCCGTCCGCCCGGGTCAGGCCGCTGTCGATCACCACCATGCCGTCGCTCTGCTCGACGATCGTGATGTTGCCGGTGACCGCGCCGCGATATTCGGGCGGGGTCGACAGGAGGTGGACGCCCGGCGCTATCGAACGGGCCGCATAGGGCGCGAGGTCCGGCTGAGCGCGACAGGGTGAAGCCGCCAGAAGCAGGGCGAAGACGAGCATACGCATCGGGATGCGCTCCTTTCACTTCGTCCCCGGCCCTCAAGCAGCCGGATCGCCCGAAAGAAGCAAAGCCCGCCCGACGAAGCCGGGGATAAATTCGATCAAGCGCTGGCGAAACCCGCTTGGATTCCCTAGTGCGTCGCTCATGCGGATCGCCATCGCCTCCGATCATGCCGCCGTCGCGCTCAAGGCGGAGCTGATCGGCTGGCTCGGCGAATCCGGTCATGAGGTCACCGATCTCGGCCCGCAGGGCGTGGATTCCGTCGACTATCCCGATTTCGGCTACAAGCTGGCCGAGGAGATCGCCGCCGGCCGCGCCAAGCGCGGAATCGCCCTTTGCGGCTCGGGCATCGGCATCTCCATCGCCGCCAACCGTCACCCCGCCTGCCGCGCCGCGCTCGTGTCGGAGCCGCTGTCGGCGAGCCTGGCCCGCCAGCATAACGACGCCAACGTCATCGCCATGGGCGCCCGCCTGATCGGCGTCGAGATGGCCAAAGCCTGCATCGAGACGTTCCTGTCGACCGATTTCGCCGGCGACCGCCATAGCCGGCGGGTCGACAAGCTCTCCCATCCCCATTTCAGCAAGGAAGATTCATGAGCAGCCGCCCGATCAGCGAGGTCCAGCCCGACGGCTTCTTCACCGATCGCCTCAGACAGGCCGACACCGACGTCGCCGATGCGGTCGCCGCCGAGCTCGACCGGCAGCAGAATCAGATCGAGCTGATCGCGTCCGAGAATATCGTCAGCCGCGCGGTGCTCGAGGCGCAGGGATCGGTGCTCACGAATAAATATGCAGAAGGCTATCCCGGGCGGCGATACTACCAAGGCTGCGCGCCTTCGGATGCCGTGGAGACATTGGCGATCGAGCGGGCGAAGGAGCTGTTCGGCTGTGCATATGCAAACGTCCAGCCGCATAGCGGCGCGCAGGCGAACGGGGCGGTGATGCTGGCGCTGACCAGGCCCGGCGACACCATCCTCGGCATGTCGCTGGACGCCGGCGGCCACCTCACCCACGGCGCCAGGCCGGCCATGTCCGGCAAATGGTTCAACGCCATCCAGTACGGCGTTCGCCCCGACGACCATCTCATCGATTTCGACGAGGTCGAGCGGTCGGCGAAGGAGCATCGGCCGACCCTGATCATCGCCGGCGGCTCGGCCTATCCGCGCCATATCGATTTCGCCCGCTTCCGCGCGATCGCGGACGAGGTCGGCGCGATCTTCATGTGCGACATGGCCCATTTCGCCGGCCTGGTCGCGGCGGGCGAGCATCCGACCCCGTTCGGCCACGCCCATGTCGTCACCACCACCACCCACAAGACCTTGCGCGGCCCGCGCGGCGGCATGGTGCTGACCGACGAAGAGGCCATCGCCAAGAAGATCAACTCGGCCGTCTTCCCCGGCCTTCAGGGCGGCCCGCTGATGCACGTCATCGCCGCCAAGGCGGTCGCTTTCGGGGAGGCGCTGCAGCCCGATTTCAAGACCTATGCGAAGGCGGTGATCGCCAACGCCAAGGCGCTCGCCGGCCGCCTCAAGGAGCGCGGCGCCGACCTCGTCTCGGGCGGCACCGACACCCATCTCGCCCTCGTCGACTTGAGGCCGATCGGAGTGACCGGCAAGGACGCCGACGAGGCGCTCGAGCGGGCCGCGATCACCTGCAACAAGAACGGCGTCCCCTTCGACCCGCTGCCGCCGGTCAAGACCAGCGGCATCCGAGTCGGCTCGCCGGCGGGCACCACCCGCGGCTTCGGAGTGCAGGAATTCCGCGACATCGCGGACATGGTCGCCGATGTGCTGGAAGGCCTGAGCGCCAATGGCGAGGAGGGCAATGGCGCGGTCGAGGCGGACGTGAAGGCGCGCGTCCGCGAGCTTTGCGCCCGCTTCCCGATCTACTCGGAGCAATGAGGGTCCAAACCCGGTGCTGGAGGCGGTCGTGACGGGTTGGCATTTGTCGTCCGGCAAGGAGCGAGGAGGGAGCGATGCTAAACGCATCGTGACCGACGCAGCGACGCCGTCCGGGCGGCAAAGGACAGCCCGCCGCTTCGCGGTCGGCCGGGGAAGGCGGCTCGGGGTGTCGAGCGTCTCGGCCGGGCTGCCTGGCCCGCCCTTCGCCGCTCTCCTGCCCAGCCGCCTTCCCCGGCCGATCACGGCCACCTCCAGCACCGGGTTTGGACCCTGATGCGCTGCCCCTTTTGCTCGCATGAGAACAGCCAGGTGAAGGACAGCCGTCCCACCGAGGACGGCTCCGCCATCCGCCGCCGCCGCCAGTGCGAGGATTGCGGCGCCCGCTTCACCACGTTCGAGCGGATCCAGCTGCGCGAGCTGACCGTGGTGAAGTCGGAGAACCGCCGCGAGCCGTTCGACCGGACCAAGCTCGAACGCTCGCTCGCCATCGCCTGCCGCAAGCGGCCGGTACCGCCCGAGCGGATCGAGCGCCTGGTCTCCTCGATCCAGCGCCAGATGGAGACGAGCGGCGAAACCGAAATGGCCTCCTCGCGGATCGGCGAGATGGTCATGGAGGGCCTCAAGGCGCTCGACCCCGTCGCCTATATCCGCTTCGCCTCCGTCTATAAGGACTTCCGCGAAGCCAAGGATTTCAAGGATTTCGCGGGTTCGGTCTCGGAGGCCGGGAAAGAGTGACCTCACCCCCGGCGATCGTGCTGGTCCGCCCCCAGCTCGGCGAGAATATCGGCAAGGCGGCGCGGGCCATGCTCAATTTCGGGCTGACCGACCTGCGTCTGGTGGCGCCTCGCGACGGCTGGCCCAATCCCTCCGCCGGTCCCGCCGCCTCCGGCGCGGACCTGGTCCTGGAGCGGGCGCGGGTGTTCTCCACTGTCGCCGAGGCCGTGGCGGATTGCCCGTTCGTCTACGCGACGACGGTCCGCAAGCGCGGCCTGGTCGTTCCGGTCATTTCGCCCGAAGAAGCGGGCCGGGAGATCCACGCCAACGAGGGCGCTTCCGCAATCCTGTTCGGCGCCGAACGATCCGGCCTCGAAACCCAGGAGGCCGCGCTCGCCGGCAAGATCGTGACTGTGCCGGTCAATCCCCGCTTCCGATCGCTGAACCTCGCCCAGGCGGTGATCCTGATCGCCTACGAATGGTCCAAGCATGAGACGCTCGCCGTCCCGACCGAAGGGGAGCCGGCCGAGCCGCGGGCGCCGCACGAGCATCTCGAAGGGCTGATCCAGCAGCTCTACGACTCGCTGGCGGCGGTCGATTATTTCCACCCGCCCGACCGCACGCCGGCGACGAAGAACACGATCCGCACCATCCTCACCAAGGCCGGCTGGTCGACCCGCGAGATCCAGGCCCTGCGCGGCATCGTTCGGGCGCTGGCCGAGCCGCGAGGCCGGGGCCGCGAATCTTGACTTTTCGTGCCGTTGGACGATGATTCCCGATCTCTTCCAGCTGAGAGAGCAGGACCATGAAAAGGCTGATTCTCCTGATCGTCGCCATCGGCGCCACCGCCAGCGTCGCGCAATTGGACGCTCGGCCGCGCGACAAGAACAGCAAGAGCACCTACGATCCCAACCAGATCGTCTGCACGCGCCAGCGGGATACGGGGTCCAGGGTCATGCAGAGCCGGATATGCATGACCCAGCGAGAGTGGGAGATTTTCCGCCGCGAGCAGCGCCAGGCGATCGACCGCGCCCAGACGACCCGAGTCCATCCCACTGGCTGAGATTGCGGCGAGCAGGGCCGTTCCATCGCGGGGGGCGCCAGGCGATCGACCGCGCGTAGGCGCCGATTCCGTCCCGTGGGCTGAGCATCATTTGATCGCGATTGCGGAATTTGCTCGCCTCGGGCTTTTCCCTTGCCCAACCGATCGTTCCCGCGCGACCGTTCAATCGGCAGTCATCTGCGCTGCCTCATCTGCGCGTTGGCCTCGGCTCCGGTGGACAGGCCCGGAGGCCGAAGCTAAGATCGAACTTTGCACAAGGGCTGTAACTCTATGACCAGGGTCGTGTTTCTCGCTTCGCTGCTGATCTCCACCGCCGCCGTCGCGCAGGCGCCGTCCAATACCGACTCCAGCGCCGGGCCCGATCCCAACCAGCGGGTCTGCCGCAACCTCGGCGAGACCGGCTCGCGCCTGGCCCGCACCCGAGTCTGCCTGACCCGCGCGCAATGGGAAGAGCGCCGCCGCGAGGCGAGGCAGAATGTCGAGCGCGCCCAGACCACCCGGGTGGAGCGGCCTTCCGGTCCTTGACTTCGGCCATGGCAGCCGCCATGTGCCCGCCTTCGCAATTGGCCCCGCACCCCTGGTGAAGCGGGCGCCGCGCCGGACGCATGTGGTCCGGCGGTGCGGCTCCAGGGAATTTTGACAACGCGAATTGGAGTATCATGATGTCGAAGCGCTCTAGCGCCAAGTATAAGCTCGACCGCCGCATGGGCGAGAACGTCTTCGGGCGGCCCAAGAGCCCGGTCAATCGCCGCGAATATGGTCCCGGCCAGCACGGCCAGCGCCGCAAAAGCAAGATCTCCGATTTCGGCATCCAGCTGCGCGCCAAGCAGAAGCTCAAGGGCTATTATGGCGACGTCACCGAAAAGCAGTTCAAGCGCGCCTATACCGACGCCGCGAGGATGAAGGGCGACACCGGCCAGAATCTGATCGGTCTGCTCGAGCGCCGTCTCGACGCCGTCGTCTATCGCGCCAAGTTCGCGCCGACGATCTGGGCCGCGCGCCAGCTGGTCAATCACGGCCATATCCGGGTCAACGGCAGGAAGCTCAACATCGCCTCGGCCAAGGTCGATGTGGGCGACGTCGTCGAGCTGGGCCCGAAGGCGCAGGAAATGGCGCTGGTGATCGAGGCCCAAGGCCTCGCCGAGCGCGACATCCCGGAATATATCGTTCAGGACGGCGCCACGAAGATCGTCTTCAACCGCGTCCCGACGCTCGACGAAGTGCCCTATCCGGTGCGGATGGAGCCCAATCTGGTGGTCGAGTTCTACTCGCGCTGATCGAGCTTTTCAGGACCGAAAAAAGGGCGGCTCCGCGAGGGGCCGCCCTTTTTCTGTCCGCGGCGCGGCCTAGCGCGGCGTCGCCGGCAAGGATCGACCGAGAAAGCTGCCCATCCGCTCCAGCATCTGCGTTCGCGCGGCCGAATCCGCCAGATCATGTTCGAGGTCCGCGAACGCCACCAGCTCGCTGCGCTTGCCGGCCGCCCTGAGCGCCGCGTCCATGCGCTGGGAGTGGACGACGCCCACATTGGTATCGCGGACGCCGTGGAACAGCAGCACCGGCGCGGCGATCCGCTCGACATTCTGCAACGGCGAACCGGCCCGCACATGCGGTCCCTGCCCGACGAATTGGCGGACAAGCTCGTAGTTCGCGAAATTCCGCGCCTCCTCCCACAGCAAGGCGAGATCGGTGACCGGCGCGATGGCGACGATCGCCTTGAACAGGCCCGGTTCCGCAACCCCGGACTGGAGGGCGGCATAGCCGCCATAGGACCAACCGACCACTGCCAGCCGGTTCGGGTCGACGCCCTGCGCGACCAGCCAGCGGCCGCCGGCGGTGACGTCGCCGATCGACGTCTGCCATCCCCTAAAGCCGTTTTGCGCCATCCACGCGTCGCCATAGCCTTCCGACCCGCGATAATTGGGCTGCAGCACCGCATAGCCCTGGTTGGCGAAGAACTGCGCCATCCAGTCGAAGCCCCATTCGTCGCGCGCGCTGGGTCCCCCGTGTGGAAGGACGATCCCCGGGAGGCCGCGCGCGTCCTGGCGCCCGGGCGGAAGGGTGAGATAGGCCGGCACCTGCACTCCGTCCGGAGCCGGATAGCTGATCGGGCGGACGTTCGACAAAGTCACGCCGTCGAGCTGCGCGCGCACCGGCATGATCTCCTCCATCGCGCGTCGCGTGCGGTCATAGAGATAGTAGCGGCCCGGATTGGAATCGCTTTGCGTCAGCACGACCAGCTTGCTGCCGTCGCTGCTCGCCCCCGCAAAATAGATCGCCGGCTGCCCGGGCAGCGCGCGGGTCACCGTTCGCGCGAGCTCCGCATATTGGGGGTCGAACCAGATGACCTCGCGCCGATCCTCGGCGAAAGTGACGCCGGCCACCTTGCCCGAGCGCCCGATCCTGACGATGTCATCGACGTCCACGCGCTCGTTGGCATAGACGAGCTCGGCCGCAAGGCTCTCATCGAGGCGTATGCGGTAGAGCGCGAGCCGCCCGTTCAAGGTCTTGAGCGCATAGGCGCAATTGCATTCAGCCTCGATCGCGAGCGGCCGGATCCCTTCCCGGGTTATGCTGTTATAGCGCCCGAAGTCGCGCCACTCGCGCGACCCGGGGAGCCGGTAATAGAAGTTGGTCCAGGGACTGAGCTCGCCCTCCCGGCTCTGCGGCGCGACCATCAGACGTACCTGGCCTCGCCCGTCGGTCAGATAATGGGATGCGCGGCGGTCGGCCGGCTCGACCTGGGTCGAACGCAGCGTGTTGATGTCAACCCGATCCACGCCCATGCCCTCGACGCGGCGGCCGGTTCGGGTTCCGGTCACCCGGCTTTCCGGTATATATTCGCGCGCCATCAGCACCGCATTGCCGTCCGCGGGAAGCCAATCGAGAATCGCGCCGGAGGTTTGGCGCAGCCAGGCGTCGTAAGCCGATTCGCGCTGGCCGAGTTCGCGGATGTTGGAACCGTCGGCATTGACCGCGAACAGCCGGTTGAAGCCGATCAACTGCCCTTCGATATTGCTTGTGCCCCGGACCGAGCAGACCAGGCGGGTATCGCTGACGAAGCGGCACCAGCTCAGCCGCTCGGGCTGACCGCTCGAACGCAGCACCGGTCGCGCGTCCCCGCCCTCGACCAGGTCCGCGACCACCGCCGCCGAAGCGGTGCCGCGCGCCGGCGCGATATAGACGGCGTAGCGGCCACTCGGCGAGATATCGAGGAAGCTCACGCTCTCGCGAGGACCGAATTGGCCGGCCGCATTGTTCCCGCTCGCCTGCGCCGGTGCCGCCGCGGGCGGTTGAGCCGCGGACGAAGCCGCCGCGCAACCCAGCGCCGCCAAGATAAAAGCGTGCAATCTATACATTTTAGATTCCCCCACCCCCATGCGCTAGTTGCAGATTTCGCCCTTTGCAATGGCTTGCCAGCTATCGACCAACCGCTTGCCTCGGTCGTCAGGCGAGTCATATAGGGGCTCCCCAACGGTCTCGGAGGAGCGTCATGCGGCTGCTATCAAGGTTCGTCCTCAGTGTGGCCGCGCTCCCCATGCTGGCCGGCTGCGCCACCATGGCGGGGAGTCAAAGCTCGCCGGATATCTCATTGGAAACGCTGCAGCGAACGACCCGGGAACTCTCGAGCGACGCTTATGAGGGGCGGGCTCCGGGCACCCCGGGCGAAGAGCGGACAGTCGCTTTCCTGTCGCAGGAGTTCGCGCGAGCCGGCCTTCAACCGGGAAATGAAGGCAGCTGGACCCAGGACGTGCCGCTGGTCGAGATCACGGCGCAGGGCAGTCCGCGGCTCCAGGTCAGCGGCTCCGGCCAGACGCTCAATTTCGCCTATCGGACCGACTATATCGGCGCTTCCTACCGCGCTCAGCCGCGCGTCTCGGTGGAGAATAGCGAGCTGGTTTTCGTCGGCTACGGCATCAATGCGCCGGAGCGTGGCTGGAACGATTATGAGGGGGTCGACGTCCACGGCAAGACGGTGGTCATCCTGGTCAACGATCCGGACTGGCAGACCCAGGGCCTGCAGGGGCCCTTCGGCGGCCGGGCGATGACCTATTACGGCCGCTGGACCTACAAATATGAGGAGGCGGCCCGTCAGGGCGCGGCGGCGGCGCTGATCGTCCACGACACCGCTCCCGCCTCCTATGGCTGGAACGTGGTCGAGAACAGCTGGACCGGCCCGCAGCCGCAAATGCAGACTCCGAACGACGGCGCCGACCAGACCGCGATGAACGGCTGGCTGACCAACGACGCGGCGCGGCGGCTGATGGCGGCGGCGGGCCAGGATCTCGACGCTCTGACCAGGGCGGCGCAGCAGCGCGGCTTCCGCGCGGTGCCGCTTGGGCTCAGAGCGTCGGTGACCATTGACAACCAGATCCGCCGTTTCGCCTCCAGGAATGTGATCGGGGTGCTCCCCGGCCGAACGCGCCCCGACGAATATGTGCTCTACACCGCCCATTGGGACCATCTCGGCACCTGCACCGAAACCGGCGAGGACCGGATCTGCAACGGCGCCGTCGACAATGCCAGCGGCACCGCGGCGCTGATCGCGCTCGCCGAGGCGCACGCGCGCGCCGGCCGCCCCGACCGGACGATCATCTTTCTAGCCGTCACGGCTGAGGAGTCGGGCCTGCTCGGTTCCGCATATTATGCGGCCAACCCGATCTACCCCCTGGCGCAGACGGCCGGCGGCTTCAACATGGACTCGCTCAACATGGCCGGGCCGGCGCGGGACTTCGTCTCGATCGGCGGCGGCAAGTCCGAGCTCGACTCCTATCTCGCCCGAGCCGCGGCGGCCGCCGGCGTGCGGGTGTCGCCGGAGCCGACGCCGGAGGCAGGCTATTATTTCCGCTCCGACCAGTTCAGCCTCGCCAAAATGGGCGTGCCGATGCTCTATGGCCGCGGCGGCGAGGATCTGGTCAATGGCGGCCCCGCCGCGGGCCGAGCGGCGGCGCAGGCTTATCGCGCCACCCGCTATCACGGCGTCGACGACGAATATGATCCCAATTGGGATTGGTCGGGGGCGCTGACCGACGTCGGCATCTATTATCGCGTCGGCCGAGAGCTTGCGACCACCGACGCCTGGCCGAACTGGCTGCCCGGCGATGAATTCCGGGCGATCCGGGATCGCTCCCGCGCCGGCCGGTGAAATGAGTTTCCGGCAGCCCCCCGAATGGGCGCCGCACGATTTCGTCTGGATCGGCTTCCCCAGCCATGAGGAGGAGTGGCCCGGCGTGTTGGAGGCGGCGCGCGCGGAGGTCGCGGAATTCGCGCGAGCGATCGACGCCGATGGCAAAGGCGAGGAAGTCCGCCTGGTCGCCGCCGATGCGGGCTCGGCGGAAGTCGCGCGAAGATTCGCGCCGTTCGCAACGATCGTGCAGGAGCCGTTCGGCGACGTCTGGCTGCGCGATACCGGGCCAATCGTCCTCAGGCGTGGCGACCGGCGCCGCGCGGCCCGCTTCCGCTTCAACGGCTGGGGCGGCAAATATGTCATGGTCGGCGACGAGGAGATCGGCGGCGCCCTCGCCGCCTCGGCCGGTCTCGACGCCGACAGCCATGACTGGATCCTGGAAGGAGGCGCCATCGACGTCGATGGCACCGGCTTGGCGGTCACCACCGAGCAATGCCTGCTCAATCCGAACCGGAATCCGGGCATGGGCCGCGAAGAGATCGAGACGCGGCTCGAGGCCGAGCTCGGTATCGAGCGTCTGCTCTGGCTGGGCGAGGGTCTGGCCCACGACCATACGGATGGCCATGTCGACAATCTCGCCCGATTCGTCGGTGAAGGCGTGCTGGCGGTGCCGGCGCCGGCGGACAGCAGCGACCCAAATCACCAAATCTATGCCGACGCTCGCTATCGCGCCGAGGCATTCGGGCTACGGGTGGTTCCCCTGCCCTCGCCCGGCCGGGTCGAGCGCGACGGGGAGATCGTTCCCGCCTCCTACATGAACTTCTACATCGGCAATGCGGCGGTGGTGGTGCCGACCTATGGCGCGGCGAACGACGAAGCCGCCGTCGAGCTGATCGGCGCGCTGTTCCCGGGGCGGATTGCGAAGGGCGTCCGCGCCGACCATATCCTGGTCGGCGGCGGAAGCTTCCATTGCATCAGCCAGCAGGTGCCGAAATGACGAAGCTCACAGTCGCCGCGCTTCAGCTCGCCTTCACCGGCGACACGGACGAGAATATCCGCAACGTTGCGGAGCTCGTCCGCGAGGCCGCGAGCAAGGGCGCCAAGGTGGTGCTGCCGCCCGAACTGTTCGAAGGCCTGTATTTCTGCCGGACGCAGGAGGAGGAGCATTTCGCCCAGGCGAGGCCAGTGGAGTCGCATCCGGCGGTGCTGGCGATGCGCAGGCTCGCCGCCGAGCTCGGCGTCTACATCCCGACCAGCTTCTTCGAGGCGGACGGACCGCATCATTACAACAGTCTGGCTATGATCGACGATCAGGGCGCGGTCATGGGCGTCTATCGCAAGAGCCACATTCCGGACGGGCCCGGCTATTCCGAGAAATTCTACTTCCGGCCCGGAAACAGCGGCTTCAAGACCTGGCAGACGCCGGCGGGCACGCTCGGCGCCGGCATTTGCTGGGACCAATGGTATCCGGAGGTCGCCCGCTCGCTGACCCTGATGGGCGCGGAAATCCTGTTCTACCCGACCGCGATCGGCAGCGAGCCGCAGGACCCCGAGCTCGACACCAGCCGCCTGTGGCGCCGGGCGATGATCGGCCATGCCGTCTCCAACGCGGTTCCGGTGGTCGCGGCCAACC
>Ga0190274_10001912_pt1 | contig 12231 bp, 16 predicted proteins | sample Popmic531T_FD_133002 | JGI IMG/M metagenome (GOLD analysis project Ga0190274, IMG submission 133002) | Populus adjacent soil microbial communities from riparian zone of Yellowstone River, Montana, USA - 531 T | ecosystem: Environmental > Terrestrial > Soil > Riparian zone | place: USA: Montana...
CCGCTCGACGATCGCGACCTTCAGCCCGAGCTGCGAAGCGCGGATCGCCGCGACATAGCCGCCCGGGCCCGAGCCGAGGACGATAAGATCGTAAGTGTCAGCCATTCGATGCTCCGAAATTCCTGATCACCCCGCCACGATCCGGATGTAGCGCGCCGCCACCCAGCCGGAATGGCAGGGGCCGTCATAAGCGCGCGGGCGGGGAATGTTGGAGCCGACGCCGCAATCCTCTTCCGGCCTGCCCGCCGGGCCGAAGACGATGCCGAGCCATTCGCCGCGCTCCTCGCAGACGTTGACGATATGGCCGGGTCCGAGCCGGCCGATGTCGCGCGCATCGCGGCCGGGGCCGGCGCGGACGGTGAGGTAGTTGTCGCCTCGCGGGTTGAGCCCCGTCACCTCGCCCTGGCTGAGGCAGGCGTCGAGATCGGGCGCGACGGTGCCGATGCGGACCGGCCGGTCGGGAGTCGCGGCGAGGGCTGAAGCGCCGACCAGAAGCGCCGCGAGGAGCACCGCCTTCATCGGTCTGCCCAGGCCAGCATCGCCCAGGCGAACAGGGTGACGATGCAGAAGATCGGCCAGGACCAGGCGAAGTGGAAGCCTTCCAGGTGAAGCTGGACGAGGCCGTAGCGGGCCCAGTCGGCGACCTGGCCGGTGCCGTCGCGCATCACGTAGGGGACGGCCAACGCCCCGATCGCTCCGATCGTGACGGCTTTGACCAGCGCCATGTCAGGCTCGACGATCTGCGGTGGAAACGCGGTGATCCGGCATAGATCCTTCCTGACGCGCTGCCCGTCGCACGGGTTCTGCGCGTGCGGGACCGCTCATGCAAGCATGCCCAGCGGATTCTCGACGAGGCGCTTGAACGCCTGCATCAGCCGCGCTCCGTCGGCGCCGTCGATGGCGCGGTGGTCGAAGCTGCCGGTCGCGCTCATCACCGTGGCGATCTGCAGGGAGTCGTCGATCACATAAGGCCGCTTCTCGCCCGCGCCGATCGCCATGATCATCCCTTGCGGCGGGTTGATGACCGCGTCGAACGCCTTGATCCCGAACATCCCCATGTTCGAGATCGACGCCGTCCCTCCCTGATATTCGTGCGGCTGCAGCTTGCCCTCCTTGGCGCGGCCGGCGAGCTCCGTCATCTCCTTCGAGATGGCCGACAGGCTCTTGCCGTCGGCGGCAGCGATGATCGGGGTGATCAGCCCCCCCGGGATGGACACGGCGACCGAGATGTCGGCGCGGCTATATTTGAGCAGATGGTCGCCCGAGATCGAGACGTTGCACTCCGGCACCTCGATCAGCGCGACCGCCAGCGCCTTGATCAGCATGTCGTTGACGCTGAGCTTCACGCCACGGCCCTCGAGGCCCTTGTTGAGTTCGCCGCGAAGCTTCAGCAGCGCGTCGAGGCGGATGTCGACGGTGAGGTAGATGTGCGGGATCGTCTGCTTCGCCTCGGTGAGGCGCCGCGCGATCGTCTTGCGCATGTTGGAGAGCTTGACCTCCTCGTGCGGAATATCGGTCTCGACGACGGCCGGGGGCGCCGCGGAAGCCGGCCCGGGCGCCGCTGCCTTCGCCGGCGCTCTGCCCTCCGCGCCCTCAATGTCGGCCTTGACGATTCGACCGCCGGGGCCCGAGCCGGTGACACTGGCCAGATCGATGCCCTGCTGCCCGGCGAGACGGCGGGCCAGCGGGCTCGCCTTCACCCGCTCGCCGCTGCCGGCCGCTTTCGGGGCGGGCCCAGGCGCAGGCGCGGGCGCCGGGAAGGAGGGCGCATCGGCCTTGGGCGCCTCCGCTTTCGGCGGCGCCGGGACCGGGTCCGCCTTCGGCGCCGGAGCGGCCGCGCTCGCATCCTCGCCCTCGCCGGCGATCAAGGCGATGACGGTGCCGACCTTCACCTCGTCCGTGCCCTCGGCGACGAGGATTTTCGCGATCGTGCCCTCGTCGACCGCCTCGAACTCCATCGTCGCCTTGTCGGTCTCGATTTCGGCGAGGATGTCGCCCGACGCCACGCTGTCGCCCTCCTTGACCAGCCACTTGGCGAGCGTCCCCTCCTCCATGGTCGGAGACAGAGCGGGCATCTTCAGTTCGATCGGCATGGAAGAGGGCTTTCCTTTCGCGATCCGCACGCCCGCCGATCCAAACAGCATTGCGGCCATATTGGTCAAGGGCACGCTTGCGTGGAACGACGTTCTAGCGCACCACCGCCTCGAACGATCGGAGACGGCATGCGCTCCTACCTGGTGGTGATGGACGAGACCGAGGAGGCGCTGACCGCCCTGCGCTATGCGGCGCGGCGGGCGGCGCGGACCGGCGGCGGAGTCGAGATCCTGGCGCTCATACCGCAGGCCGAATTCTCGCAATGGGGCGCGGTCCAGGCCGCGATCGAGGAGGAGGCGCGGCTGCGCGCTGAGGCGATGCTGGTCCAGGCCTCCGGCGAGATCGCCGAGGAGGCCGGGATCAAGCCATCGATCACGGTCAAGCAGGGCGAACCGGTAAAGGCGGTCGGCGAGCTCTTGAAAGAGCGCGACGACATTTCGGCGCTTGTGCTCGGTGCCTCCGCCGAGGGTGGCCCGGGACCGCTGATCAGCCATTTCGCCGGCGCCGCCGCGGCCAGCCTCCCCTGCCCGCTGATCATCGTTCCCGCGGACTTGAGCGACGAAGCGCTGGCGCGGCTCAGCTAGAATTCGTACTCAATCCTCCCCTCGATTTCGAGGGGAGGGGACCAGCCGCAGGCTGGTGGAGGGGCCCCTTAACGGCGAAAGATCCCCCTCCACCATGCTGCGAATGGTCCCCTCCCCTGCAAATGCAGGGAGGACGAGAAGTGGTGAATGAAGGGGCGGGCGCCCGCGGGCGCCCGCCCAGTGTGTCCCTCCCAATGCTCGGGAAGGTGCGGAACGGTTCAGCCGCGCTCGCCGGGCGGGGGCGGACGACGGGGCGGCGCCGGTCGGGGCGCCGGACGCGGCGCGGGCCTCGCGACGGGCGCCGGGCAGGCGCAGCGCGGCCGGACATGGCGGCGGACCCGGCGGCGCGGCCGCTGCACTTCGACATATTCCTCGACCACCTCCTCGGAATAACCGCCGGTGGTCACCGTCGTCTCGATAACGATCGGATAGGCATAGCCGTAGCCATAGGCGCCATAGCCGTAACCGTAGCCGCCCTGGCCGTAATCCCAGCCGCCGCCGTGATGACCGCCATGACGACCGCCGCGGTGCCCGTCGTCGCCGTCATGGCCGGGATAATCGGGACCTTCGTCGTCCCCATGTCGCTCGAACCAGGAATAATCCTCTTCGCTCGGACGATGATGACGGCTGCCGCGATAGGCGGGGACGCCGTCCTCGTCGTCCCACTCCTCGCCATAACGGTCCCAGTCGAAATCCTCGCGCGTGTCGACGATCCGGCCGCCCCGATCGATCATATAGGCGTCGTCATAATAGCGGACCCAGCGATGATCCGGCCCGGGATCGGTGAAGCCATAGACCTGCCAATTGTTCACGTGGAATTGCGGCCCGAACCAGAAGGGATGGATGAAGAAGCCGCGCTGGAGGCGGCGATGCCGGAAATTCGGCCCCGGATGCCTGAAGCCGCCTCCGTGACGGACCACGACATTGGGTCCTTGGCCCGGCATGCCGACCGTGCCGCCGCCGCGCCAGTGGCCGCCGCCGCGATGGCTGCCGCCGGCCTGCTCCGCCGAGGCGAGGGACGGGATGAGCATCGCGCCCGCCGCCAGAATGGAAAGGGTCAGTGTGCGCATGCCGGGTCCCCTGTTCGCAACGACTCGCTCCGGCACGAAGCCCGGAGCGGGGTGAACCCCGTTTTTACCCTTTGGAAACCATGTTTGCCATGCCGTGGAGTCGGCCGGCGAGCCTCTGTGCCAGTTTGACACAGCCAGCCTCGTCCTCGGCATCGAACCGACCGGCGCTGGGGCTGTCGAGGTCGATCACGCCGAGGAGGCGAGCAGGTGCGGACGTCCCCCGGACGTCCGCAGCCATGCCGGGGGCATGGCTGCCAGCTCGCCCGTCGATCAGGATCGGCACCACCAGCTCGGAGCGCGAGGCAACGTCGCAGGCGATATGGCCGGGAAAGGCATCGACGTCGTCGATCCGCTGCGGGGCCAGGCTCGCCGCCGCGGCGCCGCAGACGCCCTTGCCGAACGGAATCCGGATGCAGGCGGGCCGGCCCTGGAACGGCCCGAGCACCAGCTCGCCGCCGATATTGCGGTAGAAGCCGGCCCAGTTGAGATCGGGCAGAGCTTCCCAGAGCAAGGCCGCGACATTGGCCATGTTGGCGACCGGATCGGGCTCGCCGGAAGTCAGCGCGTCGGCCGCTTCGGTCAGCTCGCGCCAGAGCTCCGCCTTGTCCGCCGCTTCGATCCTGAAATCGTACATTCGACTCTCCGTCACCCTGAACTCGTTTCAGGGTCCATGTCTCCGCCGCCCCGCAGTCTCCGGAATGGATGCTGAAACAAGCTCAGCATGACGGTCAGTCGACCGTCACCTTCCCTCGTCCCTGCTTCACCGATCCGCGCTGTTTCTTCGCATCGATCCGTTTCGCCCTGGCGGCCCGGCTCGGGCGGGTCCGCACCCGTTTCGCCTGCTTCACATGGGCACGCTCGATCAATTCCGCCAGCCGCGCCCGCGCATCCTCGCGATTGGCCTCCTGGGTCCGATATTTGCGGGCGGTGATTACGATCTCGCCGGCCGAGGTCATCCGGCTGCCGGCGAGCGTCTTGAGACGCTGGTAGACGTCCGGCGCGAGGCCGAGTTTGAAAACGTCGCAGCGCAGCTGGCAGGCGGTCGCGACCTTGTTGACGTTTTGGCCGCCCGGCCCAGACGCGGCCAGAAAGCGTTCTTCCAACGCCTCTTCCGGAAGCTCAAACGACATCGCCATAGCCCGCGCTGACGAAAGTGGGCGGCAAGGGCGCGGTCGCCTCGATCGGCGGCTTGGCGCCGCGATCGACCCTGAGCGAGAGCGCGTGCAGCAGCATCGGCCCCCTGCCCTTGCCGTAGACCGGATCGCCGGCGATCGGGATGCCGATGCCCGCGGCGGCATGGATCCGGATCTGGTGGGTGCGGCCGGTTTCGGGCGTGAACACGACCACCGCCCGTCCCTCGCGAACCGTGGCGACGCGCCAGTGAGTCACCGCCGCCTTGCCGACCGGGTCCGGAACCATCCGCCAGCCTTCCTCGGCGGTCGAAATCTTGCCGAGCGCCATGTCGACCGTGCCTGCCTCGTCGTCCGGGATGCCGTCGAGCACCGCCACATAGGTCTTGCCGACCTTCTTGTCCTCGAAGGCGCGCTGGAAGGCCTTGTGCGCCTTGGGGTTGCGGGCGAGCAGCAGGCAGCCCGACGTGTCGCGGTCGAGCCGGTGCACCGACAAGGGCAGCCGCTTAAATCCGAAACGAAGATGGTGAAGATAATCTTCCAGGCTCTCCGGCGTCCGGGCGCCGGGATGGACGGCAAGGCCGGCCGGCTTGTCGATGACGATCGCTTCGCCGTCGATGAAAAGCACCTTGTTTTCCCAGAAATTCATGGCGCCGGCCCTGCCATGGCTGTGACTCATCCGCAACGGTCGCGGAAACATGCAAGGAGTCCATGCGATTAAGACCAAATTAACCTTTTGCCTTCACATCCCTAATGGTTAATGGCGTTGCGGTGCCCGTCCGACGGAAGCCGCGACAGGAGGGCGAAATTCATGCGCGTGCTGCTGATCGAAGACGAGCCGACGACGGCCAAGGCCATCGAGCTCATGCTCACCACCGAGGGCTTCAACGTCTACACGACCGATCTGGGCGAAGAGGGCCTCGATCTCGGCAAGCTCTACGATTACGATATCATCTGCCTCGACCTGAACCTGCCGGACATGCACGGCTATGACGTGCTGAAGAAGCTTCGGACCGCCAAGGTCGGCACCCCGGTCCTGATCCTGTCCGGCGTCGCCGAGATGGATTCGAAGGTCCGGGCTTTGGGCTTCGGCGCCGACGATTATGTCACCAAGCCGTTCCACCGCGACGAATTGGTCGCGCGCATCCACGCCATCGTCCGCCGCTCCAAGGGGCACAGCCAGTCGGTGATCAAGACCGGCAAGCTCGCCGTGAACCTCGACGCCAAGACGGTCGAGGTCGACGGCAGCCGCGTCCACCTGACCGGCAAGGAATATGCGATGCTGGAGCTGCTCTCGCTCCGCAAGGGCACGACACTGACCAAGGAGATGTTCTTGAACCATCTCTACGGCGGCATGGACGAGCCCGAATTGAAGATCATCGACGTCTTCATCTGCAAGCTCAGGAAGAAATTGAGCCTGGCCTGCGGCGGCGACAATTATATCGAGACCGTCTGGGGCCGCGGCTACGTGCTTCGCGAGCCCGACGAAATGGAAGACGCTAAGGTCGCCTGAGCGACACCCCTGAGTTTTGAGTGGGGCGAGAACCGGCGTCCGCAGCGATGCGGGCGCCGGTTTTGTTTAGGCGAGCGTGGCCGCCAAAGCCGGCCAGAGCACCATGACGATGCCGACCAGCCCGACCGCCCAGGCGAGCGAGCGCAGGTAGCGGATGCCGAAGGCGTAGAGCGGCAGATAGAGCACCCGCCCCCCGAGCCAGAGCATCGCGCCGAGCGCCGTATTCTCGTCGGTCAGCCCGGCCGCGGAGACGATCAGCACCGCCGCGATCATCACCGGATAGGTCTCGAAGAAATTGGCTTGGGCGCGGGCCATCCGGCCGACGATCGGCCGCGGCGGCGGCAGCTCCTCGTCGCGCGCGCCCAAATTCCAGTCGGTGCCATATTGCCGGGTCTTGACCTGCGCGGCGGCGAGGATGTGGACGAGGGCGAGGACCGAGCCCCAGGCGAGCATCGCGAATTCCGTTGTCATGGCGTAACGAATAGCCCGCCCTGCCCCGTCCGGCAATTCGATTTGGTGCGATTTCGCGTTTCGTGCATTGTTACGGCTGCGGCGCGACGGCCGCGCACGAGCGAGGGGCGATGGGCGACGGCAAGGCGTTCGACGAGCTTTGGGGCGAAGGCCGAGGCCGCAAGGCGCGCCGCGGCTTCGAGCCGCTCGCCCGCTGGCTGTCGAACACCCCGGCCGTCGAGCTCGACCGGCGCCAGCAGGCGGCCGAAAACGCCTTCCGAAGCCTCGGCATCACCTTCTCCGTCTATGGCGAGGCGGAAGCGGCCGAGCGGATCATTCCGTTCGACATCATCCCCCGGATCTTCGCCGCCGCCGAATGGGAGAGGCTGTCCGCCGGGCTCGAGCAACGCGTGCGCGCGATCAACGCCTTCATCGACGACGTCTACGGCGCCCGCAAGATCCTGAAGGACGGGATCATCCCGGCCGACATCGTGCTCAACAACCCGCAATTCTGCATCCCATGCGCCGGCGCCCGGCCGCCGCACGGAGTCTATGCCCATATTTGCGGGATCGACCTGGTCCGCACCGGCGCCGACGAATTCTGGGTGCTGGAGGACAATTGCCGAACACCGTCCGGCGTCTCCTACATGATCGAGAATCGGGACGCGATGCTTCGGCTCTGCCCGGAATTGTTCGACATCTTCCCGGTCCGCCCCGTCGATTCCTATCCGGAGCTGCTTCGCGAGACGCTCTATTCGGTGGCTCCGGGCGGGGCGAGCGAGCCGCGCTGCGTGCTGCTCACCCCCGGCCATCATAATTCGGCTTTCTACGAGCACAGCTTCCTCGCCGACAATATGGGCATCGAGCTGGTCGAGGGCACCGATCTCGAGGTCGACGACGACATCGTGTGGATGAAGACGATCGACGGCCGGGTGCGCGTCGACGTCATCTACCGCCGCGTCGACGACGCCTTCCTCGATCCGCTCTTCTTCCGTGCCGATTCCCTGCTTGGCGTGCCGGGGCTGATGGCCGCCTATCTCGCCGGCACCGTCACCCTGGTCAACGCGCCCGGCACCGGCATCGCCGACGACAAGGCGGTCTATTCCTACATGCCGGAGATCGTCCGTTATTATACCGGCGAGGAAGCGAAGCTGCCCAATGTCGAGACCTGGCGCTGCCGCGACCCGCAGGCGCTTCGCTACACGCTCGACAATCTCGAAACGCTCGTCGTCAAGCTGGTCGACGGATCGGGCGGCTACGGCATGCTGGTCGGGCCCGCCGCCACCCGCAAGGAGCTCGACGATTTCCGCGCCGTCCTGAAAGCCACGCCGGAACGCTATATCGCCCAGCCGACGCTCGCTTTGTCGACCGTGCCGATCCACACCGAGGCCGGAATGTCGCCGCGCCATGTCGATTTCCGGCCGTTCGTTCTGACTGGAGCCAATGGGGTTACGATCGTTCCGGGCGGCCTAACCCGTGTGGCGCTTCGCAAGGGTTCGCTGGTGGTCAATTCCAGCCAGGGCGGCGGCACCAAGGACAGCTTCGTTCTCGCCGCGCGGACCAAGGGCGGCGCCTGATGCTGTCGCGCACCGCCTCGGGCCTCTACTGGATCGGCCGCTACATGGAGCGGGCCGAGTTCACCACCCGGCTGGTCGAGGCGACCATCCGTCTCGCCGCTTTGGGGGGCCACGCCCATGTTGAGCAGGCGTGGCTCAGCGCGCTGAGCGTCGTCGGGGCGCCGCCGATCGACACCGGCAAGGACGGCTATGGCGCGCGCCGCTTTCTGGCGCTCAGCGCGGACAATCCCGCCTCCGTCAAATCCTGCCTCGCGCTCGCCCGCGACAATGCCCGCGCCGCCCGCACCGCGCTCACGCGCGAGGTCTGGGAGGCGATCAACCGGGCCTGGCTGATGATCCAGTCGCGAACCAGCCCCGGCGGCGTCCAGCAGACCCTGAACCTGGTCGAAGAGCTCAAAGCCGAGACCCGCGGCTTCGAGGGCGCGCTGGCGCGGATGCTGCGAAGCGAGGGTTATTGGTTCATGCGCCTCGGCTCGATGATCGAGCGCGGCGACGCCACCGCCCGGCTGCTCGACGTCAAATATTATCTGCTTCTGCCCGAGGGCCAGGAGGTCGGCGGCAAGCTCGACCGCGACCAGTGGACGACCATCCTCCAGATCGTCTCGGCCAAGACCGCCTACCGCCATCTCTATCGCGAGGCGCTGAAGCCCTGGCTGGTCGCCGACATGCTGATCTTCCGCCGCGAGCTGCCGCGCTCGCTGGCCTGGACCGCGGAGCAGACCGTCGACCTGCTCGGCGAGTTCGGTAACCGCTCCGGCCGCCAGGGGCCGGCCGACCGCCTCGCCCGCCAGCGCCTCGCCCGGCTCGACGAGCTCGACGTCGGCACGATCTTCCAGCGCGGCCTGCACCAATGGCTCCAGGCCTATGTGCGGGAGAATAACAACCTCGGCGAGGCGATCGCCGCCCAGTTCCGGTTCGCCTGATGCGCCTCTCGATCAGCCATGTGACGCGCTACGATTATTCGCAGCCCACGCGCGGCGTGATCCAGCTTCTTCGCAAGACTCCGACGAGCTTCGCCGGCCAGACCGTCCTCGACTGGCGGATCGACGTCGATTGCGACGCCCGGCTGAGGGAAGGCCGCGACGGCTACGGCAACGTCACCCACATGCTCTATGTCGACAAAGCGGTGCGGAGCCTCGCCGTCTCGGTCAGCGGCCGGGTGCTGACCGAGGACCGCGCCGGCATCGTCCAGGGCCTGCCCCACGATCTGCCGCCGCAGGTCTTCTGCCGCGCCACGCCGCTCACCGCCGCGGGACCGGCGCTCGCGGCGCTCGCCGATTCGATCTCGCCCGGCCCCGATCCCGCGCTCGGCCGGCTCCACCGGCTGAACCAGCTGATCCACGAGAAAATGATCTTCGACACCCGGGCGACGGGCATCGACACCAGCGCCGAGCAGGCCTGCGGCGAGGGCCATGGCGTCTGCCAGGATTTCACCCATATGCTGATCGGCGCCGCCCGCCACCTCGGCATTCCCGCGCGCTACATTTCCGGCCACCTGTTCCGCCGGGACACCAGCCAGACGCAGGAGGCCGCCCATGCCTGGGCGGAATGCTGGGTCGGCGATCTCGGCTGGGTCGCCTTCGATCCGACCAACGGGATCAGCGCCGACGAGGCCTATGTCCGGGTTGCCTGCGGCCTCGACTATCGCGACGCGGCGCCGGTCGCCGGCGCACGTTCGGGTGGCGGCAGCGAGGAACTGACGGTAGAGGTCGACGTCAGCGAAACGCGGCAGCAGTCGCAATTCCAGTCGCAGAGCTGAGACGAAGGACGCGGACCGGATGACCTATTGCCTGGGCATGCTGCTCGACGCCGGCCTGATCATGATCGCCGACACGCGCACCAATGCCGGAGTCGACGACATCTCCTCCTTCCGCAAGCTTCACTGCCTGGCCGATACCGGCGACCGCTGCATCTACGCCGCCTCGGCCGGCAATCTTTCCACCACCCAGACGGTGATCAGTCTGCTTCGCGAAGGCGTGCCGAGCGGCGGCGAGGACGAGGGCCTGATGCGGACCATCGCCGAGCCGACCAGCATGTTCCGCGCCGCCCAGCTGGTGGGGGAAGCGGTCCAGCTCGCCAATGCCACGGTCGGCAAGGCACTCGCCTCGATCAAGATCAGCGGCGCCTCCTCGATCCTGCTCGGCGGCCGGATCGGCGAGGGCCCCCCTGCCCTCTTCCTCATCTATTCGGCCGGCAATTTCATCGAGTGCAAGCCCGACATGCCTTTCTTCCAGATCGGCGAGACCAAATATGGGAGACCGATGCTGGACCGGACGATCCATCCGGCGACGCCCCTGCCCGAGGCGATGAAGATCGCGTTCCTCTCCTTCGACGCGTCGATCCGCTCCAACCTCGCCGTCGCCCGGCCGCTCGACCTGATGGTGATGCCGACCGCGCCCGGCACTCGGGTCCTGACCCGCCGGGTCGCCGCCGACGATCCCTATTTCAACGATCTGTCGGCGCGCTGGGGCGACCTGCTCCATGACGCGGCCGCGATCATCCCCGATCCGCCCTTCATGGCGGACCTCGCCTGACTCCGTTCGAGACCCTGCGCCGTCACGGTCTCGCCTTTCCGGAGGCCGAGGAGGATTTTCCCTGGGGCCATACCGCGCTCAAGGTGCGCGGCAAGACCTTCGCCTGGCTCGGCGACGAGGACGGCAAGCTCGGCCTCACCGTGAAGCTGCCGGTCAGCCGCGATTTCGCCGAAGTCTTCGATTTCGCCGAACCGGCCGGCTACGGGCTCGGCCGCTCCGGCTGGATCACCGCCAGATTCGCCCCGGACGAGGCGCCGGACCTGGGTTTGCTGAAGCGCTGGATGGCCGAAAGCTATCGCGCGGTGGCGCCGAAAAAGCTCGCGACCCTGCTCTCCGGCGACGGCTAGCCGCCCTCTGCGATTTGCTTAATCGGCGTTCTGCCTCTAAGGCTTCACCACCTTTTCCGGAATCAGGAAACCCATGTCCACACATCACGAATTCTATCTCGAGCGCGCCGCCGAAGCGCGCCGCGACGCCGGTGCCACGCCCTTGCAGAACGTCCGCGAGCGCTGCCTGCGCGCCGCCGAGGCTTGGGAGCAGATGGCGGCCCGGGTCGAGCGCACCGGCCGCATGCGCGCGGAAACCGAAGCGAAAAAAGCCGCCGCTTTGGCCGAAGCCCAATAAGGCCCGGCCTCGGGCTCAGATCACCGTGAAGTCGGCCGCGTTGAGTGCCGGCGCGCCCTGCAGGGTGGCGAACAGGATCGCCGCGCCGGCGCCCGAGCCGTCGGCATCGAAGAAGAGCCGGCCGGTCGCCTGATCGTAGATGATGCGGTCGTCGGCGTCCTGGGCCGAGATTCCGGCACGAAAGGCGCCGGAGTTCAGCGCGCCGACCGCAAGGCCGGCGAAGATTGCATCGTCGAGCTGGATCCTGTCCGAGCCCGAGGCGAAGTCGAGGATGAGGTCGACATTGCTCGCGCCGAGCGCGGTGGTGAAGGCGAAGCTGTCGGCGCCGCTCTTGCCCTGGAGGATGTCGTTGCCGCCCTTGCCGTCGAGGACGTTGGCGCCGGCATTGCCGATCAGCCAGTTGGAAAGGCTGTTGCCGGTAAGGTCGATGGCGGTGACGGCGTTCCAGTCGAGGGTGGAGAGGTTCTCGACCTCGAGCTGGTCGTTCAGCGCGTAGCTCACCGAGCTGTAGATGGAATCGCTGCCCTCGCCCACATTCTCGTAGACGATCTCGTTGCCGGCATCGACGATATAGACGTCGTTGCCGCCTCTGCCCTGGAGGATGTCGACGCCGCCGCCGCCGTTCAGCAAATTGCTTCCGGCATTGCCGATCAGC
>Ga0190274_10001913_pt1 | contig 12228 bp, 13 predicted proteins | sample Popmic531T_FD_133002 | JGI IMG/M metagenome (GOLD analysis project Ga0190274, IMG submission 133002) | Populus adjacent soil microbial communities from riparian zone of Yellowstone River, Montana, USA - 531 T | ecosystem: Environmental > Terrestrial > Soil > Riparian zone | place: USA: Montana...
CCCCGATCCAAGCATGGACGCCTGGGGACACGGTCACGAGCCTAGGTTCATTTATCATGCATTTAGCCCATACGATCGCCAAATAGCTATTGTCAACAGTTGACAGAACAGGCCTTCTCCTGTTGACAGCCATCAGATGACCGATAGTTTAGCGCGGAGCGGGCGCAACAAATAAGAGATGGCATGTCAGCCAAGCGTTTGAAGGCTATCGTCGCCGCAAGGAACGCCACGATCGTGCCGGGTGCGCCTAATGCCATGTTCGCACGGCTGATTGAGGACCTTGGCTTCGAGACGGTCTACATTTCTGGCGCAGGCATCGCCAACATGCATCTGGGGGCACCCGACATCGGTTTGGTGACCATGACGGAGATCCAGAACGTCGTGGCGTCAGTCGCCGACGCCGTTTCGATCCCGATCATCGTCGACATGGACACCGGTTTTGGGAATTCGCTGAACGCGATCCGGACGGTGCGGGCGCTTGAGCGCGCCGGGGCCGCGGGACTCCAGATCGAAGATCAGGTCTTTCCGAAGCGCTGCGGCCACTTCAGCGGCAAGGAAGTCGTTCCGGTCAAAGAGATCGTCCAGAAGATCAAGGCTGCGGTGGACACGCGGGTCGACCAGGATTTGCAGATCATCGCGCGCACCGATTCACGCGCCGTGCTCGGGCTCGAGGCCGCGATCGAACGCGGGCAGCGATTCGTCGAAGCCGGGGCCGACGTGATTTTCATCGAAGCGCCGCTTAACGAGGATGAGTTGAGCCGCGTTGCGCGCGCGATTGACGCGCCGCAGCTCGTGAACATCGTCTTCGGCGGGCTGACTCCGGCATTGTCGCAGGCCGCGTTCAAGGAAATGGGGTTCAGCCTCGTCCTCTACGCGAACGCCGCCTTACAGGCTTCGCTCAAGGCGATGAACGACGTGCTGGGCGCGCTCAAGCGCGAGGGCAGTCTCAATTCGGTGCGTGACCGGCTGGCCTCGTTCGATGAACGCCAGCGCGTTGTTCAGAAAGAGAAGTACGACCGATTTGAAACGCTTTACACCAACGGATCAACGGCGGCTGACAAATGACGAAACCATGGGACGGAATCATCTCTGAGGACGAACAGCGTGCGTACCGGGCGGCGGGCTTTGGCCGGCCGACCGGATTCGGTACGAATCCCGCGCTTCTCATCATCGATGTCCAATATCGAACGACCGGAACGGTCCCGCGGCCGTTCTGGGAGTCGATCAAGGAATTTCCGACGTCCTGCGGTGATGTCGCCTGGCAAGCCATCGACAAGATCCAAACGCTGCTGACGTTGTTCCGTGAACGGAACTGGCCGGTGCTCTATCCGTACGTGTCGCCGAAGACGACCTTCGACTCGGGGCGGTTGTCCGACAAGGTGCCGGCGATCATGAACATCGAGGCGAAGGGCTACGAGTTCGTGAAGGAGGTCGCGCCGCGCCCGAACGACGTTCTGCTGCCGAAGAAGCACCCGAGCGCCTTCTTCGGAACGCCGCTGGCGAGTTACCTGATCAATCTGCGAGCCGACACCGTGATCGTCACGGGCTGCACCACGAGCGGCTGTGTCCGCGGATCGGTCGTCGACGCATTCGCCTACAACTTCCGTGTGGCTGTCCCGAGCGATGCTGTTTACGACCGCAGCGCGGTATCGCACGCGGTGAATTTGTTCGACATGTCCGAAAAGTACGCGGACGTGATGACCACGGACGACTGCATGCAGAAGCTGGGTGCTCTGAATTCCTGACTGAGACGATGCAGAGGCGAGCCGGCGCGATCTGCGGCGGCCCGATAACGCGAGGGGAGTGCGGCGTTGGTTACCAATCCTGGAACACCGACCGTCAACAAGAGCCAGCGTGAAGCGGTGGCCGTGGGTCTGGAACGGATCTGCGACTGGGCCGTGAAAGCTCGCTCTGCTCCGTTGCCCGATCCTGTACGCCGGCGGGCCGCGCTGGTGGTGTCCGACGACATCGCAGCGATGGTGGTGGCGGCCAGCGAGCCGCAGGTCAGCGCGGCGCAGGACCGTATCCTTAGCCCGGGCGGCAAGGCCGAAGCAACGGTGTTCGGCGCCGGGCGGAAGAAGGCGCCGCGCAGCCTCGCGGCCGCAGCCAATGGGCTGGCGCTGCCGTGGGCCGAACTCGACGAGGGCTATCGTCCGCTGCCCTGTCACGCCGGCGGATACACGATCCCCGCGCTCCTGGCGGAAGCGGAGGCGGAGAACGCTTCGGTACACGATACGCTGCGCGCACTGTGCATCTCCTATGAGATCACCACGCGCATCGCGCACACGTTTCCGTTTGACAACATCACGATCCATCCGCATGGCGCTTTCAATGCGATCGGGGCTGCCGCGGGCGTCGCGGTGCTGCGCGGTTACAACGCCACGCTGCTGCGCGATACGCTGACCTCTGCGTCCACGATGGTGTGTGCCGGCCCCTTCAATCATGCCATCGAAGGTGCGCTCGCCCGCAACACCTGGACTGGGCTCGGTCCCATCGCCGGTTTCCAGGCCGTAGATTTCGCGCCGCTCGGTATCGCCGGCCTGCGCGGTGCGCTTTATGACGTCTACGCGACGGGCTTCAACTGCCGGGTCGAGCCGCAGGAGATGGACAAAAGGCTCGGCCAGGGCGAGTGGGCAATCGAGCGTGGCTATCACAAGATCTACGCGTGCTGCCAATATCTGCACTCGGCCGTGCAGGCGAGCATGGAGCTTGCTGAGAAGCTGGGCTCCAGCGCGAAACCGATCGCATCGATCGAGGTCGAGACTCACGCGCGCGGCCTGGCGCTGACCGGATCTGCGCCCGACACGGTTCTCGCGTCGAAGTTCTCGATGCCGCACGCGCTGGCGACCGTCGCCGTGCTGCGCACTGGCGGCGCGCGTGGTTTCGACAGCTCAAGCCTCAACAATCCCGAGATCGCAGCGATGCGCGAGCGCGTCACGGCGCGGGCCCATCCTGCGATTGGAGAATGGCCGAACGACCGGCCCGCGCGGGTGCATTGGACGTTCGAGGACGGCACCAGATGGACCGCCGTCTGCGAGAATGCACGCGGCGGCGCCGACCAGCCCTACAGCGAAGATGAATTGCTGTCGAAGTTTGAAGAGCTGACCGTGCCGTCGCTGCCAAAGGCGCCGGGTGTGCTGCGCAAGTTCGTCACCGATGCGGGCAGCACGAACCGCATGCCATGGCGCGACATGGTCGGCCAGATCGTGGCTTGAGCGGAGAGCGATGGTGTCGTTCGATCTGGTTGTCCGCGACGGTGATGTGATCCTTCCCAATCGGGGGCTCACGAAGTGTGATATCGCCATCCAGGACGGCCGTTTCGCAGCGATCCTCGCGCCGGGCGTTTCCTGCTCCGCAAAGACCGAGTTCTCGGCGCGGGGGCTGACGGTGTTTCCCGGCGTCGTCGACGGACACCTGCACCTCGGTCATGGACGCGACATCGCGAAGCCGCGTGTGCCGCGCGATGCCGACCAAGAGACCGCTGCCGCCGCGCGTGGCGGCGTCACCACGTTCATTCCCTACATCATGGAAACCGAACCGTTCGACAAGGTGTTCCCGGAGATTCTGAAGGTCACCCACGCGGGCGCACGGATCGACTTTGCCTATCACTTCGTCATTTCGACGGAAGAGCAGCTTGCGGCCATTGCAAAATACGTGAAGGAACTCGGCGTCACCACGTTCAAGATCTTCATGAATATCCGCGGCGGCGAGGGCAAGCGGCTCGGCCTGCCGGACATCGACGATGGATTTCTGCTGCGCTTGTGCGAAGCCGCCGCTGCCAACGGTGGGCAGGTCAATCCGCACCCCGAGACGATCGAGATGGCTTGGCCGCTGCGCGATCGCCTGATGGCCAAGGATCCGGACGGCAATGGTGGGCTCAAGGCCTGGAACGACTCCCGCCCGCCGTTCATCGAGGCCGACGCGATCCAGCATGCCGCCTATATCGCGCAAACCACCGGTTCGCGGATGTACATGGTGCACGTGTCCGCCAACGAAGCGCTTCAGGCCGGCCTGCGCATGCGCCGCGCCGGCGCGCGGATCGCGATGGAAACCTGCCCGCATTATCTCACGCACGACATCAACTGGAAGGGCGGCGACATCGGCAAGATCAATCCGCCGGTGCGCGAGCCAGCCGATCTGGAAGCGCTCTGGAAGGGTATCCTCGACGGCCACATCGACACGGTCGCCACGGACCATATTCATCGCGACATCGGCGCGAAGGAGGGCGGCATCTGGAAGGCGCAGCCGGGTTGTCCAGGCATCGAGACGTTGCTTCCGGTCGTTCTCAGCGAAGGTCACCACAAGCGCGGGCTGCCGCTGGCGCGCGTTGCCGACCTGATCTCACGCAATCCGGCGCAGTTGATGGGCATCGGCGACCGCAAGGGCGCCATCGAGACCGGCCTCGATGCTGACCTCACGTTCGTCGATCTGAACACGACCTGGACTCTCAAAGGCGCCGACACCGCGTCGAGCGCGGGCTATTCGATTTACGACGGCTGGAGCTTCAAAGGCGAAGTCGTGCACACCGCGGTCCGCGGCCGATGGGTGCTGCGTGACCGGGCGTTGGTCGACGATGCGGTCGGGCACGGCCGCTACCTGCATCGCCAACCCTTCAGCTCGCAGATCTAGCACGGCCCATGGACCTGAAACTCGCCGGAAAAGTCGCACTCGTCACCGGCGCCAGCATGGGGATCGGACGCGGTATCGCGACCATGCTCGCGGACGAAGGTTGCAAGATGGCGATCGTTTCCCGCAGGAAGGAGCCGCTCGATGCGGTGGCCGACGAAATTGCGGCACGCGGTCACGAGCGTCCGCTCACGTTGATCCAGGACATCACCCGGGAAGACGCCGCGGCGACAATACGCGACGCAGTGATCGCGAAGTTCGGCCGGCTCGACATCCTGGTGAACAATGCGGGAGGCTCGCGGCCGTTCAAGGGCCTTGGGACGCGGCAGGATTGGCTCGACGGCATGAACCTGAACTTCCATGCCGGCCGCGAACTGACTCACGTTTTTCTCGATGGGATGCGCGAACGCAAATTCGGCCGCATCTTCAATCTCACCGGCAGCACTGAGCCGCCGGCGCATCTCAATGCGGGTGTGCCGCCGAATGGTGCCGTGCAACTGTGGGCCAAGGCGCTTTCGCGAGTCGTCGGTCCCGACGGCATCACAGTCAATTGCATTTCGCCTGGGCGCATACGCTCCGAGCAGATCGACAATCTGCTTCTTCCCGGCGAGGAAGCGCGCGAGAAGTGGTCCAGAGAGAACATACCCGTCGGCTACGTCGGCGAACCGGAAGACCTTGCGGTGCTGGTGACATTCCTGAGTTCGCCGAAGGCCCGCTACATCACCGGCCAGTTGTTTCACGTCGATGGCGGCGCGCGTCGCGCAATTCCGTGAGGGCGCTAGCCAGAGGGGAAGGACTTGATGCCAGAAATACGAGCCAAACGCAGGTTTGCGACGTTGTCACCTGGTTGACAGTTGTCTTTCGGCTCGCGCTACACTCATTCAGCCAGCAATAGAGAGGAATGATCATGCTTAGAAATTCGTTCGTTCGCCAAATGAATATGCGCTCACTTGTCCGTTGCTTCATCGGTGCCACGCTGGCGCTAGGGCCGGCGCCGCTCGTCCAGGCCCAGGCTTGGCCGGAGAAGCCGATTCGCCTCATCGTCAATTTCGCCGCCGGCGGCAGCACCGACGTCATCGCCCGCTCGATGGCCACGAGACTCAGCGAAGTCCTCGGGCAGCCGGTGGTGGTCGAAAACCGTGTCGGCGCGAGCGGCAACATTGGCGTTAGTGCGGTGGCGCGCGCGGCGCCGGACGGCTACACGCTGCTGCATTCGGCCGACGGCACGATTCTCATCAACCCGCATATTTTCAAAATGGACACGGACGTGGCGAAAGACCTGGTGCCGATTGCGCCGACCGCTGGGGCTGCGATGTTCCTGGTTGCGCGTCCAGACTTCCCTGCCCGCAACATGGCGGAGTTCGTCGCCCACGCCCGTGCCAATCCCGGAAAGCTCAACTACGGCTCCGCAGGCCCTGGCACGCTGCAACATGTCGCCATCGAAATGATTATGGACGCGGCCAAGTTCGGGGCCGTGCACGTGCCGTACAAGGGCTCGCAGGCAGTCCTTGTGGACCTGCTTGCCGGTCGGGTGGACTTTACGATTGACCTCGGCGCGGCCATACCGCACATCCAGTCGGGTAAGCTGCGGCTGCTCGCCGTGCCTGGCAAGATGCGCTCGCCGATTTTTCCCGAAACTCCAACGCTGGTCGAGTCGGGGGTCAACGTGAACCTGACGTGGATCTCTGGAGTGTATGCGCCGGCCGGGACGCCTGCGCCGATCGTTACACGTCTCAACAAGGAGATCACCCGGATCATGCATAGCCCGGATACGAAAAAGCAACTCGACGCCATGGCGGCAGAGGTGGTGCCGGCGATGACGCCCGAGGAGTTCGCGGCTCACCAGCAGCGCGCGCGCGACAGCTTCGGAGTGATCGTGCGCAGTGCAGGCATCAAGGGGAACTGAAGCTTTCGGTTTCAGCCGTATAGCGATCCGTGCTTCCGGAAATGACGATCCCTGTTTACAGTCGGGAATTCCCTGTTCTTGAATCTAGGGAATTCGCCCAAAAATCTCGATGATCTGCCGGCATCGCAGCCGATCCAGTAGTGCCCAAGATGAAATTGCGCCTTTTCATTCCAACATCGTAACAACCGAAGGGCGCGTCGGCGAGGTGGCCCAGGACGCGTCAGAATGTCCGCTTTGGGTCTTGGCCGTGTAAAAACGTTCGGGCGTGCGAGTTTGGCAGGCTTTCTCTTTGAAGAGGCGGGCGATTTTAGGTTGGCTATGCCCGCATTGCTGCCATCAGCGGCCGGACCCCCATGAGGCTGATCACCCTGGTCATGTTGTAAGCCAGCACGTGCAGCGCCATCTCTGAGGCCACCCTGGGCAGCGTCTTCATCAGGAAGTGAGTGGCCCCCATCCTGGCATTCATTGTGCCGAAGGGATGTTCGACCGTTTCGCGTCGCTGCCGCATCTTCTCGGGATGCTCGTCGATGCGGATCATTGCGGGCCTGGAGAAGCCGGATCAGGGCGAGGTCAAGGTTGGCAGTCGTGCGGTATCGGGGCCAGGGCGGACCGCGGCTTGGTGTTCCAGACGGATTCGCTTCTGCCTTGGAAGACGATCTGGAACAATACGACCATCGGCCTTCAACTCAACGGGCAGCTCAACGAGAAGACCGCGGCGCGCACGCGAGAGCTTCTGAAGCTGGTTGGCCTCGCCGGTTTCGAGGATTACTGGCCAGCGCAACTCTCAGGCGGAATGCGTCAGCGCGTGAACCTGGCGCGTGCCCTCGCGATTGATCCCGAAGTGCTGCTGATGGACGAGCCGTTTTCCGCGCTCGACGCCCAGACGCGCGAGATCATGCAGACCGAATTGCTGCGGATATGGGAGATGGGCCGCAAGACGGTCCTCTTCATCACCCATCAGATCGACGAGGCGATCTTCCTCGCCGATCGCGTGGTTGTGCTGGGGCGGCGCCCCGGCTGGGTGAAAGAGGTCATTCCCGTGAACCTGCCGCGCCCGCGCCAGCTCTCCTTCAAGCGCCGGCCGGAGCTCGTCGAGATGGTCGATCGCATCTGGTCGCTGATTGAATCCGACGTGCGCGACAGCGTGCGCGAAGAAGTCGAGACCGCGCGTGCGTGATGCGCGGTCGATTCCATGTGGATCGCTCACAAGCCTTAGGCACTCAGATGCGGCACCCCGAGTTTGTCGGCGACGCGTGACAGATCGGCAAGCAGTCCCGCCGGGATCGGGATGCCGGTGCTTTTGCGCTCGGTCTCGGACTGAACCGTGCGCTCCCCGGGCACGCGCATCTGGTCGCTCGACGACAGATAGACGCCAATCCAGTCCGCGATATGCGGTGCGTACTGGGGTCCTGCAATCAACTCGGGATTGAGCGTCAAAAGGAAGCCGCCGAATTCGGGCGGCATCATCTTGCCGCTGCCCTGTTTGCCCGGCTGGTTTCCCGTCAGACTTCCCGCGAGCACCTCCACGAGCATCGCGATGCCGATGCCCTTGTGGCCGCCGGTCGGAAGCAGCATGCCGTCGAGCGCGGCCTTCGCATTGCGGGTCGGGCGGCCTTCGCTGTCGAGCGCCCAGCCGTCGGGAATTTCGGCGCCGGTGTTGGCGGCGGCGATGATGCGCCCGAACGCGGTCTCGCTCGTCGCCATGTCGAACACCAGCGGAGCGCCGCCTGGCCGCGGAGCGGCAAACGACATCGGGTTGTTGCCGATCGCCGGGCGCTTGGCGCCTTCCAGCGCCATGATGGGCGGACCGTTCTGCATCATCAACGCGATCATGTTCGCCTCGGCGGCGATGCGCGTGAAGTGGCCCAGTGCGCCGAGGTGGCCGACATGACGCATCACCACGGCAACGCACCCTTGGGTGCGCGCAGCCTCGATGCTGTGCTCGACCGCCTTCAATCCGCAGATCTGTCCAAGCCCGCGGTCGCCGTCGAAGTGCAGAACTCCGGCGCGCTGCTCGCAGGTCATTCGGGGCTTCGCGTTCACCGCGCCGCGCTGGAGCAGATCGACGTAAGCGGGGACGCGCGCCACACCGTGGGTGTCGACACCGCGAAGGTTGGTTGCGACCAGGACGCGGGCCGCGCGTTGAGCGTCGGCGGGAGGAACCCCGCAGGCCTCGAAAATCCGTGCGATCCACGCTTCCAGAACCTTGTCCGAGACCACCACAGCGCCCTCCAGTCCGATGCCAAAGGTGCATAGCGGAGCGACGGAAGCCTTTCAACTGTTGACAGACAACAGATGGGGCCTAGATTGCGCGGGCAAATTGCGCGGCGCCCTCGCGCCGGATGCTAACGAGGCTGCGAACGGCCAGTTTCGCCGGGGAAGATCGGGGTCATGCCTTATACCGCCAAATGGAGCGAGCAGTCGGAGGTCGAGATCCTGAAGGGCAACTTCAGGCGCTCCGTGTCGGGGCTCAAAGGCAGCGTCAACAAGATCAGGTTGGTGCATCCGAGCGAAACGCCGGTCCATCACCACGATCTGGAAGAGCAAACGGTGCTCATGCTCTCCGGCGAGATGGACGTCATGATCGACAAGGAGACCTTTCGCCTCGGTCCCGATCAGGTCTGCGTCATCCCGGCGGGCGTGCCGCATTGCTTCCGCAGCATCGCCGGCGAGGCGGTGTTTCTCGAGACATTCTCGCCAGGCCGAATCCAGAACCTCGTCGGGTTCCTCGGCAAGGTGTTTTAGCCAGAGGGATCCATGATCGAGATCGACAAGAACATCATCATCGAGACTGAGCACCTCGGCTCGAATAACGCGATCGTCTGCACCCGTGACGGCGTGGTGTTGATCGATGCTCCGCATCGTCCGTCCGACGCGATCAAGTGGCGCCGCGTGGCCGAGAGCAACGGGCCGATCCGCTATCTGATCAACACCGACCATCACATTGACCACACGATGTGCAACATCTTTCTGCCCGGCGAGATCGTCTCCCACGAAGGCACCCGCGAGAAGCTCGTCAAGAGCCCGCCGACGCGTCAGTACATCGACGATCTGCTCGATGTGATTGATCCGGCCGGCAAGATGTACCTCGATGAATACAGCCAGCGGCTGCCGACCATCACGTTCTCGAAAAGCATGGAGTTGCGGGTTGGCGGGCTGGAGTTCCAGCTCACGCACTATCGCGGCCACACGCTGAACAGCTCGCTCATCTATTTGCCGCAGCAGAAGATCGCGTTCACCGGCGACTTGGTCTGCGAGGCCGGCCTGCCGGCATTCATTGACGCCGATACCTTCGAGTGGATCGAGACCATCCGCAAGATCGAGACGATGGACATCCGCTACATCATGCCCGGACACGGTAAGGTCTGTACCATCGCCGAGGCTCGTGTCTTTCGCCAGCAGATGGAAGAGCTTGTTCACGAGGTAGGTAAATGCATCGACCGCGGCCTTTCGCGTGACGCGGCCATGGCCGAGGTGGCCTACGAAGACCGGATCCATATTGCCACCGGCGAAAGTCCGGCTTATCCCGATCACCTGATGGAGCTTTTTATGACCAAAAGCATCGGGGTCATATACGACCACATTCTCCAGTGGCGGGCTAAGTCAACGCCCGCTAAGACCAAGACAGCCTGATCAACAACCCACTTGATCAACTAAACGTTCCGATCAACAAGATCCGTTAACAACGACAACTTGGTCCATCATGCCCGTGCTCGAGCCCATTACTCATCCATCCACGATTGCCGGCGAAGCGCTCAGCAAGATCATCGAGGCGATTGTCACGGGCGAGTTCAAGCCCGGTGAACGGATCCCTGAGGCAGAAATTGCCCGCCAACTGGGGATCAGCCGCGGACCTCTCAGGGAAGCGCTGGGGCGTCTCGAGAATCGTCTCGTCACGCGGACACCGCGGGTGGGTGTCAGCGTCATCCAGTTGACCGAGAAGGACCTCGTCGAACTGTTCGCGGTTCGCGAGGCTCTGGAGGGGATGGCGTGCCGCTTTGCCGCCGAGCGAATCACGGACGACGAGTTGGCTTCCTTGAAGCGCCTGTTGGACGGTCACGGTGCGGATCCAGCCGTGCTCAGCGCCACGGGCTACTATCAACGTTCCCAGAACGAGGATTTTCATTTCCAGATCGTCCGCTGCTCGCGCAACGAACGGCTAGAACATCTTCTGATGGAAGGGCTTTACTACCAACTGCGTCTCTATCGTTTCCAGGCCAGTACGCAGCCCGGCCGCGCCGAAACGGCTTTTCACGAGCATCAGGCCATTTTCGAGACGTTGCAGGCTCGCGACCCGGACCGTGCCGAGAAGACGATGCGAGCCCATATTCGCAATGCCCTGGATAGCCTTCAGCCCGGCTTGAAAGCCGCTGAGTAAATTTGTTGCTTAGTGCGGCCTGCGCTACTTGCCCAGGATCGCGGTAGCCATCGCCCGCGGATCGCGTACCGGCCATCGTCCCAGCTCGGCCGCGTGCAGAAAGTCTGATACGTGCTGATTGAATACGGCCGGCTCCTCCAGGTTGATGGTGTGACCGCTGTTTGGCAACACCACTAGCCCGGCGGTGGGAATCATTCTCTTCATCAGGATGGCCGGCTCGAGGCACGGCCAGTCCTCATCGCCGGTCATGACCAATGTTGGGGCGGTAATCGTCTTCATCTGTTCCACGAGGTCGAACAGCGACGGCCTGCGCTTCTGCACCCCGCGCATCGTGAGCGCAGAGCCCTTGGTTGAATTGCCGGCGAGCTGATCGGCAAATTCCTTCCAGCCGCGCGGATCCTTGTTCTGGAACTGAACGCGTGAGGGCGCCGTGGCATAGCCGATCGCAGCCTTGCCCATGCCGGTTTCCTCGAACCGCTTGGCGGCGGCCTCGGTCTCCTCTGCGAACTGAGCCTTCTTGTCCGGTGCGGCGCCGTAACCGCAGCCGCCGACGACGAGGGATCGCGTGCGCTCCGGATAGGTGAAGCCGAAGTGCAGCGCGGCGAAGCCGCCCATCGAAAGCCCGACGATATGCGCCTTGTCGAGCTTCAATGCGTCGAGAACCGCCTTGATGTCGTCGCGGGCGCGTTCCTGCGAATAGCGCTCGACGCTGTCGGGAACATCCGAAGGAGGAAACCCGCGCGCATTGTAGGCGATGCAGCGATAGCGCCGCCCGAAGTAGCGAAGCTGATGCTCCCAGGAACGACAGTCGCCGGCGAACTCATGCACGAACACGATCGGGGCGCCGTCGCCGACTTCTTCATAGAAGAGCTTCACGCCGTCGTCGGTGGTGAGATGGGGCATTTGCGTCTCCGGGAGTGACGGAAAAGTATGCAATCGTGCAGGCGCGGCATCCCGAAATAGCCGATTTCAGCGGCAATGTCTGCGTGCAGCCCGCATGGCGGTGCCAATTGTCTGCTGGCGCCCATGCCGCCCGTTGCGGTGCAAATAGCCGGTGACTATCATCGAGCCATTGCGGAAACTGGTAGGCGCCAATCGGGGAGATTGTCATGAGAGTTCTACGCAGCCTGATGCTTGCTTGTGTGGCGGCTCTTGCCGCCGGAGACGCCCTGGCACAAGCCGACTTGCGCGCGCCGTTGCCGCAACCGCTCAAGGTCAAACAGGGCATGCTCAACGTGCCGGCGCTGTCGCCGCTCTGGCTGCTGCCCGAGGAGGCGGCCAAGTACAACATCCAGATCGAAATGGTGATGTTCCAGCG
>Ga0190274_10001914_pt1 | contig 12228 bp, 8 predicted proteins | sample Popmic531T_FD_133002 | JGI IMG/M metagenome (GOLD analysis project Ga0190274, IMG submission 133002) | Populus adjacent soil microbial communities from riparian zone of Yellowstone River, Montana, USA - 531 T | ecosystem: Environmental > Terrestrial > Soil > Riparian zone | place: USA: Montana...
TCAATCCGGGGGGGCCGACTATTCCAGACAGATCGGCCCTAACACGACAGTGCGAGTAGGCGCGGGCTTAACGCAGGTGAATAGCAGTGGTGCGGGGAAGCTGAACTACGACGCGTCAGCGAGCATTGCGAAGACCATTCAATCGAATATTTTCTCTTTGAGCTATGTGCAGACCAGCACCGAGCAACTTGGCCTGGGCTCCACTTCCACTGTTCGGCGAGGAACGGTGGACTGGAATCGAGCCTTCGGTATGCTGACGACCGCGGCGTCAGTATCGGCATACAAAAGCGAAGGAACCTTGAGCAATTCGCTGGATCTCAAGGGTCTTGAAGCCGTGAGCAGTATCGGAATCCCGATAACCACCAAGCTCACCCTCTCGGTAAACGGAAGGTACGAGAATACTCAGGACAGCGGAACACCGAGTTTTAAGCAGACGCGGCTCTATGCCACCGGCAACATCGGATACGCGGTAACGACTACCGTTTCCCTCTCTGGCGGAGTGTCCTACCAGGATACGAGACAGTCCGGGCTATTCAACTTTACGCAAAAACGCGCTTTCATCGCCCTGCGCTATACCGAACCCAACCTTACCCGATTCCGCTGAAATCGTCCGTCCGCTTACTTGAACGTAATGACCTGAGACGCCGTGCTTCCCTGAGCATTCGATAGCCGCACGGTCACCGACTGAACGTCGTTGACGTTGCCTCCGGTGTAGTCAAAGGACTGCAGGTAGGAGAAAGCGCTACCAAACTGGATGGACGTCGGGCTCGTAAACCACGTATTGAAAGCGGGGCCGACGCTCGCCGGCACTGTCACCCGGAAAGCCTTCCCGCCGACGCTTAGCTCGAACGTGAACTCCGCACTGGTTATCCTCCGTGACGGCGAGTAACCGGTAATCTGCACTTCCAGGGCATTCCCCGTTCTTGTCGCAACAACATTGGTGATTGTTGGCGCTGTGGAAGCGATTTCCGTGGTCGCTACAGTAACGTCCTGCGGCCCGCCGTTGTCGAAATTTGCCGCCAGGCGAATCGTCCCAGCCACCGAACCCGCCGTGAGCGAGACTGGCGGATCGAACACAGCATCTGTGCCATTTGCCGGGATGGTGAAAGCCACCGACCGGGTTCCGTTCGAGAACCGTGTCATCGGATCATCTCCCGCAACGTCCGCTTTCGAAGTAAAGGTCAGCACGAGCTTGCCCGAAAGTGGGTTCGAGGAGGCGGGGGTTGCCAGCGACATCGTCACCGGCGCAGCGTGGGCCGGGAGGATCGACGACGGAAGCCCCGGAGCCGAAAGCGCCGGCAAAGGTGGATCGACCGTGATCTTGAAGTCTTTGGACGCTGACAGGCCACGAGAATCCGTCACCGTTATCGTGACGACTTGGGATTCTGCGGTGGTGGGCGTTCCTGAGAGCAAGCCCGTGGCAGTATTGAGCGTAAGGCCTGTGGGCAAGGTACCGCTGTACACGACCCAGGTTAAGGGAGCAGTGCCGCCGGTGGCCAGTAGCTGTTGGGAATAGGGAAGGTTCCGAAACGCATCCGGCAGCGTGTCCGTAGTGATCCTCAGAGTGTTATTGACGCGCAGCGTAAACGTAGCTCTTGCTGTATTTGGTGTGGGTAAAAAACTGTCATCGACCTGAATGGTAAAGGTGTACGTGTTCACTCCTGCCGGTCTCCCGCTAAGGAGTCCGTCGCTGGACAACGTCAGGCCAGGCGGCAGATTGCCGCCTGGGTTCGTCCATGTGTACGGAGCAAGCCCACTCTGATCTAGAACGGTGAGCCTTTGATTATAGTCCTGCCCCAGGAACCCATCCGGCAGCGTCAATGGAGTCGTAATCGTCAATGCAGGATTAACGACGATTCGGAAAAGCTTCTGCGTTGTTTGTACCGGATTCGTACCATCAACCTTGATGGTGAAATCGAAAGTTCCCGGCTGGGTCGGTGTCCCTGATAGTAAGCCACCTGTAGTAGACAGTGTTATGCCGGGAGGCAAGCCCCCAGTCGTGCTCCACGTAAGGTTTGTTTGTCCGGAAGTAGTGTCGATCTGCTTTGAGTAGAACCGGCCGACCACTCCCACCGGAAGAGGGGACTGGGTCGTAATGTCGAGCGGGGCCTGAATTTTGAGCGTCAGCAGCTTGGTCGCCGTCTGGGGCGGATTCGAGTTGTCCGCTACCTGAACAGTGAAGTCGTACGTTCCAGGCGCCGCAGGAATCCCGCTCAAAGTGCCATCCGGCTGCAAAGTCATGCCGGCTGGAAACGTGCCACCGGACTGCAATGTCCATGTGTAACCCTGCACTCCTCCCGACGCCTGCAGCGTCACGCCGGTATACGGCTTTCCCGCTTCACCGCCGGGTAAGGTGTTGCTGGTGACGATTGTCAGAGCACTGGATACCGTAAGTGTGAATTGCCGGGATACGGGCTGCGCATTGGAGCTGTCGGCAACCTGCACCGTAAAAGGGATATTGTTACCGGGGCTGGACGGGGTCCCGCTCAAAACACCGGAGGAGGAGTTTAGAGTGAGTCCCGCCGGCAGAGGTGTCAGCGCCGTCCAGGAATAAGGAGGGATGCCTCCCGATGCCTGCAGCGTCGTGGTGTAGGGCGCCCCGATCGTAGCGGGCGGCAAACCCTGCGTCTGGATCGACAAGGCAGGATTGATCGTGATGGAAAAATTCTTAGTCACAGACTGCGCCGTGTCGGCTGCGCGTACGGTAAATGGGAATTGGCCCGATTGCGTCGGCGTTCCCGAAATAGACCCGTTGGCATTTAGGGACATGCCCTGGGGAAGAGTTCCCGCGCTGACAGACCAGCTAATGGGCGCTGTTCCGCCTGTTGTACTCAGGAACTGCGGCGAGTAAGCCGAATTGACGGTGCCGCTCGGCAAAGGCGAGGCCGTCGTAATCACAAGCGGATCCTCAACAGTGATCGTGAAGAGACGGTCGGCAGTTTGGCGCGTAGGCGTGCTGCTATCCGTTACCCGGACGACAAAATCGAATTTCCCGGCAGCCGAAGGAGTCCCGCTCACGATGCCATCGGTCGACAGCTGCATGGAAGGCGGAAACAATCCAGAAATGACGCACCAGTGGGCTTGCGCAGGGTTAGTACAATCGGCTCCCGCCGCACCATAAGGCGGTGTGCCACCCGTCGCGGTCAATGCCCGAGTCGGGTACGCAGTTCCGACAACACCGTCCGGTAAGGTCTGAGGATTAACCTGCAGTGTTGTTTGTCCGAAGGCGCTCCCCGCAAACGCAAGAGCCAGGACCATCACGAAAACGAACTTCACGGGCAAGGCCCGCGAGATGAGTGCAGTGTGTGTTTGTCGATTAACGAATGTCATTGCGCTGTATTTGGTGGAGTCAGGACAAATCGCGGCTCGGATGACGATGCATCCAGGGCGATGATGGGTTCGGTGTCAGACCCTTCTGTCAGCCGAAACAGTGACGTTCCTTTGAGGGGCTCAAGAGTCGTGGGACGGCACTCGCAGGAGAGCCAGGCGAGCTGGCCTGTTCCTACGTCCATAATGGCGACCGCACCAGACTGAGTGGTCACAAAAACACGCGAGGCATCTGCGGACGTCGCCGCAGCCGAAAATATTTCGCCGTCATCCGATGGACTAAAGAGCGGCAGACGCGCATACGAGCGCCCGATATCCGTGACGAGATACACACTCTTCGTCAGGTTGTCGGCAATAAGAAGGTCCCTGCGTCCGGCCACAAACGCCACGGCAGCGTCTTCCGTCGGCACCCGCCAGGAGAGGCCGGACTCGCCGATCACCGAGAGTTCGACCCGGGTCTGCTCGTCATCCGACCCTTCAGATCGCACAAGCACCAATGCACCGTCATCCGTAACGGATAGCGAGGCTACATGCCCCAGTATCCGCGAGGCGCTGAACGTACGAACCTGGCCAGGCTTGCGCGGCAACCCGCCGATTGTGTGAATTTGCCGGGCATCAGAGTCGTAGATCGCCGCCGCAGAACCGGAGGGGCTGATCGAGATGACATCCGCGACACCAGGGAAAGCCAGGACCCGCGCCGAGAGCGTGCCCGCAGCCAGGTCAAAAAGAACAACGGACTGGTCTTCATTGCGCAAAGCAAGAAGGTAGTCTTGCTTTGGCGAAACCTGCAGGTTGCGCACGCGTTCATCCAGCACCAGGGCATCACCCACACTGGAAGCACCCGGAACGCCGAGCAAAGGCCGCACGGTCGTGCCTTTCGCGCCGGTGACAAATCCGAGAACCGGCCCCCGAACGGCCTGAGCGTGCAGGCAGAGCGGCACGATTCCCGCGGCAAGGAGCAGCCCGATCGAAACAGTTCTCAACAGGGTTTTCATGGTGTTGGCGCCCCCACTGTGGACGTGCCGCCGAGAGTTATCGTGGGCGGCGTTGTGGGCGTCGTCCCGCCGCCACCGTTCTTGTTCAAACTGGCTGCGACTATTGCGGCAACGGCAGCCCCTCCGATGGCGAGAATGGCGATGAGCTTCCCATGGCCCTTGCCCTGCGGGACATTCTCCTGCTTGATTTGGGCTCTCGCCGTCTGGTTTTGAAACTCGGCGACGACATTGATTAAATAGGAACCGACATTCGCATCCGGATGGTAATGGTCGGCGGAAGCCGTTCCCCTGCTATCCGTGGTCAGTTCCAACGTCCGGAGGTCATTGCTGAACTCGCCACTGGGTCCGTTTTGCGGCGACGTGAATCTAACAAGTGCGCCGGCAACGGGACGCCCCTGGGAATCCTCAACCCGGACAGTAATAGGACGCGCAGCGATTTGCTGCACAACGTTCTTGGCGCCCTCGCCCTGAAGGACTCGGATCTGCAGGGGCTGCTGCCCCAGGACCGCCTGAGTCACGAGCGCCTGGCATAGCACCACGGCAAGAAGGCGCGAGCAGTTTCTCCAAAACCTATACATTGTTGTTCTAGAACTCCTGCTTAAGAAACTCCCTTCCTGATAAAGAAGGGGATGGCTGAGGACATTGCCTCTCTGATGAGGGCCACGAGCAGCGCGAAGAGCCGTTGACATTATGCACAGTTTTATGGAGTCAAACAGGGAAAATTATTCCTTGACAGACATTCGTCTGTCTGGAGAATTAGGTCCGAGCTGGGTAACCCAAACGAGTCTGGAGCACTAAGGAATAGCGCTGGGACTGGAATGGCGGTAGCCCATGTGCCCTTCCGTTTTACCCCTTTTTTTCTACGAATGCATATCAGGAGATCGGCAACATGAGAATTGGCTTGAACAGCCCACAGGCCTTTCTGTCCCTGGTGATCCGCCGTCGATGGTGGATTATCCTCCCTTTTGTGGCCCTCAGTTGCATGGTGGGTGTACTGGCGAAAAGCCTGCCCAAGGTCTACGTATCCAAGACTTTGATTCTCGTCAAACCTCGAGAGGTACCTACGAGTTTCGTCGTCGACCTGATCGCCGGTTCTGTAGAAGAACGACTGAAGTCCATCGAGCAAACGGTGATGAGCCGTACGCACCTCGCTGAGGTCATTCGCGAGTTCGGAGACCAACTGCCCGAGTTGCGGGGGATGCGCCAGGACGCAAAAATCGAAAAGCTGCGCAAGCAGATCACCATCGCCTTTACTACGGGCTCGGCCGTCAACGGAGTAAAACCGATTTCCTATTTTACAATCAGCTATGAGAATCAAACTCCTGCACTTGCACAGAAGATCACGAGCAAAATAACCACACTCTTCATTCAAAAGGACGGTGAGAATCGGGGCACTCAAGTCGCCGGCACAATGGATTTCTTTGCACGGGCATTGTCCAAAGTAGAAGCAGACCTGCGTGAGTCGGATGCCCGCCTGAAGGGGATGAAGGCCACCCGACAGTTCGAGTTGCCGGAACGTCTGGACACAAATCTGAAGACCCTCGAGAGACTGGCTTTAGATGCGAGATCCGTCGAAGAATCTATCGGCCGGAACGTCACGGCACGGTTGAACACCGAGGATATGCTAGCCGGTACCTCACCGACAATTGCGAAGCCAGGCCCTCCCCTCCAGCCTTCCCAGCGTGTTGGAACACCCGCGGCGCCGACTGCTGAAGATGCGAAGATCACCGACTTCCGCAAGCAGCAGGTGTCGTATGACCAACTCACATCCGTGTATGGGTCAAACTATCCCGAGGTGCGTTCGGCAAAGGTCATCCTGGAGAATATGCGAGCAAAACTCTCGCCTGAGGAGCTCGAAAAAGCGGAAAATCCCCCTGCAACTCCGGCCTCATCAGTTGACGCGATTGCAGCAACAATACCAACAGTACCCGGTGCTGCGCCCGGAACCGAACCGAACCCCCGCTATCAGAGCCTCAGCGCGACGTTGGCCGACCTGAACACTGAGTACAAGATTCTGCAGAATCGTAAGACGGAAATCGCAAGAGACATCGCGACCTACAACCGCAGAGTCGAAAACACGCCCCAAATCGAACAAGAGCTTGCAGACGTCGAACGTGAGAACGCCGACCTCCAAAAGGATTACAAAGATCTGAAGGCCAAACTTTCGCAAGCGGAGTTATCGGCGAGCCTCGAGAGTGAAGAAAAGGGAGGGCAATTCCAAATCATCGATCCTGCAAACTTGCCTTCAAGCTCTGCGAAGCCGAACAAGCCGATGGTCGCTCTTGGAGGGACGATAGTCAGCTTGCTTTTGTCGCTCGCGTTCGCGGTCGGTGTAGATGTTGCTCGCCAGAGAATCTGGACGCAGTCCGAAATCGAGGCCTTTTGGGGCACACGGGTGCTGGTAAGTATCCCGGAAATTCTAACGGATGGCGACGTGGCCGCAGCCAAAAGAAAGAAATGGATCTTCGTGACGTCGGCGGTAGGTGCAGCTTTGGTCTTCTCCGTATGCCTGTATGGCATGCATCTCAAACACGACTTCATTCTCCGTCAACTGGATCCTGTCTTGCAGAAAGTTGTTTATAAATGATCTTCCCCGGCAACTCTGTCCTAGAGGAAATCCAGCGTCTGTATAAGGAAGCGCAGACCGGAATCCTGACGTTAACCGGCAACGACCAGGAGCGCCTCAATATATTTTTCCGCGAAGGATTGATTGAAGCGGCGTCCTCAAGTTCCGGGGCCTTAAGACTCGGCGACTATCTGGTAAAGGGAGGGCAGGTACCGGCTCGCGATCTCGAGGCCGTCCATTCGGAAGCTCTGAAGCAGAAGATTGCTTTTGGAGAAGCCGTCGTGCGAAAAAATCTCGCGGATCAGTCCTACGTTAGCGCAGCGGTTCGAAACCAGTCGATGGACTTGCTTGAGCGAGCGCTTACCGGCAGCTTTTCCGTGAACTGTTTTACACCTTCCCTGCGCTCCTATTTTGCTCCGGCCCGAATCAGCTTTCAGCACATGATCCTGGAACTGGCCCGCAACGGGGCATTCTCCTTTGAGTCCGATCTCGAAACGCCGATTGTTGTCGGTTCGGATATGGATTTGTCGTTGTTCCCGTGGCATCCCGAAGAGATCTTTATTCTCAAGGAATTGAGACACCCCAATACGGTTGCCTCCCTGATGTCTTCAACGCGATTCAACGAAAAATCCCTGCGGAAAATAATCGGCGTCCTGATGGCGTTGGGAGTTGTAGAAGCAGCAAAAGATGACGAGGGCTGGAAAACAGAGAGCAGTGCCCTGGTTCGGAAAGAGGAATTTGCCTTCGAAGACCTGATTCCCGTCGTGGCCGACGCGATGCTCAGCGAGAAGCTGACGATTGCACGAAGTGAGTCCTCCTTCACGAGCGAACAATTCAGGAATCTGAAGGTTCACCTCCGAGAATCGGATTCGCAAACATTGTTGAAAGTGTTCACGGTGTCCAGTCCGGAAGCACAGGATGGAAAATCGTTTATCAGCCTCAACCTGGCATTTTCCTTTGCGAGGGACCCGGGACGGCGAGTCCTTCTTATAGATTGTGATTTTCGCTACCCCTCGGTGGGTGAATGTCTTGGAGTTTCAGCCGAGCCTGGCCTCCTTCAGTATCTGGAGAACCCTTCACTCGGCCCCTATTGCTTCGTTCGAAGGATTGAGAATCTCTATTTCATGACCACAGGCGGCGTGGCCTCAAATCCGATTGAAATCCTTTCCATGCAAAAGATGAAACAGCTTATCGAACGCCTCAGAAACGATTTCGATACGATCATCCTTGACGCCCCTCCCTATTCGCCGATAGCAGACGCTCGCATTGTGACGGGGTTGAGCGATGCATTGATCATGGTTGTGCGACACGGCAAAACGTCATACTCCGCCGCAGACCACGCGTTTAAAGCCGTAGATCGCAATAAGCTGGTTGGAGTTGTATTCAACGACGTGAAAGCTGCGCCGTTTCGCCCTTACGCCAAAACCGGCTACTACTATGGGGACCGCAAGAAGGAACTGGTCTATGCCGGCAGTAGTCCCAAAGGGCCCAAGACGTATCTCGAACCATGAATCGCGACGCCCAGGGAAGGGACAACCATCGCATGACTTCAAATAGTCCTCTCGCGGAAGAATCCGTATTCAAACGCATGCTGTCTTTGGAGCGTCGTCGATGCGAACGCACGAACGACCGCTTTGCGCTGATGTTGGTGGATATGGAAGAACTGAAGCGCACGATGAACGTTGCGGCAATCGAACGGATCGCCGTCACCATTGGAAATGCGATGCGGGAAACGGATGTCTCCGGTTGGTATCGTGAACATTCCGTTCTTGGGATCATTCTAACCACTCTGAACGGAGCCGACAGGAAAACACTGGAAGCTGTGATCGGCGAGCGAATGCGCGGGCTCCTTTCCCTCAGCCTGGACGACGTTGAAGTTCAGAGAATATGGATTACCTGGCACATCTTTCCCGAGGATACCGGCGCCGACAAGGCAGAGGAGCGGTCCCAGCAACTGTTTTACTCGGATCAGGAAAAGCGGGAATTGCGAAGCATGAGGCCCGCCGTCATTAAGAGGGCGCTCGACATAACCGTCAGCCTCTCGGCGCTTTTCTTCCTGTGGCCGCTGTTCCTCACTCTTGCCATCCTGGTCAAACTCACTTCAAAGGGCCCGGTGCTGTTTCGTCAGAAACGCATCGGCCAGTTCGGCGAGGAATTCACCTTCCTGAAATTCCGTTCGATGTATGCCAATAACGATCCGACGATCCACAAGGAGTACATTCGAAGCCTGATCGCCAAGCAGTTGGATGGCAGCGAAGGCGGATACAAGATGAAAAACGATCCGCGGGTTACGCCTCTGGGACAATTTCTACGCCGAAGCAGCTTTGATGAATTACCTCAGTTCATCAACGTCCTGCGTGGCGAGATGTCCCTGGTGGGACCACGGCCTCCCATCCGATATGAATTCGAGAGCTACTCCCTATGGCACCGCCGGAGAATACTCGAAGCAAAGCCCGGCATCACCGGCATCTGGCAAGTGCAGGGCCGCAGTCGCACGACGTTTGACGAAATGGTCCGCATGGATCTCCGCTACATCCGCAATCAGTCTCTCTGGCTTGACGTAAAGATTCTTTTCCGGACCCCGGTTGCCATGGTCAGTGGCAACGGGGCCCACTAACTCCAACCTCTCTTCCAATTGGTGAACAGTGAAAGACAATAAGACTTCCACATTGAAAATGGGTGTGATCGGTTACGGGTACTGGGGCCCGAATATCGTTCGTAATTTCTACAACGCTCCGAATACCTCCGTCACCTGTGTCTCGGATCTGAGCGTCAAGTCGCTACAGCGGGTTCACAAGCTGTATCCCGCGATGGAAGTAACGACGAATGCGGACGATATCCTGACCAACCCCGACATCGATGCGGTCGCAATCGTGACCCCGATCTCCCATCATTTCCCGCTCGCCAAGAAGGCCCTTGAGAACGGAAAGCATATTTTCGTGGAGAAGCCCTTCACTGCGTCCTCTGACGAAGCCGAGCAACTGATCGAACTTGCTGAACGCAAGAACCTGACGATCATGGTGGACCACACTTTCCTGTTCAGTGGAGCGGTCCGGAAGATAAGCGAACTCATCAAGAGTGATGAATTGGGCAACCTGTATTACTACGACTCCACCCGCGTCAATCTGGGCATGTTCCAGCATGATGCCAATGTCGTCTGGGACCTGGCGCCGCACGATCTCTCGATCATCGACCACCTGATCCCGAGTGCACCCGAAGCCGTTGTGGCCACGGGTGAAAAGCATGTAAGCAGCGAAGAAGACATGGCATTCATCACGATGTACTTCCCGAACAAAGTCATCGCGCACCTGAATGTCAACTGGCTGTCTCCGGTGAAGGTCCGAACGACTCTCATTGGCGGCGAGAAGAGAATGCTGGTCTGGAACGATCTCGAGGCAGACGAGAAGATCCGCGTTTACGACAAGGGTGTCGAGCGGGCGACCCCAAATGGAAACGGCAACTATGACCTGCGCGTAAGCTACCGCGCCGGCGATCTGTGGGTCCCGCGCATAGAGCAGATTGAAGCCCTGGCGGCGGAAACACGATACTTCGTCGACTGCGTGTTCAATGGCGAAACGCCGATGAACGACGGGCACGCCGGTCGTCGAGTGGTGCAGATGCTCGAAGCCATCGATGAGTCCATGGCGCACAAGGGCAGAATGGTCCAGTGCAGCACCACCAAATCTCGCCCCGCAGCGGAAATGATAGTTGAACTCCCTTAAGACCCTACTCCTGGAGCGTTTTCGTTGCCCCGCCTCGGAATTGCCTGACGCTGGTATTCCGGAAAAACTGGAGGGATCGAAGGGCTTCTTTCGTTTCGGGCCAGACGCTGTTTGCTACGGCAGCGTTGCCGGAGAAACACGCCCCACATTGAACGGCAATCTGTTCGATGCTGCAGGCTCGGTCAGGTCGGGCGAACGGAGCGTGTTCCTGCCTTTCGATCCGAAGGAAATCGTCGATGGCCTCCGATACGAGCGCTACTCCGATGCCGGCGACCGATTGCTGGAGAAACCAGGAGCCAGAAGTATCTATTATCGAATTCGCCCCCTGCTGCCGGATTCTTTTCGGAGGCTCCTGCAGAAAGTCTACCTGAAAGGGTGGGACAGTTTTCCGTTTCCAACCTGGCCGGTGGATCGTACGGCAGACATCGTCTTTGAACAGCTATTCGCGCTCGCCATCAAGTCATCGGGTAAGTCGCGGCTTCCTTTCATCTGGTTCTGGCCCCGCGGTCACAATGCATGCGCCATCGTCACCCATGACATCGAGACCCTGGAGGGCCGGAATTTCACGCCCAGCCTGCTCGACATCGATCACGAGTTCGGAATCAAATCGTCCATTCAAGTCGTGCCGGAAGAGCGGTACGAAGTGCCTCACGCATTCCTCGACGAGATCCGTCAGCGAGGATGCGAAATCAATGTGCACGGTCTGAATCACGACGGGAATCTCTTTCAGGATCGCGCCACCTTTCTGGAACGTGCGCAAAAAATAAACGAGTACGCGAAGCTGTTCGGGGCCAAGGGCTTTCGATCGCCAGTGATGTATCGCAACATCGACTGGCTCCAGGAATTGGAATTCTCCTACGACATGTCGATTCCAAGCGTCGCCCACCTCGAACCCCAGCCGGGTGGCTGCTGTACTGTTCTGCCCTACTCGTTGCCTGGTGGGATGACAGAGCTTCCATTGACCACCGTGCAGGACTACACCCTCTTCCACATGCTCGACGACTATTCCATTACGCTGTGGCAGCGCCAGATGGACTTGATCCTGAAAGGAAATGGCCTGATGAGCTTTATCGTTCATCCCGACTACGTCTCGTCCGCCCGCGAGCAGAACGTGTATAGACAGCTCCTCGGCGAACTTGAACGGGCCCGTGCCGAGCGCAACGTCTGGGTCGCGCTTGCGGGCGAAGTCGATCAGTGGTGGAGACAAAGAGACCAGCTGCGCCTTGTTCCCTCAGGACCGGAATGGACGATTGAGGGCCCGGGATCGGAGCGGGCGACCATAGCCTACGCGCGTCTCGATGGAGAGCGCCTCGTTTACGAACTCCCGAGCGAAGCACGATCTGCAAGCGCTTCGCACACTCTGGTAAAGGAAGGCGCGTGCTGAACTCAAAATCAGGGTCGGCGAGGGCTATCCTCTTTGTTCTTTTCCTTGTGGCATTGCTTGCGAGTACGTGGAGTGTGATTCGAGATCTCTACGCTTTGGTATCAGACTGGGACAACAACAACGCATCACAGGCGTTGATAATTCCCTTTATGAGCGCCGGTTTGATCTACTTCCGCCGAAAGCTCATTTTTGAGCGAGTGCGCTACGACGCCCTGCCGGGCCTTCTGCTCATGA
>Ga0190274_10001915_pt1 | contig 12222 bp, 11 predicted proteins | sample Popmic531T_FD_133002 | JGI IMG/M metagenome (GOLD analysis project Ga0190274, IMG submission 133002) | Populus adjacent soil microbial communities from riparian zone of Yellowstone River, Montana, USA - 531 T | ecosystem: Environmental > Terrestrial > Soil > Riparian zone | place: USA: Montana...
ATTGCCGATCAGCTTTCTGGTGCTCGCAGGCATCGGCGCGCTGCTCTATCTGGTGGTTTTCCGCCGCTTTGTCGGCCATGCCACGTTGCAGCAGCTTCTGGCGGCCATCGGTTGCGCGCTTGTGCTGCAGATGATCATCCAGATCATTTTCGGACCCGATGCGCGAACCGCAAACTCCATGTTCTCTGGCCAATATCTCGTGTTCGGGCCGTTCTTCCTGTCGCAAGCGCAGATCGTTGCGTTCGCGATCGCGGTTGCGGCGGTGGTGCTGGTGGAATTGCTGCTGCGCGCCACCACCTGGGGCAAGGCGGTGCGCGCCGTGGCCGACGATCAGCCCGCGTCCGAACTGGTCGGGATCAATTCGCAATACATCAATATCGGCGCATTCGCGCTCGCCTCCGGGCTAGCCGGTATCGCGGGCACGGTGCTCGTGACCTATTTCCCGACCTCGCCCGCGGTCGGTTTTGCGATCCTACCTATCATCATTATCGCGACGACCATCGGCGGTCTCGGCAGCATCGGGGGAACTTTTCTAGGCGGCATTTGCTGCGGCGTGATCCAGCAGACGACCGCCATGCTCTGGAACTCCGCGCTTCAGGACGTGCCGCTCTATCTCTTGCTGCTGCTGTTCATTGCCTACAAGCCGACCGGCTTTTTCGGCCTGCGATCGGAATAGGAGCGCGCATGCATACCGGCGCGCCTACTTCGGTCTTGTCGCAGCAGCAGATGTGGTTCAATTGGCGCTCCGCCGCGATTCTGATCCTGCCGGTCGCGATCGTTGCGGTGCTGCCGCTGCTTCCTTTCGTGAATAACTACATCATCGCCGCGACGGTACGCGCGCTGATCTTCATCTCGCTCGGTCAGGCCTGGAACGTCGTCGCGGGGATCGGCGGGCAATTGTCGCTCGGTCACGGCGTGTTTCTCGGAATCGGCTGCTACACCACCGGCATCCTGTTCAACAAATATGGCATTCCTCCCTGGGTCGGCGGCTGGGTGGGTGTGCTGCTGGCCATGGCGGTGGCCCTGGTAATGGGCAGCATGACTTTGCGAATGCGCGGCGTTTTCTTTGCACTCGCGACGGTGGCCGTGTCTCTCGCACTGGTTCAGCTTTCCCGCCATTTCGTCGATCTGACCGGCGGCGCTGATGGTCTGGCGCTGAACTTCATCGGCAACTCTGTCTGGGCGATGCAGTCGCGCACGCCGGCGGTGTTCCTTTACGCAGCGCTCGCCTTTGTGGTCGCATATTACTGGATCACGCGCTGGATTCTGGCGAGTCGTCTCGGCCTCGAAATGCAGGCCGTCCGCGATGATGAAGTGGCGGCGGCCGCGGCCGGCGTCGCTGTTTTCCGGACCAAGCTTGTCGGTTTCACCCTCAGCGCAGCGATGACCGCGCTGGCCGCCGTTCTCTATATGCAATTCTACATGGCGATCGATCCGGAAGCCGCCTTCGGGCTCGGCACCGCGATCCAGCTTCAGTTGCCTGCCCTGATCGGCGGCCTCGGTACCGCCGCGGGCCCGATCATCGGCGGAGCAATAATGATTTTTCTTTCAGAGTCCACCAACTGGGGTGGCGCCAAAGTCGGCATCGAAGGACTCGACATTCTCATCTACGGCCTGATGCTGCTCTTGGTGGTATTGCGGGCGCCAACCGGCGTCGTTGGCTGGCTGCAGGCGATGCGCCAATCCGGATCCGGACGATGAGCGCTGCTCTTGCCCTCGAAGTCCGCGACGTCGCCCGCAATTTCGGAGGCTTGCAGGCGCTGCGCAATGTCTCGTTCACGGTGCGGCAAGGTGAGGTGATGGGGTTGATAGGCCCGAACGGGGCCGGGAAATCGACCCTGTTCGAGATCATCAGCGGCAATGTCAAGCCGAGCGCCGGGAGCATCTTTTACTTTGGCACCGATTGCACGAACGTTCCGCCGCACCTGAGAAGGCGGCAAGGCATGTGCCGCACCTTTCAGAAGGTCCGGCTGTTCGAGAGCATGACGGTGGCGGAAAATATTCGTGTCGCTGCTTCGCAGTCCGTTCCGCCCGACCGCAGCGTCGACGAAGAAGTCGCTGCTGTGCTAGCGCAATTCCGCCTGGAAGCGCAGGCGACGCGGCGTCCGTCCGAACTCACGCTCGCGGATCGCAAACGGGTCGAGATCGGCCGTGCGCTGGCCGGCCGCTGCCGTCTGCTGATGTTGGACGAAAGCATGTCCGGGCTGACGCACGAGGAAGCGGAACACTTGATCGTGGAAATCCTGGCGCTCAATCGCACGCGCGGCATAACGGTGATCGTGGTCGAGCACGTCCTGTCGGTACTGGCGGCGATGGTGAGCCGGCTGGTCGTCCTTCACAATGCAACGGTCATCGCCGACGGAACACCGACGGAGATCGCTCACGATCCTCAGGTTGTCGAGGCCTATCTCGGGACAAAGCAGAGAGCCTTGCGATGACGCTGCTTGCGGTCGATAAGCTGAGCGTTGCCTATGGCGACCTGTTCGCCGTGCGCGATATCTCGTTCGCGGTCGAGCAGAGCAATGCCTTTGTCCTTCTCGGTGCGAACGGCGCCGGCAAGACCAGCATCCTGCGCGCGATTTCCGGGCTCATCCCAGCGCGAGCCGGCGCCATTAGCGGCATGGGCGAAAGCCTCCGCGGCCTGCGGCCGCATCAGATCGCGCGTGCAGGCATCTCGCATGTTCCGGAAGGCCGGCGGATTTTTTCCAATCTCACGGTCGACGAAAATCTGGTCGTTAGTTTTTTGCCAGGCCGCGCGCCGGTCCCCGTGGCCGACGCGTTGATGGCGGTGTTTGATCTGTTTCCGCGGCTCAAGGAGCGTCGGCGTCAGGCGGGTGGGACCCTATCAGGCGGCGAGCAGCAGATGCTTGCTATCGGTCGCGCGATGATGAACTTCCCCAAGCTCTTGATGTTGGACGAACCGTCGCTCGGGCTATCGCCTGTGCTCGCCGAACTGGTGTTCGAGCGGCTCGATGAGATCAAGCGGCAGGGGACCACAATTCTTCTGGTCGAACAGAATGCCGCCTGCCTCGACATGGCCACCAATGGGATCATCCTCGCGAATGGCCGGGTCGTTCTCAGCGGCGACCGCGAGCGGCTGAAGGATTCGGATTTTGTTCGTCGCGCCTATCTCGGAATGTAAGCGGTAGTTGAGGAGCACTGACGAGGAAACCGGCAAGAAACATTGGAGGAAAGTCATGACGATTACGCGTCGACAAGGGCTAACAGGACTGGCGGCAGGCGTCGCCGCAATTGCAATGCCTACGGTCGCCCGCTCGCAAACGCCGGACATCGTGATTGGAGCGCCCAATTCTGTCACCGGCGGCCTCGGCGAACTCGGCTCGCGTGCGGTCTGGGGGCTTCAGCTTGCAGTCGACAAGATCAACCGCGAGGGTGGCATCAAGTCGCTGGGCGGCGCGAAGCTTAAGCTGAGCGTCACCGACACGACGTCCGAAAATCCGACCCAGGCTGCGAGCATCACACGGCGCATGATCGATCAGGAAGGGGCGATCGTGATCGCCGGCGCGAGCGCCAGCGCCATGACATTAGCGGCGCAGGTCGAGGCGGAGAAATCCGAAATTCCGTTGATCACAAATTCCTATGCCGACGGCATCGTGACGCGCGGCTATAAATACACCTTCAAGCTCACGCCGCAGGGCAGTGTGATCTGGAACTGGTCGATGACCACGGCGCACGAGATGTGGACGGCAGTGAAGGGAACTCCGCCGAAGACCGCAGCAATCTTCATGAGCAACGACGCGGTTGGTCTCGTCGTCCAGAAGCAATTGCCCGACCACGCCAAGACCCTGAACCTCGAAGTGCCGTTCTCAACCGGTTTCCAGATGGGACTGTCGGACCCCTCGGTCGCGGTGGCGCCGGTGTTACGTTACAAGCCGGATATTCTTTTTCTTGGCGGCTTTACCAACGACCTGATCCTGATCGTGAAGGCGTTGCGCGGGGTCGGCGCCACGATGCCGATCTTCGGCGCGGGCCCGGCCGGCGCCGACTCGATTGGCAAGGGATTGGGTTCGGCCAGCGACAAATTCTTCGCACCGATGACCTGGAACTGGGATCTCCGCGTGCCTGGCAACAAGGAATTCGTGGAAGCTTACAAGGCATCGCATCCGACCCAGCCATTCCCGCCGGCCGCGGAAATGCTCGGTCAGGGCTATGTGATGGGACTCATCATCGGACAGGCTCTTGAAAAGGCCGCGAGCCGCGATCCGAAGAAAATCCGCGACGTGATGGCCACCGCCGAATTCACAGATCTGCCGTTCCCGGCGACCAAGGTGAAATTCGGCGACAATGGGTTGAACGTCCACAACCAGAGCATCATGACGGAATGGCTGAAAGGCGAGCTTCGTACCGTTTGGCCAAAGCAGGTCCAAGCCATCCAGCCGGTTCTGTGATGTTGGATGTTCGATACGCCGTTCCGCTGGCATCAGCGGGACGGCCGGTGCAATTTGAAAGGAGATCGTGATGGCGTCATCGCAGCGCATCCTGACCACCCATGTCGGCAGCCTGATTCGGCCCGACGACCTGATCGCCTTCCTGAAAAAGATACACGACGGCGAGACTTACGATGCCGCAGCCTTTCAGGAATGTCTGAAGCGTTCGGTCGCCGAAGTCGTTCGCAAGCAGGTGGAGGTCGGGATCGACATCGTCAGCGATGGCGAGTTCGGCAAGACTGTGAGTTGGTCGCGCTACATCCTCGATCGCATCAGCGGCTTCGAAGAGCGCCAGGAAAGCAGTCCCGGCTTCCGCTCCGCAGTTGCCGGGAAGGACCGCCGGGACTTCGCGGATTTCTACGAGGAATACGAACGCAATTTCGGCTTCGTCGGAATGGGCAAGAACTTCAGGACCGGCACCTTCGTCATTTCCGGGCCGATCAAATATACCGGGCAAGCGCTGATCCGGCGCGACATCGAGGATCTGAAGAAAGCGATTGCCGGCGTTCCCGTCGTGAACGCCTTCCTGCCGGTGGTCGCGCCTGCAAGCGTGGTGCCGCAGCATAAGGACGAGTATTACAAGTCGCCGGAGGAGGCACTGTTCGCGATCGCCGACACCCTGCACGAGGAATACAAGGCGATCGTGGATGCCGGCCTAATCGCGCAGATCGACGACGCATTCCTCGCGAGCGTGTACGACGTGATGGTGCCGCCGCAGACGCTTGCGGACTATCGCAAATGGGCACAGATCCGAGTGGAGGCGCTGAATCACGCGCTCAAGGGCATCCCTCAGGAGTACACCCGCTACCATATGTGCTGGGGAAGCTGGAACGGCCCGCACACCAACGATGTCGCACTCAAGGATATTGTCGACCTGATGCTGCGCATCAATGTCGGCGGTTATTCGCTGGAAATGGCCAATCCGCGTCATGAGCACGAATGGCGGGTGTGGGAGCATGTGAAATTGCCGGAGGGCAAGACGCTGGTGCCGGGTCTCGTCAGCCACGCGACCAATGTCGTCGAGCATCCGGAGCTTGTGGCCGAGCGCATTGTCCGGCTCGCCAATCTGGTCGGGCGCGATAATGTCATCGCCTCAACCGATTGCGGTTTCGCGCAGGGGCCGTTCACGCGGCGCGTGCATCCGTCGATTCAGTGGGCGAAGCTTGGCTCATTGGTCGAGGGCGCAAGGCTTGCCTCGCGGGAATTGTGGCGGCGGAGCGCGGCGTAGTCTTTCCGCGTATGTATTGCAGCCGCGAATGATGTATTTCGCGAGACTTGATGAACTTCGAACCCGTCCGGACCCGCCTTCCTAAAAGACCGGCTCGCGACGCATGCGACGCGCTCAAGGATATGTCCGAAAAACAGGATCCGGCTGTGTAAAAAAGCTATGAATCAAGTGAAGCACAATCATATGGTTCTTTTGCTGAAGTGATGCGTGTGCAATCCCTGGCATGATTGCAAATTGCTTGTCGGGGTTTGGCAAAAGCTGAAAAAATTGCAAAAGGTCGGTCAAGGATGCGATACCGTCATACTCACCACGCATGATAATGGTCGGGCAGACAATTTTGGTCGGGTCGACAAGGGGTAGATTATTGCACATATCGATGTAGGTTCCGTTGGGAATGGAATCGTCCAGCTCGAGTATGTACTCAGCATGCGCCTCAATGACCCGATCATCGGCGGTGCCGGGATGATCCCGCTCGAAGATCGATCTGATAAAATCGCGGCTCAACGGTCGACGCTTTGTCTTGAGATATTCCGGGAGCTTCTTGCGACGCTGTTCAAGCGTTGAACTCCCCTCACCGGTCCAGACGTGAGCGTCGAGCGCCAATCGTGAAACCCGCGCGGGATATTGCTGCGCAAAAGCGGAAGCCCGCAAAGCGCCTGAGGATATGCCGTAAACAAGCAAAGGGCCGCTGTTGCGATTCCGTTCTATGTAGGATGAACCGGCCGCGAGGTCTTCGACTCCGTCGGCAATTGTCGCGTCGATGCCACGGCTTTTATCGGAGCGGCCATAGCCTTCCATATCCATGCACCAAGTATCAAAGCCTCGCTCCGCAAAGTATTCCATCGCCGAGGAGTTAGGTACACCATCGACGTGTAAATCGAACACCGGTTGCGATGGCATCGATGAACCGTGTACGAAGAGAATCGTACCTCGCTTCTCTGTTCCAGTTACAGCCCGCTTTTCCCAGAGAAAAAGATTAACGTCGCTTTTCTTCGCCCAATGTTCCTGTCCTTTTATCCTGTTGGCGGCATAATTCCGGCTCATACCCTTCTCCGTAGCCGTGCTGCAGGGGCATTGATCAGCGTCCCTGCGTAATCCTTGAGCTTGATGGCTGGACCTCGCGCATCATCGAAAACACTACCTGCTGCCGAGGCAAGCCTTTCGGCCAGCAGGCTTGAAGGCAAGCCAAAACGGTCGACAGGAATGAGAGAGCGCAAACCATTGCGTGGGCCTGGATGATCAGAACGCTTCGCAATGTGGGAGCTTACTCAGCACGCCCACGCCATGACCCCAAATCGGCTCCATCCTACATCGTGAGAATTTTGAAGCGTGCCCTATTGCACTTTCCGATCTGCGAGTGGCGGCAGAAACTTCTCGGTATAGACCTCGTCCGCACCCGGCGTAGCCGTCAGACCAAAGGCGCCGACTACTGCATCGATGGTTTTCTTAAGACGCTCCGGCTGCACGACGCTCAGGCCATTGCCCCGCACCCATTTGGTGTCGGTGAGGCCGAGCGCAATGTCGAGCCGAATTTTTTCAATTTCGTCCTTCATCATGGGATCACGCGCCTTCATGGTCTGCAGCGCGGCAGCCGGATCCTTGATCGTGTCGATCGTGCCTTTGTTCAACGCCTTGACCATAGCGCGAACCACGTCGGGATTTTCCTCCGCATATTTCTTGGTCGTGACGAGGGCGAGGCCGTAGAGATCGGCGCCGAAGTCCGCATAGCGGATCGGATAGATGTCTTCGAGCTTGATGCCAACCTCAAGCAGCGCGGGAATATTGGAGTTTGTAAAGCCTGCTGTGCCGTCAGCTTCGCCTCGCGCGACCATCGGTCCGAACAACTGTGGTTGCACCGGCAGCCAGTTGATCTTTACATTCTCGGCGTTCGCGGCCTTCAGCAAAATGGAAATTGTATCGTGGACAGCCGTACCTGGGCCACCAGCTATTCTTGCGCCATTGAGGTCCGCCGGCTTTCGGTAATTCTTTGACTTCAGCGTGATGACCGCCATCGCTGTGTCGTCGAAACTGATATAGACCGCGATTAGCGGCGAGCCAGGATTCTGCGCATTAAACTTGATCAACGTCGGCAGATCGACCCAGCCGAAATTGTAGACGTTGCTCGCTACGCTGACCGCAACATTGCCCGCGCCTTTGCCGGGATCGATCGCAACATTGAGACCGTTGTCCTTGAAGTAGCCCTTCTGCTGAGCCACGAAGAATGGCGCATGCGTCCCCTGGATGATCCAGTCGAGCATCATGCGCACGTCTTTTTGCTGTGCCTGCGCAGACTGATTGCCGACAATCAGAATTGCGGCAACGAAAGCAATCCACGCTATCCATTTGCGAAGCAACATCATGGAACAACTCCTGTGAGGTTTGGCCGTGCGAAGCACCCAGCTCACTTGCGCCTTCAAAACAGTAACTTTAGTAATAGGAAAGTCAATTGAGCAACTCTAGCCTCCGGCATATGCTCACTTGGTGGTCAGTTCATGCAGGTAAAGCAGCAATGACAACAAAGCCAAAATCAAAGGCCCCAAAAAGGACGGCGCCCAAGGCTGCGTCAATTCGCTCGCAGAAGTCTGTGAAGCAGCGAACGCTCCCCGAAAGGAATATGAATTCGCCCAAGGCAGATATTCTCGACATGGCGCGATACGAGATCGGAACGCGCCTGCGCCATGCGCGCCTGATGCAGGGGGCGCGGCTGAAAGATGTTGCTAACCAGGCGGGGTGCTCGGAAAGCCTGGTTTCAAAGATCGAAAACAACAAGTTGGAGCCATCGTTGCACGTGCTGGGGACGCTTTGTGCCGTGCTCAAAATCGGGCTCGGCGACCTGTTCACTCAACAGGAAGACGATTACCCGGTCGTCACACGCGCTGGTCAGCGCACGCCTGTCGAAGCCGACGACTTCCTGCGACGCGGCAACGGGATCCGTATGGAGCGCGTAATCCCCTATACGCGGGGCCACCTGCTTCAAAGCAATATCCACGTGGTAGCGCCAGGCGGTGCCAGCTTCGGTCTGATCTCTCATCAGGGCGAAGAAGTCGGCTATCTAATTGACGGAGAAATCGAACTTTTCGTGGGCGACAAGGCGTATCGGCTGTCTGCAGGCGACACTTTCTGCTTCCGCTCCGAGATCGGACACGGCTACCGAAACCTGGGTGCGACGGAAGCACGCATCCTGTTTGTCAACACTCCCCCTGCATTCTAGTCAATTTCCTGTTGCTCAAGTCACTTGAACGGGGCAACATTGCCCGGCAAAAAACGGGGAGCGAACTGAGATGCTCAAGCTGCCGGCACACAAGCGCTACGATTATCTGCCGATCGGCGAGCGCAAGACCTATTCCTGGCCGAACGGGAAGCGCCTCGCGTTCTACATCGCTATGAACATTGAGCATTTCGCGTTCGGCGCGGGCCTCGGCATGGACCCGCATAATCGCAATGGAGCGCAGACGTCCCGCAATTGGGCCTGGCGCGATTACGGCAACAGGATCGGCAATTGGCGTCTGTTCGAAATGCTGGAAGAGCTGAAGCTGCCCGCGACAATCCTTTTGAACTCCACTGTCTGCTACGAGTATCCGCAGATCATTCAGAAGATCAAAGAGCGCGGCGATGACGTAGTCGGGCACGGACGCACCAATGCTGAACTCCTGCGCGGCATGTGGGAAGACGACGAGCGTCGCGTGATCCAGGAATGCGTGGAGGTGATCGAGAAGTATGTCGGCGTCCGGCCGACGGGCTGGATGGGCGCCGGCGCGGCCGAAAGCAATGTCACACCCGACCTCTTGAAGGAAGCCGGCTTTACGCATCTGCTCGACTGGCCGGTAGATGATCAGCCAATGTGGATGAAAACACGCAGTGGCCCCATCCTATCCGTGCCCTATCCGATGGAGCTGAACGATGCGGGAACCCTCGGTCTGCGCGATCACTCCGGGCGCGAATTCGCCGATATGATCGTCGACCAGTTCGAAGAACTACTGGAGCAATCGGAGAAGCAGCCGCTTGTCTTCTCGCTCTCATTACATGGATTTCTGGTCGGCCAGCCTTTCCGGCTAAGGCCGTTGCGTCAGGCGATCAAGCATTGCGTTCAGCACAAAAAGGCCGATCAGGTATGGTTCACACGCGCCGGCGAAATCGCAAGCTACTGCTCGGCGATGGGTCCGGGCATCGTACCCGGTAGCTAGCAGGAGGGACGGCATGAATATCAGCACAAGACCGGATGCCGCCACAACCGTGCTCAAGGCGACGCCCGAAACCGTTCATTGGGGTTATCTCGATGCCACAATTAAGCCTGCGCTCACGATAAATTCGGGCGAGCGCGTGCGCATCGAATGCGCCACCTGCAATCCCGAATGGATGCCGGCGAACGACCAAGGCTACGATATTCTGCCCGACATCGTAGAAATTCATCAGAAAGTGAAAAAGGGATCGGGCAATCACATCTTCACCGGTCCGATCTACGTGCGCGACGCAAAGCCCGGCGACGTGCTCGAAGTGCGTATTCTCGATATCGAAATCCGGCAGAACTGGGGATGGAACCTCTTCCGCGGCTATATGGGAACGATCCCGGAGGACTTTCCCTACATGCGTCTTATGCATGTGCGCCTCGACCTGAATGCCAATGTCGCGATCATGCCATCTGGCTTCAAGATTCCGCTTGCGCCCTTCTTCGGACAACTCGCGGTCGCGCCGGCGAAGGTGTTCGGCCGTCAGAACAGCAAGGAACCGCGCGAATTCGGCGGCAATCTCGACTGCAAGGAACTGACCGCCGGCAGCACGATCTATTTGCCGGTCTGGAACGACGGCGCGCTGTTTTCGACGGGAGATGGCCACGCGGCCCAGGGCGACGGCGAGGTCGACGGCACCGCGATCGAGACCGCGCTTGCCGGCACCTTCGAATTTGTGCTGCGCAAGGATCTGAACTGGACAATGCCGCGTGCGGAAACGCCAACGCATTACATCGCATTCGGGCTCGATGCAGATCTCGACGACGCGGCGCGGCAGGCGCTGAAGGAAATGATTTCCTGGATCACAGCAATGACCGGTATTCACAAGGATGAGGCTTATGCGATGTGCAGCTTTGCAGCCGACCTGCATGTAACGCAGACGGTGAACAATCAAAAAGGTGTTCACGCGATGCTGCCGAAGCGCATTCTGCAGCGATAGGCGCTGGGAACGGAACTTGCATAGCAACTCAATCAACGACTGAGGTTATTTTCTTTCGTCCGCCAATAGGAGCAACCTTTGTGACGGGCTTCGTGAATCTGGACCAGGTCTCGTTGAAGTACAACGAGGAGGAGAGCGCGCTGGCGCTCTACCGCACGAGCTTCGGCGTCGCGAACGGCGAGTTCGTCGCCGTTGTTGGACCCTCAGGTTGCGGAAAGTCGACGCTGATGAAGGTTGTCACGGGATTGTGGCCTGCGACTGCAGGCCGCGTCACGGTGGGCAACAAGCCGGTAACGGCACCGCTCAACTTCGTTGGCATGGCATTCCAAAATCCGTCCCTGCTACCGTGGCGCACAACGTTGAAGAACGTGATGCTGCCGCTTGAGATCGTCGAACCGCATGCGAGCCGAATGCGAAGCGAGCGCGCTGCGTATGAGGCGAAAGCGAGTGACCTCCTTGCGCTTGTTGGATTGAAAGGCTGCGAGACCAAATATCCATGGCAGCTTTCTGGCGGAATGCAGCAGCGTGCGCAGCTGTGCCGCGCCCTGATCCACGAGCCGTCGCTTCTGATGCTCGATGAGCCTTTCGGCGCGCTCGATATGTTCACCCGAGAAGAGCTGTGGCTCGCTTTGCAGGATCTGTGGATGGCACGCCGGCCGACGGTGATTTTGGTCACGCATGACCTGCGGGAGGCCGTCTTTCTAGCCGATCGAGTGCTAGTGATGAGCGCACGGCCTGGTCGCATCATCCTCGACCGCAAGATCACTATGCCGCGGCCTCGGCGACTGGACGCAACCTACGAACCGGAATCGGTCGCGCTTGTCCACGAATTGCGGGAGCATATCAGTGCAGCACGCGCCAAAGCAGCGGCCTGAGGACGAGCAGGACATGACCGTTGCAGAAACCTACGACCTGCCGCCGGTCACGAGGCAAAAGAGCTTCTTCGAGCGCAAGATTGTGCGCCGGGCGCTGCCGTGGTTCGTGATCATGTCGATGTTCGTGTTCTGGGAACTCTTCGTGCGCGTTTTCGGAATCCAGGAATTCGTACTGCCGGCGCCTTCCGTGGTTTTCAAGTCGATGTGGCAGTGGCGCGAACCAATCGCGCTCAACGCCTGGCAAACGCTGATGACAACACTTGTCGGATTTGCATTCGCGATCCTGATCGGCGTGATCGGCGGCATTGCGCTCGGTTCTTCGGCTGTTATCTATGACGGATTTTATCCAGCCCTGATCGCGTTCAATTCCGTGCCGAAGGTAGCGGTCGTTCCGGTACTGGTAATATGGTTCGGCATCGGCACCGTGCCGGCCATAATCACGGCATTCCTGCTAGCCTTCTTTCCGATCCTGGTGAATGTCGCCACCGGCATTGCGACCGTCGAG
>Ga0190274_10001916_pt1 | contig 12219 bp, 10 predicted proteins | sample Popmic531T_FD_133002 | JGI IMG/M metagenome (GOLD analysis project Ga0190274, IMG submission 133002) | Populus adjacent soil microbial communities from riparian zone of Yellowstone River, Montana, USA - 531 T | ecosystem: Environmental > Terrestrial > Soil > Riparian zone | place: USA: Montana...
AAAGGACGCTGCATCTTTTAAAGGATTGTTCTATCCATTTCAAAATGCTATAAAGAAACATACAGGCCTTGATTATAAAACTTTCAGAAAGCAAGCCTTTGATCACTATAAGCTGAATAGCGATATTCAGCAGAAGAGTGCGACGCAACAGATGTCTAATAGTAGTAATGAAGCCAGGGAACAAAATATTACAAAACCGACAACCAGTTATGTTACAAACTATTTTTTCCCATACCAATTAGGAGATGGTTCTCTGCTTTATTTGAAAAGTAGTTATCGTAAACGAGCGGCGTTTGTAATAAAAGATAATTCCGGGGAACGTGTATTGCGTGTAAAGGATATTTCATTGGATGAGCAATTTAGTTATCGTAATGGAAAAATTGTGTATTCTGCATACAAACCTGATGCAAGGTGGGGCTGGAGAAATTATGGAGAGATACGGTTACTGGATGTGGAAAGTGGTAAACAGCAAACGATCACTCATAGAACAAAATATTTTACGCCAGATATTAGTAATGACGGCAGTAAAATAGTGGCAGTGAATTATAAAACTGATGGCAAATCTGAATTGCATGTGCTGGATGCAGTCACAGGTAACTTACTAAAAAATATTGAGTCCTCGGAAATAAATGTCTTTACTGACCCTAAGTTTATTAATGATAGTTCCGTTGTTGCTTGTGCAAGATTTCGCGATGGGCGAATGTCACTCGTTCGTGCAGATGTCAGCGGATCGATCATGAGACTTACGCCTCCTTCTTATCATGTTATTGGGTTTCCGAATGTTCAAAATGATAAAGTTTATTTTACTGCTTCCTTTAATGGTAATGATGAGATCCTTATGTTGCAGTTAAGCGATAATAAAATATTCCAGGTTAGCAACTCGGTTACCGGAAATTATTTTGTGAACAGCTCAGATAATAAACTTATCTATTCAAATTTTACGGCAGACGGTTACCAGTTAAAGGAAATGGGTTTATCAGCACCTAAAGAGATAGATTTAAAAGCTTTTGAACAGCCGGCTAATAAGATCCAGGTAGCTAAAGAAAATGATTTTAGCAATTTGAAATTAAGTGATATTGTAACAAGGAACTTTTCAGTAAGTAAATATAAAAAAGGAACAAAACTTTTAAATTTTCATAGCTGGCGACCTTATTACGAGGACCCGATATTTACTTATTCTCTTTATGGCCAGAATATTTTGAATACGCTGCAAACGGAGCTTTATTATTTATATAATCAGAATGAAAATACAAATGCTGTTGGATTCAACACAACTTATGGCGCCTGGTTTCCTTACCTGTCAGCAGGAGCTGAATATACTTTTAAAAGAACAGATACAGTAAATAGTATGACCCGCCAATGGGATCAATTAGATACTCGAATCGGTTTAAATATTCCATTGAATCTTTCAGGCGGTAGAAATTTCAGGAATTTGAATTTTGGAAGCAGCTTTGTGTACCGCTTTGAAAATAATACTGGTCCTAATAAAGACCTGTTTGTCGAAAACAATTTTAGTTATCTCTCACATTTTATTAATTATAGCCAGCAGGTACAGACGGCAAGGCAACATATATTTCCGAGACTGGGATATAATTTTACATTGCAATATCGTCATGCCATTTCAAAATATGATAGCCATCAATTTTTTGCCTCTGGTCATATTTATCTGCCGGGATTTTTTTCCAATCATAGTATTGTGTTAGATGGAGCTTTCCAGGAACGGGATACACTGAGGGCATTATTCAGTAACCGATTTCCTTATTCAAGAGGATATAATGAAGCTTATTTTTCAAGAATGTGGAAGCTTGGCGCTAATTATCATTTTCCTTTATGGGTTCCAGATTGGGGTTTTGGGAACATTCTGTATATCCAGCGTATTCGTGCAAATGCATTCTATGATCTCACAAGAGTTTATTCAGATAATAAAAAACTATCAGCTGATCAGCGAAGTGCGGGAGGAGAAGTATATTTTGACACCAACTGGTGGAATCAATACCCGCTGACTTTTGGTTTCAGGATCAGTGCACGATTGGATACTGACCTGGTAACACGCCAGAAAGGAACTTTCTATGAGTTTATTTTGCCAGTGAGTATTATTCCGAGATGAGTTAGAATTATGAATTATGAGTTATGAATGAATTATAATGAAGCCAGACTTTCTTCAATTGCCTTGATCTTTGCTTCAGCATCTGCTTTTTTCTTTCTTTCGATCTCAATTATTTCAGGCTTTGCATTTTGAACAAAACGTTCATTACTTAGTTTCTTTTCTACGGAGATAAGAAACCCTTTTTGGTACTCGAGATCTTTTTTGAGTTGATCTTTTTGTGCAGTTGTATCAACTTCATTTTCTGTTTCAATAAAGAATTTATCTTTTTGAACAACTGTGTTTATAAAACCAGCAACAGCATCATTGACAAAATTTATCTCTGAAGCATTTACTTGTTTAGCAAGAATGGATCTAAAAGAATTGTATGCTGATTGCTCAGAAGTTTGAATATGAAGTTTTATTTCTTCTTTTTGCTTCAATTGATTTTTTATGCGAACATCACGCAAGGCAGTAATCACTTGTTTCAGTAAGACGGCTTGCTCCAGGATTTCGAATTTCTGGCCACCGATTTTTGATTCTTGTTTTATGGTTAAATCATCGCTTCCCTTTCTCTCTTTTAATTCATGATAAATTTCTTCCGTAACAAACGGCATGAATGGATGAAGTAACTGCATCAGTTCTTCGAAGAAGAAAACTGTTTTATTATAAACTGCTTTTTCTATCGGTAGCTCAAAGCCAGGCTTTACCCATTCTAAGTACCAGCTGCAGAAATCGTCCCAGATCAAAGAATAGATAGTTTTTAAAGCCTCACTTAATTTGAATTCTTTATAAGACTTTTCTATTTCTGTTTTTGCTTCGCTCAATCTATTTTCAAACCAATCAATAGCAAAATTTTCTGTGGACTGTAGACTATTAGCCGTTGATTGTCTCCCTTCCCACATCTTCACCAACTTCAACGCATTCCAGATCTTATTATTAAAATTTCTTCCCTGGTCGCAACTGCTGTCATCAAACAAAAGATCATTACCAGCAGGAGAGGAGATCATAATTCCAAAGCGAACTGCATCGGCTCCATAGCGATCGATCAGATCCAGTAAGTCAGGCGAGTTACCAAGGCTCTTACTCATCTTTCTTCCCTGCTTGTCTCTTACCATTCCAGTGAAATAAACATCGCTGAATGGTTTTTCATTCATGTATTCCATTCCCGCCATGATCATTCTCGCTACCCAAAAGAAAATAATATCCTGTCCGGTTACGAGTACAGAAGTTGGATAATAATAGTTAATGTCTTTATTATTGGGTTGCGTTATTCCATTGAACACTTCTATCGGCCAAAGCCATGAAGAGAACCAGGTATCAAGTACGTCTTCGTCTTGTCTTAGTTGTCCTTCTATCTTTGAATGTTGGTTTTTGAATGCTGACTTTGCCTCTTCTTCAGTTTCAGCTACCACAAATTTTCCGCTTTCATCATACCACGCCGGTATTCTCTGTCCCCACCAAAGCTGACGACTGATACACCAATCCTTTACATTTTCCAACCAATATTTATAAGTAGCCAAAAATCTTTCTTCAGGATGGATCTTTACATCACCGCTTAAAACTGCATGCAAAGCTTTTTCTGCAAGGGGTTTCATTTTTACAAACCACTGTGTAGAAATGCGGGGCTCAACAACAGCATTTGTTCTTTGTGAAAAACCAAGACGGGTTGTGTACTCTTCTTCTTTGATCAATAAACCATCGGCTTTCAATTTTTCAATTGCTTTTTTTCTTGCTTCAAACCTGTCAAGACCAACAAATACCTGTGCAGCTTCACTCATCGTACCATCTGGGTTCAGCGTATCAATTGTTTCAAGGTGATGTTTTAAACCAAGATTATAATCATTGATATCATGAGCTGGTGTAATTTTCAATGCACCTGTTCCAAATTCTTTGTCTACATACTCATCGAAAATTACAGGCACTATACGATTTACCAACGGAACAATTACTTTCTTTCCTTTCAAATAAGCATAACGTTCATCGCCAGGATGTACACATACCGCTGTATCTCCCATGATCGTTTCAGGACGTTGAGTAGCTATCGATATAAAATCTTTTGTTGGATCACCCAATGCATCCGCAACAAAATATTTTACGTAGTAAAGTTTGCCTTGTAGTTCTTTATACTCAACTTCTTCATCACTCAACGCAGTTTTAGCAGCAGGATCCCAGTTGATCATTCTTGCGCCGCGATAAATAAGTCCTTTGTTATACAAGTCAACAAAAACTTTGATGACAGCATTGTAATAATGATCATCCATTGTGAAACTAACCCGATTCCAATCAACGCTGCAACCAAGCCGTTCGATCTGGTTATAAATGATGCCACCATATTTTTCTTTCCATTCAAAAGCATATTTCAAAAATTCTTCGCGACCGATCTTGTTTTTATCGATGCCTTTTTCTTTCAGCATCTGCACTACTTTTGCCTCCGTAGCAATCGAAGCATGATCGCTGCCCGGAACCCAACAAGCATTGAAGCCACTCATCCTGGCTTTGCGAACAAGAATATCCTGTACAGTTTCATTCAGCGTATGTCCCATATGCAACACACCTGTAACATTTGGCGGGGGTATCACAACAGTAAAAGCCTTCCTGTCATCAGGAGTTGAATTAAAATATCTTTTCGACTTCCAATGCGAGGTCCATTTTTCTTCTATAGATCCCGGTTCAAAATTTTTCGATAATTCCATTTGTTCAATGCTATTTTTTTATGATCCCGGCATTAGTAATTCTAATCACCTTCCCTTGCGTCGCACACTTGGGCTGCAATAATATTATTCAGCTATCAGTTTGTGAGAAGCCCCATCAGGGGTTTTGGGTTTGGCGGCAAATTTACCTTCTTTCAGCTAGATAATAAAACTGAAAGAAGCCTTTGAAGGAGTGAAAATTTAATCCTTAAAAACCATTTTTACAGAGCTAAATACTTATTTTGAAGCTCAATTTTTTTTATGGAAAGAACACTTTACTCATGGCACAGCCCATCGCTGAATAAAGATATGCCTATTGCTATTTATGGTCATTATGGTTTTGCCCTTTTGCTGGTGCCAACAGCAGCGGCTGACTACCTCGAGTATGAGCGGTTTCAATTATTAGATCAGATAGCTCCTTTTATAGAAGCAGGAAAGTTAAAAGTGTATTCCGTTGATAGTATCAATAATGAAAGCTGGCTGAATAATAATATGAATCCACGTGATAAATCAATTCGTCACCAGCAATGGAATGAATATGTATTTAATGAAGTAGTTCCATTCATTCGCACCAACTCCAGCCCAGATACAATGATCTATACATGCGGCGCTTCGTTCGGCGCCTTGCATAGCATGAATTTATTTTTAAAAAGGCCAGATATCATCAACGGTGTAATTGCAATGAGTGGTGTGTATGACCTGACTGAATACACAAAAGGACATTATGATGATGATGTCTATTTTAACAGCCCGATGCATTACATGCCTAATTTAACTGATCATGATGTGCTAGAGAGAATCAGGAGTACTCATCACCTGCATATATTTTCTGGTAGCGGCGCTTATGAGGATCCCAATAGCAGCGGTCGGTTTGCAAGAATTCTTTATGATAAAGCGATCAATTATGAACTGGATATTTGGGGACAGGAATGGCCACATGACTGGAACACATGGAGGGCAGTTTTGCCACATTATTTAGAAAGCAGGTTTTAACAATTAATCTTGCGGGATCAATTTTTTTAATGTGTGCAAGAATTCTGTTCTTAGGATCATTCTGGCACCTAGGCTTTCAAGATGCTCTGTATATACCTGGCAATCTATTAATTCAACGCCATCATTTTTTAGATGTTCAACAAATTTTATAAAAGCATATTTGCTTGCATTACTTTGTTTGCTGAACATACTTTCTCCAAAAAATATTTTTCCAATTCTTACACCATATAAACCACCAACCAGTTCGCCGTTTTTCCAGACCTCTGCGCTGTGCGCAAAACCAAGTTTGTGCAAAACAGTATAGGCTTTTTTTACTTCATTAGTGATCCAGGTGCCGGCCTGGCCTTTTCTCCTGATCGTTTTACAATTACCAATTACCTGGGCAAAAGCCTGATCGGTAGTAAAATTGAATGCGTTTTGGTTCATCAATTTTTTCATGCTCTTGCTAACTTTTATTTCGCCAGGAAATAAAACAAAACGTGGGTCAGGGCACCACCACAAGATATGTTTGCCTTCATACCACGGAAAAATGCCTTTACTATATGCGATCAATAAACGATCAACAGAAAGATCACCGCCTACTGCTAATAGCCCATCTGGTTCTGCAAGATGAACTGGCGGAAAGGCAAATTCTTTTTCTAGTACAAATAATGGCATGAGGAAAAATTAAGAGCAAATCCAATGCTTTCGGAAACAATTGTCAAATAAATGCTATTTCCTGAAAATAAAAAATGGTAAAACTTCGATGTTGACTTTGAGAATTTACTTTTTTTGTGAGAAGGGGTTTTTGATTGAGTGTTTCTACGTAAAAAGATTATTCGACAACCATTTCGACAGTTGCTCCAATACCTCTGTCAGTAATAGCATCACATTTTGGTTTCAATTCATCGTAACTTCCTTTCTTTACTGCATACTTTCCCTGGTAGTGTATGATGTAGGCACATTGCTCAGCTTGCTCACGACTATGGCCACAGATATCCATCAAAGTGTCGATCACCCATTCAAACGTATTTACCTCGTCGTTCCATACAATGAGATTGCAGGGCTCTTCCACGCTGGTAAGAACATCGATTTCTTCCCATTGTTTAGTACTTGTATCATTTCGAATGGATGCCATTACGCAAAATTAAGAATAAAATTTTCCGGTTGCTAATGGATGAAATTCTTTTTTTAATAATAACTATAATCAAGAAGGTACTTTTACTTCTTTCATGAATTTCTCAAGATTTACAAGTGACCTCTGGAATGATCTTTCCATTTTTTTCTTCTCGAATAATTTAAAAAGGGAGAGAAGTACTGGATTCTTTTTTAAATAAATGTCAACCGTGAGGCCTGTTCTGCTCTCGTTAATTTTTTGAAAGGTGCTGTATATAGATGCAGTCTTTTTCTCATCAGTTTCGCTATATAATATTTTTTCAGGGGTAAACGAATACGAGCTGGAATACATTATCTGTTGACCTTTGTCCAAAATGCACCTATGACTTGTGCCAAGCCTTGGTAGATCAGAATGGGTGACGTCTTCTATTTCTTTTACTCCATCTTGCCATAGTTTCCGTGTATGAAAGTCTACGACTCCATGAAGCAGTGAAATGATATCAGCATCAAATTCTTTATAAAAACTAAGAACCTTGACCCTGTTTTTTATTTCTAGCTGAGGCGGTGGATCAGTTGGCAGATCATTTTTAAGATGACCTAGCTGTGTATATTGGAAAGGAATTGTTCCAGCCTCAGTCTGTTTTATACTCTTGCTCCAATTAAGTTTGCCAGGCAGATCATCAGAGATCTTACTACCTGCAAGACCATCGGTTACAAGCCAGTATTCATGTTGTTCTATATCGTTTTTCAAAAGTTGGTGTGCAACAATTATATCTTTCCCGATCAGTTTACTAAAGTTTTTCACATTATAGCCTGTAAATTCTCCATAATGAGTGATCACTTTTAACGTAAGATCAATAGCCCCGACGCAAGCTTTACACTGGCAGAATCTTCGGTGATCATAAGCAAGAAGATGTTTATGGAATTCGCGAAACATTTTTTCAACCTGGCCATATACTTCTTTCAGATCGGGGCTATCACCATACTTATAGAAAAGTATTGCGTCACCTTCTATCTCTGAAACTTCAAGACCAATCTTATTTGAATTAATAATGACCTCCAGTAATTCCTGGATGATATGCCTGCTATGATCGATTTCCACTTCATTTACAAAACGAGTGAAGCCGCTGATATCGGGAATAAATATGAGGCCTCGGTTGGTCATCGTTGGGGAATTCTGGGCAAAAACTATACGAATTTAGCCAGAAACCCGGTTATTAGAGGAACACTATTTTGGATGAGAACAGCAAGGTCATTTTATGAAGTCTGACCTTCATCTATTTGCCTTTCTCATCTTTATTTTTCCGAGGAGATAATGAATAATTAGGGCAAGGATGGTCCAGTAGAAAGCAAACCCGATAAGAAAAAATGGAGGTGGTGTATCCGGGTCCTGATGCAAAAAATTTATAAAAGGCAACAGGGGTCCAATCAAAATAACTTTGATAGGAGATAGAATTGTAGCCATGGTAGATTTCCAGTCTACTTTTGATTCCGATCCCAGAAAAGCTTCAGGTGGCTGATTCAAAAGCCCTGTGGTGACAAAAAGAAAGGCAAACGCAAAAATGAGGAAGAGGAAAACAAATTTTATCCTTGAAATATTTAGCATAAAATAAGATTTTAACATTCTTAAAAGTGCTTTGTAGTACAAAGTAAATAAATTATTTTCATTTCCAACTAATTTTTTCACCTAATTGCATAAAAAAAGCCCCGCTATTGCGAGGCCTCTGTGGGAGTTGACGGGATCGAACCGCCGACCCTCCCGACTTATAAGTCGGGATGATCTGAACCAATGAGTTTTTCAATTCTTTTTCTACTCTTCCAGCTCTTTATTTCCAATTCTCTTTTATAGGCATCAGATTTTGAATCATAATCTTCGCTGTAAACAATTGTCCAATCTCCAATACGACCAGTAAACCCTCTGTGATTGGAGTTGTGTTTCCTTAAACGTTCTGCTAATTCTTCTCCTGTATGACCGATATAGTATCTGTCTTTAAGGCTAGAATAAATTATATATAATTTGAAATGCATAAAAAAGCCTCGCTATTGCGAGGCCTCTGTGGGAGTTGACGGGTTCGAACCGCCGACCCTCTGCTTGTAAGGCAGATGCTCTGAACCAGCTGAGCTAAACTCCCTTGCGAACAACGTGAAACAATCACGTTTTTGGGACGGCAAAGATAGGGGTATCAGGTTTTTGGGAAAAATATTTTTTGACTTAATTCGGTGTTACAGCAGGCAGCCTGTAGAGTTGTCCATCGATCACAAACAACTCATCGATTTCGTAGGTCCAGTATTTATGAAGAGGAGATTTCTTCAAGATTTTTTCAACTTCTGATTTAGTTTCGGCATTTAATGTTACCCAAACCCTTTGTGATTCCATACTCACTACGTATTGGTCAATAACATTTTTATTGATGAGCATATTGATATAGGTACGATGTGCTGGTATTAATGCCGCAAACTCATCATTCCAATCAAAATTTATTGTTATCTGGTAGGCTTTCATTTTTATAATTGATAAAGTAAAAATAGGAAAGTTTGTAAAGCTACATTATGAATGTGGAGAACTGCTTAATTTTACCAGCCTCGGAACGTTAGCTCAGTTGGTTCAGAGCGCTGCTTTGACAGAGCAGAGGTCACTGGTTCGAGCCCAGTACGTTCCACTAGATCTTCCACTCTATAATCTCATTCACCAATTCTTGCCTGTAAGAGGTAGTTATTTTGATGTAGTTGTCAGTATAACCTTCCATCATACCCTTATTCTCATGCCCTTCAAATAAAACCTTTCTTGTTTGTCCATGATGTTGTTCAGTGAAGTATTGCATCTTCATGTAAGAAAGATTGCGGAATGTTTTATTTCTTTCGTGTCTTACATTCATTGGTACAATGGGCTTGATACTTATTGCATGTGTATTATCTCTTTCGGAATAAGTAAACACATGGAGGTAGGAAATATCCAGTGAATGCAGGAAATTAAAACAGTCTTTAAAGTCCTCATCTGTTTCACCCGGAAAACCAACGATCACATCAACGCCGATACAGCAATGTGGCATCAGGGTTTTGATCAATGCCACACGTTCTGCATACAATTCTCTTTTATACCTTCTCCGCATTGATCCCAATATCTTGTTACTGCCACTTTGTAGGGGAATATGGAAATGGGGCATGAACTTATCACTGTTTGCGACAAATTCGATGATCTCGTTGGTCAGCAAGTTGGGTTCAATAGATGAGATGCGATAGCGCTGAATGCCTTGAACTTTTTCCAATGCCTTGACTAACTCAAAAAAATTCTCTTCATATTTCAAGGCACCATCAGGCCCTTTTCCAAAATCACCGAGATTGACACCTGTCAGCACAACTTCCTTCACGCCATGTGAGGCAAGGCGTTCGAGATTTTTCAAAACATTTTCAATCGAATCACTACGGCTTTTGCCACGAGCTTGTGGTATAGTACAGAAAGAACAATTGTAATCACAACCATCCTGAACCTTCAAAAAAGTTCTTGTTCGGTCATTAATGGAAAAAGATGAGTTGAAACCTGTAACTTCTTCAATATCACAACTACAGATCTTTGCTGAGTCGCCTTTTGATAGCTCACGAATATGATGTGCAAGATTGAATTTTTCCGCAGCACCTAATACGAGATTAACTCCTGGTATTTCGGCAATTTGTTTTGGCTTTAGTTGCGCATAACAGCCAGTAATCACAACCAAACTTTCCGGAGCCTTTCGTTGAATACGGCGAACAATCTGCCTGCATTCTTTGTCCGCATTGTCGGTTACAGAACAAGTGTTGATAACATACACATCAGCCTGATCGTCAAACTCTTTTTTCTCAAAACCTTCATTCTCCAACATCCTGGAAAGGGTAGAGGTTTCAGAAAAATTGAGCTTACAACCAAGTGTATGAAATGCGACTGTTCTTGCTTCTGCCATGGGGCGCAAAGATAGAAAAGTTTAAGGTTTGGAATGTCTCAATTTGTTTTTTGAACCACAGGACAGAGGGTTCACAGAAAACACAGAGATTACCTCCGTGTGATTTAGTGTCATTGTGTCTCCGTGATTTAATTTTAAATTATACTTGCATAATGAATCACCAGGTCAAAAAAGCGGCTCCGATAGTTTTAGTTTTTGCACTGGCCGCATTGGTTTTTATTATTCGACAATGCAAAGATGAACGGGGCACGAATAATAACACAAAAAATAAGAGTACTACAACAACAAATCGTGACAAAGGCTTTGACCGCCGCATCTCATACCTAGAATATAGCAAGCATGCAAAGTGCAGAATGGAATGCAGAAGAATTTCGCAGACAGAAGTAGAAGAAATAATGCAGGACGGAAAAATAAATTACAATAAAAGCGATCTGCAAAATGCAAGGTGTCCACGTTATGCAGTGGAGGGAATTACCAATGACAATCAAAAAACGAGGATCGTTTTTGCTCAATGCAATGATAAAACAACTGTAGTTACTGTGATCGACCTGGATACAGAATGGAGTTGTGATTGCACTGGTGATGATAAAAAGTATGATAATAAAAATTGACGAATCATTATTATCCGCATTTAAATGAAAGCAAGAAATGTCATTATCTCGCTGGTGTTCGTTTTGGCTTTGCTTGTTTTCATTATTATCAAGATCCATAATGAACCCAAAAAGAAATTAGTACTGAACAGGAATCCATCCCGCATCGAGTACACAAAGTTTGCACTATGCCGGATGGATTGTCACCATATCAATGCAAATAGTATTATGGGGATCTTTAGAAATGGTGAGGTTAATCGTGCTAAATCGGATCTTCATAAAAAGCCTTGCCCTATTTTTACAGTTCGTGGTGTAACAAAACAAAAAATGAGTATTATCATTATTATTCAACAATGCGGGTCTGTTGCTAAAGTTTTGGATTGTTATGACGCTAACGGAATTGTGGGCTGCAATTGCATCAATGATGAGACGATATCACTTTCATTTTTAAAAATTAATAATTGATGCGTTTTTTGCTTAAGCCTCTTCAATGGATATATTGTATTTATGCACTTCTCTTGTTTATTAGCATTATGCTGTTGCTTTTCCCATTTATATTGATTGCTTCTTTATTTGGTAACATCACTGGCGGTAATATGATCTACCGGCTTTGCATGTTATGGGGCGATCTTTGGTTCCCTCTGATCTTTATTTTTCATCGCAATCATTATGAACAGCCTTTGGACAAAAACAAGCAATACATTTTTGTAGGCAATCATATCTCTTATCTCGATGCGCCGCTAATCGTGAAAACGCTGAGACAGCCCATCCGTGCATTAGGTAAAACTGAGATGTCCAAAGTGCCTGTATTTGGATTCATTTATAAATAT
>Ga0190274_10001917_pt1 | contig 12217 bp, 11 predicted proteins | sample Popmic531T_FD_133002 | JGI IMG/M metagenome (GOLD analysis project Ga0190274, IMG submission 133002) | Populus adjacent soil microbial communities from riparian zone of Yellowstone River, Montana, USA - 531 T | ecosystem: Environmental > Terrestrial > Soil > Riparian zone | place: USA: Montana...
GCCTCCGGCTATGCCGGGGCCGAGCTGCTGCGGCTGCTCGCCGGCCATCCCGACCTGGACGTCGCCTGGGCGGCCGGGGACCAGGCGGCCGGCCAGCCGCTCGTCTCCCGCTACCCGGGCCTTCGCGCCGCCTACGGCGAGCTCGCCTTCTGCGCCGTCGACGAGGGCCTGGAGAAGGGGGCGGACGTGATCTTCTGCGCCCTGCCCCACGGCCGCTCGGCCGAGATCGCCGCCCGCGCCCTGGCCGCGGCCGCGGTGGTGGTCGACCTCTCGGCCGACTTCCGGCTGCGCGACCCCGACGCCTACCCCATCTGGTACGGGGCCGAGCACCCGTTCCCCGACCAGCTCGGCGCCTGGCCCTACGGCCTGCCCGAGCTGCACCGCGACGAGCTCCGGGGGGCGAGCCGGGTGGCCGTCCCCGGCTGCTACCCGACCGCGGCCCTGCTGGCCCTGGCCCCGCTGGTCGCGTCCGGGCTGGTCGCCACCGACGGCATCGTGGTCGACGCCAAGTCGGGGCTGTCGGGGGCCGGGCGCTCGCTCACCGACCCCAACCTGTTCGTCCAGGCCAACGAGAACGTCGGGCCCTACAAGGTGGGCAGCCACCGCCACACCCCGGAGATCGAGCAGGAGCTGGCCCTGGCCGCCGGGGCCCCGGTGACCGTGACCTTCACCCCGCACCTGGTGCCGGCGTCCCGGGGCATCCTGGCCACCTGCTACGCCACCCTGGCCCCGTCCGCGGGCGACGAGGAGCTGGCCGCCTGCTACGCCGCCGTCTACGCCGGCGAGCCGTTCGTCGACCTGCTCGACCCGGCCGGCGGCTGGCCGGCGACGCGGGCGGTCGCGACCACCAACCGGGCCCAGGTGGCGGCGGCCGCCGACCGCCGGGCCGGCCGGGTGGTGGCCGCGGCGGCCATCGACAACCTCGTCAAGGGCGCCGCCGGCCAGGCCGTGCAGTGCGCCAACCTGGCCATCGGCCTGCCGGAGACGGCCGGCCTCGACCTCGTCCCTCCCGGGCCGTGACGGGCACGGCGGGCGCGCAGAGGCCCCAGGTGGGCACCGGGGGGCGCCGGTCCGGCGGTGGTCGGGTCGACCGGCGGCTCGGGGTCACGGCCGCGGCCGGGTTCGGGGCGGCCGGGGTGGCCTGCGGGCTCAAGGCGTCGGGCGCGCCCGACCTGGCCCTGGTCGTCGGCGACCCGGGCACGGTGGCGGCCGGGGTGTTCACCACCAACCAGGTGGTGGCGGCGCCGGTGGTCTGGTCGCGGGACCGGCTGGCCGGCTCGGCCGACGCCCGGGTGGTGGTGCTGAACTCGGGCAACGCCAACGCCTGCACCGGCCCGGCCGGGGAGGCCGCCGTGCGGGCCACGGTGGAGCGGGCCGCGGGCGGGCTGGGCTGCCGGGCCGAGCAGGTGCTGGTCTGCTCGACCGGGGTCATCGGGGTGCCGCTGGACGTGGGCCGGGTCGTGGACGGGGTGGGCAAGGCGGCCGCCGGCCTGGACCGGTCGGGAACGGGAGGGCTGGCGGCGGCGGAGGCCATCCTCACCACCGACACGGTGGTGAAGCAGGGCGGGACCAGGGTGGTCGGGGGGGCGACCGTCGGGGGGATGGCCAAGGGGGCGGCGATGCTGGCCCCGGAGCTGGCAGTGCCCCACGCGACCATGCTGGCCGTGCTCACCACCGACGCGGTGGCCGAGCCGGAGGCGCTGCGCGAGGCCCTGGCGGCGGGGGTCGGGACCAGCTTCAACCGGATCACCGTCGACGGGGCCCAGTCCACCAACGACACGGTGCTGCTGCTGGCCTCGGGGGCGTCGGGGGCGCGGCCCGCCCCGGAGGACCTGGCCGCCGCCGTCCAGGCGGTCTGCCATGACCTGGCCGGGCAGATGCTGGCCGACGCCGAGGGCGGGACCAAGGTGGTCAGCGTGCAGGTCGGCGGGGCCGGCGGCGTGGAGCAGGCGCTGGCCGTGGCCCGGCGGGTCGCGGACAGCCCCCTGGTCAAGACGGCCGTCTACGGCGGCGACCCCAACTGGGGGCGGGTGCTGCAGGCCGCCGGCACGGCCGGGGTCGGCTTCGACCCGGGAGCGGTGCGGCTGGAGGTGGCCGGGGGGCCGGGGATGGCCGGGATCGAGGCGCCGGCCGGGCCGCCGGAGCGGGTGCTGCTGGTCGACCGGGGCCGACCCACGGGCGCCGCCGCCGGCGCGGCCATGGCCGCAAGGGAGATCGAGCTCCGGCTCCACCTGGGCGGGACCGGGCCCTGGGCCGAGGTGCGGACCAGCGACCTGACCCCCGAGTACGTGCGGCTCAACTCGGAGTACACAACATGAGGCCCAGCCGGCAACCGATCCGGTCCATCGCCGCCGGACGACCCCAGCGGAGTCCTCGTGGCTAGGGCCGCCTCGCTCGACGACCTCCAGGCCAAGGCGGCGGCGGTCCATGAGGCCCTGCCCTGGATCAAGCGGCTGTCGGGCCGCACGGTGGTGGTCAAGTACGGCGGGGCGGCCATGGGCGCGGCCGGGTTCGACGCCTTCGTCGACGACGTGGTCCTGCTCCGCTACGTGGGCGTGGACGTGATCGTGGTCCACGGCGGCGGCCCCGAGGTCAGCCAGCTGATGGCCCACTTCGGCAAGGAGCCGGTGTTCGTCGACGGCCACCGGGTCACCGACGCCGAGACCATGGACCTGGCCCGCATGGTGCTCGTCGGGCGGATCAACAAGACTCTGGTGGGCCGGATCAACACCCACGGCCGCCTGGCCGTGGGGCTGTCCGGCGAGGACGGCCTGCTGCTGCAGGCCAGGCCGCGGGTCGACCCGGGCGGCCGCGACCTCGGCTACGTGGGCGACGTCGCGGCGGTCGACCCCACGGCCATGCGCGCCCTGACCGACAAGGGGCTGGTCCCGGTGGTGGCCACCGTGGCCGCCGGCCCCGACGGGAAGCCCTACAACGTCAACGCCGACGCCGCCGCCGGGTCGCTGGCAGAGGCCCTCGGGGCCGAGAAGCTGGTCTACCTGACCGACGTCGAGGGGCTGTACGCCGACCTGGACGATCCGGACTCACTGCTTCAGCATCTGACCCTCGCCCAGGTCGAGGCCATCCTCGCCGAGGGCAAGGTCGCGGCCGGGATGGTGCCCAAGCTGAGCGGGATCGTGACCGCCCTGCGCGGCGGGGTGCGCCGGGCCCACATCCTCGACGGCCGGCGCGAGCACGCCCTGCTGCTGGAGCTGTTCACCGACTCCGGCGTCGGGACCATGGTGTCCGCCAGCGAAGAGGAGGTGGAGGCGTGAGCAGCCTGCCCGAGCGGGAGGCGGCGGTGCTGTGGCCGACCTACGTCCGTCCCCAGGTCGAGTTCGTCCGCGGCCAGGGGGTGCGGCTGTGGGACGCCCGCGGCCGCGAGTACCTGGACTTCCTGGGCGGGATCGCGGTGGTGGCCGCCGGCCACGCCCACCCCAGGGTCGTGGAGGCGGTGACCGCCCAGCTCGGCACCCTCGGCCACACCTCCAACCTCTACTTCACCGGTCCCCAGGTCGAGCTGGCCGAGCGGCTGGTCGGCCACTTCGGCGGCGACGCCAAGGTGTTCCTGTCCAACTCGGGGGCCGAGGCCAACGAGGCCGCCATCAAGGTGGCCAGGCGCTGGGGCCGGGCCAACCGGGGGGAGGCGGCCACTGGCATCGTGGCCACCCTTGGGGGGTTCCACGGACGGACCCTGGCCACCCTGGCCGCCACCGGCAAGCCGGCCATGCACACCCCGTTCCAGCCGCTGCCGCCAGGGTTCTCCCACGTGCCCTTCGGCGACGTCGACGCCCTGGCCGCGGCCATCGGGCCCGACACCGCGGCCGTGCTGTTGGAGCCGATCCAGGGCGAGGCCGGGATCCGGGTCCCGCCCCCCGGCTACCTCCGGGCCGTCCGGGAGGTGACGTCGCGGGCCGGGGTGCTGCTGATCGTGGACGAGATCCAGTCCGGGATGGGGCGAACCGGCCGCTTCTTCGCCCACCAGCACGACGACATCCGCCCAGACGTGGTCACCATGGCCAAGGCCCTCGGCTCCGGCTACCCGATCGGGGCCACCATCGCCCGGACCGAGGTCGCCGACGCCATGCAGCGCGGCGACCACGGCACCACCTTCGGCGGCAACCCGGTCGCCTGCGCCGCCGCCCTGGCCACCCTGGACGTGATCGAGCCGCTGCTCGGCGGGCACGTCGACAAGGTCTCGACCCGGCTCGCCGACGGCCTCCAGGAGCTGCGGGGCCGCCTCACCGGCCGCTCCACCTGGGCCCCGCCGAGCGCGGAGGACGGCCACGAGGGGCTGCCGGGGGCCGAGGTCCGCGGGGCCGGCCTCTGGCTCGCGCTCGACTTCGGTCCCGAGGCCCCGGCCGACGCCCGCCAGGCCGCCCTGGCCGCGCTGGGCCGCGGCCTGGTCGTCAACCCGGTCACCGACACCGCCCTGCGGCTGGCCCCGCCGCTGGTGGTGACCGAGGACGAGGTCGACGAGGGCCTGGCCCGGCTGGGCGCGGCCCTCGAGGAGGCCGGCCTGTGTCGCTGAAGGCGGCCCGCCAGCAGGCCCTGGCAGCCCTGCTGCGGACCCGGCAGGTGTCCAGCCAGGCGCTGGTCCTGGAGCACCTGCGCGCCCAGGGCTTCGACGCCACCCAGGCCACCATCTCCCGCGACCTCGACGACCTGGGCGCGGTCAAGGTCCGGGGGCCGGACAGCCGCCTGGTCTACGCCCTGCCCGAGCCGGGCGGCGACCGCGGCGCCGACCACGACGAGGTCCGGCGCATGCTGGGGGCGTCGCTGCTGGCCGTGGTGCCCAGCGGCAACCTGGTGGTGCTGCGAACCCCGCCCGGCCACGCCGCCGCCCTGGCCTCCTCCCTCGACCGGGCCGGCATCGACGGGGTCGCCGGCACCGTCGCCGGCGACGACACCATCCTGGTCGTCTGCACCGAGCACACCCCCGGCCGGGTCATGGCCCGCCAGCTGGCCGCCCTCGCCGTCACCCCCCCGTCCCTCTCCCGACCCTACCGAGGAGCGACCGCATGACCCGACCCACCGCCGACCTCGTGGTGCTCGCCTACTCGGGCGGCCTGGACACCACCGTGACCGTGCACCGGCTGGTTCACGAGCAGGGTCGCGCCGTGGTCGCCCTACTGGCCGACGTGGGCCAGGGCGAGGACCTGCTGGCGCTGGCCGAGCGGGCCCTGGCCGCCGGGGCCAGCGACGCCGTGGTGGTGGACGGCCGGGAGCGCTTCGCGGCCGAGTTCCTGGTCCCCGCCGTCCGGGCCAACGCCCTCTACGAGGGCCGCTACCCGCTGGTGTCGGCCCTGTCGCGGCCCCTGATCGCCCAGCTGCTGGTCGAGGAGGCGCGGCGCCGGGGGGCCGCGGCGGTGGCCCACGGCTGCACCGGCAAGGGCAACGACCAGGTCCGCTTCGAGGTCAGCGTGGGCGCCCTCGCCCCCGAGCTGGAGATCCTGGCCCCGGTGCGGGACTCGGCGATGAGCCGGCCCGAGGCGATCGCCTATGCCGAGAAGCACGGTCTCGACCTGGGCGGGATCACCGAGGCCAAGCCGTACTCGGTCGACCAGAACCTGTGGGGCCGGACCATCGAGGCCGGGGCCTTGGAGGACCCCTGGCGGCAGGCACCGGAGGATGCCTTCGAGTGGACGGCCTCGCCGGCGGCGGCCTCCGGGGCCCGCGAGGTGGTGGTCGGCTTCGAGGCCGGGGTGCCGGTGCGGGTCGACGGCGACCAGGTCGGGCTGGCCGGGGTGGTGGCGACACTAAACCAGGCCGGGGGCCAGGTGGGGTTCGGGCGGGTCGATATGATCGAGAACCGCCGGGTGGGAATCAAGAGCCGCGAGGTCTACGAGGTCCCGGGCGCCCTGGCGGTGATCGCCGCCCACCGCGACCTGGAGGACCTGACCCTGGACCGGGACGTGCTGCACGAGAAGGCGCGCCTCGACATCCGCTACGCCGAGCTGGTCTACGACGGCCTCTGGTTCTCGCCGCTCAAGGCGGCCCTGGACGCGTTCGTGGCCGAGACCCAGCCGGCCGTCAGCGGCGAGGTCCGCCTGGAGCTGTCCCCGGGCCGCTGCCAGCCCACCGGCCGGCGGGCCGAGCGGGCCCTGTACCGGCCCGACCTGGCCACCTACGAGACCGGCGACGCCTTCGACCACGACGCCGGCCGGGGGTTCGTGTCCCTGTGGGGCCTGCCCGCCCGGACCTGGGCCCGGGTCCACGGGGATGGGTGACCCCTCGGGGAGCGCGGGGCCCCTCTGGGCGGGCGGGTTCGCCGGGGGCCCCGACCCGGGCATGTGGGCCTACACCTCGTCGCTGGCCGTCGACCGGCGGCTGTGGCGCCAGGACATCGCCGGCAGCCGGGCGCACGTGCGTGGCCTGGTCGGGGCCGGGGTGCTGGAGGTGGCCGAGGGCAAGCTCCTGCTCGACGGGCTGGCCAAGGTGGCCGGGGAGCTGGACGCGGGCGCGTTCGCCTTCCTGGAGGGCGACGAGGACGTCCACAGCGCGGTCGAGCGGCGGCTGACCGAGCTGGTCGGCCCGGTCGGGGGCAAGCTCCACACCGGCCGCAGCCGCAACGACCAGGTCGCCACCGACCTGCGCCTGTGGCTCAAGCAGGCCTGCGCCGACGCCGCCGAGGCCCTGGCCGGGCTGATCGACGCCCTGGTCGGAGCCGGCCGGGCCGCCGGGCCGGAGGCGGTGGTGCCGGGGCTCACCCACCTCCAGCCGGCCCAGCCGGTGCTGTGGGCCTTCCAGCTCGCCGCCCACGGCTTCGCCCTGGCCAGGGACGTGGGCCGCTTCCAGGACGCGGGCCGGCGGGCCGACGTCAGCCCGCTCGGGGCGGGGGCGATCGCCGGCTCGTCGTTCCCGCTCGACCCGGCGGCCACCGCCACCGCCCTCGGCTTCGCCGCCGCCTTCGACAACGCCATGGACGCCACCGCCGACCGCGACGCGGTGGCCGAGCTGCTGGCCGCGGCCGGGATCGCCATGGTCCACGCCTCCCGGCTGGCCGAGGACGTCGCCCTGTGGGCCGGCCGCGGCTGGGTGCGGCTGCCCGACGCCTGGGCGACCGGGTCCAGCATGCTCCCGCAGAAGCGCAACCCCGACGTGGCCGAGCTGGTCCGGGGCCGGGCCGGCACGGTCCTGGGCCGCCTGGCCGGATTCCTGGCCACCCTCAAGGGCCTGCCCCTGGCCTATGCCCGCGACCTCCAGGAGGACAAGGCGGCCGCCTTCGAGGCCGCCGACACCCTGGTCGCCTCCGTGGGCGCCCTGGCCGGTCTGGTCGCCGGCCTGGAGCCCGACCCCGCGGCCATGCGCCGCGACGCCGAGGCCGCCGAGACCACCGCCATCGACCTGGCCGAGGCCCTGGTCCGCGACGGCGTCCCCTTCCGCGAGGCCCACGCCGCCGTGGGCGCCGCCGTTCGCCTGGCCGCCTCCCGCGGCACCCGCCTGGCCGACCTCGCCCCGTCGGACCTGGCCGCCATCCACCCCGCCCTGGCCGCCGCCGACCGCTCGGTCCTCGACATCGACGGCAGCCTCACCGCCAAGTCCACCCCCGGCTCCACCAACCCCACCCGGGTCGGCGACCAGCTGGCCGTCCTCGAGGTCGCGGCCTCAGCCGCCCGCAGCTGGGCCACCGGGTTCCGCCCGGTCCTCGACCTGGGGCTCGACTGACGCCTCACGGCGCCGCATGCGCCGGTACATGCGGTACTGGAGGCCGCCGTTGAACAGGTAGCTGGCGCCCAGGAGCAGGCTCAGCCACGGGGGCCGTCCCGCTCTTCGGTCCGGGCCTGGACGATCCCGAGGACGAGGTAGCCGGCGCCGGCCACGAGCCAGAGCCGGAGGGCCCAGCGAGCCGCCCGCTCACTGCCCTTGGGCTCCCGGCCGAGCACCGCCTCGACCCGCCCCCAGCGAGCCGGATCGGTGCTCACCCAGGCCAGGACCAGCGGCGCCAGCACGAAGAACCCGATCGCCGTCGCCACGACCACGAACCCGAGGCTCATGGCGGGAGCGTTCCCGCCGGACCCTCGGCCGGAACGCCGCTCAGCGCATCGACTCGGCGATCCGGATCGCCTCGTCCTTGGGCAGCTGGCCCTCCAGGCGCAGGGTCAGGTCGCCGCGTTGCCAGATGAGGGTGTTGCCGGCCAGGCGGGTCTGCTCCTCGCCGAAGTCGCCGCGGGCGTCGACGTAGGTGAAGAAGTGGGGCTCGCCGCTGAACCAGTAGCCGGGCTCGCCGCCCACCGTGACCTCCTCGACCACGCCCATCACGGCCACCTTCTTGAGGAACTCCGGCGTCGGCCGGCCTCGGAACTCGGTGATCAGCAGGCCGGCGTCGGTGAACTGCGAGGCCGGCAGGCCCGGCCGGGCCCGGTAGACGAGGTCCACGCGACCCCCGACCGGCAGGGCCTCGCTGACGAAGACGGCGTCGGGCTGCTGGAAGCCGGGGGCGGTCGGGACCAGGACGGGGAAGTCGACCCGGCCGCGGGCCTCCTCCAGGGTGACCCGCTGCCCGAGGCCCAGGTCGAGGCGGGCCCCCGGGGTGGTGGTGGCCGTCGGCGGCGGGGGACCGCCGATCTGGACCCCGATGCCGCGCAGGCCCAGCCGCCGGGCCACCGCCTCCCGGGTCCCGGGCGAGGCGACCAGGACGGCCGCGGCCAGCAGGACCGCGGCCAGCCCGGCCACGGCCAGCCGCCGCCAGCCGGCCAGGCCGGCCGGCCACCAGCGGCGCCGGGCTGGGGCGGGCGCCGGGGCCTGCTCGAGGCGGGCGGTCACGGCGGCGGCCAGGTCGGGGGTGGGCGGGAACTCCAGCGAGGCGGCCAGGTCGGCCAGGGCCCGCTCCAGATCGAGCTCGCGCTGGCTCATCGGTCACCCCCCTGCAGCCCGGGCATGGCCAGGGGCCCGGCGCCCTGCTCGGCCAGGACGGCCCGCAGGCGCTCCAGGGCCCGCGACAGCCGCGACTTGACCGTCCCCGGCCGGCAGCCGAGGGCGGCGGCCATCTCGGCCTCGGACAGCTCCAGGAAGAAGCGGCAGGCGATCACCTGGCGGTCGGTCTCGCCCAGCCGGCCGACCGCCGCCAGCAGCAGCCGGCGCTGCTCGGTGGCCAGTGCCGCCGCCTCGGGGGACGGGGCCGCGTCCCCCGAGGGGCGGTCCTCGGCGACCCGCAGGGCCAGGTCGTCCTGGCGCCGGCCGCTCCGGCGGCGGTTACGGGCCTCGTTGGCCACGATCGCCAGCAGCCACGGCCGGAACGGCGACCCGGCCCGGAACCGTGGCAGCGCGGACCAGGCCTTCACGAATCCCTCCTGGGCGGCGTCCTCGGCGTCGGCCGACCCCCCCGCGATCACGAACGCCGTCCGGAAGGCGAGGTCCTGGTAGCGCCGGACCAGCGCCTCGTAGGCACGCGCATCACCCTCTCGTGCCCGCTCGACGAGCTCCTGTTCGTCCAGTGGTCGGCCCTCCACGGACTCGGTCTCGCCCTTTCCTACACCAGCGGGCGCCTCCGGGTTCCAAGGAGGGTATCCACCGGGGGCTACCGCTTCGCTCCTTGAGCCCCCCGGACCCCTACTGCCAGCGGCGGTCGTGGCCGAGCAGCTCGCCCACCCGCGAGGCCGTCTCGGGACGGGCGAACAGGTAGCCTGGGCGTCGTCGCAGCCCAGCTGGTCGAGCCTGGCCAGCTGGCCGGGGGTCTCGACGCCCTCGGCGATGACGGTCAGGCCGAGCGTGTGGCCGAGGCCGATGACGGCCGCGGCCATGGCGTCATCGGCCGGGTCGAGGTCGAGCCGGGCCACGAACAAGCGGTCGATCTTGAGCGACGACAGCGGCAGGTACTGCAGCGAGGCCAGCGACGAGTAGCCGGTGCCGAAGTCGTCGACCGAGACCCGGACGCCGAGGGCGGACAGGCGCTTGAGGGTGGTGGCGGCCGAGGCCCGGCGGCCGCCTGGCCCTGCGCCTGGCCGTCGGCGACCAGGCGGCCCGCTGGCCCGAGGAGGGAGCGGTCGACGTCCAGGACGGCAAGCGGTTCGAGCTCGACCGGCGCTTCGACCAGGTCCTCAACCCCAGCTCGGTCCTGGCCGTGGAGGCCACCGGCGAGGACGCCGGCGGGTCGCCGGCCGGCCTCGTCCGCGAGCCCTACCTCGGCCTCGACGACTGGGGCGCCGGCGAGCACGCCTACCGCAGCCGCCCTGACCCGGCCACCGCCGAGCGCCCCGGCCCCGACGCCGGCGACGGCCCCTGGAGCGTCGAGTACGCCGTCGAGGTCACCCCCTTGGAGGCCTGAGGCCCACCACCCTCCCTTTGACGGCGTCGGCGGCGGCGGTGGGCAGGGCGGCCAGGGCGGCCGGGAGCAGGCGGTAGCGGGCCGGGGCGACGTAGCGGGCCGGGGGGTGGTCGCTGGTGGCGGCGCGGACGACCGCCCGGGCGGCCGCGGCCGGGCCGGGGGAGAGGCGGTAGAGGCGCGCCCAGGCCGCGTCCGTGGCGGCCAGGGCGGTCGCATACGGCGAGCCGGGGTCCCGGTAGGGGTCGAGGGCGGCCAGGGCCCTGGCCGCGAACCCGGTCCGGACGGCTCCCGGCTCGACCAGCACCACGGTGATCCCGAAGGGGGCCAGCTCCATGCGGAGCGCGTCGTTGATGGCGACCACGGCGTGCTTGCTGGCGGTGTAGGCGCCCAGCAGCGGCGCGGTGACCCGGCCCATGACGCTGCCCACGTTGACCACTCGGCCCTGGCCGCGCTCGCGCATCGGCGGAAGGAACGCCCGGGTCACCGCCAGCAGCCCGAACACGTTGGTGTCGAACAGCTCGCGCAGGTCCCGCTCGGCCAGTGCCTCCAGCGGCCCCGGGAGGGCGTAGCCGGCGTTGTTGACCAGCACGTCCAGCCCCCGGCCGCCAGTCCGGCGGTCGACCAGCTCCCGGGCGGCCTCGACCGAGTCCGGGTCGGTCACGTCCAGCACCACCGGCTCCGCCCGGCCCTCGGAGTGGCGGACCAGCGCGGCCAGGGCGTCGACCCGCCGCCCCCCGGCCAGGACCAGGTGCCCGGCCCGGGCCAGCGCCACGGCCGCGTCCCGGCCGATGCCCGAGGTGGCGCCGGTGATCAGGATGCTCCGTTCTGGCCGCATGCGTAGGATGCTTTCATGACCGAGCCTCGCTGGAAGCAGCGCTACCGCGCCCCCTCGCTGACCCTGCCCAGATGGGCCCCTGACGACCCCGCCCACCTCGTCTACGCCTCCAACCTGTCCGGGTCCTGGCAGGTCCACGCCTGGGACCGGGCGGCCGACCGCCACCGCCAGGTGTCGGACCACCCCACGGGCGTGGTCGCCGGCGGCCTGACCCCGGACGGCGCCAAGGTGGTCTGGTTCGAGGACTCCAAGGGCGACGAGGTCGGCCGCTGGCTCCAGCAGCCGTTCGAGGGCGGGGAGGCGGCCCCGCTGGTCGCCGACGCCGAGCCGGCCTGGAGCGCCGGCCTGGCCCTCGGTCCCAAGGGCCGGGTGGCGGTCGGGCTGGCCAGCCGGGACGGCTTCTCGGTGCGGGTCGGCGAGGTCGGCGGGGGCAGCGAGGAGCTGTACCGCCACGACGAGATGGTCGACGTGGCCGGCCTCAGCCGCGACGGCCGCCTGCTGGTCGTCCACCACGCCGAGCACGGCGACAACCTCCACCCGGCCCTGCGGGCCTTCGACCTGGAGGGCATGACCGCGGTGGCCGACCTGTGGGACGGCGAGGGCTTCGGCCTGTTCGTGGCCGCGGCCGGGTTCTCGCCGCTGGCCGGCGACGGCCGCGTGGCCGTGCTGGCCGACCGCACCGGGCAGCTCCGCCCGGCCATCTGGGACCCGGCCGGCGGCGAGCGGGTCGACCTCGAGCTGGAGCTGCCGGGCGAGGTCGACGTGGCCGACTGGTGGCCCGACGCCTCGGCCCTGCTGGTCGTCCACACCTACATGGGCCGCGACGAGCTGCACCGCCTCGACCTGGGCAGCGGCGCCCTGGAGCGGCTGGAGCACCCGACCGGCTCCATCCAGCGGGCGGCGGTACGGCCCGACGGGACCGTCTGGTACCGGCTGTCCTCGGGGGCGACCCCGCCCGAGATCCGGGCCGCCGGCGCCGACGAGGCCGTGCTGCGCCCGCCGGGGCCGCGGGCCCCCGCCGGCGTGGCCTATGAGAGCTGGACCTTCCCCAACCCCGAGGGCGACCAGGTCCACGGGTTCCTGGCCGCGCCGGCGGGCGCATCGGGCCCCCACCC
>Ga0190274_10001918_pt1 | contig 12201 bp, 5 predicted proteins | sample Popmic531T_FD_133002 | JGI IMG/M metagenome (GOLD analysis project Ga0190274, IMG submission 133002) | Populus adjacent soil microbial communities from riparian zone of Yellowstone River, Montana, USA - 531 T | ecosystem: Environmental > Terrestrial > Soil > Riparian zone | place: USA: Montana...
GCTTCGGGATGTTGTCAAAAAATATAATAAAGACGCCAATAAAGATGCTGATAACACATTAGGTTTTCATTTGCAACCGCTGGGGGATATTCACTTTAATAATAAGTACGCGGGTTTCGGTCAACGCCTTGCTCATATGCCGACATTGTATGGATTGCTGGCGGTAGCAATTTTTCTGTTACTATTGGGCTGTATCAATTTTATCAACCTTACTACTGCGAATGCAGCGCAACGTGCAAAAGAAATTGGCGTTCGGAAAACGATTGGTGGTTCCAGAAACCAACTGATATTTCAATTCCTGGGCGAAACCTTTCTACTTACAATCATTGCTACATTATTGTCGGTGGCAATAACGCCTATTCTGTTGAATATGTTTGAGAGTTTTATTCCTCCCGGACTCAAGCTCAATTTGATTCAACAACCGATTCTGATACTGTTTCTTTTTTTGTTAACTGTACTGGTGAGTTTTCTGGCAGGTGCATACCCGGCATTGATATTATCGAAGTTTAAACCTGTGCTGGTTTTAAAGAATCAGGCTTTTGTTGGATCTAGCCAAACGCGCAGACTATGGATACGAAAAACACTTACTATTTCCCAGTTTGTGATTGCTCAATTTTTTATTATAGCTACAGTAGGTGTTAGTAAACAAATCAGTTATTCTCTTCGGGCGGATATGGGATTCAAAAGCGAAGCTGTACTGACCTTCTATCAACCACGTGATACAGTTAAAACGCATGGAACCCAATTGCTGAACTCGATAAAAAATATTCCCGGTGTAGCGATGGCAAGTACCGGATTTTTCTCTCCGGCCGATCAGGGAGTGGCGTTTGGTAACCTGGAATTTGTTGATGGAGAAAAGATGGTGAAGCCGGAAAAGAATGTGCAGGTAAGATGGGGCGATCAGGATTATATAAAGCTGTATCAGATTCAACTGGTGGCGGGCAGAAATATAATGCCCAGTGATACATTGAAGGAATTCTTGGTGAATGAGAGTTTTGCTCATGCAATGGGATTCAAAAATCCGGAAGATATAATCAACAGGAGTGTTAAATGGAATAGCAAGATAAGACCTGTAGTAGGCGTAATGAAAGATTTTCATGATCAGTCAATGCGTGCTGCAATTAGCCCAATTGTTTTTGGCGGACAAAAAGGAATGATTTTCCACGTAAAACTCGGTCCTAACAATGCGGATGGCAGCTTGTGGAAAAATGCCATCGCGCAAATGCAAACATTATTCAAGGATATTTATCCGGAGGAAGACTTTAATTACAAGTTTTTGGACGATACAATTGCATCTTTCTATACCAATGAGCAAAATACAGCCAGTTTACTTAAGTGGGCTACCGGTCTCACAATCCTGATCAGTTGCCTGGGCTTACTGGGATTAGTAATCTACACAACCAATACTAGAACCAAAGAAATTGGCGTCCGGAAAATATTGGGAGCGTCTGTAATGAATATTGTAAAGATATTGTCGAAAGATTTCGTAATGCTGGTATTGCTGTCATTCCTGATCGCATCACCCCTTGCATGGTGGGCCATAAATAATTGGCTTCAGGATTTTTCTTTCCGTTTTGATTTGAGTGTATGGATGTTTTTGTGGTGCGGATTGGCGATGCTTGGAGCAGCGATTCTTACATTAAGTGTGCAGGTGTTGAAAGCGGCGATATCGAATCCGGTGAGGAGCTTAAGAAGTGAGTAGCGAATCGTGAATCGTGAGTGGTGAGTCGTGAGTAGTGAAGCATATTCTCTAAGTAATAGTGACTTGCCATCAATCGGGGAGCCACTCACGATTCACGTCTCACGACTCATGAATCGGAATGTTGCATCCACGTGAATCTAAATCATTCTGCCATGATCAAAAACCTCATTCTCGTTGCCTTGCGTAATTTCAGGAAAGACAAAGGCTATAGTATTCTCAATATCCTGGGACTTACGATCGGTATCACCTTTAGCTTGCTCTTATTATTCTATGTAATTGATGAATTGAGTTATGATCGTTATCACGAAAAAGCGGATCGTATTGTCCGGATCGTAGCCAATGTGAATGAGCCAGAGAATAAAATGAAATGGTCATCCACCCAGTTTCCATTAGGACCTACATTGAAAAAAGATTTTCCGGAAGTGGAACAATCGGCTCGTTTTCTGAATGCCGACCGGGTAATGTATAAAAATGGCGATAAGGAATTTTACGAAGAGAAAGTGTTTTATGCTGATAGTAATGTGTTTGATATTTTCACCTACCAGTTTATTGAAGGAAATGCGGCGTCCGCGTTGATGACACCTAATTCAATGGTACTCACCCAAAGCCTGGCAGAAAAATATTATGGAAAGGGAAAAAGCGCGGTTGGCCAGTCATTACAAAATAAGCGGGGTGATATTTATAAAATTACGGCGGTTGTAAAAGATGTTCCAAAAAACTCGCATATTATCTTCAACGCGCTGATTTCTGTCAATACGCTGCCTGCTAATTTTGGCAATAACTGGGGCCAATTCAATAACTATACTTATGTATTACTTAAGCCAAATGTAGACCCGGAGGCGTTTCGGAAAAAGTTACTGCCGATGTATGATAAATACATGGCACCTATTTTCGCCCAATATAAAATTGAAATAAATTACGGAGTACAACCCATTACTTCGATTCACCTGCGTTCGGATAGATCCGGTGAGCCCGAAGAACTGGGAAGTATGTCGTATATCTATATTTTTTCTTCAGTGGCCCTGTTCATGCTGATCATTGCTTGTATCAATTATATGAATATGGCAACAGCGCGTTCTGGAAGGCGCGCAAAAGAAATCGGAATTCGTAAAGTTGCAGGATCTACCAAAGGACAGTTGGTATCGCAATTCCTGGTAGAATCAGTGGTTATTACCATCATCTCATTATTATTAAGCCTGGTAGCTGTTTACTTTTTGCTTCCGGTTTTCAATAATCTTGCCGGTAAATTTATTTCATATCAATCCTTGCTCACTCCATTAACTTTTCTGATACTATTGACAATTGTAGTTTTTGTTGGCTTTCTGGGAGGAAGTTATCCGGCTTTTTACCTTGCAAAGTTCCAACCCCTTACGGTGTTAAAAGGCTCATTGGCCAAGAGTTCTAGTAATGTGACACTGCGCAGAATATTAGTAATTACTCAATTCAGTATTTCGATGGTAATGCTCATATGTACCTGGGTGGTGTATGGCCAATTGCAATACATGCGTGATAAGGATCTTGGATTTAGCAAAGAACAGGTTGTTTCACTGTCACTCGCTGTTGATGGAAACAGGGACTTGAGGGCAAAGGTTACCAGTTTACGCAATGAGATGGCGAAAAAGTCAGGCGTGGTTGCTGTAAGTACGGGACAAAATTCACCGGGCGGAAATAATACCAACTTTAATCTCTTCTCTGTTCCAACTAAAGAGGGTTATGTTAGTAGAGGAGTAGATTGTTATGGTATTGATGAGAACTATCTTCCAACTCTGAATATTAAACTTATTAAAGGAAGAAATTTTACTGGTCCTGCCGACACATTAAACAACATACTGGTTAATGAAAGTTTGGTGAAGGCCCTTGGCTGGAACGAAGCGCTTGGTCAAAAAATAAGATTTCCGGGAGATACCACGGGCCGGTTCCTGGAGGTAATAGGAGTTTTCAAAGATTTTCATGTAAAATCTTTATACAATCCTATCGATCCATTGATTTTGTACTATGGAATTTTCAATAACGTGTTCCAGGTTAAATTGGCATCGACAAATCTTCCGACTACGATTGCTTCTATTGAGAATTCATGGAAGAGTATTTTCCCAGACCTGCCTTTTCAATATACTTTTCTCGACCAGGATTTTGATTCACAGTATGCAGCTGATCAGAGAAGGGGGAAGATTTTCACCGCGTTCTCTTCGCTAACTATATTTATTACCTGTTTAGGGTTATTGGGATTGATCGCCTTTACTACTCAGCAAAGGCAAAAAGAAATAAGTATCCGTAAGGTAATGGGTGCCGGTCTGCCCAGTATCGTAACCCTGATCGCTAAGAATTTTGTAATTCTGGTGGCCGTATCATGCCTGATCGCTTTTCCCGTCGCTTATTATTTTATGCATAAATGGTTGGATATATTTCCTTACAAAGAAGGATTGAAAATAAGCACATTTGTATTATCGGCCGTGGTGGTATTAGTGATAGCATTATTAACGGTGAGTTTTCATACGATAAAGGTGGCGTTGAGTAATCCGGTGAAGAGCTTGCGTAGTGAGTGAGAATCGTGAATCGTGAAACGTGAGTCGTGAGTGGCTCTCCGATTAAGGGTTAGTCACATTTACTTGGAGAGTGGCTTTCGCTACTCACGATTCACGTTTCACGACTGACGATTACAGATCATATATTTTAAATTAAGATCAACCGATGTTCATTAATTACCTAAAGCTTTCCTTCCGTCATCTCTGGCACAGTAAACTCTATTCGTTTATTAATGTGTTTGGACTGGCGATTGGAATAACCTGCGTATTGCTGGCGGTGCTATATGTAAGAGATGAACAAAGTTTTGATGATTTTCATAAAAACAAATCCAATCTTTATCGGGTAACAACCACGCTGAGAACCGAACATACGCAAGACTTGCATACGGTGGGAGGAACAGGACAAGTGCAAGGTGCCGCATTCAAAGCAGCGGTTCCTGAAATTCAGAACTATGTGCGGGTGATGGGGGGCGATATACTTGGTGATATTATCGCTAATTCAAAGACATTTAATCTCCGGATGCTTTTTGTGGATGAATCTTTCTTTGATATATTTTCTTTTCCTTTTTCATCGGGGAATTCCAGGACCGCGTTAAAAGAAATAAATTCCGCTGTTATAACCGAAAGCACGGCAATGAAATATTTCGGTCGTACAGACGTAGTGGGAGAAATAATTCAGCTGCCCGACGATCCCTCTGCACAACGATTGGGTAAGCCCATGATTATAACTGCCGTTGCTAAAGATCCCCCACGAAATTCATCTATCCAGTTTGACATCGTTTTCCCGCTGTCGTTTATGCAACTTTCTTTCGAAGATCAAAATTGGCTAAACGCGTATCTCGGCACTTTTGTGATACTGCAACCTGGAGCTGATTTAAATCGTGTAACGGAAAAATTTGATAAGGTATATGAACAGTATGCAAAGGAACAGGTGGCAGAAAATAAAAAAGCCTATGGATTCGATCCGCAGGTGAGTTATGGATTGCAGAAAATGGAGGATATACATCTGAATCCCTTGCTAAAATTCACAGGCAATCGGGAGAATGGTATAATAAATGAAAGCAAGCCAATTTATTCTTACTTGTTCCTGGGCATTGCCGTTTTTATACTATTAATGGCCGCGATAAATTTTATCAATATCAGTATTGCAGGATCTTTAAAAAGAGCAAAAGAAGTGGGGGTAAGAAAAATTACCGGGGGCAGTAAAATTCAGATCATCTTTCAATTCCAGACAGAATCTACCTTATTATGCATAATAGCTTTTTTACTTGCATTACTATTTGGACAGTTAATATTGCCGGTCTTTAATGAGTTGTCCGGCAAACAGATCAATTTCAACGAAGTGCTGAATGTTGGTATGATTGGTTCTTTGCTTTTAATGTTCGCGCTGATCGTGCTATTAACTTCTTTATACCCGGCATATATATTGTCTGGTTTTAAACCAACGGAGGTGTTATACCAAAAGAAAAGCTTCCGCAGTAAACATCTATTAGGACGGTCCCTGGTGATTTTCCAGTTTTCATTGGCGGTTTTCTTCGTGATTGCTACTATTATCTATTACCGGCAAATGAATTTTATCAAAACAACCGATTTGGGATATAATCCTAATAATACTATTTACAGTTGGGTCAAAGGGAATCGCAAATTATCAGAAGCAAAACAGGTATTAAAGGCAGAACTGGCTAAGGAACCATCGGTGAAAGTATTGGCTTTTGGCGGAGACGGACAAGTGGCGGAAGTTAAAGTAAACGGCAAAACATTAAGAGCAGCTCATAAAATTGCCGACGAAAATTATTTAGCCGCCGCAGAAATAGCTATTAAGGCGGGTCGTAGTTTTTCCACGGATCATCCCAGCGATAAGGCAAGAGCCGTAATCGTTAATGAAGCATTTGTTAAGGCAGCGGGGTTGAGTAATCCAATTGGTTCCGCGGTAAGAACCAGTGACTATTACGATAAAGAAACAAAGACGATAATCGGCGTGGTAAAGGATTTTCATTTTGAATCACTCCGCGAACCCATCAAACCATTAGCCATTATCATGAGCGATTGGGCAAGCGGAGGAATTTGGGTGAAGTTTGAAAAAGACAATCAAAAAAGAGCGTTAGCTGCCTTCGAGCAAGCCTATAAAAAGGCGGCACCCGGAACAATGTTCGAATATTTTTTTGTGGATGAGTACAATGCCAACGAATATAAACAGGAACAACGCTGGCAAAAAGTTGTTGGAAGCGCCGCGTTCTTATGTCTGCTTATTTGTTCAATCGGGCTATTCGGACTTTCGCATATGGCCGCCACCCAACGTTTAAAAGAAATTGGCGTTCGTAAAGTATTAGGCGCAAACGTTGCATCCATTGCTTACCTGTTAACAAAAGATTTTTTGAAACTAGTATTGATATCGCTCGTAATCGCTTCTCCGTTGGCTGGCTGGACAATGAATAACTGGTTGCTCAATTTTGCTTATCGTACCGAAATCAGTTGGTGGATATTTCTTTTGGCTGGAGTGATCGCGATAATAATAGCAACGATAACGGTAAGTGCCCAGGCAATAAAAGCGGCGATTGCGAATCCGGTGAATTCGTTAAGGAGCGAATAGGAAGAGATCAATCGTGAGACGTGAGGCGTGAATCGTGAGTGGCTCTCCGATTAACGGTAAGCCACTAATATTTGGAGAATTCCACTCGCTACTCACGATTCACGTCTCACGATTCACGACTAGGGTTTTTTGAATTAGAAATAAATCTCACGCCATGATAAAACATTATTTTAAAATTGCCTTCAGAAGCCTTGCCAAGCAAAAGGTTCTGACTATTATCAACATCTCCGGTCTCTCAATCGGATTGGCTTGTTTTATTTTATTTCTGCTATATGCGATAAATGAATTCAATTTCGATCGCTTTCACACGAATGCGGATAATATCTACCGGGCATACCGTTGGACTGAACCAATGAATGGGGAAGATGCAGAAGGAGATGTGTATTTGCCCAATCCATTAGGTCCGGCGCTGAAAGCGGATTTGCCAGATGTTGTTGACTATGTACGGTTGCAGGATGGCTGGCGCGAAAGTTTTGTAAAGATTGATGATAAAGTTCTCAGTGCTACTCTTTCTTATACTGATCCTTCTTTCTTCAAAATGTTTTCATTCGGATTTGTATATGGTAATCCTGCCCAGGCTTTGAAGAATTTAAATGATGTGGTGATTACCCGTTCGAAAGCAAAAGCCTTATTCGGATCGGAGAATGTACTCGGGAGAAATATCGATATCAAAGTGGGTGATAAATTCGAATCGTTTACGATTACCGGTGTAACCGAAGATATACCCGCTAATTCTTCTATTCGTTATGAAATGCTGGGTCATTGGAAGTATATGGAGAGTACTCCCGGTGGCACCCGTAGTATCAATAACTGGCGCAGATCTGCATTTCTAACTTATATACAATTACGACCCGGCAGCGGTTTACCAAATGATTCAAAAAGATTGGCCACTTTCCGGAATAAATACTATCCTGATGAAGAAAAAGAATTGAAAGAAGCTGGCTTTAAATGGAAGGAAGGAATGGTGCCCGTTCGTTACGGACTTCAAAATATTAAAGAGGGTCATACCGATACAAAAATCTGGGGTGGCAGTATCGAAAGTATAAACCCAAAAACGGTCTGGATACTGATTGGTATCGCGGCGGCTGTTCTTTTGATTGCCTGTATCAATTTTACGACACTGGCAATTGGCCGTTCCGCCAGTCGTGCGAAAGAAGTAGGATTGAGAAAAGTAATAGGTGGAGGAAGAAAACAATTGATTTCGCAGTTTCTGTCCGAAGCGATCTTATTGAGTGTGTTATCAGCATCACTGGGATTATTGCTCGCGAAATTACTACTGCCCTGGTTCAATGAATTATCCGGAAGAGAGCTGCAGCTATCTTTTTCTCTGTATCCGGAACTGGGTTGGATGTTGATCGGACTCACGCTAATCGTAGGATTGTTGGCTGGAAGTTATCCTGCATTGATTGTTTCAGCGTTTAAACCCATCGAAGCATTGAAGAGCAAGATAAAAGTAGGCGGCTCCAATTTATTTACCAAATCATTGGTAACCGTTCAATTCGCGTTATCTATCAGTCTGATCATTGCGACTTTTATCATTCTGCAACAGACCAATTATATGAGTAAAAAGAATCCTGGATTTAATAAAGAGAATGTAGTGATGGTGAATGCTGCTCAAACCCAAAGCAATCAGATATTTCCTTTGTTCAAACAAGCGTTGGCATCTCGACCAGAAATAATAGGAATCGGCGGAGCAGAACTGGGATTGGGAGAAGGCACAGGATGGAGCCGTCAAGGTTTTGAATTCAAGGGAACGCATAAAGAAGTGTATGAGTATTACATTGACGCCGATTATATAAAAGTGATGGATATGCAGTTGTTGACCGGAAGAAATTTCGATCCCGCCATTGCGTCGGATTCACAAACAGCTGTAATTATAAATGAAGCGATGGTAAAAGATTTTGGTTGGACGAATGAAACGGCGATCGGTCAACAACTTAAAGGGTATATGGAAACACTGACCCCGGTTGTTATTGGGGTTGTTAAGAATTTTAATTTTCGTCCCTTAAAAGAAGAAATAAAGCCACAGCTATTTCACAACTTCTCTGACTATGCACCGTTCCGTTTTTTTGTACGTATAAAACCTGGCAATCCGGCGCCTACGTTAGCAGCAATGGAAAAAGCATGGACCAGTGTAGAACCAGTTATACCATTCGAGTATAGTTTTTTGGATGAAAGTCTGGATAATTTTTACAAAGCGGAAAAACGCTGGAGCAGCATTGCCGGTTGGGCCGGTGGCATCTCCATTTTCCTGGCATGTTTAGGATTGTTCGGACTCGCTTCTTTAGCGGCGATCAACCGTACCAAAGAAATCGGTATCCGTAAAGTATTAGGGGCATCGCTACCCTCGATCATTCAGTTATTATGAAAAGATTTTTTAAAATTAGTTATGATCGCGTTGGTTATTGCCGCGCCTATATCCTGGTATTTTATGCATCAATGGCTAACTGATTTTGCATATCGTATTTCAATCAGCGGTTGGATAATTGCCGGCGCCGGTTTACTGGCGATCACAATCGCGTTTATTACTATTGGGTTCCAGGCGGTAAGGGCGGGAGTGGCGAATCCGGTGAATTCATTGAGGAGTGAGTGAGTAAGGTGAATCGTGAGTGGTGAGTAGTGAGTCGTGAGTAGAGAGAGTTAATCTCTACGTAAAAGTAACTTTACCGTTAATCGGGGACCCACTCACGACTCACCATTCACGGCTCACGGTGAACGAAAATATTTTTCCATCGATCAACTAAAACAATAGGCCATGTTTAGAAACTACTTCAAAGTCGCCATCCGCAGCCTTTTTAAAAGAAAAGGATATGCGGCCATCAATATCCTGGGTTTATCGATTGGTATGGCAGTATGCCTGCTGATTGTATTATTTATAAGAAGCGAACTGAGCTTCGATCAATCGCAGGTGAATGGAGATCATATTTACCGAATGGTAGTTGAACGGAAATATCCCGGAAGATCCACTTCTTATTCCATTATTCCGCAGTCATATGCCGCAGCCGTTAAGCAAGAATGTCCTGAGGTTCAGGAAGCGGTTCGGTTGTATAATTTCATTGGAGGTGGCAGTTTTCAATTGAGGTATGAGGATCGGAAATTTGAAGAAAAGCGGGTGTTCTTTGTGGACTCAAATTTTTTCCGCGTTTTCTCCTCAAAAATTATAAGCGGAGATATTATAACCGCGCTCAATAAGCCCAGAGCAGTGGTACTCACGGAAACAACAGCAAAAAAATATTTTGGTACAACAGATGGAGTGGTAGGTAAGTTATTGCAACCCGAAGGAGACAATGCAGAACCTTTTCAAGTAACTGCTGTATGTGCCGATTGGCCCGAGAACTCGCATTTTGTATTCGATCTCTTAATTACAACAGCTGGTAATCCTAATTTTTACCGGGAGAATTTTGTAAACTTCGCGGCGCATACTTATTTGTTATTAAACCCAAATAGTTCTTATCAATCGGTTGAAGCCAGGTTTCCACAAGTGATTCAAAAATATGCGGTAGGAAATATAGAAAGACAGTTTGCGATGCCGTACAAACAATTCAGTGAAGCGGGGAATGGCTACATTTATTATCTCCAGCCACTGAAGAAGATTCATCTTATTTCGCATTTAGAAGCAGAACTTCGGCCGAATGGAAGTCAGCAAGCGGTTTATATTTTTAGTATCGTTGCCGTGTTCATTCTTATATTGGCCTGTATCAATTTCATCAACCTGGCAACTGCGCGATCTACAGAGCGTGCCAAAGAAGTCGGTATCCGAAAAACATTTGGTTCGGAGAAAAAATCTTTAATCACTCAATTTCTTACAGAGTCGATCCTGCTGAGTTTGGTGAGTATGATTTTCGCCGCCTTATTCGTGTATTTGTTATTGCCTCTTTTCAACCAATTGTCGGGAAAGGAACTCGCCCTTCAAGATCTTGCCTCTCCAGTTAATATAGGATTGCTGATTTTAATAACCTTGTTGATTGGCCTGGTAGCCGGCATTTATCCAGCATTTGTACTTTCTTCATTTCGGCCGATAGTAGTGTTGAAAGGGAAATTTAAATCAACCAGCTACGGGATGTTACTGCGTAATGGTTTGGTCGTTTTCCAATTTTCAATTTCAGTAATTCTAATAATCTGCACCATTATCGTGAACTCCCAGATGCGATATATGACAAGCGACCAGCTCGGGTTCACGAAGGATCATGTGATAATCATCCAGCGTACCGATCTGCTGGCCGATAAAACAAAATCGTTCAAGAATGAGTTGCTAAAAATCCCCGGCATTGAAAAAATAAGCGGAGCCTCTTCTTTACCGGGTGTTCAGAATTTTTTTGGGGTGAGCTGGTTGAAGCAAGGTGCCACCGTTCCAATGGTAGGGCGAGGTATTTTCACAGATGATTATCATGCGGAAACGTTGGGATTGCAAATTATAGAGGGTCGTTATTTTTCGAAGGATTTTCCAACTGATTCTTTGGCGATCGTTTTGAATGAGCGTGCTGTAATGGAACTGGGATTGGAGAAAGCTGTGGGTACAAGGTTGACTAGCCCGGATCAATTTTTTAATGGTCAAGATGGAACTCCGTATACTTATACTGTAATTGGGGTGGTAAAAGATTTTCATTACCAGTCATTGCATAAACCCATCACCCCCTTGGTATTTACCAACGCAACCCGGTTCAACGACGTATTAGGTATGACAGCAGTGCGCGTGAAAGCCGGTAATTTTAAAGAAGCAGTTCAGTCAATTGAGAGTAAGTGGAAAGAATTTGTCAAGGATCGTCCTTTTCAATATGCTTTTCTGGATAAGACAGTAGAAGAACAATATCTTGCCGAAGCAACATCACAGAAAATATTTTCTTTCTTTTCATCGCTGGCCATTTTCATCGCGTGCATCGGTTTGCTGGGATTAGCGGCTTATGCCACACAGCAGCGGATGCGGGAGATAAGTATCCGGAAAGTATTGGGCGCTTCTGCAGGCAATATCGTTCAAATGCTGTCGAAGGATTTTATGAAGCTGGTGTTGGTAGCGGCACTGATCGCTTTTCCGGTAGCCTGGTTTTTTATGCATAAATGGTTAGAAGATTTCGCTTACAGGATCGATATCAGTTTGTGGGTATTTGCGCTGGCAGGATTTCTGGCTGTGCTGATCGCATTACTAACAATCAGTTTTCAGGCAATCAAGGCGGCGGTGAGTAATCCGGTGAGGACGTTGAGAGCGGAATAGTTTTTAGTTTATCGTTTATGGTTTTTCGTTCTTTAAGCGCATCATACCGTTAAAATTGAAGAATCCCTGCTAATTGAAAGGAAAGTTTAACCTATAGAACGAGAAACGAAAAACGATAAACGAGAAACCCGACGATCGATTATTCGGACGAGGATAAATTATTTTCTAATACAATCAA
>Ga0190274_10001919_pt1 | contig 12198 bp, 9 predicted proteins | sample Popmic531T_FD_133002 | JGI IMG/M metagenome (GOLD analysis project Ga0190274, IMG submission 133002) | Populus adjacent soil microbial communities from riparian zone of Yellowstone River, Montana, USA - 531 T | ecosystem: Environmental > Terrestrial > Soil > Riparian zone | place: USA: Montana...
AAGAGCCGCCATCGCTTGGACCGGACGAGGAATCGATCCCCAAGGTGTCAGTTTACGGATTGCAAAGCAAACCGCCGATTTTGCGGCGTTACCCGGAGCGGCTCGCCGCCACGACCAGCCAGTGGGATGCAGACCCGTGGTCGTTGAACACTCCGAATGGTGTGATTGATCTTAAAACTGGCGAAATAAGCGAGCATCAGCCACACGACTATTTCACGAAACTAACGGCAGTTGGTCCAGCGGATGGAGGCTGCCCAACATGGCAAGGCTTTCTAAACATCGTGACGGCAAACGATCTAGAGCTGCAACACTTCATGCTGCGGTTGGAGTGCTTTGTCGTTTTGTGGAGTGCTTTTTCCCCTTTCGTTCGGTTTTGCCCGGTTATGAAAAGGCTCCCGATTTTGTCGGATTCTGGGACCGATTTTGATCGGACCGTGGATGATTTGTTGGGCGTGTGTGGTTGATCCGCCGCACCAGAAACAGCCCCAACGTTTCCGAATTGGAGCATGCCACCTAGGCCTTGCCGAGCAGTGGCGGCCGTTTTGCGACCCACCCGGTCGCCTCGTCATATGCGTGAGCAAGCTGCAGGCAGGCAAGTTCGCCGTGGTTCGGAGCGACGATCTGCAGTCCCATCGGCAGGCCGCGATCGTTAAAACCGGCAGGCACGGCGAGCGCAGGGCAGTTCGACATAGTGACCACCACCATGCACTCCATCCAGCGATGATAGGTGTCCATGGTCCGGCCGTTGATGCTCTTGGGCCAATCCATCGTCGAGTCGAACGGAAAAACCTGGCCCGCTGGCAGAATGAAATAGTCGTATTTCTCGAAGAACGCCCGCACGGCCTGGTACCACGTGCTGCGTACAGCCGAAGCGTCATAGATTTCAAACGCCGAGAGCTTTTGGCCGCTCTCGACCTCGAATATCGCTTCCGGCTTCATCAGGGGGCGCTTGCCCGGGTCGTTGTAGAGCTGCTTGAGCGCGATGCCGGTCTGCCAGGCGCGAAGCGTGCGCCAGTTGTGCCAGACCTTTTCGATCGGAAAATCGGGCGTGGCTTCCTCGACGATGCACCCCAAGGCTTCGAAACTCTTGAGTGCCACTTTGCACAGGTTGAGCACGCCTGGCTCGAACGGGATGGCGCCGCCGAAATCGCCCGACCAGGCGATGCGAGTGCCTTTGAAGTCGCGCCGAAGGTCGCCCGCGAATTGCGCCGGATCCTGGCGGTTGGAGAGCGGCAGGCGAGGGTCGTGGCCCGCTTGGACCGATAGCAGCATGGCGAGGTCCGGCACGTTGCGCGCCATCGGACCCTGCACGCCCATATAGGCGTAGAACACGTCCAGGCCCTGTGCCGGCACGCGGCCGTAAGACGGCCGGAAGCCGAACACGTTGTTCCAGGCCGCCGGGTTGCGCAGCGAGCCCCCGTGGTCGCTGCCGTCGGCGATGGGCAGCATATGCAGCGCGACTGCGACGCCGGCGCCGCCGCTCGATCCACCCGACGTTTTCGATTGGTCGTAGGCGTTCAGCGTGCGGCCGAACACGTCGTTGTAGGTGTTCGAGCCGAGGCCGAACTCGGGCGTGTTGGTCTTGCCGATCACGATGCCGCCAGCGCGCTTCATGCGCTCCACCACGATGGCATCCGTCGTCGGCACGAAGTCCTTGAAGATGGGCGAGCCTTGCGTCGTGCGGATGCCCTTGGTTGCGATCAGGTCCTTCACGGCGAGGGGGAAGCCGTGCATCCAGCCGCAATATTCGCCGCCTGCAAGCTGTGCGTCCCGGGCTTGCGATTGCATGATCAGCCCGCCGCGGTCCTGCAGCGACACGATGGCGTTGACCTTCGGATTGAGGCGCCCGATGTGATCGAGCGTTGCGTTCATGATTTCGACGCAGGACACCTGCTTGGACTTGATCGCGCGCGACAGCGCGAGCGCATCCATCATCACGATGGCGGAACTGGCCATCGCCGGCTATTTTGCTGCGACCATCGCGGCCAGGCCGCGCTCGAGGTCGGCGATCAGATCGCCGACGTCCTCGAGCCCGATGTGAATCCGCACGCACGGACCCCCTGGCGCCCACTTCGTCGCGCTGCGATAGGGCGTGACGTCATAAGGAATCGCAAGGCTCTCGAAGCCGCCCCATGACGCGCCCATCCCGTAAAGCGTCAATGCGTTGAGGAATGCGAGCAGCGCTTTCTCCGGCACCGGCTTGAACACCACCGCGAACAGCCCGCACGCGCCAGTGAAATCGCGCTTCCAGATGTCGTGGCCCGGCGCGCCGGGCAGCGCCGGGTGCAGCGCGCGCAGCACCTCGGGCCGCTGCTCCAGCCAGCGTGCCACTTCTAGACCGGATTTGTGATGGCGGGCGAGGCGGACGCTGAGCGTGCGCAAGCCGCGCATCGCCATGTTCATGTCGTCCGGGCCGACGCAAAGGCCGGCCGCGAACACCGTCTCCTTGAGCTGGGGCCAAGCCTTCTCGCTGGCGGACACTGTGCCCATCATCAGGTCGGAATGGCCGCCGATGTACTTGGTGGCGGACTGGATCGAGAGGTCGACGCCTTTCTCGAGGGCGCGGAAATAGAGTGGGCTCGCCCAGGTGTTGTCCATCAGCACCAGCGCGCCGCGGTCATGGGCGACCGCCGCAATTGCCGGAATGTCTTGCATCTCGAACGTCAGCGAACCGGGCGCCTCGCAGAACACCGCTTTGGTGTTCGCCTGCATCAGGGTGCCGATGCTGCCGCCGATCGCCGGGTCGAAATAGGTCGTCTCGACACCGAACCGCTTCAGCACGCTGTCGCAGAACTTGCGGGCCGGTCCGTAGCAATTGTCGGTCAGCAGAACGTGGTCGCCGGCCCGCAGCACCGAAAGCAGCGCTGTGGAGATCGCCGCGAGCCCGGACGGCAGTAGGGCGACGCCCGCGCAGGCCGGCCCTTCGATCTCCTGGATGGCGCGTGAGAGTGCCTCGGAAGTAGGCGTGCCCCGGCGGCCATAGAAATATTTGCCGCGGCGGGCGAGGAAATCCTCGGCCGTTCGGTAGAGCAGCGTCGAGGCGTGATAGACCGGGGTATTGACGTAACCGTGATGGGCATGCGGATCGCGTCCACCCGTCGTCAGTTTGGTGTCTGGCTTGTGTTCCGCTCTGGGGACGTCGCCGCCTGCTGCTTTGGTCATCATCGTCCTCGCCGTCCGCGGCATTTGACGCATCCTCCCCGGTAATCGCAACCCCTTGACCTGTCTGTCAGACCGGCTTCAGATGGCTTTACGAGGGGAAAGTGGGACGCGGGCGCCAAATGCTTGGCCGCCTGTCGCCATAGGTTTGTGGGAGATTTTGGTCATGAAGCGCGGTGTCCTCTGCGTTGCATTGGCAGCGTTTTTTGGCGTTGCTGCATCGGCTGCGACAGCCCAAACACTCAACACCATCAAACAGCGGGGCTCTTTGAACTGCGGTTCGAACGGCACGCTCGCAGGTTTCGGACTGCCCGACGCGCAGGGACGCTGGGCCGGCCTCGACGTCGATTTCTGCAAGGCGCTGGCGGCTGCGATTTTCAACGATCCGAACAAGGTCAAGTTCGTGCCCTTGACCGCCAAAGACCGGTTCACCGCGTTGCAGTCCGGTGAGGTCGATGTGCTGGCGCGCAACACGACATGGACTTCATCGCGAGACACTTCGCTCGGTCTCAACTTTACGGCCGTGAACTACTACGACGGCCAGGGCTTCCTGGTGCGCAAATCGCTCAAGGTGAATTCGGCGCTTGAGCTCAACGACGCGGCGATCTGTGTGCAACAGGGCACCACGACGGAGCTCAACCTCGCGGACTACTTCCGCGCCAACAAGATGAAGCTCAAGACCGTGACGTTCGCAACCGCGGACGAGGCGCTGAAGGCTTATGACTCGAGCCGCTGCGACGCCTACACCACGGACGCCTCCGGCCTTGCGGGCGAGCGGCTGCGCCTCGCCAACACCGGCGACCACATTATTCTGCCGGAGATCATCTCGAAGGAGCCGCTCGGTCCGGTGGTGCGCCACGGCGACGATCAGTGGTTCGACGTCGTGAAGTGGACCCACTACGCCATGATCACCGCCGAAGAGCTGGGCATCACCCGGGCAAACGTTGACGATCAGGCCAAGTCCGACAACCCGGACATCAAGCGGCTGCTCGGCAGCGAAGGCAAGCACGGCGAAGCGCTCGGCCTCCCTAACGACTGGGCGGCCCGGATCATCAAACACGTTGGCAACTACGGCGAGGCATTCGAACGCAACGTCGGCCAGGGCTCAGCGCTGAAACTCAGTCGCGGCATCAATGCGCTCTGGAACAAGGGCGGATTGCAATACGCGCCGCCGATCCGCTGAGCGCTTGCCGCGCTCAGGCCATGAATATCGCGAGGCCGGAGCAGTCCGGCGTCGGCTGGGGCGGGCCGCATGAGCGTTACCGATACCGCTAAGCCGAAAACTGCGCCCGGCCCTGCGCTGATCTACAATCCGAGGGTCCGCGGCTTCGTTTACCAGGCGCTGCTGCTGGCGGCGATCGCTTTCCTGTTCTGGGAGGCGGCGAGCAACGCGATCGAGAATCTGGCGCGCGCCAAGATCGCCTCGGGTTTCGGCTTTTGGCACAACACCGCCGGCTTCGATATCAGCCAGCACCTGATCGACTACAGCACCACGTCCACCTACGGGCGCGCCTTCTGGGTTGGGCTGCTCAACACGCTGGTGGTTGCCGTGCTGGGTATCGTGTTTGCCACGGTGCTCGGCTTCATCATCGGCATCGCGCGGTTGTCCACCAACTGGCTGGTGGCCAGGCTCGCCGCAGTCTACGTCGAAGTGATCCGCAACCTGCCGCTGCTGCTGCAATTGCTGTTCTGGTACAACGCCGTGCTCAAGGTGTTGCCGGAGATGCGCGACAGCCTGCTGCTGCCGGGCGGCGGATTTCTCAACAACCGCGGGCTGTTCCTGCCACAGCCGGTGTTCAAGGAAGGCGTCGGCTTGGTGCTGGCCGCGCTGGCGGTCGCGGTGGTCGTGTCGGTCGCGTACCATTTCTTCGCCAAGCGGCGGCAGGTCCAGACCGGCCAGCAGTCGCCAGTGCTGCGCGTGACTCTTGCGCTTGTGTTCGGCCTGCCGCTGCTGGCGCTGCTGCTGACCGGATTTCCGGTCGACTTCCTTTATCCCGAGAAGGGACGCTTCAACATCCGCGGCGGCATGGAAGTGCTCCCCGAGTTCATGGCCTTGCTGTTCGGCCTGGTGATCTATACCGCGGCGTTCATTGCCGAAGTGGTGCGGGCCGGCATCATGGCGGTGCCCAAGGGGCAGGCGGAGGCCGCGTACTCGCTCGGGCTTCGTCCGGGCCCGACACTGCGGCTGGTCGTGATCCCGCAGGCGATGCGCGTGATCGTGCCGCCGCTTACCAGCCAATATCTCAACCTCACCAAGAACTCCTCGCTGGCGGTTGCGATCGGCTATCCCGACCTGGTGCAGATCTTCGCCGGCACCGTGCTCAACCAGACCGGCCAGGCCGTCGAGGTGGTCGTCATCACCATGGGCGTCTACCTGACCATCAGCCTGGTCACGTCGATGCTGATGAACCTCTACAACCGCCGCGTGGCGCTCACGGAACGATAATGAGCGACATCGCCACCATCACCGACACTAGGCTGGCCTTTGTGCGAACGAAGCCGTTCGATCCGCTGCCGCCGCCGATCGTCAATTCCGGCGCGATCGGCTGGCTGCGGCAGAATTTGTTCTCCAGCGCGCTCAACATCCTGCTGACCGCGTTCTGCGTATTGATGATCGCGTGGCTCGGCCCTCCACTGGTTAAGTTTCTGATCATCGACGCGGTCTGGGACGGCGCCAGCCGTGCGGACTGCATCGCCACCCCGCAGCGCCCCGAGGTCGGCGCCTGCTGGGCATTTGTGATCGAGCGGCTCGGCTTTTTCACCTACGGGTTCTACCCGGCCGACCAGCGCTGGCGGGTTGACGTTTTCTTCGTGCTGCTCGCATTCGGGATCGGCTGGATCACCTGGCTCGACGCGCCGCGTCGCGACCTCGGCATGATCTACTTTTTTATCGTCGTCCCGCTGCTTTCGTTCTTCCTGTTGGTGGGGCTGCCGGTGCTGGGCCTGCCCTATGTCAGCACCGCGCAATGGGGCGGCATCCTGGTCACCATCGTGGTTGCGTGGGTCGGCATCGTGGTGTCGTTGCCGTTTGGCGTCCTGCTTGCGCTGGGCCGGCGCTCGCGGATGCCGGTGGTGAGGATGGCCTCGGTGATCTTCATCGAGTTCGTGCGCGGCGTGCCTCTGATCACCGTGCTGTTCATGGCCAGCGTGATGCTGCCGCTGTTCGTCCCCGAACACCTGACGCCGGACAAGCTGCTGCGCGCCTTGATCGGCGTTGCGCTGTTCGCCTCGGCCTACATGGCCGAGGTGGTTCGTGCCGGACTGCAGGCCATTCCGAAGGGCCAGTACGAGGCCGCGATGGCGGTGGGCCTGAGCTATTGGCAGGCCATGCGGCTGATCGTGCTGCCGCAGGCGCTGAAAATCACCATCCCGAACATCGTCAACACCTACATCGGCCTGTTCAAGGACACCACGCTGGTCTTCATCGTCGGCATTTTCGATTTCCTGAAGACCATCGAAGCGGCGCGCGGCGACGTCAACTGGGCGGCGCCGACCACCAGCATCACCGGATATGCCTTTGCGGCGATGTTCTATTTCGTGTTCTGCTACGCCATGTCGCGCTACGCGCGCTATGTCGAGCACCGCCTCCGGGCGGGCGACCGGCGCTGAGGGGCCTCGATGGACGCCACCGCACCCGTACGATCCCGCTTCAAGCCGGCGCAGCTCAACTCCGCGGTCGCGGTCGATCTGGTCGGCGTGCACAAGTGGTACGGCGATTTCCATGTGCTGCGCGACATCGAACTGCGTGTCGGCAAGGGCGAGCGCATCGTGATCTGCGGTCCGTCGGGCTCGGGCAAGTCGACTATGATCCGCTGCATCAACCGGCTCGAGGAGCATCAGCGGGGCCGTATCGTGGTCGACGGCGTCGAACTGACCAACGACGTCAAGAAGATCGACGAGGTGCGCCGCGACGTCGGCATGGTGTTCCAGCACTTCAACCTGTTTCCGCACCTGACCGTGCTGGAGAACCTCACGCTGGCGCCGATCTGGGTGCGCAAGATGCCGAAGGCCGACGCCGAGGAGATCGCGACGCACTACCTGCGCCGGGTGAAAATTCCCGAGCAGGCGGCCAAATATCCCGGCCAGCTTTCCGGCGGCCAGCAGCAGCGCGTCGCGATCGCGCGGGCGCTCTGCATGAGCCCGAAGATCATGCTGTTCGACGAGCCGACCTCCGCGCTCGACCCCGAGATGGTCAAGGAGGTGCTCGACACCATGGTCGAACTCGCGCAGGACGGCATGACCATGCTGGTCGTCACGCATGAGATGGGCTTCGCGCGGCAGGTCGCGAACCGCATCGTGTTCATGGACGAAGGCCAGATCGTCGAGGTCAACGCGCCGGAGCCGTTCTTCAACAACCCGCAGCACGAACGAACCAAGCTGTTTCTGAGCCAGATTTTGCATTGACCATCTCGCGCCGGAATTAGCCAACGACGTTCGGCGCCCGTCTTTCCCTTTTTTCCGTTTCCCCATGAGGGATGGAGCGCCGGGAGGCGCCAGAGCGCCTGCGTGGGGCGCCCTTGAGCGGACCACTGACGGGGGCCCGCTTTCGCGCCAAGTTTCCGGGACCCAAGTGTACCTTGAGGGGGTGGGGGTCCGGGGCGCGCGGGCCCTCGGCGCGAGAGCCCTGCGCCTCCCGGCGCTCCATTCGGCCTCCGATATGAGGGATGCCGGCCCCGGCTCCGTCATCCAGCATCGCGATCGACGACGCCCTGGATTGAGCGGGACAGAATAGATTCCTATAGGAATTAAGTCAAGAAGCAGGAAGACTGCTACCCGCTCGGTGTCATCGCCCGCGCAGGCGGGCGATCCAGTACACACCGACAGAACTGTGATTACTGGGTCCCCGCCTTCGCGGGGACGACAGCGGAGAGAACGGAGCAACACCGCATAAACTACTTCGCGCTCACCAGATCGAACCACTCGTCCTCGGTGAGCGTGGCCACGCCGTGCTTCTTGGCCTCGGCAAGCTTGGAGCCGGCGCCAGGCCCCGCGACCAGATAATCCGTCCTCTTCGACACCGAGCCGGCGACTTTCGCTCCCAAACGCTCGGCCATCGCCTTGGCCTCGTCGCGGGTCATCTTCTCCAGCGCGCCGGTGAACACCACGGTCTTGCCGGCGACCGGCGTGTCGCGTTTCACCGCCTCCATCGGCGCGATCTCGATCTCCTTCAGCAGCGCATCGAGCGCCTGGACGTTGCGCGGCTCCTTGAAGAACTCGACGACCGCTTCGGCCACCACCGAGCCGATGCCCTCGGTAGCGTTGAGCTCCTGCCACGCGTCGTTGCCCTTGTCGCCCTTCTCGCCGCTCGGTGGCACGGCGGCCTGCGCAGCCTCCTGCAACGCTCCCATCTTGCCGTAGTGGCGCGCCAGCAACCGCGCATTGGTCTCGCCGATATGGCGGATGCCGAGCCCGTAGATCACCCGGTCGAGCGAGATGTTGCGCCGGGCGTCGATCGCGTCGAACAGATTGCGAGCCGACGTTTCGCCGTAGCCCTCGCGCTCCATCAGCTTTTTCGAGGCTCGCGCATCGCGCGCCCGCAGCGTGAAGATGTCGGCGGGCGACATGACAAGGCCTTCGTCGAAGAACGCTTGCACTTGCTTCTCGCCGAGGCCTTCGATGTCGAACGCGCCGCGCGACACGAAGTGCCGCAGCCGCTCGATCTGCTGCGCCGGGCAGATCAGTCCGCCGGTGCAGCGCCGCACCGCTTCGCCGTCCTCGCGCACCGCATGGCTGCCACAGGCCGGGCAGACCTCGGGAAACTTGTATGGCTTTGCATTCTTCGGCCGCTTGTCCAGCACCACGTCGACGATCTGAGGGATAACGTCGCCGGCGCGCTGGATCGTCACCGTGTCGCCGATCCGAATATCCCTGCCCTCACGGATCGGCTGGCCGTCGTTGCCGATGCCCTTGATGTAGTCCTCGTTGTGCAGCGAGGCGTTCTGCACCACCACGCCGCCGACCGTGACCGGCTCCAGCTTGGCGACCGGCGTCAGCGCGCCGGTGCGGCCGACCTGGATTTCGATATCCCGCAACACGGTGGTCGCGCGCTCGGCCGCGAACTTGTGCGCGATCGCCCAGCGCGGGCTGCGCGACACAAAACCGAGCCGCTCCTGCCAGTCGAGCCGGTCGAGCTTGTAGACCACGCCGTCGATGTCGTAATCGAGCTTGGCACGCCGCTCGCCGATGCCGCGGTGAAACGCCAGCATCTCATCGACGGAGTGCACGATCTTGGACAATGGATTGGTCTGGAAGCCGATCTTGCCTAGCCACGTGACCATTCCGGACTGCGTCGTCGCAGCCTTGTCCGCGATCTCGCCCCATGAATAGGCGAAGAAATGCAGCGAACGCGACGCGGTGACGCTCGGGTCCTTCTGGCGCAACGAGCCGGCCGCCGAGTTGCGCGGATTGGCGAACACCTGTTCCTCGGCCGCCGCCTGGCGCTTGTTGAGCGCGAGGAAGTCGGGCTTGGTCATGTAGATTTCGCCACGGATTTCGCACACTGCCGGACTCTTGCCCTTCAGCTTGTGCGGAATCTCCTTGATGGTCCGCACATTGGCGGTGACGTCTTCGCCTTCGGAGCCATCGCCGCGTGTCGCCGCCTTGACCAGATCGCCGCCCTCGTAGCGCAGCGACATCGACAGGCCGTCGATCTTCGGCTCGGCCATGAACGCGAGCGGCTCGTCCTCTTTCAAGTTGAGGAAGCGGCGGATGCGCACGACGAAGTCCTGCACCTCCTCGGCATCGAATGCGTTCTGCAACGACAGCATCGGCACCGCGTGGCGCACCTTGGCGAAGCCGCGCGCCGGGGCGGCGCCGACCTTGCGCGACAGGCTCTCCAGGGTTTGCAGGTCCGGGAATTTCGCCTCGATCGCCTCGTAGCGCCGCCGCAGCGCGTCGTAATCGGCATCCGAAACGGCCGGCGCGTCCTTCTGGTAGTACGCCTCGTCGTGCTGCTTGATCTCGGCCTCGAGCCGCGCGTGCTCGCGCTTTGCCTGGCGCGGCGTCATGTCCTCGACGGTCAACTTGGCGTCACGTGCGGCCATGCGGGCTAATATATTGCGTACAATTGGACTGGATACTGGTTCCAGCGACCTTATTGGAGATGTACACTCGGGCATCGATGCGGCGGACCTGAGAGGCCAATTTCAGGACCGCGGTCGGAGGGCTCCCGGAAACGGGGGCCCTCTTTTTTGCCCGTGCAGCAGCGGCATTCAATGAGTTCGGTGGAAACGGCGCTCGCGGCACTATCTCAACTCCACCGTCAGCGGATTGTACGAATAGAGCCAGCCATTGCGGTCGTTGCCCTCGTCGCGCTCGGCGAAGGCGGCGCGGATCTCCGCCTGCGACGGGAGATGGAACAGATTGCGGTTGAAGTTCGACTGATTGACGATCCGCGCGGTGCGTTCCATCCGGTTGCGCTGATAGAGCTGCAGCACATCCGGAATTGAATCGGCGAGTTCCAATGCGCGCGCCAGCACCGCGCCGTCCTCGATCGCCATCGCCGCGCCCTGCGCCAGATAGGGCAGCGTCGCATGCGCCGAATCGCCAAGCAGCGTCGCGCGGCGCGAGCTCCAGTTGTCGAGCGGTTTGCGGAAGAACAACGACCAGCGATAGCACTGGTCCTTGTCGGCGGCGTCGATGATCTCCTGGATCGCGGGGTGCCATCCGCGATAGTGAGCCTTCAGCGTTTCCCAGGGCAGCTTGACGGTCCAGGATTCCTCGGAAATCTCGTCGGTTTCGACGAGACCCACGAAGTTCAACAATTCGCCGGCCCGCAAGTAGTAGCAAACCACGTGACCGCCCGGCCCCATGAACACCGACATGACCTGCTCGAGCACGTCCTTCGGCAACTGCCGGGTCGGCACCACCAGCCGCCAGGCGGCGTCGCCGGTATATTGCGCCGGGATGTCGCCGGCGATCTGACGCGCCACGACGGACTTCAATCCATCGGCGCCTATCAGCAGATCGCCACGCGCCGTCTTGCCGTCAGCGAAACGAAGCTCGACGCCGCCGTCGCTTTCGGAGAAACCGGCGATGCGGCGATTGAGCCGCACGATGTTGGGGTCGAACGAGCGCGCCTTCGCGGCGAGGATGTCGTGCAGGTCGGCGCGGTGCAGTTGCGTATAGGGCGCGCCGTGCAGCCGCTTGTGCTCCTCGGAGAGCGAAAACCGCTGGATCACCTCGCCGGTGTCGTGCAGCCGGAACACATACGCGCCCGGGCTGACACCGACGTCGACGATCGATTCCTCCATGCCAAGCGAGCGAAGCACGTGCATGGCGTTGGCGCTGATCTGGATGCCCGCGCCGATCTCCGCGAGTTGCGGAGCCTGCTCGTAGATTTCGACGTGATGCCCGGCTTTGGCGAGACACGATGCGGCCGTCAGCCCGCCGATTCCCGCACCGGCGATGAGAATGCGGTATTTTTCCATTGCGGGATTCTTAGCAGATTTTGGCGCACCGGATGCGAGCTAAGCATGATCCCGAAAAATGTGCAGTGGTCTTCGGAAAAGATCATGCTCATGCAAGAAGCCAAAGTGGGACGACGAAGTCATCCCACTTTGGTCACGCCCGGGCGCGCTTTCGCGGCGCGACCTGCTCGGCGGCGGTGCCGATCAGCTTCTCGGCGGCGGCGCGCGCCTCCGCCGTGACCTCCGCGCCGGCCAGCATGCGCGCGATCTCCTCGCGGCGGCGCTCGGCCGGAAGCTCGGTGACGCGGGTTGCCATGCGCTTGCCCTTGTCGAGCACGTCCTTGTTGATGAGGTAGTGCCGCCCGGCGCGGGCGGCGACCTGCGGCGCATGGGTGACGGTCACGACCTGGACCCCGTTGCCGAGCTTGGCCAGCCGCACCCCGATGGCGTCGGCCACCGCGCCGCCGACGCCCGTGTCGATCTCGTCGAACACCAGCGTCGGCGCCGAGCCGCGATCGGCCAGCACGACCTTCAAGGCCAGCAGGAAGCGCGCCAGCTCGCCGCCGGAGGCGACCTTGATCAGCGGGCCCGGCCGCGTGCCGGGGTTGGTCTGCACCCAGAATTCGACCCG
>Ga0190274_10001920_pt1 | contig 12197 bp, 9 predicted proteins | sample Popmic531T_FD_133002 | JGI IMG/M metagenome (GOLD analysis project Ga0190274, IMG submission 133002) | Populus adjacent soil microbial communities from riparian zone of Yellowstone River, Montana, USA - 531 T | ecosystem: Environmental > Terrestrial > Soil > Riparian zone | place: USA: Montana...
CCCGGTGGGGCAAAGGAAAGGTGGTTGGCTCGCGATTCTTAGCCCGCGCCGCGAACGCGCTCAATTAACTTTTTGAGATTCTCGACTGGCTGAACTCCACTCGCCGCTGCTTTACGGTTTACGACAAACGCCGGCACGCCACTTACGCGCAAACGCGCCGCCTCGTTTTCATCCGCCACGACGCTCGCGGCAAACTCGTGGCTCGTGAGCGACAGTCGCAGCGATTCACTGTCAAGTTCAAGCGACACAGCCAACGCGACCAGTACGTCCGCGTCACCGATGTCTTCGCCTCTCTCAAAGAAAGCGCGAAAGATTTCGTCGTGGTAATCATCGAAGCGACCTTGCGCGCGCGCCCAGTGCGCCGCCTCATGGGCCAAACGAGTGCGGGGTTTCACCGGCGGAAAGCTCATCGTCACTCCGAGTCGCGCTGCCATTGGAGCCACGGAATCACGCCAGATGCGCGTTAAATATTCACTGTTTGGATCAATCATCGGTACCGGCTCCGGCCGCAACTCAAACGCGCGCCAGATTAGTTCGACGTCCGGGTCTGACTTGATTAGATCGTCCACGGCTGGCTCCGCCAACCAGCAAAACGGTCAAACGTAATCAGAAAAGATTTCGAGGGTTACTGTTTCCATTGTTTGCTCTTTTGCAGTGCAGGAAGTTCGTCCCAGTAGCGAGCGATTGATAATAGCCCAGCTCTTCACCGCTCAAGCAACCAAAAAACAAAGCCCGCAGAGATCGATCCACGCGCATCACACGCAGTAACACAAACGTCATCACCCGACGTGACATCAACGTCGCCTTTGGTGACATTGGTTTTGGTGTTATTTCGTGTGATTTGGTGGATCGTCTTCCTGCAACGACACGGCGGTCAAGGTTAACCGCGCTTGTTAGCACGCATGAATGGGATTAGTTCGTTTGAGTAGTGAGGCTCTTGTGTACACCAGAAAATGTAATCGAGCTTGAGTTCGTCTGCCCCAAACTTGAGTAACTCGGCGATGGTCGCACGCTTTCCTGTTTCCCGATTTACATCACTGTAGTTTCCATCCTGCACAGCCAGGCCTGTCGGTACCTTTCCGGCTGACTCTCGAATCAACGGATAGCTGTTCGCGCGTTGAAAGGGCCGGAACGGCAGCAGGTCGGGGCCGCCAACAGCCACGTTGGACTCGCGTGCAGCGTTGTAAACAGCCTCCAGATAAGACCGGCCACCGGGCATGAAGTTCGCGTAGACCATGGCAATAGATTTCGGGAAGGCGTGTTTGAGCGCTTTCATGTTTGAGATGACCGCATCGCGATAAATCTCATAAGTGAAGCCTTTGGGCCACAGTTTGCCGGTTCGCCCAACCCCGACGGAGCTCTCAGCCAGATTGATTCCCACGATGCGGCCATCAAACTCTTTCCCAAGCGCCGTGAACAACTTGTGCAGCCTTTCCTGTACCGCCGGATCCCAACGCCGACCCATCCACCCTTCGTGCCTGGGATGTTCGTCGTTGTTGTCATTGCTCTTGAATTGCTTGTCAGCGCCACCATTGTATTTCGGATCATCCAGCAGATACTTCGGCACATTGATGCGGTCTGGACTGAACGTCACATCCGAAAACTGAATCCACAGTTTCTTGCCGTGTGCGTTTAGGAAGGTGAGGTCCTCGCGAATCAAACCGAAATCGTAATTGTCTTTCCCTTGTTCGAGCTGTCGCCATGAGTAACCCACCTGCGCGCCTTCAAACGCCGGCGTCTCTAAAAATGACTTCGCCTCTTTCAGTTGCTTGCGATCCTGACCGAAGAATACATAGTGATGAACGCGCTTGGTTGGCGACGAAGGTTCCCCTGCGCTCGTCGTCAGTCCCACCTGCGTCGCGTGGGCCAGGCTAATTGCGATCGCAATTGCCATTAATGTGATCCCTCGAAGATTCATGTCTCATTCCTTAGTCTTAGCGAGGCAACAATGTCCGACACACTTCAGTTTGTCGTGATCTTGCGGAAGAGGCCCTCGGCGTAACCAGCGACAAACCATCAGGTAGAGATTGTTTTTCTGTGCCGCCTCTGTGTAACTCTGTGCCTCTGTGGTGAACTCTTTCCGTGATTAAACCCACCACAGAGACACAGTGTACACAGAGGCGTCACAGAGGTTAATCAGCGGTTTTTTCCAGTTTGTCGTTGGATACCCAGGAAGCATCTTCCGCAAGATACACGACAAACTGGAGTGTATCGGACACCCCCTTTCATAAGCGAGATCCCCAACCTAAACTGTTCACTCAAAACCCGGAGCGTCCTGAGCTCGCACGAAACATCCGAAACCCAACCACCGCACCGCTGAGTTCAATGACCGCGAGCGCGATGGCAGTCCAAAGAAAGGTTGAATGCCACGGCCCGTGTACCTGCGTAACGTTATCGGTGGTATTCGAAAGAAAGTGATACCAGACCCCGAAGATGAAACTTCCAAACATCGTCAGCGCCAACAATAGCGCTCCGGTTTTCTGCCTTCGCGCGACAAGGAATCCGGCGGCTACCAACGGCCCGAGCGTGATGACGATCATGACGTAGATGTTTCCGAACATGGTGAGCTTTACGATCGCCGCCTGATGCGCCAAACCATGAAGTGTGGAAACGACGAGATGGATTAGGACCAACGCGAGTGCAGCGAACGGGCGTGTTTGGTGAGATGTTTGAGTCATTGCGTCGGAGAGTAAACCCTCTTTTGCGTATGTCGCCCGTTTCCGTGGGCGACACATTTAGCCGTTCCTTTCACGGACTCCGATTTGTGAGTGATTCTGAGGGCCGATCTGCAGCGGTTGATGTCTTGAGCTTACCTGATCGGATCATGGCCGCTATGATCTTGCTTACCAACGACGGCTGAATACCCAACTTGCGTCCGATCATTTGGTGCATACCCTTAGGCCAGTCGGCATTTGGTATCTCAGCAGCTACAGCGTCGAACATGTATTTCAGAGGGTCTGGCTTCTCACGATTCGCTAATCGCGAGCGGATTTCATCTGGAGCATACGGAATGTTCGGCAGCAGCATTCTTAGCTCGGGAGTCATTCGTTCAAGCAAGCCAGTTTCCGCGACCGCTCTTAGTACACTGTTCTTAATCTCATCTCTGAGGAACTTCTCACCCTTAGCGGTGAGCCTTTCGCGCGAAACATCAAACTCGATTTCATCGCCTCCGATGGCGTCCACGTCCATCAGAAACGACAGCCTCAGACCTGATGCAAACCGCATGAGGTTCCTGGTACGGAAGTTCCTCACTTGAAAGCCATTCACCGTTATGCGATTGCCAGTATAGTTAGGTATCAATATCCGAGGATCAATTGCCCGCCCACCGTCCTGTTGAAATTGAACGCGCTTTCCATCAACCGTGTGCGAGAGTTCCCTAGCGGAGTTCAAAGCAAAAGGGAGCACGATTGTGCCAGAGAGTCTGTCACTCCAGTCCGCCAGTTCAATCGCAATCGTTTCGTAACCGAGGTCTCCGAGTTCATCCTTACCTTCTGAAGACACAGAGTAAAACGAACCCAAGGGCCGTGGAAGAAAAAACGTTAACGATCCAGGGCCCAAAGCAAAACGCAACGGAAAAGCGGGGCGAAGCAGTAACCAAATCATATACTGCGCTGCATCATTGGCGAACTTGTCGAAGTGCGATGCAATCTCCGGCTTTAATCTAACGCGAGCAGTTGTGCCAGCTTCGGCTCGATGGGACTCCTGTATAAAAGCAAGGCCTCCGAGCTTTTCGATTCGTACTACTCTTGCTTGAAAATCATTCCTCGGCGAAAAAGCACTCTTTGTTCTAACTTCTAATACGTCGCCAATTAAGAAGGTGGATAGAATCCCTATCCCGAAGCGCGAAATCGGCCGAAAGGGTTTAGCATCCGGCCTCAACTTCGCAAAGTGTCTCGTAAACTCCGAAGACTGGTAATAGCTGTCTCCTAATTTCAACAAATACTCACTGATGACATGTTCATCCATCCCCGTTCCGTTGTCCTCTATCTCTATCCACGTCCTGCCGAGCTCATCATGTGTAGCTGATAGTTCAATTTTCGGTAGGTACTTTCCCAAGCCTGATTCTAGCCGAACAGCACATGCATCCAACGCGTTTTGAACCAACTCCCTCAACACAACACCCGAGTGTGAATAAAGGCGTTCTCCCATAAGAAGCGAGATAATTGCCGACTGATTTAAGCGCAGAGATACGTCCATGTACGAGTAGCCAACGGAAGTCATTCGGGGACGAACTGTCAAAGGGAGTTCCATCGAGTATTTAGCCAAGACCGACGATTTGTTTCGTTTTAAGATGGCCATCGTATCGCGAAGCTCACGCTCGATGAGAGCACAAAACTCACGAATGGTTTTCTCAATCGCCGGGTGGTGGCATTCTGCTGAAATAACAATTTCGTCGTTGCGAAGATCGATCGTGTGTACCGCCATATGTTTTTCCCATTCTTTCAACGAGACCTCAGCGCCTGGAAGCTCCGAAGATGGAATACCCAAACTCTCAAATAGAACTCTGGGCGTGCGCTCCCGATCGAAATCCATGATGTCCGTTAGCCTTAGAACGGCGGCACAGAATTGGGTGTTAACGCTTTCTTGGGCTATCAGTAGATCGCGTGGAAAGCGGTCATCATACGCGCTCTTTGATTCATTTAGGACAGCAGCATCTAAATTGTGACTTACGCATACATCAATAAGGGAGTCTTCGAAGGACACACCCCGAAAACTGAAGAGACCAGGATTGTTAGCTGCTTTTCTTAAGTGGTTGATCAGTTCTTTGTATCTCCGAACGGTGGCGTGACGAGGCCGGAGATATGCCGATAACGCGGCTTCATGCAATTGAAATAGCAACGCCTCAAGCGCTGGTTTTTCGGTTTCTTCAACAACCGTTAGTCGTTGCCGCACTTGCGATATAGTGTGAGAAACCTCCGACCAGTCCCGAATCGTGTCTTGAAAGTCGGAGCCCTTGAGAATGTTGCTTCGTTCGGCTTCCGTCACGGCCATCCCCATGTCGTGGAGAAAAGCCGAGTAGACCAGGAAGAGACAGTCCAACAGCGAGAGCTGCGCAAAGGTCTCTTTAGGAATCAGGTAATCCGCCAGGTGTAGAAGTTTCTTGGCATGATCGCGATTGTGCAGTGTGTAGTTCCGAAACGGACCGGCGGCTATCAGATCAAGCATCGGAGTTGCTACTGCGATGAATTGCTGAACCTGGGTAGCTACCCCGTCGAGCTCAGTGCTTTTTGCTCTTAGCAGGCTAAGAGCACCACACTCGTTGATGTCACCTGGAGGGGCAGGAATGATACTCATGAGAGTGGAAATGGAATGCTTCGGAAAACTATTTATTTTAAGGCGGACGCAGTATAAATCTCGCCACCCGTCTCAGCAAAGTCCTTGGCCTTTTCTTGCATTCCGGCCGTCAAAGCTTCTTCTTCATCCAACCCATGCGTTGCGGCATACTCGCGCACATCCTGGGTAATCTTCATCGAACAGAAATGTGGGCCGCACATGGAGCAGAAGTGGGCCAGCTTGGCGCCTTCGTTCGGCAAGGTCTCGTCGTGATACTCGCGCGCGACCTCGGGATCGAGCGAAAGGTTGAATTGATCTTCCCAGCGGAATTCAAAGCGTGCTTTCGATAACGCGTTGTCGCGGAATTGCGCGCCGGGATGGCCCTTGGCCAAGTCGGCGGCGTGGGCGGCGATCTTGTAGGCGATGACGCCGTCTTTCACGTCTTTCTTATTGGGTAGTCCGAGGTGTTCTTTCGGAGTGACGTAACAAAGCATCGCTGTGCCGTACCAGCCAATCATCGCCGCACCGATGGCGGAGGTGATGTGATCGTAGCCGGGGGCGATGTCGGTGGTGAGTGGGCCAAGTGTGTAGAAGGGAGCTTCCTGACAAGTCTCGAGTTGCTTGTCCATATTCTCCTTGATCAGATGCATCGGTACATGACCCGGACCTTCGATCATCACCTGGCAGTCATACTCCCAGGCAAACTTCGTTAACTCACCCAATGTGTCGAGTTCGGCAAACTGCGCTTCGTCGTTGGCGTCGGCAATCGAACCGGGTCGAAGGCCATCACCCAACGAGAACGAAACGTCGTAGGTAGCCATGATCTCGCAGATCTCGCGGAAGCGTGTGTAGAGGAAACTCTCTTCATGGTGCGCGAGGCACCACTTGGCCATAATCGAACCACCGCGGCTAACGATCCCGGTGGTTCGTTTGGCGGTCAACGGAATGTAGGGAAGCCTGACGCCCGCGTGAATCGTGAAGTAGTCAACGCCCTGTTCGGCTTGTTCGATGAGCGTGTCGCGGAAGATTTCCCAGGTCAGGTCTTCAGCTTTGCCGCCGACTTTTTCGAGCGCCTGATATATCGGCACAGTGCCGATGGGCACTGGCGAGTTTCGGATGATCCACTCGCGAGTCGCGTGGATGTTCTTCCCGGTGGATAGATCCATCACGGTATCCGAGCCACACTTGATGGACCAGCGCATTTTCTCGACTTCGTCGTCAATTGAAGACAACACGGCGGAGTTGCCGATGTTGGCGTTGATCTTCACCAGGAAGTTGCGGCCGATGATCATCGGTTCGGCTTCCGGATGGTTGATGTTGGCCGGGATGATGGCGCGGCCGCGCGCGACTTCGTCGCGGACGAATTCGGGCGTGACGTAACCGGGAATCGAGGCGCCGAAGGAGTTACCTTTATGTTGGTGAAGTAATGAGTCGCGGGAAGCCTCCGGCGCAGCGTTCGACAAACTGAAGTGTGTCGGCCATGCGCGGCCGAGGTTTTCGCGGATGGCAATGAATTCCATCTCAGGCGTGATAATCCCGGCGCGGGCATAGTGCATCTGGGTGACGCAACGTCCGGGCTTGGCGCGCAATGGAGTTCGCTGCAATGCCGGAAAGTCTTCGAGGCCCAGTTTAGTCTGACGTGCTTTGTCTTTTTGGCGCGCCTGGTTGGCGGAGTCAAAAGTCAGATAGCCATCATCAATTGGTTTGAGCTCGCGACCTGCATACTCCTCAACGTCGCCGCGCGCCAGAATCCAATGACGACGAAGCGATGGCAGTCCTTCGCGCACATCAGGGCCGCCGGCAGGATCTCCCTCGCCCCATGGGCCGCTGGTGTCGTAAACGCGCACGGGTGGGTTTTCTTCGAGAGCGCCGTTGAAGTTGCGCGTCTGGTTCTGCTCTATTTCACGAAATGGAACGCGTACGCCCGGCTGGTTTCCCGCTACGTAGATCCGGCGCGAATTTGGCAACGGCTGGTCGCTGTTGCCGGTTTCGATTTCTGGTTTGATTGCGGCGCTCATCTTTTCTCCTCATTCCTATCGGAGCGCAGGCATCCTGCCTGCTTGGTTAGCGAAGAAGCCTTTAACGGTGATAACGGAATCTTACGAAACGCTGGCAGAAATCCTGCCTGCATTGTTAGCGAAGAGTCTTGGACAATGATAAAGGACTCTTGCCAAACGTTAGCAGGCAGGGATGCCTGCGCTCCCAACTAAAAACCGCTCCACCCTGATCGAAGGATAGAACGGTCATTGGATAACTGTTTCTCCCTTCGACGGTATTACCCGCATCAGGTTCAAGGGGTCTCCCGATTGGCGATTTGTGATTGCGGAGTGCGGATTTCAAATCCGCATTCCGCATTCTCCAATCCGCAATTCGACGGGACTCTCAGCCTTGCGGCTCCCCCGAAAACTTCGTGACCACAGTTTACTACATCCGCGTTCAAACAGCCCGTAATGGACTCACTGGGCTGAGGTATTCGAGCGAGATATTCTGTGTTCAAATGAAGTCAGCACCGACAGGCGGTCGGGCCTGTGAAAACTCTCCGGTGGGGAAGGGGGCAAGCGAAGCGATCCACGAAAAGACAGGAAACAAAGCAACACGAAATGCCTATCACCTGGCTACTGTTTGGTGAGTTCGAGTTCGTGTCTTCTTTTCGTGTTATTTCGTGGATCGCTTTGCTTGCCCCCTTCCCCACCGGAGAGTTTTACACACACTAGATTGCCGGTATTGACCTCGTGACACATCGATAAGGATCCTAAAACTCGTGACCAGCAAAGGACTGGTCTGCTAGAATCCGCGCCGCAATTAGATATCTGCCGGCAGTCTTGTTTTTCTCAACAACAAACCCATACGCGCCAGAATCTCGCGACGGCGAAAAGTCCTTTCGAAAACGGAGTAAATGAATGAAACGCTATTCTATTTTCCATCCGCTGGTTCTCTCGTTCTTCTCAAAGTCGTTATATCGTGATGTCGGCAAAAACTGGCGGGGAACGGGGTTGCTTTATCTGTTCATCATCCTCGCCCTCTTATGGATCCCCACGGTCATCAAGGGGCATCTGGGTCTTGCGGCGTGGGTGGATGGCGATTCCAAAGAGATCACCAAACAGATTCCCGCAATTACGATTACCAAAGGCCAGGTGTCCACCGACGTGACTACGCCCCATGTCATCAAGGATCCGAAAACCGGCGAGGACATCGCGATCATCGATACCACCGGTACCTATCAGAACCTGGACAACACAGATGCAAAGATACTGTTGACAAAATCAACGGTGATCGTTCGTAAGAATGCGACGCAGAGCCAGACCTACGATATTTCCGGAGTGCAGAGTTTTTATCTGGATCATTCAAAGGTGGATGGCTGGTTGGGAACAGCCCGGACATGGTTTATCCCGGTGCTCTACCCGCTCGCGTTAATTTTTTCCTTCATCTTGAGAGCGATCCAGATACTGATTTATGCCGTTGTCGGACTCGCCTTTGCCCGGATGCTGAACGCGAACCTCGACTTCAAAACTCTTATGCGCCTGGCAGCGATTGCCATCACGCCAGTGCTGGTGCTCAATCTGATCTTTGAATTTGTGCCCGGGCGAATTCCGTGGTGGTCCATACTCGGTATTATTGTTGCCCTGGCTTATCTGTTCTTTGCGGTAAAAGTAAACGCAGAGCCTGAAGAGGCGCCACAGTATCAGCCACCTAATGCGTATCCGAGTGCGCAATGAAGTCAGTACCACCTCGCGGTAGCGGGTGGGTCGCCGAGAAGTAATGTCCAGGAGACTGGGTTTTGCCTGAGAATACATGTTGGGAAACAGACCCCACCCGCTACCGCGAGGTGGTACTGACTTCATTGCCGTGGACCAGCTCTTTTAGCAACGCGCCCGCTAACAAATCGGACGTGGGTGCACGTATAATTCGCTCTGTTCGCAATCACACCTGAAAAGCTCCGGAGATAAATCCATGTTGAGACGACGCGCTCTTGCTGTGTCCCTTATTATTTCGTTGTTTGCTTTCCCGCTGATCGCGGAAACTTCAGACCGCGACGATGAGATCCGCGACCGCATTCGCAAGGAAGGCATGGAGAATTCTCAGATCATGAAGACCATGCACATGTTCACCGATGTTTATGGCCCACGGTTGACCGGATCGCCGAATCATAAACGCGCGGCTGACTGGGCCGTGAAACAGATGAGCGACTGGGGACTTCAAAATGCCCATCTTGAACCATGGGACTTTGGTCATCCGGGTTGGCTCAATGAGCGCCTGACGGCCCACATTATCTCGCCAGTGAAGGATGTGCTTTCCTGCGAAGTGCTGGCATGGACTCCCGGCACTCGCGGCGCGGTGCGCGCCAATGCCCACCAGCTGATCTTGCCGGAGCGACCATCGCAGGAACAGTTAAGTGCTTTCTTCGAAAAAGAGAAACGCAACATCGTTGGCCGCATTGTCCTGGTTGGCAAACAGACAATCTTGCCGGTTGAACTAAATCCGCCGGCAAAACGTCAGACCGATGAACAGGCCCAGCAACGGTATGGTCCAAATGCCAGGCCCTTTGCGTTTCCAACTCCTTCGCCCAGCCCGTCGCCTTCGCCTGGGACGCCGAAGCCGCTGACTGCGAGACAAGTTGATGAACAGGTTGATGCGTTTCTTAAGGAGAATGGAGCCCGAGTTAGGGTGAATGATGGCGGCCGCGTGTTTCGCCAGATTCGAGCCTTCAACAATCGCAGCTTCGACGTTAATAAGGTCCTGCCAACGATTGTAATGAGCAACGAAGATTACGGACGGATCACGCGCATTCTCGCTGACGGTACCAATGTGATGCTGGAGTTTGACATCGTCAACCGCGTCTATCCTGAAGGCAGGACGTCGTACAACACCATCGGCGAAATTCCTGGGACTGACAAAGCCGATGAAGTGATTATGCTGGGCGGCCATCTCGATTCATGGCACGCAGCCACGGGCGCCACTGACAATGCAATCGGGTGCGCGATTATGATGGAAGCCGCGAGAATCCTGCAGACGCTGGGCCTAAAACCGCGTCGAACGATCAGGGTTGCGCTTTGGAGCGGCGAGGAACAAGGCTTGTTGGGATCGCAGGCCTACGTGAAAGAGCACTTTGGCTCGTTTGAGAACCCCAAGCCGGGCTATGAGAAGTTTGGCGGGTATTTCAATATCGACTCCGGGACCGGCCGCGTGCGTGGCGCGGGCGTGTTTGGTCCACCGGAAGCAGCGAACATCCTGCGCAAGATTCTCGAACCGTTTAAAGATGATGGTGTAGTTGGCGCTATTGCTTCGCGCAGCCGGAACCTTGGCGGCTCAGATAACACTTCGTTCAATCAGGCGGGCTTGCCCGGAATCGGCATGGGCCAGGACCCAATCGAATACAACTCGCACACCTGGCACACTAACCTCGACACCTACGAACGCATTCTCGTAGACGATGTGAAGAAAGACGCGGTGACAGTTGCCTGGAGCGTTTATCAACTGGCGATGCGAGATGATCTACTGCCGCGCTTCGCGAAAGACGCCATGCCTGCGTTGCCTGCGCCGACACCCGCTGATCCCCCAACGATGCCAGCGCCCAAAGCGCAACCTAAGACTCGGACAACACCAAAAGGAGCTGTGAAGACGGCAGCTTGAAGAGGAAGAACAGGGAGCACACCGCCCAGACTCGAAGTGGGCGACTCTCGAATACAGGTGATCTGTATTGGTTCGTGTTTACTTCGTGTAATTTCGTGGATCGTTCTTTAGGCGATTGGAGGAATACGATCCACTAAAACACACGAAATCTCACGAAAAGGGTCTAACAATAAATATTCATTGAAGGGAATAACTACCATGGCAGCAGAAACAGGACAGCGTTTTCCGGATTTTAGTTTGCAGAACCAGGACGGGAAGACTGTGAAGTTGGACGACTTCGCCGGCAAGTGGCTGGTGGTTTATGTCTATCCGAAAGACGACACACCGGGTTGTACGATCCAGGGAAAATCGTTTACGGCGACGAAACAGGAGTTTGACGAAGCCGGTATTGAGGTGGTGGGCGTGAGCGCGGACGACGTAGCTTCGCACAAAGACTTCTGCAATAAGTTTAGCTTCACAATCGATTTGCTCGCCGATCCGAATCACGAGCTCCTTTCCGCTGCGGGCGTGGAGCAAAGTGAATACAAAGGCACGAAGTACTGGAACCGCACCTCGTTCGTGATAGATCCGGAAGGCACGCTCCGTAAGACTTACGAAAAGGTCAACCCTGAAGGCCACGAACGAGTCTTGCTGGATGACATCAAGGCGATGCAGGCTGACGCTTAGAATGAGGAAACGGCCAAGTAGCCGGTTAGTCATTCTCGACGCGTTAAATTAAGCCGGCTCGCTTCTTTGGGACCGCGGGCGCCCTCGCCCGCTCGGTGACCTCACGCCTGCTTGTCAGAAAACAATTCGTGGTATGGAACGATTGCGGGCGAGGGCGCCCGCGTTCCCAAGTAGGGTTCGCGCTATTCCGCAGCCGGTTCAGTGACAACCGGCGCCTTGAGATATTTCGCGAAGAACCACACGTAACGTCGCACGCGGTCCATCTGGTGACGCGGCTCGGTGAAGCCATGGTTCTCGCGCGGGTAGACCACAAATTCCACCGGCACCTTCATATCCTTGAGCGCCATGTAAAACTCCTGGGCCTGGGCAATCGGCACCCGGGTGTCCACCTGACCGTGCATGATCATCGTCGGAGTCTTCACATTCTTGACGTGGGCCATTGGTGACCGACCCCAGTAAAGTTCGGTTGCATCCCACGGCGCTTTGTCCGAATAGAACCAACGCAAGTAACGCTGGATGTCATTCTGTGAATACATCGAGTAAATGTTCGCCAGTCCAGCGCCCGGTGAAACAGCTTTGAAGCGATCGGTTTGGGTCAGGATCCAAAACGTCATATAACCGCCGTA
>Ga0190274_10001921_pt1 | contig 12196 bp, 10 predicted proteins | sample Popmic531T_FD_133002 | JGI IMG/M metagenome (GOLD analysis project Ga0190274, IMG submission 133002) | Populus adjacent soil microbial communities from riparian zone of Yellowstone River, Montana, USA - 531 T | ecosystem: Environmental > Terrestrial > Soil > Riparian zone | place: USA: Montana...
CATTTTTAGGAAGTGCTTTAGAATTTAAAATTCTATTTGAAGCAAATACTGAGAAGGATTTACCTTCCTTATTGAAAAAATACAAAATAGAGTACCTGGTTTTAAGTAAAATTACTGGGGAATTAATTTCAGAAAAGATCAGAAAAGAGTTTCCTGATGTTAAAGTCATCCTGTTTGGTTTCAGCAACCAGCATATTGAATTACCATACCAGGAAGGTTATTATTATTTTTTAATTCCCCCTGGAAATTTGGACGATTTAGAAAATCTTTCCTGGTTCATTGGAAATAAGAATTCTATTCACACTAAAGTTTTAAATAATAGAAATGGATCGGATCCGCGTAAACTTTTAACCAGGAAGGAGCGAGAAGTAATTGGGAAGCTACGACAGCGAAATGACAGAAAAGGATTATCGGATGAGTTAAACAGGGAGTTGGATACAATCAATAAGCATGTTACCAATAGCCTGAGGAAAACAAAATGTCATAGGCTCGAAGAATTAATCGACTGGATTGAAGAGTTTGAAAGCAAAAGCACCAAATTCAATGTTGCCTCTTAAAATTAGGCTCTCAAAAAAATTATATCAATAATCCCAATCAGAATAATGTACTGAATACCCATTCTGCAATTTTTTCTATTGACATTACAGTTAGCAGCAGCGGCAAAAAAGGTATGATTGCAATTATTATAAGAGAGGTGAGTTCCCTGACTGTGAAAGGCACCAATCGCATTTCACGGATAATAGAATAACTTCCGTCCAGGTCAGCCAGCGACTGTATATCAGGGCTCCCAAGTAACTTCTCGTCATGTTTGGTTTTTCCTGTGATCCATTTGTCATGAAAATCCTGGACGTATCGGGTTGACAGGATTCCGTATTCACGAAAGTTTCTTCGTTTTGAATTGTGCAATTTACGGGCAAATAATAACAGGGGAATAATGGTTATAATTACTGTGGTGAGAACATATACCAAAATAGTTATCCTTAAATCATACAACTTCGCACCTTCAAAAAGAATTTTACCTGCAATACCTCCTGCTGCTAATGTGCTGAGGGCAAAAACAAATGGGACGATGAGATCTAAATAAGTTCTCAAAAAACCAATGCCCCCGGCCCTGTCAGGATGTATAGGCGTTAATTGCAAATTTATTTTTGAGATTTGGTAGAGAAGATATCCGAAAACTGCAAGGTGAAATAGCCACCTGAGCAAAATAAACTGGAATATTGGAAGCGAAACAAAAGCATACCAGTCGCCGGCAGATGTAAAGAATTTGTGATCCCCTTTTACAATTGCATACCATGTATTGACCCTGTCGATAGAAAAGTTCTCTCCCCAGGTCCAATTTCCCAAGGAAAAAACCAGGATTACAAGAATAATGTCAACGATTACCAAATTGCTAAGCCTGGTTGCTTTTTTGATGGCTTTATTTAAAAGCGGCACATCTTCAGGTACAACAATATTTCTAAGTGTAAATTGTTTGATCAGCGTTCTGATCCTGTTATTCGCGACAACCTCGGCAAAAATAAAAGTTGGAAGGGCAATCAGAAAACGGATATGGACTTCAATGTTATATAAAAATGGAACCTTGAGGTCAGGTATGGGATCGTGCAAGGATGACAGTATAAATAAAGGGACCCAGGTGATAGCAATCAATGCAATCATTTTTCGCTCAGCAAATTCCAGGTTCGGACCACATAACTTGAGCCATACATTTAATTTGTAAAATGTTCCACCCTGCATAAGTGAAAATTCCGATGCCTGAACTTCAGATGGTTTTGTATGCTGGCTCATTTATTACCTGTTTAATCAATGACCATAATTAAAATCTTGCATGAAGATTTAATTGAATGCCATTCAGAGAGTAACGGATATGCCAATCAAAATTATCAGAGAAAGGTACATCATCAATTTTGTATAGTATCTGGTTAAAAGAAAATCCCAATCCCAGGTTTTTGATAAAGTAATACTCCAGGGCAAAACGGTTTTCATAAATAAGTCCTGATATTCCACCCACAGACAACCGGAACATTTCAAAGGAATAACTCCCTCTCAAACGCGGGGCCATATAGCCCTCTGCAAATAATCCCCAAAGAATAATCGGAACAGTGAGCGATGTCTTATACTCTCCACTCATGCTGTTTAGTTCGTAATTCATTTTAAGACTGAGTATTGAGTGTCGCGTACCCAAGGATAAACCTGCGCTCCAATCTTTCTTAGCGAAGATTGCATAATTATAATTTAACCCGAAATAATCGTTGGTCCACCTTGTATGTAAATTTGCTCCAACACTGATTACGGTATCCCGGATCTTTATTTGATTCTGGATGTCTTCAAAATTTCCCTCAGCGCTATAATGGAAATACCTGACGTTTAAGATAGACCGCCTGCTGATTTTCCAAAGCATATTTGCTGTAAATACGATGGGGTGAGGATCAAGATGAAGCAAATCCTCTACATAAATCACTGTTCCTATCCCGTGTTTTCCATTGATCTGAAGCACTGTTGACGTTTCAGGAAAATAAACGCCGGCATTCACATAGAATTTATAGCGACGACCGGTCGTGTCTGCAGGTGTAGCATTTGTAGTCCGGCAACTGAATGCAAGAAAACCAATGATGATACAGCTAAGGAATTTGTATGTATATCTGTTTTGCATTTTGCCTGACTTAACGAATTTACCGTCTCGTCATATTGAATCTTATTTAATTGCTTTTTCTTCTGCTCTCTTTCTTGCCTTTGCAACGCCAATCGGAATTCCAACTGCAAAATATAATGAGTGGTTATAGATATTGCTGCCTGAGTCATCAAGAGTGATGTCTACAAATCCCCAATAGTATCTTACGCCCAGGTTCATTCCATATCCTTTAATTATTCTCCATCCAATTCCGACGATTGCACCCGCATCCAATGGATGATAATCTTTTTTATTGTCGTTCACGTACGTGAGGTCTTCTTTATCATATACTCTTGCGGTAAATGTATCAAATGCTTTGTTCAATAATCCCAGTTGAAATCCGGCTTCAGCATAAATCCTTGAAGGGGTTGTATATTTAATCATCAGCGGAACATTAAAATACCTGAGATTCCTGTCAATTCTTCCGTCAAGAAAAAGACTGTCAAGGGATAAATTCCCTGTTGAGTAGGAAGGGATATCCTTATCACCCATTGGTGACCTTACGATTACCCCCGTATGAAACAGCCATGGACCCTTCAGTCTGATATCGAAATAAAAACCAAGATGAAATCCATTGATCTCCTTACTATTTTCAATTCCCTTCAGATCAGAAATATTGAAGCCGCCATCGAGTCCAAATTCAATTTTACCGGTGTTCAACTGATCGCCAAGAAGGAGTGAAATAATAACCTGGCTTTTTGCATTAATGGAAAGAACAAGAAATATGGAGACTACATAAGTTTTTTTACAAAGCAATCTCATAATCCAAACCGGTATTGAAATCCGAGGAGGAAGGTACTTCTTTCACTTAGGAATCCGTATTCACCGCGTAGCATAAAGTGCTTGTTAAATTGATACTGGGCTCCCAATAAAAAATTCCATAGGTCTTTTTGTTTTTTATCAAGTGAATATTGAACAGTTGAATTGCTCAAATTTGTTGCAGCATCAGAGAGCCCAGCCACCAAGGTTGAGGCGCCATCAATAACACGGTTGGCTGCGTCGTGCTTGGCTATGTTTACCGGGTTGTTCTGTTGCTGCAGAGTGAGGTTGTCCCACCAGGCATCAACTTGTTGCTGACCGGTTTCGATTGCGGCCATGCTTTCGTCAACCTTGGTGTTTATTTCTTCTGCTGAAAATAATTCATCTAAGCTGAGACTTCCGTCGGTACCACTGTCAAGTTTAATCCGGAATCCACCGACCCAAACTGCCATTGCGCGTTGTTTTTTAAATTTGAATGCCTTGCCTATGCGTGGATCGAAGATAAATGCGGCTACAGGTTTTGAAAGGGCATCAATATCACTCCATGTAAAATTCATATCCATGGCCAGCCAGACGCCTGCAACTCCGATGGTAGGTGTGAGGCCGAAACCAAAGGTAGTACCGGTGAATTCAGCTGTCGTAGAAAAATTTACAGTCGGAATAGAATCTGAAATGCTCAAACTGGCATTGATCTCTGTAGATGACTTTGATTTACCAATGATCCCATAGATATTCAGAAAAGGGAAGAGGTAAATGTCGGGTCTGAAATTGATACCGTTGGTTTCAGAAATTGCGTCATTGAAAGAAATAATTCCGTCAAGATTGACTTTAGGTTTATTATTAAATCCTATTTCAAGATTATTGATAATTATACCTGAGCGCTGCCAGAAATAATTAAGGCCGAGACCGGCTGAATAGGGGATATCAAATCCGGCCTTTACGGTTTTTTTACCAAGGATGGGTAAAAGATACGGATACTCGACATTTTTTAAACTGTCAGAAATTTCAGCGTTGTTTTCTCCAACTACTTTGTTGGAAAATGTCTGGGCGCGAATATCAATCCAGGAAATAGCAAATAAAAATGCAAGGAGAATTATTTTGGTTCTCATAGGGTTGGGTAGATTCGTACCGTTATTAGTGTCCTGTCATGAATTCTTTTTTCTCGGCCCAAACCATTCCGGGTTTCCGCTGGTTGGACGGTACTGGGGAGCGATCACAATCTGGTCGTTTTCGATTATCAAAACTCCATGTCGAATAGCCCAGCCTACCCGGCCCTGGGCATTGTGACAATTGCTCTGTGCATCGAAGTCAGTGAGTGCATTGTGTGCTGTACCTCGACTGATTCCACAAAAATCTGCCGCATCTTGTTGGTTATAACCTTTTGATTCGAGATAAATTAATTTTATTTGTTCTTCGGAAATAATGATCTCATCATTCGGATCCGAATTTGATGTCGTAACAAAAAATTTGTGTTGCCGCATGTGTTGGTTTTTTATGCAAACAAAAATCTTTTTTCACTTTTAAAAAAGGCTGAACAGCACTTGACGGGTATTTATCTTATGGCTCCATTTGCAACGCGGAAATTTTATCCGTTGTGCATTATTTACAAACTCGTGGTGTGATCGATTGAATTTCCAGTGCGTAATATCGTAATTAAAAGCTGGCTGTGGCTTATTATCCATTAGAATTATTCAAAGCGATTGGGCTGGAAGTGTTGTTTACGTTGGGCTTTTGATCAGGAAGGGATTTGAATTTAACCCGTCCTTACAGAAACCCGGAATTTGTGTCTTGAAACGGAAAAAAAGCTTCAATTAAAATAGAATTCATAACTATGAAAACCAAACTAACTACTCATTTATTTCTGTTAGGTATCTGTATTTTAATCTCGGGATGTTATCCATATTCTACAGCTTATGTGGATGAACTCGATCTTGTAATTACCGATTATGACCCTGCATTCACCTTTACAGGTCATCAAAATTACGCCATTCCGGATTCTGTTGTGAAAATAACGGGGAACAAGGCTGCAGGTGATCCACCTGTTTTTATTCAGCCGGCCTACTCAGCACTAATCATTAACAGGATTAAAAGCAATATGGCCTCATTAGGTTATACCCTGGTTACAGATATCACCCAGGCAAATGTCATTTTATTTCCAAGTGCATTGGAAACAACTTATGCAGAATACTATTACGACTACTATTACTATTGGGGCTGGTATTATCCTTATGGTGGCTGGTATTATCCTTATCAAACAGTTACTACTTATACAACTGGAACGCTTCTTATGAACATGGTTGTGGCCGGTCAAACTTCGGCGAGCGGAAACCTGCACGTTGCCTGGACAGGATTGATAAACGGAGTCCTGGATTATTACGGGGGTGATGGAGATAGCCGTTTAACTAAGGCTATTGACCAGGCTTTTACACAATCTTCATATTTACACCAATAAAATTATGACTATGAAAAAGATATATTTAATTGTAATCGCGCTCATCATTTTTGTCGGTCGTCCCGCTAAAGCGCAAGAGGCCGGATCAAATCTCGTGTCGCTGCAATACTCTGTAAGTTTCAGTCTCGGAGATTTGAATGACTACATAAAGAAAGTCAGTGCGCTTGGTATTCTTATCGACTATCGCTTCATGGCTAACGACAACATTTATGCAGGCGTGGAACTGGGAGGAAATTTATTTTATGAGAAAAAGGATTATGCTTCATATACAAGGGAAACAATGACCTTGACCGGGGTGCAATGGCGTTATGTAAGTACGATGCCTTTGATTGTGAATGTTGGGTATGTTTTTAACCCGGCCAGTGATTTTAGTCCTTATGCAGGAATAGGCCTCGGTACATTATATCATGAAGTTGAACTCGATGTGGGTATTTATGAGTTTACCCAAAACCAATGGCAGTTTGCAGTGAAACCCGAACTGGGAGTGATCTACAAGCCGATGCCTGAAATTGGAATATTGCTTGGAGCTAAATCATACAATGGTTTTAAGACCGACAACTCCAAGGCGATTAATTACATCGCGCTCAATATCGGTATCGTTTGGATAGAATAACTTCCGGGAGAACCCGGTAAATACATAACCGGAAGGCCAGTAAATAAGTGATAAAAAAGTAAAAAGTTTCTTATGAAAAAAATAACACTGTTATTATTCCTGCTTGCCTTCCTGTCTGTGGATTTAAAGGCCCAAAAGATCAGGGCGAATGTATATGCTATGTACGAGTTTGATGATTCCTTTGAGTCTTATTACACCGACTATATTTATTACCAGGGAAAAATTAAAGGCGGATTACAAGGTGGTATTGGTTTAGAGTATATGCTCAGGCCGAATAAGGGTTTGGAAATTATGTATCTCCATCAATCAACGACAGCACCAACCTACTTCAACGAGTATGGGTACGGGGCTGAAAATTATGAAGCCTTCGATTTAAACATTGATTATATAATGTTAGCAGGATCATCTTACATTCGAAATGCAACCGGAAAGCTGGAAGGTTTTGGTGGTTTGATGATGGGAATGGCTATCGTAGGTCTTGAAAATCCGTCTTCCGGTGAGAATGCTTCTGCCACGAAGTTTGCCTGGGGTTTTAGATTGGGAGGAAATATATGGCTAAATGACAGGATTGGAATAAAGCTCCAGGGTGACTTGCTTTCAATCGTACAGGGTGCGGGCGGCGGACTTTATTTTGGTACAGGCGGCGCAGGAGCCGGCATCAGTACCTATTCAACAATGTACCAGTTTGGCCTTGGCGGAGGACTCACATTCAAGATCGGTCCGTCAGCTCCAAAACCTGCTCCGGCACCGGCCGCAACGCCAGCACCGGTACAGGAACCGGTCAAACAATGATGTGGTTTCGAAAATATTAAATATGTAGTGGGGTTGTTTTTATGAACCTGATGAATTGTATGAACTGAACAAATAAAAAGATCACCCGCTTTCTGGTTTTGTAATTGACAGGATGAGTTATTCATCCTCCTGTAAAAAACAGGGAAAGTTTTTTGAAATAGGAAGTTTACCAGTGGAGTCCTTGAAAAGATGGTTGATGCCGGGGTGGAGAACAATAAGACTTATTGGCTAAAGATATTCCTCATGCAAAATATGAAGCGACCGAAAAATATCATTTAAAATCGCTGATTGATTTTCTGATGACCGGGATTTGAATTTTTCTTTTACTGTAAGGAACTAGTCTTACGCTTTTTTCAATAGCCCGCCTGATGACCAAGGAAGCGGTGACCGTTTAATGATTGATAAAATAGAACGTGCTATAAGAAATTTAGTAATAAAGTTTCGATAACTAAAAAAAGCAGGTGGTGCATATGCCACTTCCAGTTCGATGAATAAGGATCAGTCAAATAAGAACCTTAAGAACGTATCTTTTAGAAATGTAGATCTTTCCAATGGTAATTTCTCCGGGAGTGATTTGCGTGGAGCTGATTTCAGTGGTTCAAATCTTACCGGTGCCGATTTAATGAATACTAAAATCGGAATCACACCAGGCAGCACCTTTTTCATATTTGTAATTGCGCTGATTGTCTCAGCACTTTCGGGATACCTGGCAATGCTTGCAGGTCAAACAACACAAACAATGCTTGCTTCAGAAGATCCGTACATCAGGAATTCAGGAATCCTTTCAGTGGTGATCGCTTGCGTATTTATTATTTATTCACTTTGGAAAGGAGGAGGAGTGGCAATCCGCCGGCTTGTGATTCCCGTCCTCGCAGTTGTAATAATTATCGGAGTGATTGGATATTTTTCAGGATTGGGAACAGGAGTGGGCATGCTCTACCTGGGACTTTCAGTAATCCTGGTTACCGTGATGCTGATAGTAGGAACAATAGCCCGCACAGCTGCGGGTGCTTTATCGAACCTTGTATTTATCGTTGTAGCCATTGCTGGAAGCGCTTTCAGCAGCAGCCTCGGAGGAGGAATAGGTACGATGGTTCTTGCAGTCAGCTGTGGTTTGATCAGCAAAAGATCTTTTAAAGATTCGGATAAATTCGGATTCCTGGCCAACATCTCGGCTTTTATAACCAGGAAATTCGGAACCTCATTCAAGAGTTCGAAACTTACTGGTGGAAATTTTTCCAAAGCAGTTATCCGAAACGCAGATTTTACAAACGCAGATATTTCGTCAGTGATCTGGGGAGATTCGAAAAAAAATAATTGCCTGGTATGATGAATTTGAAATTATAAGTATTGAAAGATAACAGACGAAAGAAACTAAAGTAAGAAATTTTTGAAGTAGACCATTTAAATATTAAAAATCAAACACCATGAAAGGGAAATTATTTATCTACAGCCAGTTTATAATTTTGATTTGTTCATACATGCTTTTATCAGCATGTGTATCAAGTAAAAAATATAAAGATTCAGTTGCGAGAAATGATCAGTTAACAGCACAGAATAAGCAATTAACTCAACAGAACCATGAACTTGACAGCCAATTGACAGGTTTGAAAACCAAGCATGCAAGCTACCAAAGTGAATGCGAGATGCTCAGGAGTGACTGTGCGAAAACAAAAGCTGATTTGGATCACATTCATTCTGTTATGTATGAACAGGAAACAATTTTAATGCAGGTAAAGGCGAAGATCTACATGGCTTTGGCTGACTTTATTGACAAAGGCGTTTATGCAGAATACAAGGATGGCCTGGTCTACGTACGCATGCAGGATGATCTTTTGTATAAAAGCGGAAGTTCCACCGTTGGTGAGAATGGAAAAAAAGCGATTGGATCTCTTGCCAGGGTGTTGAATGACTATCCAAGGCTTAAGGTGATTGTAGTTGGTCACACCGACTCAACAAAATTTGCAAGTGGAGGAGGTGATAATTGGACATTGAGTACTGAGAGAGCGGTTGGTATTGTAAAATTACTCAGGGAAAGTTATAATATAGATCCAACCAGGCTAACCGCAGCCGGCAGAGCTAAATTTGAACCGGTCACAAGCAATGCAACTCCGGAAGGCAGGTCAAAAAACAGGCGGACAGAAATTATTCTGAAAGCAGATCTTGACAGGTTGTGGGAGGAAACAAAAGCAGAAAATAAATAGCATTTCCGGATTGCAATATTTTTCCGGAAAGCATAAAATAAATGAGCAAAGTCTGGTAATACTGTATTAAGTAGTTTGGTTTATGTTACCTAATTTGTTCTAGGGGGACTTTAATCGGGAGTCCCCCATATTTTTTTTGTAGCAGTGTGAGTTTGAAAAAGAGGTATACTGTATTTACACGGCAAATTTAAAGGCTGAACAGCACTTGATATATAATTTTATTATTTCTCATTTTGCCGTCAATATTCAATTTTGAAATGTTCAATTCCATGAATTAAAAATACCAATGTTCCATGACAAAATTATTCCCAAATAACTTGGTGCATAATGGTAGGGCGTAATAAAAGGAAATCAATAAATTTTCTCTCACTCAATTATAATGGATTTTTATTCGCCCCAGGGGGACTCGAAAAGATGTCCCCCTAATTATTAATTCTCATAGGTTGTAGAATCCTGCGAAGATCTTGCAATGGTCGAAGGCTTTAAGGAGGGTAAGGCAAGCATTTGTTAAAGTCCTTTTTTATTTTTCCCCGGGTATCTTCTTCATTTCCCAATCTGTAATAAATCTGTAAGATCATAATGTAGATAAATAAACTTCCGGCTACACAACCGTACACTGAAGCTAAATTTTCAATAGGGATTAATTGAAATGAAGCGGGATTTTAGTGTATTCAAGTGCTTTTTAATTTGCGGAATTATCTGCTTGAGTTTTATTTCCCGTATTGCAGCACAACCTTGCATCACCTGCGCAGGCGTAACTTCTTTTACCGTTAACTTATCTGCAAATCCCGATACTACCTGGTCGGTCTCCAGCAACCGAAACGGACAATGTTGCCAGGGAAGCGGATCTGATAAGTGCGTGGTTTTTTATGTGACCGTCAGCCCGCGGGCATCAGAAATTAAATTTGTTTACCGGAACGGAAGTGCAAACAATGGAGCTTACGAAATTAACTGCGATCCGCTCACCAATTCCCCTCCGGGAAATTCGCAGTGCCTCGGCGGACTAACTTCATTCTGTCTTACATATTGCAATCCGGGCAATGCCAATGATATGTACACGATCACCACAAGCAGCGGATTTTCTGCGGGTTCGGATATTACTTTACGCAATGGCTGTGCAGGAAACCTGACCATCTCCGGACTTCTTGAGTCAACGTTAAACTGGACGTCAGTTTATCCGGGTGCAGTAGGTGCATATAACTCGTATTTGTCATGTACAACAGGATGTGATACCACTGTTGTCACACCGGCAGCAGGCGCTCCGGCATACATAGATTATAAAGTCTGCGGTTCAAGAACAGGATGTACAAACGGAATGTATTGCGATACACAAAGGGTCTATACAGTTGCGCAACTTCTCGTATCGCATTCTCCGTCCAGTCCTGTTCTTTGTGCAGGAGCACCGAATGTAACGCTGACAGCAAATCCTTCCGGCGGTTCTTCTCCTTACACATATTTGTGGAGCAACGGAAGCACAACCCAATCTGTTTCTGTTCCTGCAGGATCATATACTGTTGCAGTATCCGATGCAACTACCGGATGCGCTGCAGTCCATGACACTGTCGTTGTTGCTTCACAACCTGCAGCAACTGTGAATGCCGGTGCAGATGCTTCAATCTGTTCAGGCAGCAACTATTCACTCTCAGGTTCAATTGGTGGCAGTGCCGTTTCATCAACCTGGACAACTTCAGGAACAGGATCATTCAGCAGTGCAGCTTCACTAACTGCAACTTATTTTCCTTCTGCCGCTGATATCACTGCCGGCAATGTGACGCTGACACTTACCACATCAGGACCATGCTCACCTGCAAATGATGCAATGGTGCTTTCGATAAATGCAGCTGCTGTTGTAGGTGCCGGTATTGATACTTCAATTTGTGCAGGTAGCACTTATACTTTATCTGGTTCTAGGGGAGGAGGAGCTGCAACTTCAACCTGGACAACAAGTGGTACAGGTACATTTAACAACGCTGCGCTTCTTGCGGCAACATATATTCCGTCATCTGCCGATATTAGCGCAGGCTTGGTAACATTGGTTATCACTACCAATGATCCTGCAGGTCCATGCGGTGCTGTAAGCGATACGATGGTATTGGCGATTACTTCTTCACCCACATCAAACGCCGGAACAGACCAAACCGTTTGCGCCAACAATGCGAATGTAAATCTGAATGGAATTATAACCGTTGCTACAGGAGGAACATGGACCACTTCAGGAACCGGGTCTTTTTCTCCCTCGAACACATCCCTCAACGCAGTATATATTCCATCAGCCGCTGACATTGCTGCGACAAACATTACACTAACACTTACTACAAGCGGGAACGGAAGCTGCAGCGCTGCGAACGATGCAATGGCAGTTACGGTGACGCCGGCTCCATCAGTAAATGCCGGAATTGATCAGATCGTTTGTTCAAACAATTCAAATGTCATTCTTAACGGATCAGTTACTGTTGCAACCGGTGGAACCTGGACGACTTCAGGAACGGGTTCATTTTCGCCAAACGATTCGACACTTAATGCAACTTATATTCCTTCAACAACAGATAAACTTTCCGGAAGTGTGACCCTGACACTTAATTCATCAGGCAATGGAAATTGCAATGCAGTGAGCGATGCAATGACAATTACCATTACTACCCCGCCTTCAGCAAATGCCGGTGTTGATCAAACTGTTTGTGGAAACAATGCCAACGTAACATTGA
>Ga0190274_10001922_pt1 | contig 12196 bp, 12 predicted proteins | sample Popmic531T_FD_133002 | JGI IMG/M metagenome (GOLD analysis project Ga0190274, IMG submission 133002) | Populus adjacent soil microbial communities from riparian zone of Yellowstone River, Montana, USA - 531 T | ecosystem: Environmental > Terrestrial > Soil > Riparian zone | place: USA: Montana...
CGCTCGGGCAGCGCCCGTACGACGCGCTCGCGGGCGCGCGCGGCGTGTTGCTGAAGTATCGCGAGCGGGCGCGGATCCTGGTCCGCGGCCCGATCACCGGACGGGCCTACGAGTTCTCGCCGCAGCTGCCGACCCAATCGGTCGAGCCGCGTGATGCCGACGTGCTGGTGCGAAGCGGACGTTTCCTGCGTGCCTGACAAGTAAGTCCCGGTTCCGGGCGCGCGAACCCGCTCGCCTCGTGCCACCTCGCACGGAAGCCGCCGCCCAGGTTACGAGCGGATTCACGCTTGTCGCAGAGCGCCGCTAGAGTGGCTCGACCATGTCGTTCCGCTCCGTCGCCTGCGCCCTGCTCGTTGCCGTTGCGTGCGTCGCCGCACAGGCGTCGCCGGGCGATCCTTTCGTTCCTGCGCACCGCACCAAGGATGGCCAGTACGTGCCGCCCAACGTGCCGCCGCTGTCGGCGGGAACCCACCTCGCCCGGCACCCGGGAAGCGGCGCGAAGGCACACAAGCCGGCACGTCCGCCGAAGGCCTCTAGTACCGCACCGGCGAGCGTCGAAGCTCGCGCCGTCACGCGCTAGGGGCTCGCGCCGGCTCTGCTGGCCGGCACCGCGACGTCAGCCGTCGATGTGCGGGATGACGATCCAGCGCTGCTCGAAGCGCTCGACCCGGATCGCGCCGCCGAAGACCTCGATCAGGACGCGATGCAGCGTGGAGTCGCGGCTCGATCCGCTGGCGCAGAGGCGGCCGCGGTCGACGATGACGAGGTGATCGGCGAGCAGCGCCAGCGAGAGGTCGTGCAGGACGCTCACCACGGTCACGCCCGAATCGACCTGGCGACGCAGCAAGTGCGCGAGCAAAATCTGATGCGGCGGGTCGAGGTGCGTCGTCGGCTCGTCGAGCAGCAGGAGCGGCGCGTCGACCGCGATCGCGCGCGCCAGGAAGACGCGCTGGCGCTCGCCGCCCGAGAGCTCGTGCAGGCGCCGCTCCTGCCAGGCGAGGCATTCGGCGTCGGCCATGACCTGTTCGACGCGAGCCTCGTCTTCGGCGCTCGGTGCACCGAAGAGACCCTGGCGCGCCAGCCGGCCGAGGCGAACGACTTCGCGCACGGTCAGCTCGCCGGTCGCTTCGCCTTGCTGCGCCAGCCACGCCAGCCGGGTCGCGCGCTCGCCGCTCGAGAGCGCCGTGAGCGGCGTGCCATCGAGCACCACCCGGCCACGGTCGGGCGGCAGCAGGCCGGCCATGACGCGCAGCAGGGTCGACTTGCCCGCGCCGTTCGGGCCGACGATCGCGGTCCAGCCGGCGCCGACGTCGAGCGTGACCGCGCGCAATGCGTGGGTGCTGCCGAGCGTGACATCGACGCCTTCGACGCGCAGCGCCGTCATGGCGTTCGGCCGCGCCGCAGCAGCCAGATCAGGTAGCTGCCGCCGAGCAGCGCGGTCAGCACGCCGACGGGCACTTCGTCGGGAGCGATCAGGACCCGCGCCAGCACGTCGGCCAGCAGCAGCAGCACGCCGCCTGCGGCCGCGCTGGCCACGACGCTGAAGCCGTGTGCGGCCGGCGCGAAGCGACGCACGAGATGCGGCGCGGCGAGGCCGACGAACGCTATCAGTCCGGCCTGCGACACGGCGACGCCGGTCGCGAGCGCAATCACGCCGACCAGGGCGACGCGAACCTGCAGCAACGGCAGGCCGAGGCTGGCGGCGGTGTCGTCGCCCAGCGTCAGCGCGTCGAGCGCGCGCGCCAGCCGCCATGACGGCGGCAGCGCCACGACGAGGCCGGCGGCCAGGATGGCGCAGCTGATCCAGCCGAGAAAGCCGGTGCTGCCGAGCATGAACGCTTGCTTGCCGCGCAACGCGTCGGGCGCGGCGCTGGTGACCAGGTCGCTGAGCGCCGCGAGGACGACGCCGACGACAACGCCGGCGAGCAGCAAGCGAGTCGTCTGCTGCGCGCCGCGCGCCAGCGTCAGCGTCAGCATCACGCCGAGCAGCGCGCCGACGAAGGCGGCGCCGACCAGGCCGAAGCGCGCCAGCGCGTCAGCAGTCGCGAAGCTGATCGCATGCCCGCCGAGCGTGCTCGCCGCGAGCACGAGCACGACCGCGAGCGACGCGCCCGACGCCGAGCCGAGCAGATAGGGGTCGGCGAGCGGATTGCGGAACAGCCCCTGCGCGACCGCTCCCGAGAGACCCAGCAAGGCGCCGGTCAGCCAGGCGCCGAGCGTTCGCGGTGCGCGGATCGCGGCGACGATGCCAAGTGCGTCGCCGTCGTTCCAGGTTCGCCACAGCGCCGGCAGCGACCAGCCCTCGCTGCCGGCGGCGAGGCCAGCGCCGAGCAGCAGCACGGTCATGAGGCCGAGGCCGGTCGCGAGGACCCGGCGCCGGCGCGCGTCGTTCGACGTCATCGGCGCGGCCACTCCAGGCCGGCGAGGCAATCGGCCAAGCGCGCCGCCGCCTCGCCCATGCGCGGTCCGGGCCGGACCAGCAGCTCGAAGCGCTCACTTGCGAAGCCGCAGCTGCGTCCGTCATGCAGTGCGCGCAACGCCGACCAGCCAGGGCGCCGGGCCATCTCGGCCAGGTTGTACTCGCTGGCGATGACGATGTCCGGCTGCAGACGCACGACGTACTCTGGGTTGGGCTTGGGGAACGGTCCGAGCCCGGCTGGCAGTGCGTTGACCATGCCCAGCTCGGTCAGGGTCTCGCCGATGAACGATCCCGGCCCGGCAGCATAGGGCGTCGGGTCGACCTCGAAGTAGACGCGCAGGCCGCGCACCGAGGGCGGCACGCGTGCCGCCGCGGCGCGGGTCTCGCGCTCGATTGCGGCCCAGGCGCTGTCTGCTGCCGCCGGGACGCCCATCATCCGGGCGAGCAGGGTCAGCGTTCGCCTGACGTCGGCGCGGCTGTGCGACTCGAGCACGATCACCTTCAGGCCGAGCTGCTCGAGCCGGTCGATGACCCGCGCCGACGGCGACACCAGGACGACGTCGGGCTTGAGCGCGACCACGGCCTCGATCCGGACGTCGTCGAAGCCGCCGAGCTTGGGCAGGGCAGCGACGCTCGCCGGCCAGTTGGAGAAGCGGTCGGTGCCGACCAGGCGGGCGCAGGCGCCGATCGCGCAGACGCTTTCCGTGAGCGAGGGCAACAGGCTCACGATCCGCTGCGGCGGCGCGGCGAGGACGATGCGCGCGCCGCGATCGTCGCGCAGTGCGTCGTCGGCGTTCGCGACGTGAGCGAGCGCGAAGACGAGGCCGAGCAGGCAGATCGCGAACCGGCGGTTCATGGCCGCGATCTTGGCATCGCCGGCAGTCGCCGGTCAGAAGCCGTTGGCGTCGTAGCGGATGGCGATCCACGCCTGCCGGCCGAGCCCCTGGTAGTCGCGCACCGGCTCGACGCGATGGTCGAGGGCGTTGGTCAGCATGGCCTCGAGGCGCCACTTCGGCAGAAAGCGCCACATCGCGCTCAGGTTCACCAGCGCATAGCCGCCGAGAACGACGCCCGCGTCGGGGCGCGAGCCGACGCCCACCACCGAGCCGCCGAGGGTCCACGGACCCGTCGCATAGTCGGCCGAGATCGTCTCCTGATGGGCGGCCCGGCGCGGCAGGCGTGTCCCGGTGTCGAGGTCCGTGGCGTCGAGAAAGTCGACGATCGCGCGCAGGTTGAGACCGCCCCAGCGCTGCTCTCCGGTCAGGGTCGCGCCTTGCAGCCGCGCCCTGCCGGTGTTGTCGGCGCAGCCGAAGCTATAAGCGGGGTCGGGCGGGCACTGCGTCGGATCCGGCTGGAAGCCGATGAGGTTCTTGACGTCGTTGCGGTAGAGGGTTGCGCTCGCGCTCGTGTCTCCCGCTTGCCATGCGAAGCCGACCTCGAAGCTCTTGCCGCGCTCAGGTTGAATCGTCGCGACGCCGAAGTTCGGATAGGACAGGTCGTTGAACGTCGGCGCCCGAAACGTCGTTCCGACCAGCGCGCGCAGCTTCAGCTGCTCCGTCAGCTGGAAGCTGTAGCCCAGGCTGCCGGTCGTGTTGTTGCCGTACACCGAGTTGTGGTCGTGGCGCAGGCTTGCATCGAGGTTGCTTGCGCCGAACTTGCCCGAGTAGCCAGCGATCAGCGCGTTGTTGGTCCGGGTCTCGTTCTCGGTGAAGACATCGGCCTGAACGGATTCGTGCAGATAGACGTACGCGAGCACGAGCTGCTGCTCCGGGCTGAGCTGCAACGCGTTCTGCCAGACGGCCTGCTCGCGATCGGTCTTGAATTGACTGAGTGTCGTGCCGCCGCTGCTGGCGTCGTCGACGCTCTTGGAGACCTGCAGGGAGGCCGTCCACAGATTCGACAACATGCCGCGATAGTCGATCGCCGCCAGCTTCGTCGTCAGGTGGTTGCGAAAGTCAGGAGACGCGTCGGGGGCAAAGGTCGGTGGATTGAACTCCGCGCTGTCGTACTGAGCGTTGAGCCGCGTCTCCATCATGGTGACGCCGACTCGATGACCCGGCGCGGGCGTGTAGCCGAGCTGAGTCTGCGCGAAGGTGCGCCCGTACCCGTCCTTGTCCGGGTTGAAGCTGCCGAACTGATCGTCAGGACGAACCGCCGAAATGCCAGCGCTTCGCTCGTGTCCTGCGGAAACGGCGTAGTCGAAGCCGCCCTGCGAGCCGCTGATGCCGAGATCGCCCTGTTGTGAGCTGTAGCCGCCGACGGCGGCGTGGGCGACGAGGCGCGGGCTGCCGTCGCCGCGGCGGGTGGAGATCAGCACGACGCCACCGACCGCATCGGCACCGTACAGGCTCGACGCCGGACCGCGGCGGACTTCGATATGGTCGATCTGCGCCAGGCTGAGCGACTCGAACTCGGCTTGCCCGAGGGTCGCCGAACCGACGCGAACCCCGTCGATCAGCACCACCGTGCTGTTGGTGCTGGAGCCGCGAACGAAATACCCCCCGCTCTGGCCGGGCCCGCCGTTGCGCACGAGCTGCATGCCGGCCTCGCGGCGCAGCAGGTCTTCGACCGAGTCGGCCCGGGTGTCGCGAATGGTGTCGGCGCCGATGAACACGATGTCCGCGGTGCTGCGGCTGAGCGGCTGCGGCTCACGCGTGCCGGAAACGACCACGGGATCGAGCTGGGGCTGTGCTTGCGCGCCGAGAGGAAGAAGGAAGACAAGGGACAGACAGCCAACGACCTTTGGCGCATGCTTGCCAAAGCGAAAGTTCGACATAGGAGCGATCCCACAACTGCTGCATGCGTGCCGCTTCCCCGCAGCCATATGCGAATGAGCGGAGCCAACGGCCTCGCCCGCACGTTGGCCGGTATCCGGGCTGGCGGAGCGACCCCGGCGACCTTCCCAAAGGCGTGAACCTTCAGTGGCTGAGCACTGGGATTGACACCGCTCTGCATCAGCAGCAATGTCGTCCAACCTAACCGTTGCGGGGGCAGCGCAGGCTCAATCGACGTCGGTAACGACGATCCTCTGCTTCCCGTTTAACTGTGACGGCAGGGCTGCCTTCACGAGCACCAACGGCACCATTCTATTCAGCGTCGCGATGGCGCGTAGCAGGCGGTCGACCCGTTCCGGCTCCAGCTTGCCGAGATCAGACGGCCGAAGGCGCGAGGCGACGCGACGAAGCGGCTCGGCGCCGGTCGCGGCGAACAGCGACCTAGCGATAGGCGAAGAAGACGATCGCCCGGTAGGCCAGCAGCAGCGAGGCCGCGGCGACGACCAGAATCGTCAGGCCGGCGCCGGCCTGGCGCGGCGTCGTCGCGCCGAGCGAGTGGCTCAGGCCCCAGGCGTTGATCGAGCGCGCCAGCAAGAGAGTGATGCCGAGCGCATGCACCCACAGGGTCGCCGCGCCGGTCGTCTCGACCAGCACGATCAGGAGCAGCGCCAGCGGCACCTGCTCGGCGAAGTTGGCGTGGGCGCGGATCGCCTGGGCGAGCGGGGCATCGCCGCCATCGCCGGTCTGGATGCCGGTCCTGACCCGGCCGAGGATGACGCGAACCGTCAGCAAGGCGGCGAGCAGGCCAAAGATCGCCGCGTAGAGCGAAGACACGAGGGGCGGTACCGGAGTCATGGCGTTCCTTTCGATGCGGACAGTGCAATGACGTCCCGCGTCGCTTCCGATCGACAGCCAGGCGAACTCTTTTGCTCGCTACGTCGTCGCCGTCTAGGATGCTGTCGATGAACGATCGACTCGTCATCACCTGCGAGCATGCCGGCAACGTCGTGCCGCCGAAGTACGCGCCGCTGTTCGCCGGCCATGAAGCGCTGCTGCCGACACACCGCGGCTGGGATCCGGGCGCGCTGCTGCTGGCGCGCGAGATGGCCGAGCGCTTTGGCGCGCCGCTCTACTTCGACGAGACGACCCGCCTGCTCGCCGACCTCAACCGCTCCATCGGCAATCCCGAGCTGCACTCCGAGGCGACACGGCATTTGACGCTGCGCGAGCGGCGCGAGCTGCTCGACGCCCACTACCACCCGCATCGCCGCCGCGTCGACGCGGCGATGGCGGCGGCGGTCGCGACCGGCGACCGCGTCGTCCATATCGCCTCGCACAGCTTCACGCCCGAGCTGAACGGCCACGTTCGCACCGCCGACATTGGCATGCTGTACGACCCGGGACGGCCGGGCGAAGTCGAGTTTGCGAGCGCATGGCTCGACGCTCTCCGGCGTGCCGACCCGGCGCTCAGGCTGCGTCGCAACTACCCCTACATCGGCAAGAGCGACGGGGTGACCCAGGTCACGCGCCGCAAGTACCCGCCCGAACGCTACGTCGGCATCGAACTCGAGGTGAACCAGCGCTACGTCGAGGCCGGCGGGCCCGAGTGGCCGAAGCTGCGCCGGGCGCTGGTCGACACCCTGGCGACGGCGCTTCAGCTGCGCGGCGGCACCGCTCCCGACGAGGGATAGACCGGCTGCACCGGCGCGTCCGGATACTCGGCCGGAGCAGGATAGCTTCCGGGCGCCGGATAGCTTGCCGGCGCCGGATAGGCCGGAGCCTGGCCGACCTGTGGCGCGCGCTGGACCCGGGTATTGCCGCCGGTGACGATCAGGATCACCGGATCACCGGTCGCGAGCACGTCCGGAGTCGCGCCCTGGACGATCGCCCGGCGTTGGCCGTTGCGCAGCTGGACGATGATCTCGACGCCGTTCTGCTGGGTTGCGCCGCGTTCCATGGCGTTGCCGGCGACGCCGCCGATGACGGCGCCGATCAGGCTGCCGACGACCGCACCGTTGCCGCCGCCGACGTTCGAGCCAGCGATGCCGCCGGCGATCGCGCCGGCGCCGGCGCCGATCCCGCTCTGGCTGCCGTCGATGGTGACCGGCCGCACCGACAGGACGGTCGCGTCGTACACCTGCGACATGCGTTGCGCGCCGTAGATCGGGACGACGTTGGGGTTCGAGGTAGCGCACGCCGTCAGCGCAAGCGCCACCGCGATGCCCAGAATCCGTTTCATGGTCTCTCCTCGCCGATTCGATCCATCGCCAACGCGATCATCCTCGGCCGAGTTGACCACAGCCGCGGCGGCGCAGTTCCGTCGGTCCGGAAAGCCCGCGCAAAGAAGCGTGAAGGGGCGTGCCGCCGTGACGCGATGCGCAGCTAGCCGTGCAGCCGGCTGCTGCGCGGCACGCTCGCGAGCAGGAACTCCATCTGGTCGGCGAGGATACGCCGGCCACGCAGGATCATGTCCTCGTGCAGGCTCGGCACGTAGGGCAGGTAGTGGAGCGACATGCGCGCCTCCTCGGGCAGGCGGTTGCCCTTGTGGCCGTTGCATGAGCGGCAGGCGGTGATGCAGTTCATCCAGCTGTCGTCGCCGCCGCGCGAGGTCGGCACGATGTGCTCGCGCGTCAGGTCGTCGAGCGGGAAGCGGCCGACGCAATAGGCGCACACCTGGCGGTCACGCGCGAACAGCTTTGGGTTGCTGAGCGCCGGCGAGCGGCGCCAGGCCCGGCTCGGCACCGCGCCGCGCACGGCGATGATCGGATGGACCTCGATCTTCGACTGCAGCCCAGTGCGGCGCTGCATGCCGCCGCGCAGGACATGGAAGGTATCGCCGAGCGTCCAGGCGACGCCGTCGCTGGCGTAGATGACGGCCGCTTCTTTGGCCGAGATCCAGGCCTGCGGCCGGCCGGACATGTCGAGCTGCAGAACTTCCATGACCCCCGAGCGTAATGCATGGCGCGGTCACGCTCAAGGATGGGGCGCCGCCTCGATGCGCGCGCGCGACGCGCGGTGTATCGGCGTGTTCGACGAGAGCGGGCGCTAGCTCGGATAGAGACCGCGAACGCGCGCCATGAGCCGCGTCAGGCCAAGCAGGGCACCGATGTTCGGCGTCGCGACGCCGACCCGGCCGCCGATCTCGTGCACGGCCGTGACGAGGGCGTCGAGCTCGATCGCCCGGCCGGCCTCGGTGTCTTGCAGCATCGAGGTGCGAAAGCCGCCGAGCTGGCGCGCGAGGCCGAGCCGTTCCTCGCCCGACTGGGCGATCGGGCAGCCGACGCGCGCGCCGATCGCCGCGGCCTCGGCCATGCAGCGCAGGACGAAGTCGTTGATCAGCCCGTCGGCGAGGATCGCGTCGCTCAAGGCGCCGGTCAGCGCCGAGACCGGGTTCATCGTCATGTTTCCCCAAAGCTTGTACCAAACCTCGCGGCGCACGTCGTCACTGGCGTCGGCCTGGAATCCGGCGCTGGCGAGCGCAGCGCAGACCGCGGCGACGCGCGGCGACGCGCCGCCGGTCGGCTCGCCGACGATCAGCCGATCGCCGGCGTTGTGCTGGATCCGGCCCGGCGCCGGGCTCGAGCAGGCGAAGTGGACGACGCAGCCGAGGACACGCGCGAGCGGCAGCCGGGCGAGCAGGCGGCCGCCGGAGTCGACGCTCGAGAGCGGCGGATCGTCCGGCGCCGCGGCCGGCATGAACCACCACGGCACGCCGTTCATCGCCGGCAGCACGATCGTTTCTGGGCCGAGCAGCGGTGCCATCGTTTCGCTCGCGGCGGCGAGCGCCGGCGCCTTGAGGGCAATGACGACGAGTTCCTGCGGGCCAAGCCTGGACGCGTCGTCGCTGACGGCGACGCGAGCCGTGAACGATCCGCTCGCGCCGTCGACAGCGATGCCTTCGGCGCGAACACGGGCCAGCGTGTCACCGCGGGCGAGTGCCGACACCTGATGGCCGGCGCGCGCCAGTCGTGCCGCGATCAGGCCGCCGACCGCACCGAGACCGACGACGGCGATCCTCATGACTCAAGCCACGCCGAAAAGGTGCCGACCGGCGCCGAAGAGCCATCGATTGACGCCGAAGAGGTACGAATGGGCACGAATAAATCCCTGCGTGGGACGTGCCGGAGCCCGCTTCCGGCAAAATAGCACGATCGTTCGATTCTGTTCCACGACTTCATTGCCGATCGCTCCGTGAGTTCCGTCGCCCAACCCGCCGATCCTGCCGCTGTTGCCGCCGAGCCAGCGGCGCCTCGTGCGCTTCTCAAAGGCCAGCAGACCCGAGCCGCGATTCTCGACGCCGCGCTCGGCCTGGCGTCGCAGATCGGCCTAGAAGGGCTGTCGATCGGTGCTCTTGCCGAAGTAACGGGGATGAGCAAGTCGGGTGTCTTCGCCCATTTCGGCTCGCGCGAGGAGCTGCAGATCTCGGTCGTCACGGAGTATCACGCCAAGTTCGAGGACGAGGTGTTCGTGCCGGCGATGCAGGCCGAGCGCGGCCTGCCGCGGCTGCGCGCCCTGTTCGACCGCTGGGTGCGACGGGTCTCGGTCGAGATCGACTCGGGCTGCATCTATATCAGTGGCGCAGTCGAGTTCGACGACCGCCCGGGGCCGGTTCGCGATGCCCTGGTGACGATGGTCGAGACCTGGCACCGCGCGCTCGGGCGGGCGATCCGCGCCGCCGTCAGCGAAGGCCACCTGCGCGCCGACACCGACATCGAACAGCTGCTGTTCGAGATCCACGGCCTGATCCTGGCCTTGCACCACGACGCCCGATTTCTGCGTCACGCGGGCGCCGTCGAGCACGCTCGCGCTGCCTTCGAGCGAGTGCTCGCCCATGCCAGCGCGCCGATCGCCGCCGATCGCACCGCAGACCCCGACTGATCATCCCCAAGGAGTCCCTTCATGCCGTCGTATACCCCGCCCCTGCGCGACATGCGCTTCGTCCTGCACGAGGTATTCGACGTCGTCGCTGCCCTGAAGGCGCTGCCGGCGCATGCCGAGATCGACGCCGAGACCATCGACGCGGTGCTCGAGGAAGGCGGCAAGTTCGCGAGCGAGGTGCTGGCGCCGCTCAACGCCGTCGGCGACATCGAGGGCTGCAAGCTCGACCAGGCGACCCACGAGGTCACGACGGCGACCGGCTTCAAGGCCGCCTACCAGACCTACGTCGAGGGCGGCTGGCCGGCGCTGAGCGCCGACCCGGAATTCGGCGGCCAGGGGCTGCCGCACGTCGTCAGCCAATGCCTGTTCGAGATGCTCAACTCGGCGAATCAGGCGTGGACGATGTATCCCGGCCTCTCGCACGGTGCCTATGAATGTCTGCGTGAATTCGGCACCGACGAGCAGAAGCGTCTCTATCTCGCCAAGCTGACCAGCGGCCACTGGACCGGGACGATGTGCCTGACCGAGCCGCAGTGCGGCACCGACCTCGGCCTGCTGCGCACCAAGGCCGAGCCGCAGGCCGATGGCAGCTACAAGCTCACCGGCAACAAGATCTTCATCTCGGCCGGCGAGCACGACATGACCGACAACATCGTCCACCTCGTTCTCGCGCGCCTGCCCGAGGCGCCGGCCGGCTCGAAAGGAATCTCGCTCTTCGTCGTGCCGAAGTTCAACGTCAAGGCCGACGGCTCGCTCGGCGAGCGCAACGGCATCTGGTGCGGCGGCCTCGAGCACAAGATGGGAATTCACGGCAACGCGACGACCCAGATGGTCCTCGACGGCGCCGCCGGCACGCTCGTCGGCCAGCCGAACAAGGGCCTGCAGGCGATGTTCGTGATGATGAACGCGGCGCGGCTCGGCGTCGGCATGCAGTCGCTCGGCCTGACCGAGGTGGCGTATCAAAACGCCGTCGTCTACGCCAAGGAGCGGCTGCAGATGCGCTCGCTCTCGGGGCCGAAGGCGAGCGACAAGCCGGCCGATCCGATCATCGTCCACCCCGACGTCCGCAAGATGCTGCTGACCGCGCGCGCCTACGCCGAGGGCGGCCGTGCACTCGCCGTCTTCACGACGCTGCTGCTCGATCGCGAGCTGGCGAGCGACGATGACGAGGTGAAGAAGGAATGCGCCGACCTGGTCGCGCTGCTGACGCCGATCGTCAAGGCGTTCTTCACCGACAACGCCTGGATCGCGACCTCGCATTGCCTGCAGGTGTTCGGCGGCCACGGCTACATCCGCGAGTCGGGGATGGAGCAGTTCGTCCGCGACGCGCGGATCAACATGATCTACGAGGGCACCAACACGATCCAGTCGCTCGACCTGCTCGGCAGGAAGGTCCTCTCCGACAACGGCGCCAAGCTGAAGAAGTTCGGCAAGCTGATCGAGGAGTTCGTCGAGGAAGAGGGCGTCAACGAGGAGATGCAGGAGTTCGTCAACCCGCTCGCCGAACTCGGCGAGAAGGTCACCAAGTTGACGACCGAGATCGGCATGAAGGCGTTCAAGAATCCCGACGAGGTCGGCGCCGCGGCGGTCGACTACCTGCGCGTCTGCGGCCACCTCGTCTTCGCTTACCTCTGGGCGCGGATGGCGAAGGTGGCACTGGCGAAACAGTCGTCGGGTGATACGTTCTACGTCGCCAAGGTCGCCACCGCGCGCTTCTACTTCGCCAAGCTCCTGCCCGAGACGGCGGGCCTGATCCGCAGCGCTCGCGCCGGCGCACCGCCGATGATGGACCTCGATGCGGCCCTCTTCTGATCGGAGCCGAACCATGATCTGGAGCAAGAAGAATCTCGCCATCGCCTGCCTGCTCGCCAGCGCCGCGTTCGCCGCTGCGGCGCAGTCGGCGTCGCCGGCCGGCGTCTGGCGCACCATCGACGACGGCTCCAAGAAGGACAAGTCGCTGGTTCGCATCACCGAGAGCGGGGGCGTCTATACCGGCAAGGTCGAGAAGTTCCTCGACCCCGAGACGCCGAAGGACGCGGTCTGCAAAGACTGCAGCGACGATCGCAAGGACAAGCCGATCCTCGGCATGACGATCATCCGCAACATGAAGCAAAGCGGTGACGAC
>Ga0190274_10001923_pt1 | contig 12193 bp, 12 predicted proteins | sample Popmic531T_FD_133002 | JGI IMG/M metagenome (GOLD analysis project Ga0190274, IMG submission 133002) | Populus adjacent soil microbial communities from riparian zone of Yellowstone River, Montana, USA - 531 T | ecosystem: Environmental > Terrestrial > Soil > Riparian zone | place: USA: Montana...
ATGGCCAGGATCTGCCCTGGCGCGGCGCCGCGAGCTGCCAGCAGGTAGGCGATCCGGTGGGTGAGGACGCGGGTCTTGCCCGAGCCCGCGCCCGCCAGGACCAGCAGCGGGCCCTCGCCATGACGAACGGCCTGGCGCTGCGGGTCGTTGAGCCCCGCGAGCAGTTGCTCGGCGCGGTCCGCGCCGGGTTCGATCGGCGCCGCGTCAGACGCTCCAGCGTCCTGCGGCGGGGTCTCGAACTCGTTCTGAAGCGTCACCCGCCGAGCATAGCCAGGGTCTCGGCGGGCGACGGTCGGCTCAGGCTGGACTTCAGCCGCCGGCCGACGAACGTCCGGTGCGCTCGCGCATCTCACCCGCGGCCCGATCCGGGGCCGCGCCGCCGTCGAGCTCCGCCAGGCGCTGCTCGAGCTCCGCTATCCGCTGCGAGAGCGACTTGATCGCCTCGGCGATCGGGTCGGGAAGGTGGATCCAATCCACGTCTGGACCCTCCACTCGCTTGCCGTCGACCTTGACCGGGTGGCCGGGGTTTCCGACCACGGTCGCGGCGGGCGGTACGTCCTCGACGACGACCGTGTTGGCACCGATCTTGGCCCCGTCGCCGACCGCGATCGGACCAAGCAGCTTGGCGCCCGAGCCGACCGTGACGTTGTCGCCCAGGGTCGGGTGGCGCTTGCCGCGCTGGAAACCGGTGCCGCCGAGAGTCACCCCCTGGTAGAGGGTCACCCGCGTGCCGATCTCCGCCGTCTCCCCGATCACCACCCCGGAGCCGTGGTCGATGAAGAACTCGCGGCCGATCTTCGCCGCCGGGTGGATCTCCACCCCGGTCACCGAGCGGGTCAGGTAGGCGAGCACGCGCGGGACGATCGGCACCCCCGCCTCGAGCAGGGCGTGCGCCAAGCGGTGGGCGAGCAGCGCCTGTACCCCGGCCCAGCTGAGCAGGATCTCCAGGCTCGACACTTCCTGCGCCGCCGGGTCGCGGTCGCGCGCCGCGGCGACGTCCGCGCGCACCTCCGAAACCAGCCTCTTCCAGCGGCTCATGGTGAGAAGAAGGGTAGGGACACGTAGCGCTCGCCCGAATCGCAGGCGATCGTCACCACCCTCTTGCCCGCCATCTCGGGCCGCGCCGCGACCTCCAGCGCCGCCCTGATATTCGCCCCGGCCGAGATTCCAGCCAGAACGCCCTCGCGCTGAGCCGCGAGGCGCGAAGTCTCGAGCGCGTCCTCGTCGGAGACCGAGACGATCTCGTCGATCACCGAGCGGTCGAGCACCTCCGGCACGAAGCCGGCGCCGATGCCCTGGATCTTGTGCGGCCCCGGCATGCCGCCGGAGAGGACCGGCGAACTGGCCGGCTCGACCGCGACGACCAGGGTCTCGGGACTGCGCTCGCGCAGCATCCGCCCCACCCCGGTGATCGTGCCGCCGGTGCCGACGCCCGCGACGAAGGCGCCGACCTCGCCGTCGGTGTCGCGCCAGATCTCCTCCGCGGTGGTGCGCTGGTGCACCGCGGGATTGGCCGGATTGGAGAACTGCTGAGGCATGAACCCCTTGCGCTGCTCGCGGATCGCCTCGGCGAGCTCGACCGCCTCGGTCATCCCCCCCAGCGACGGCGTCTCCCTCACTTCGGCGCCGTAGGCGCGCAGCAGCTTGTTCCGCTCCCGGCTCATTCCCTCCGGCAGGGTGAGGATCAACTCGTAGCCCCGCGCCGCGCAGACCATCGCCAGGGCGATCCCGGTGTTGCCGCTGGTCGGCTCGACGATCACGCCCCGGCCCGGTTCGATCAGCCCGTCGCGCTCGGCCGCGTCGATCATCGCCACCCCGATCCGGTCCTTGACCGAGCCACCGGGGTTGAGGTACTCGAGCTTGACCGAGACATCCCCCCCGAGGTCCTCGCCAAGGCGCGAGAGCGTGACCATCGGCGTCTCCCCCACGGCAGCGGCGGCGGTCGGCCAGATGCCCATCAGCAAGAGCCTCGTGCGTTCACGTCGCCGAGCCTACGGCGTCCCCGGACGGCAGGTGATGCCCGAGCAGGTAACGCACGATCCCGTCCTCTCCCGCTCTCGCTGGGCGCTGAGGTGGGCATCAAGCAGCCGCACCCCTTCGGCCTCTGACCGCTGGGCACCTCTCGGATGGATTCGCGGACCTATCTACTCGATGCAAATGCCGACCTGGCATCGCAGCATCCAACTTCCCCGGATTACACCGCCGCCAACCCTGGACTCGCGGGCACTGAAACTGAGTGGAGTGTTGGCGACCTCCATCTGGACCTCAACTACCGTCAATGGGAACTTCACGTCTGGGGGTGCCTGAGTAGCACGGGGCTCGCTTGAGGTGGAGAGCATTCGGACGTTAAGAAGCATCAAGCTGTCCTCACCGCGATTCCACCAAATCACAGGGTGCCCGGCAATCTGGATGATCGTCGGCACCTCGTAATAGAAGTTGCCGCCAACGACAGCCAGGATTTGCTGCCGCATCCAGTTGAAACGCCCGGCTACCTGCTGGTTTCGATCCCGGCCCTCCAGCTTCAATGCCTTCAACTGATCCCCCGTGAAGGCTCCCCGGTCTGCTTGATCGTGGTGGGTGCGACAGAGGGCAACCATCCCCTGCGGGTTGTGATGTTCCCGCTCGGCCCAGGGTGGATCGAAGTGATGCCAACTCAAGTACGGACTGCCGCAGCCTTTGACAGGGCACCCGAAACCGACCTCACCGCGAAGCTGCTTTCGGACTTCGGCCGGCGGAGTCCGATTCACTTTAGGAATCGTAATTTGATCGAAGCCGACAAAGCGGGCCTGGACTGAACCGAACCAGGTAGAGGGGCGTCTGTTCTCTGGGAGTGGTGTCAGGGGTAGCGGCCGTGTAGACGCTTATGGGCGCGCTCATAGACGGTGCGAGTACTCGGGTTGTCGGGATGGCGCTCACCGAAGGCGATGAAGCTCCAGATAAGCCCCCTATCGGCCTTCGCCAACTGAAAAACGAGGCTGTAGGGCGCGGCGGAAGCCCCTTCCTGGCCGAGTGGGACATAGAGCTTCCGACAACCGGGGAGCCGCGTACCGTGACTGCCTTCCGCTTCGCATGGCCTCCAGGCGAGCCTCACTCCCCCGGCCTCGATTTCTCTCCGAGCGCTTTCGCCCCTCAGTCGCGCGCTGGCGTTGGGGGCGAAGCGCTCGACCTCCTCCGCCCACTCGTTACTACCGAAGATGATCGGGGCGGGCGACAATTTCTTGCCGGGACTCGTCATGCATCCAACGATACGGCCCCGAGGCACCCCTTCCCCCAAACGAACTTCTTGCGAGAAGGGCAGCGACTACAGGCTGGCGCTACCCCTCGCCGTCGGCTGGCTCGTCGTCGGCAGTCAGCCGCCTGAAGTCCTCCTCGGACGCTGGCTCCCAGCCCCGCTCCGCATACAACTCCGAGACTGGCGTAATCGCAGGCTCAAGGATCAATCCACCCTCGCGATCCGGCACGGCCTCGTAACGCCGACCGGCGACCTCAATCAACTCTCCGATCTCAAGGTCCAGCTTCTTCACCGCAGTTGCCATAGGGCGATTCTACGCCGGTTGCTGATCGGGGTCCGCAAATTCTCAAATGCTTCATCGGTTCGCCCACAAATGGGGCAAGACAGATCAACCTCGTGCGCCACTGGTGCGCCAGTTGTGCGCCAGTACGACCGGAAACAACCGGACTCAGCCGGATGAAAAACCGCTTGAACAAGCGGAATCTCAATGGGGATGCCCCCCGATCTAGATGAAGTACATGCCCGAGCCGGCGGCCTCGGCCTCGCGGCGGGCGATTTCGGCGATCGTGGTCTGGCCGAAGACCTTGCGCAGGGCGGTGACCCCCTCGGCCCAGATGCCGCCGGCCTCGTCGGCCTCCTGGCCGACCTTGCCGTCGAGCGCCTGTACGACCTCCAGGACCGAGATCTCCTCGGCCGGGCGGGAGAGCGTGTAGCCGCCCCTCATGCCCCGGTGGCTGGTCAGCAGGCCGGCCCGGCGCAGGGTCGAGAAGAGCTGCTCGAGGAACTGCTCCGGAATGTCGCGACGCTCGGCCAGCTCCTTGATCGGCACCGGCCGGTCGCCGGAGCGCGCCAGCTCCGCCATCGCGACCACGGCGTAGCGGGACTTCGAGGTAATCGAGATCACAGCGGCTTTCTACCGCACGGCCCGGACCGGGCTCGGTTAGGATCGGGGCGAGTTGGGCTCCAGGGCTGACAATGGAGCCATTCGCCGAACACAAGAATCGGAAGCAGTCCTGAGCGAGCGTCCACAGTGCCTGGTCATCGACGGTCACCCGATCGTCCGCCTCGGCATGCGCCGGGTGCTACAGGACCGCTTTGAGGTCCAGGAGGCCATCAGCCGCGAGGAAGGCGTCGACCTCGTGCGCGACATCGGCAGCTTCGACGTGGCGATCGTCGACATGCGGCGCTGGGCAGGCAACCTGCACCCCGAACCGATTGGCGCCACCGAAACGATTCGCATCCTGCTCAAGTCCGAACCAGGCCTTGGGATCGTCGCCCACGGCGATCGCGCCGAGCGCCACCTCGCCAGCGCGGCCCTGCAGGCCGGCGCCAGCGCCTACGTCTCCCGCACCGCCAGCGCCGAGCTGCTCGAGCAGGCCGTGCAGGCCGCCCTCGCCCAGGAGCGCTTCATCGACCCGGCAGTCCCGCCCCGCGGCAGCCGTGGCAAGCTGACCAAGCGCCAGCGCGAAATCCTCCAGCTCCTCGCCAACGGCGAATCGACCACCGTCGCCGCCCGCGAGCTCGACCTCAGCGAGGAAACGATCAAGACCCACACAAAGAACGCATTCGCGAGGTTGGGAGCCAGAAACAGGACCCACGCCGTTGCGATTGCGCTTCGCGAGTCCCTGATCGAGTAGGAGCGGAACCTCTAGATCCAGCCGCGGTCGCGCGCAGTTAGAACGGCCTGGGCTCGATCGACGGCGCCGATCTTGCCGTACACGTTGTGCAAATGGGTGCGGATCGTCGAGACCGAGAGCTGCATTTCGCCGGCTATCTGCTTGTAGACCATTCCCTCCGAGAGATGGCGGAGGACGTCGAGCTCGCGGGCCGACAGCGGGCAGGGCTCAGACGCGCGCGATACGTCGTTGCGGGAATAGGGAAGCTCGTAGAGGAGGCTGCGCAGGCCGTCGGGGGCGAGGCCGCAGCGTTTGGCGGAGGCGTGAAGCCTTTCCGGAGCGACCGTCTCACCCTGGCTGTAGTGGGCAACCATGTCGGCGGTCGCGACCATCGCCGCCAGCCCTTCGGCGTCCTCGGCGTGGTGGCGCTCGATTGCGATGGCGATCCGTTGCGGCAGGTTCCAGCGCCGCGCAAGGACTCCACCGACCAGCGCGTGGTCGATGCCGAGCCGGTCGCGTTCCTCGCGCAGGCGCAACTCGGGAGTCTTGACCTTGGCGTCGAGATGACCCCGGTCGCCAGGGTGAAGGTTGGAGATGACGAGCCGCCCGATGTCGTGCAGGAGGGCGGCCACCGCCAGTTCGTCGCGATCCTCCCAACCGACCGCGCGGCCGATCTCGTCGGCCGCCTGCTGGGTCGCGAGGGCGTGGACGCGGAAGTGCTCGGGCCGCATCTCGCGACCGCCGTTGGGCTCGAAGAAGTCGAATACGGGCGCGGTGCCGGCGATCGCCAGGACCCCGGAGGGCTTGAGGACGTCGATCGCGGCGGGAATGCTGTCCACGCTGCCCGTCCCGACGCTGCGATTGGCGAAGCGCAGCACAGCGATCGACAGGCCGACGTCGGACTCGACCGTCTCGACCAGATCGCCGATGCGCGCCGTCTCGGCGGTGGCGGCGCGCATCACGCGCGCCCGCGACTCCATCAGGACCGGAAATTTCTCCACCGCCTCGAAGGCGGCGGCGAGGCGAGCGCCGGGCGCGGGCTTGGCGTTGCCGCTTTTGCGCGCGCTCGCGGCAGCCGCCGGTTTCACCTTGCCGTTGCTGTGAGGTTTCGTGGTCTCCATGCTCAGAACAAGCTCCGCAACCCTCATCGGCAGCGGAGGACGCACGGTTTAGCCCCTCTATCCCCAAAATTAAGGTGGAGATCGGGTTCATATGGCCATCGGGGAGAACCCGGCCTCCCGCGGTTGTCCCCTCAGGAACGCAGGCGAGCCAAAGCCGCGTCGATACGGCTGAGCGATTCCCCGCGCCCCAGCGCCGCCAGCGACTCGAAGATCCCGGGTGAGACCGAGGTGCCGGTAATCGCAACACGGATCGGCTGGTAGACCTTGCCCGGCTTTGTCCCGAGCCGCTCGGGAAGGGGCTCCAGGGCAGCCTCAACCGCCCCCGGATCGAAGGCGGCCGCCTCCTCCAGTGCCGCTCGCGCGGCCTCCAGCGCCGGCAGAGCCCCATCCGCCATCACCTTGCGCCAAGCCTTCTCATCGTCGACCGGCGGCTCGAAGAGGAAGCGGATCAGCGCCCAGACCTCGTCGAGGGTCTGGGCTTTCTCCTGGGCGATCGCGCAGGCGGCACGCAGGCGCACGTCGGGCTCCCGCCCGAGATGGACGGCGACGGCCTCGGTGTACTGGTCCAGCGGCATCTCCCGCATGAAGCGGCCGTTGACCCAGCGCAGCTTCTTCTCGTCGAAGATCGCCGCCGATTTGCCGACGTCCTCGACACGAAAGCGACGGACGAGCTCCTCTGTGGACATCAAGGTGGTGTCGTCGTCGGTGCCCCAGCCGAGCAGCGCCAGGTAGTTGCGCACCGCCGCCGGCAGATATCCGGCCTCGCGCAGCTCCTGCACCGAGGCGGCGCCATGGCGCTTGGAGAGCTTCTTGCCGTCGGGCCCGTGCAGCAGCGGCAGGTGGGCGTAGCGGGGAGGCTCATGGCCGAGCGCCGCCAGGACGAGCAGCTGCTTGGGCGTGTTGGAGAGATGGTCGTCGCCGCGAACCACCTCGGTGATCCCCATCTCGGCGTCGTCGACCGCGACGGCGAAGTTGTAGAGGACCGAGCCATCGCCACGGGCGATGACGAAGTCGTCGTAGCTGCGGTTGGGAAAGCTGACCGGGCCACGGATCAGGTCGTGAACCACGGTCTCGCCCTCGTCGGGCACCCGAAGCCGCACTGCGGCCTCACGCGCGTCGACGGGCTCGCCCCGGTAACCGCGGTCCGCCCCGTGCTCGGCCTTCCAGGCCTCGACGTCCTTGGCGGTGGCGGAGTCGCGATAGGCAGCGCCGGAGTCGAGCAGCTTTTGTAGCGCCTCCTCGTGATGCTCGGCCCGAGATGCCTGCGATACCGGCCCCTCGTCCCAATCCAGATCGAGCCAACGAAGGGCGTCGAGGATCTGCTCGACGTTCTCCGGCGTCGAGCGCTCCTGATCGGTGTCCTCGATCCTCAACACCAGCTCGCCATCGGTGTGACGCGCGGCAAGCCAGTTGTAAAGAGCCGTCCTGGCCCCGCCTATATGCAGCGCGCCGGTGGGCGAGGGGGCAAATCGAAAGCGGATTTGAGATTCGTCAGACACGGTCGAGATAGACGCGCATATTTCCACAGCGACTCGGGCCGGCTCGCCTCCGAACACACAACAGGCCCGCCGAAGCGGGCCTGTTGTGAAAGAAGCTGCTCCGCAAGCAGCCCGGTCGTGAAAACCGATCCTGCCTCAGCGTCAGCAGCGCCCTTGACTAGAGAACCCAAGGGTAGCGCAGCCAAAGGGCGAGAGCATCCCCCCGGCAGGACTCGAACCCGCGACCTCGTCTCTAGTCAAGAGCGCGCTCTATCCGCTGAGCTACGGGGGGACACCGGCGACGCTAACCGGCGGATTCCCCGGTTAAAAGGCCCGTCACAGACTTGGCTCATAGGATGCGAAACCCATGCTCATCGGCGCGCATGTCTCCACATCTGGCGGTCTCGACAAGGCGATCGAGCGGGGTACCGAGCGCGGTTGCGGATCGATCCAGATCTTCAACCAGAGCCCGCGTATGTGGCGGCCGACGAAATACGGGCCGGACGACTTCGCCGCCTTCAAGGAGGCGATGGCGGACTCGCCGGTCGAAGCGGTGGTGATCCACGCTGTCTACTTGATCAACTGCGCCTCGAAGGACAAAGAGCTGCGCAAGAAGTCGCAGGCCTCGCTCACGCACGCGCTGCGGATCGGCGACGAAATCGACGCTTCCGGGGTCGTTCTGCACCCCGGGGCACAGGTGAAAGAGCCGCTGGGGCCTTCGATGAAACGGGCCGGGAAGACAATCGCCGCGGCGCTCAAGGACAGTGAGAGATGCCCCCTTCTGCTCGAGCAAACGGCCGGCCACAAGGGCCTGCTGGGGCGCGACTTCGACCAAACGGCCGAGCTAATCGAACTGGCGGGCAGCGGCAAGCGCCTCGGCCTCTGCCTCGACTCCTGTCACCTCTTCGTTCAGGGCTACGACATAACCGACGAGGAACACCTCGCCGAGGTCATAGACGAGGCCGACGAAAAGGTCGGCCTCGACCGCCTCCGGTGCCTACACGTCAACGACGCCGCCGCACCACTCGGCTCCTGCCGCGACCGCCACGCCAACCTCGGCAAAGGCGAGATGGGCAAACAGGGCCTGGCCGCCTTCCTCTCAGAGCCTCGCTTCGAGGGCCTACCGGCGACGTTGGAGACGCCGGGCCCGGCGAAGAAAGGTCCGGACCGCAAAGAAGTGCTCGCCGCTAAACGCCTTCGCAAAGCCGGCCTCAAGCGTCGCCAGGGTTGAGAGACGCGTCCCCGCGCGAACGGCTTTGAGGTAGGCGACGAGGACCGCTTGCGCGGTCCTCGTTCTCCCGCCGTCAAATCTGGGAGGCGCTACTGAACGTGCACGCCGGAGATCGCGCGGGAGATGACCAGGCGCTGGATCTCGGAGGTGCCCTCGAAGATCGTGTAGATCTTCGCGTCGCGGTGCATCCGCTCGACCGGGAACTCCCGCGTGTAGCCGTTGCCGCCGAGGATCTGGATCGCCCGCTCGGTCGACCAGACGGCGACCTCGCCGGCCTTCAGCTTCGACATCGAGCCCTCGGCGTTCTCGAATTTCTGGCCCGTGCGTCCCATCCAGGCAGCGCGCCAGACGAGCAGGCGAGCGGCGTCGATCTCCAGCTTCATGTCGGCGAGCGTGAAGGCGATCGCCTGGTTCTCGACGATCGCGCGGCCGAACTGTTTGCGCTCCTTGGCGTACTCGAGCGCGTACTCGTAGGCGGCGCGGGCGATGCCGAGCGCCTGCGCGCCGACGGTCGGCCGGCTCGCCTCGAAGGTCTGCATCGCCGCCTGTGATTTGGCGCGCTTGCCCTCGCGGACGCGGGCGAGGCGCTCGTCGAGCTTCTCCTTGCCGCCCAGGAGACAGGCGCCAGGGATGCGGCAATCGTCGAGGTGGACGTCGGCGGTGTGGGAGGCGCGCAGGCCGTGCTTCTTGACCTTGGCGCCCTGCTCGCAGCCCTTGGTCCCGGGCGGGATCACGAAGGCGGCGTGGCCGCGCGAGCGCAGCTCGCGGTCGACCGAGGCGATGACGACGTGGACGTCGGCGATGCCGCCGTTCGTCGCCCAGGCCTTCTGGCCGTTGATCACCCACTCGTCGGTGGCCTCGTCGTACTTGGCCGTGGTGCGGATCGCCGAGACGTCGGAGCCGGCGTCGGGCTCGGAGGCGCAGAAAGCGGCGACCTTGGGGTCGTCGGCGCTGCCGAAGCACTGCGGGATCCACTCACCCATCTGCTCCGGGGTTCCCTGCCCGAAGATCGCGGCGACGGCGAGCGAGGTGCCCATGATCGCCATGCCGATGCCGGCGTCGCCCCAGAAGAGCTCCTCGTTGGCGATCGGCAGGGTCAGGCCGGTCTCGTCGGCCCAGAACTGGCCGAGCGCTTCGAAGCTGTAGAGGCCGATCTTGGCGGCCTCCTGGATCACCGGCCAGGGCGTCTCCTCGCGCTCGTCCCATTCCTCCGCCGCGGGCCGGACGACGCCCTCGGCGAAGCCGTGCACCCACTCGCGGATGTCCTTCTGGTCCTGATTCAGCTCGAGCGTGAACCTGGGGCCCTCGGAAGCGGCTCCATCGTCGTTTCCGGCCGCCTCAGCCACCAGCGCCTCTGCCTCTGCCACCGCGGAATTCTCTGTCATGGCGCGCGATTCTACACGGAAACATGACGTGTTCTGGATGGCTCAAACGTCGCGCAGGTCGAAGGCCCTGATCGCCTCGGGGCTGTCGTCCGCGCAATCGAAGAAGCGCCGGTTGACGCAGTCGTAGGACTCGCCGGAGCCCTCGTAGGCGCGCTCGACCGAGAACTGGCAGTGCGGCAGCGCATCGCCCGTCACCTTCACCCCACCGAAGCCGCCCGGCTGCAGGACGGCCTCGAGGTCGACCGTGGCGGCGAAGACATCCTGCATGCAGCCGACGTACTGGCTGCCGGTGAGCATGTCGACGAAGCTGTAGAGGTAGCGACAGCGCATTTCGACGCAGCCGCGCGGCTCAACCATCTTGTCGCAGAAGGAACGGCACTGGCGACACTCACCGGTCTTCTCGCGCGTGGCTGGCATGTATGAAGTCTACGGACGTAAGACCGCGAAAACCAAGGCCTGGACTGGCTAGGCAGCCAGAGCTGCGGAGCCGAGGACGTGATCCAGCTCGCTCTGGAGCCTGCCCGAGGGACGGACGCGGAAGCCCTCGCCGCACTGCAGCACCGTCGTCTCGCCGTTGCCGTTGCGGACCGTCAGGTGCACGTCCGTATCGCCTTTGTGGTGCTCGAAGACAGCCTTGAGCTCCTCGAGGAAGGAGTCGGAGAGCATGCTCATCTCGACCGGAACCTCGAAGGGGCCGGTGTGGGCGCTCGCCACCGCCGGCGCGGCGGCGATCTCGGCGGCGTCCGGTTCGAAGCGCTCCGCCTCCTGTACGACGAGCTTGGTCTCGCCGCGGTCCTTGTGGTCGAGGCGGCCGCGCACGACGACGATCGAGTCGGGCGCGATCACGCTGGCGCTCTCGGCCTGGTCGGCCTTGAAGACCAGCAGCTCGACCTGACCCTCTACGTCGTCGAGGGTGGCGAACATCATCTGGCTGCCGCTCTTGGTGCGGATCTTCTTGCAATCGGTGACGATGCCGCCGACCGTGACCCAGGAGCCGTCCTGCTTCTTGGCGAGGTCGGCGAGGCTGCAATCGACGCGGGCACGCAGCGCGCCGCGCACCTCGGTCAGCGGGTGCTCGGAGAGATAGGTGCCGAGCGTCTCCTTCTCCATCGCCAGCAACTCGGCGCGCTCGTACTCCTCGGCCGAGATCGGCGGGCGGTGGGGGGCCTGGGTGGCGTGGGCGCCGGCGTCGGTCTCGTCGCCGAAGTCGAAGATCGAGCCCTGGCCGAGCTGGGCGTCCTCCTGCGCCTTCTGGCCGGCCGACTGGGCGGCGGGCAGCGCCTCGAGCATTCCCTTGCGAGTGGCGCCGGTGGAGTCGAGGGCGCCGCACTTGATCAGGCATTCGATCGCGCGTTTATTCACCGCGCGGGAATCCACCCGCTCGCAGAAGTCCCAGATCGAGGCGATCGGAGCGTCCTCGCGGGCGTGCAGGATCGCCTCGACCGCGGCGTGGCCGACGTTCTTGACCGCATCGAGGCCGAAGCGGATCGCCTTCTCGGAGACGACGAAGCTGTGGTCGGAGGAGTTGACGTCGGGCGGCAGCACCTCGATCCCCATCTCCTCGCAGCGATTGACGAAGAAGGGCACCTTGTCCTTGGTGCTCATCACCGAGGAGATAACCGCGGCCATGTACTCGGCCGGGTAGTTGGCCTTGAGGTAGGCGGTGCGATAGGAGATCAGCCCGTAGCAGGCGGCGTGGGACTTGTTGAACGAGTAGTCGGCGGCGGCTTCGTTCAGCTTCCAGAGGTCGGCGGCGACCTTGGGGGCGGTGTTCGATTCCGCCAGCCCCTGCATGAACTTGTCTTTCATCGTCGCCATCAGCTCGCGCTTCTTCTTGCCGATCGCCTTGCGCAGGTCGTCCGCCTCGGCACCGGAGAAGCCAGCCATCTCGCGGGCGATCGCCATCAGCTGCTCCTGGTAGACGACGCAGCCGTGGGTCTCCTCGGTGATCGCGCGCAGGCGCGGGTCCGGATAGCGCACCGTCGAGGGGTCCTTCTTGCCCTTCGCGTAAGCCGGGATGTAGGCCATCGCCCCGGGTCGGTACAGCGCGCCGAGCGCGACCAGGTCGGCGAACTCGGTCGGCCCGACCTTGCGCAGCGCGTCGCGCATCCCCTCCGACTCGAACTGGAA
>Ga0190274_10001924_pt1 | contig 12184 bp, 8 predicted proteins | sample Popmic531T_FD_133002 | JGI IMG/M metagenome (GOLD analysis project Ga0190274, IMG submission 133002) | Populus adjacent soil microbial communities from riparian zone of Yellowstone River, Montana, USA - 531 T | ecosystem: Environmental > Terrestrial > Soil > Riparian zone | place: USA: Montana...
CGATCTGCTGATTCTCCAGACGCTGCAGTGGGGCCCGCAGCACGGCTACGGGATCAGCCAGGCCATTCGGCTGCACTCCTCCGATCTGCTGCAGGTGGACACCGGCTCGTTGTACCCGGCGATGCACCGCCTCGAGCGGCAGGGGTGGATCCGCGCCGAGTGGAAGGTGTCCGGCAACAACCAGCGCGTGCGCGTCTACCAGCTGACCGCGGCCGGACGGAAGCACCTCGCCGCGGCGCGCACGCGCTGGACGCAGCTGTCCACGGCCATCGCCGGCATCCTCAATCGCACCGGGGAGAACGAAGCATGAAGCTGCCGATGTGGCGCCGCCGGCAGGACGAAGAGCTCGACGAGGAGATCGCCGGCCATCTGAGGATGGCGATCGCCGACCGTGTCGCGCGCGGTGAAAGTCCGGAGCAGGCGGCGCGCGCCGCGCGCCTCGAGTTCGGCAACGTCGGGCTGATCAAGGAAACGACGCGCGACACGTGGGGCTGGATCGCGTTCGAGCAGGTGCTGCAGGACATCAGCTACGCATGCCGGATGCTGCGCAAGGCGCCGGGCTTCACCGCCGTCGCGGTGGCGACGCTCGCGCTCGGCATCGGCGCGAACACGGCGATGTTCAGCGTCATCAACGCCGTGCTCCTGCGCCCGCTGCCGTTCCCGTCGCCGGACGCGCTGGTCGCGGTCTCGAGCGTCGACCTGCGACGCGGCCCGAGCCAGGGTGCGTCGATGTCGACGTCGTATCCCGATTTCTTCGACTGGCGTTCGAGGTTGCAGGCGTTCGAGCACCTGTCGGCGTATCGCGACGCCAGCTTCACCCTCGTCGACGGCGGACGTTCGCTGCAGGTAGAGGGCGCGGTGGTCTCGTCCGAGTTGTTCTCGACGCTCGGGACGCCGCCAGCACTCGGCCGCGGTTTTCGCATCGAGGACGAGCGTGGGGGTGATGTCGCGGTGATCAGCGACGGATTGTGGCGCTCCCGCTTCGCGGCCGCGCCCGACATCGTCGGCCGTCCGGTGGTGCTCAGCTCGCGCCCGTTCACCATCGTCGGCGTGATGCCCGCCGCCTTCCAGTTCCCGATCAAGGCGCCCGCGACCGACATCTGGATCACCCTGGCCGAAGACGCCCGCGTCGAAAGCGCAGACGACACGCCGATGACGACCGAACGCGGCGCGCATCTCCTCAAGGTGATTGGCCGGCTGCGGTCCGACGCGACGATCGCCTCCGCGCAGGCGGATCTCGACGTCATCAACGCCACGCTGCAGCGTGACTTTCCGGACAGCAACGTGGCAACGGGCGTCCGCGTCAGCCGCCAGCTGGATACGCTGGTCCGCGACACGCGCCGGCCGCTGCTGATCCTGCTGGCCGCGGTCGGCTGCGTGCTGCTCATCGCGTGCGTCAACCTGGCGAACCTGCTGCTGGCGCGCGGGGCCGGCCGCACGGCGGAGATCGCCATGCGCGCAGCGCTCGGCGCATCGGCGCCGCGCCTCGTGCGCCAGTTCCTGACCGAGAGCCTCGCGCTGGCCGTGCTGGGAACGGCCTGCGGTCTCGCAGTGGCCTACGGATCGATCGCGCTGCTGGCGCGCTGGTCGCCGGTCGAGCTCCGCGGACTCGACCAGATCGGCATCGATGGCGCGGTACTCGCCTTCACGGTCTCGATCTCGCTCCTGAGCGCGCTGGCATTCGGCCTGGTGCCGGCCCTGCAGGCCGCGCGCATCGATCCGGTGCCCGGAGCGCAGGGGAGCTTGCGGACGACCGCCGGGGTGAACCAGCGACGTCTTCGCGGGGCGCTGGTCGTCGCCGAAACCGCAATCGGCGTCGTCCTGCTGGTGGGCGCCGGCCTGCTGCTCCGCAGCTTCGATCGCCTGATGCGCACGCCAGCAGGCTTCGATCCGGATCATGTCGTAACCGCCAAGTTCACTCTGCCCGACGCGCGCTACTCGTACCCGCGGAAGGTCGCGTTCTACGACTCGTTGCTGGCGGATCTCGGCGCGCTGCCTGGCGTGGAAGCGATTGCCGCGACCGCTCCGCTGCCGCTGAGCGGCTCGCAGTTCTCGATCAGCTTTCAGCAGCCTGGGGAGGGCCCCGGATCGGAGCGCCACTCTTCGGATTTCGGCATCGTCAGCCCGGGGTATTTCCGCGCGATGCACATCCCGCTGGTCAGCGGGCGCGACTTCACCGCGGCCGACAGCGACAGCGCACCGCGCACGATCATCGTCAACGAGAGCTTCGTCCGCCGCTATTTTCCGGGCGCTAATCCCATCGGCCAGCGGATCAAGCCCGGCCTGGCGACGACGGAAAAGGAGACGCCGTGGCGCGAGATTGTCGGCGTCGTCGGCGACATCCGCCATCGATCGCCCGGCGAAGCGGCGCGCCCGGCCTACTTCGTCCCATACGCGCAAGGGTTGATCACGTCGCTGCGGCTGGTGATTCGCGCTCGCGACACCAGCGGCATCGGCGAGGACGTTCGCACGCTGATGGCCCGCAAGGATCCGGAAATCGCGGTCTACGACGTCAAGACCATGGAGCAGTATCTGGCGACGACCGTGGCCAGCTCACGTTTTCAAACGCTGTTGCTCTCGCTGTTCGCCGGCGTCGGCCTGGCGCTCACCGTCGTTGGCCTGTACGGCGTCATGGCGTACGGCGTGGCGCAACGAACGCGGGAGTTCGGGATCCGCCTCGCGCTCGGGGCACGGCCGGCCGAAGTGCGCCGCCTGGTGATGCGCGGCGGCCTGGTCCTCGTCGCCATCGGACTTGCGATCGGCGTCGTCGCCGCCGCGTTCGCCACCGAACTTCTCGCAGGGGCGCTTTACGGCGTCAACCGCCTCGATCCGGCGACGTTCATCGCGGTGGCGGCCATGCTGCTCGGTGTGTCGGCGCTGGCGTCGTATCTGCCGGCGCGGCGGGCGACACGCGTCGATCCGATGCGTGCGCTGCGCTCTGAGTAGCGCAGCCCTTCAGGGCTGCCAGAGCAGCCGTTCAACTCCACGCAGTGTCCCCTCAGGCGGACCCGCGAAGTCCGGCTAAAGCCGGACACTACGGGACCACGTGACGCGCGGACGAGGGTTTGCCGCTTGTCGTGCTCGCCGCGGCTGCCGCGGCTGCGGCGCGATCGAGGCGTGCCGCCAGCGGCGCGAAGGCCGGCGTCGGTCCCTGCCATCGCAAGTCGTCGACCGTCTCGAAAACATAGACGTCGGTGCGCAGCGTCGCGAGCGTGCGGAACAGGAACACGTCGTCGCGCGATTCCGCCAGCACGCGCGATAGCCGCGCCGGGCTCGACGCGTTGACGCCCCAGGTGCGGTAGTCCTCGGGAATGTTTTCGAGGTGGTGATAGCGGGCGAGCACCGCAGCGGCCGACTTGGCGCCCCAGCCGGGCAGGCCGGGATATCCGTCCGACGTATCGCCGACCAGTGCGAGATAGTCCGGAATCGACGCCGGCAGGACTCCGAACCGCGCGACGACACCGGCTTCGTCGCGGATCGTACGCGCGCGGCGGTCCATCTGCACGACGCGGCTGCCGCGCACACACTGCGCGAGATCCTTGTCAGGCGTGCAGATGATCACGCGCTCGACTTGCGGGTCGCGAGCCGCCGCCTCGGCCGCCGCCGCCAGCGCATCGTCGGCCTCGAACTCGATCATCGGCCACACGGTGATGCCGAGCGCGGTGAGCGCCTCTTCGAGCAGCGTGAACTGCGAGAAGAGGGCAGGGTCGATACCGGCGCCGGTCTTGTAGCCGCGCCACATCCGGTTGCGGAACGACTCGATGACGTGATCGGTGGCGACACCGACGTGGGTCGCGCCGGCGGTGATCATCCCGAGCACCGAGTTGACGACGCCGCGGACCGCCGCGACCTCGCGGCCGTCCTCGTCTTTCGCGGGAGGCATGGCGTAGAAGTGGCGGAACAACTCGTACGTGCCGTCGATCAGATGGACGTCCAAGGTATGCCGTCAGTGTAGCAGGGGAGGCGGCGGCGTAAGGCCGGAAGGCCGGAAGGCTGCAAGGCGGGAAGGATCTCATGGCCGCAAGGCAGAAAGGCCTTCTCATTCCTGGCCCTTCAACCTTTGCCTTCGCCTTCGATTCTTCCGACCTTGACCCTTACAGCCCTCCAGCCTTCCAGCCTTCCAGCCTTACGCCAGTTCTGTTACGCTGCTGGTTAGTGCTCCGGGCCCTCCGCCACAGCCGCAACCTGGCGCTGTTCGCGCTACTGGTGATCACCGGCAGCGTGCCGGTGTCGATCACCGCGCTCCTCCACGAGGGCGGGGACGATGCCTGTCAGGTGGTGCTGCTGGCGCACGACGAGAGCGCGCATCGGATTGGCGCCTCGCGCGACAGCGCGCCATCGGACTCGCAGCACTGCGCCGTCTGCCACTGGCTCCAGTCGGTGCAGGCGCCGGCCACCGCGGCCTTCATGGCCGTACCCGCCGCCGACACGCACCACCTCGCGGTTTCAGCGCTGCCGCTCAGCGGCACTGACGTTCTCGCCCTCGTCGCTGCCCGCGCGCCTCCTCTCGTCTGACGCTCGCCATTTCGGATCTCGGATCGCGGATTGCGGATTGCGGGTTGCGGATTGACGTCCTGGCGTCCGCGATAACTGCTCAGCATTCCCGCGATCCGCGACCGCAGTCGCCATTCGTCAGATGCAACGGGAGTCGTACATGGAAATTTCATCCGCGCGCGGTATCCGCCGCGGTTTCATATCGGTCGTTTTTCTCACGCTTCTTTCCGTGCCCGCGTTCGCGCAGAACGTCGGCACCATCACCGGGACGGTCAAGGACCAGCAAGGGCTGGCGATTCCGGGCACGACCGTGTCGCTCGTCAACCGGGTCTCGCAGGCGAACCAGAGCGCGATCACCGACGAGCAGGGGCGGTTCACGCTGAACAACGTCGCCTACGGCACCTACGTGCTGAACGTGTCGCTCGAGGGGTTCACGCCGGCGGAGCAGGTGATTGAAATCCGGTCGACCGTGCCGGTGGCGCGCGAGATTCAGCTGAAGCTGGGCGGCGTCCAGGAAACGGTCAACGTCTCGGCCGATGCGCTGCTCGAAACCTCGTCCACCGGTTCGCACATCGACCTCGGCGCGTCGCTCATCGATCAGCTGCCGACGGCGACGCCGAGCAAGCAGCTGTCGGCGATGCTGCTGTCGGCTCCGGGGTTCATCCCGAGCCAGAACGGACGCATCCACGTCCGCGGCTCACACGGCCAGATTCAGTACGTGGTTGACGGCGTGCCGCTGACCGACGAGTACTCGGAGGCCTTCGCCAACCCGCTCGATCCGCGCTACGTCAAGTCGGCGGCGGTGATGACCGGCGGGATCCCGGCCGAATACGGCGGCAAGCTCGCGGCGGTGGTCGACATCACCTCGAAGTCGGGGCTCGACGAGCCGCGCAAGGTCTTCGGCAACGCCAGCGTGAACTTCGGCCGTTTCGACGCGGTGGATGGCGGGATGACGGTCGGCGGCCGGATCACGCCGCGGGTCGGCTATTTCCTGAGCGGCGGCGGCAACCGCACCGATCGCTATCTCGATCCGCCGACCGCGGACAACTTCCACAACTTCGGGCACGCGGAGCGCTTCAACGGCAAGCTCGAGCTGCGGCCGACCGACGCCGACTTCATCCGCGCGGTGGTCTCGGTCGACGGCAGCAGCTTCGAGACGCCGAACCGCGCCGATGCCGAGCTCGCCGGCGTCGACACGACGCAGGAGCTCACTGACAACTCGCAGACGGTCACCTGGCTGCATCAGCTCGGCGGCACTGCGACGCTGGACGTCGTCGCCTACCGGCGCAGCGCGAGCGCGACGCTCGACGCGCTGAACGCGATCCCGCTCGCCGCGGCGCAGGATCGATCGCTCGATCACCAGGGCGTCAACGCGGCGATGAGCGCGACCAGCGGCGCGCATCGATTCAAGGCGGGCATCCAGTACGACCGCAACCCGGTGGTCGAGCACTTCCGCATGACCGGGCTCGACGCGCCGTTTCTCTTCGACGGCGCCGCGACCGGGCAGAACCTCGGCCTGTTCGTGCAGGATACGTTCAGCCCGATCGACGATCTGCACATCAACGTCGGCCTGCGCTACGACTACTACAAGCTGGTGGTGGAGGACCGCGCGCTCAGCCCGCGGGTCGGCGTCGCCTATCACGTGCACAACTCGGGCACGGTGCTGCGCGCGTCCTACAACCGCATCTTCATGCCGCCCTTCTCGGAGAACCTGTTGCTCTCGAGCTCGCCCGAGGCGCGCGCGCTCTCGCCGAACCCCGACGAGAGCGGCCTCGACGTCCAGCCGGAGCGGCAGCACGCGTACGAAGTCGGCATTCAGCAGGCGCTCGGCAACCGCGCGAAGATCGATCTCGCCTACTACCGCAAGGACATCCGTAACCTGGCGGACGTCGATCAGTTCCTCGACACGACGGTGACGTTCCCGCTGTCGGTGGCGAAAGGGCTCGCCCAGGGGGTCGAAGCGCGGCTCGACGTGCCGGTCCACCGCGGCGTCAGCGCCTACGTGAGCCTCTCACGGGCGAAAATCCTGCTGACGGCGCCGCTGACCGGCGGCTTGTTCCTCGGCGAGGTGCCGCCCGCGGGCGAGCAGTTCTACGCCGATCACGACCAGCGATGGCAGTCGCAGTTCGGCGTCGCGTTCGAGCACCCGAGCCGCCGCGTCTTCGGGTCGGTGAGCGGCCGCTACGACAGTGGCATCCCGTTCGAGGTGGGGGAAGACTTCGATCCGGCCACGTTCGAGGATCCGCTGGCGCTGACGCTGGTCGACCTCGACACCGGGCGCGCGAAGCCGCGCGCGATCTTCGACGCGATGGTCGGCTCCGAGCTTTATCGTCGCGGCGAGACCAGGCTGGAACTGCAGGGCGGCGTGCTCAACATGTTCGACAAGGCGTACTTGCTCAACTTCCTGTCGATTTTCAACGGGACGCACTACGGCGCGCCAAGGACATGGACCGCGCGCCTCAAGGTCACGTTCTGACGCTGGGAAGGCTGGAAGGCGGGGAGGCCCAAAGGTTCAAGGTAGAAAGGCTCAACGGTAGAAAGGCTCAACGGTTGAAAGGCCTTCTGGCCTTCTGACCTTCGAATCCTTCCTGCCTTCGAGCCTTCACGCCTCCGACCTTCCTCCGCGTCGCTACTGGATCGTAATCGTCGCCCTCAGCGACGCTCGATCCGGATCGCTGTGATCGTGCATGCCGCAGGTACGGGCCGTATTCAGGTTGCCGCTCTGGCGCTGCTGGCCGGTGTTCAGGGTTCCAATCTGGTTCAGCTCGGGGCAGTCGGTGTGCGACGGGTGCGGGTCCGACGTCATGTCGTGGCTGCGCGAGTCCTGGTTGATGATCGTCAACTGCCCGCCGCGGGTGATGGTGATCGCCTGCGGGCAGATGGCGTTGTTCTGGACGACCAGGGTTGCCGGGTTGCTGCTCGGCGTGCACGAGCCCGAGGGCCCGGTGCTGTTGTCCGAGTCGTCTCCGCTGCACGCGATCGCAGCGGCAAGGGTAAGTGCGGCGGCGGTTCCGCAGAGAAGAGTGCCGAGGTTTCGCATATCTTAGGATTCTAGCCTGTACTTTGCGAGGTAGTAGGACAGCGCCCGCTGGCTGATGCCCATCAGCTCGGCGGCGTCCTTCTTGACGCCCCCGGCGTTCTCGAGCGCGCGGCGGATGGTCTCGCGCTCGACCCACTCGATGTTCTGCCGCAGCTTCAGCGACGGCAGGCCGGTCGCCTGCTGGGTGCTCGCGCCGAGCACCGAGACCGCGCGCGCCGAGATCACCGGGCTCGGCGACAGCACCACCGCACGCTCGATCGTGTTCTCGAGCTCGCGGACGTTGCCCGGCCAGTCGTACTGCTGCAGCCCGCTGAGCACCCCGTCGTCGATCTTGTCGAAGCGGCGTCCGGTGCGCTGCGCGTGCTTCTGGACGAAGTGCTCGACCAGCGCCGGGATGTCGTCGCGGCGGTCGCGCAGCGGCGGGATCTCGATCGGGATCACGTTCAGGCGGTAGAACAGATCCTCCTGGAACTTGCCGTCGGTCACCATCTGCCGCAGGTTGCGGTTGGTGGCGGCGATGACGCGCACGTCGATCTTCTCGGTCCGCTCCGAGCCGAGCGGCTCGACCTCGCGCTCCTGCAGCACGCGCAGCAGCTTCGACTGCAGCGTCGGGCTCATCGTGCCAATCTCGTCGAGGAAGATCGTGCCGCCGTCGGCGAGCGCGAACTTGCCCTTTTTGGTCGCCGACGCGCCGGTGAAGGCGCCGCGGACGTGGCCGAACAGCTCCGACTCGAGCAGCGTCTCCGGGATCGCGGCGCAGTTGACCTTGATGAGCGGCATGTCGCGCTGGGCGCTGCGGTCGTGAATCGCGCGCGCCACCAGTTCCTTGCCGGTCCCGGTCTCGCCGGTGATGAGCACCGTGCTCTTGGTTTCGGCGACCAGCTCCGCGCGCCGGATTACTTCCTCCATCGAGCGGCTGCGGCCGATGATGCCGTAGTGGTCGAACTGCTCGTCGCGCTCGCTGACCAGGTAGCGGTAGCCGGTGCGCAACCGCTGGTGATCCAGCGCCCGCTGCACCACGACCAGCAGCTCGTCGATCTCGAACGGCTTCTGCAGGTAGTCGAGCGCTCCGAGCTTCATCGCCTCGAGGGCGCTCTCGACCGTGGCGTGCGCCGTCATCATCAGGATCTGCGGCCGCTCGCTCTCGGGCGTGGCGGCGACGATCTCGCGAATCAGCTCGAGCCCGCTGATCTCGGGCATCACGTTGTCGACAATCAGGACGTCGAAGGGGCGCTCGCCGAGCAGCCGCTGCGCCTGCCGCGGGCTGGTGGTCTCGACCACGCCATGGCCGGCGTCGCGCAACGCGCGACCCAGGGCCCTCAGAATTTTCTCTTCGTCGTCTACGAGAAGAATGGATCCGCGATAGGTCATGAATGTGCGCGCCTGGCGTGCGCAATCCGCTCGCTCTTGGGCGCGGTGCGCGCCAGCGGCGCGTCGAAGGGAAGATCGATGGTGATGTCGGTGCCCTTGCCCGGAGTGCTCGACACGGTCAGCGTGCCGCCAAGACCCTCGACGATGTTTTTCGCGATCGGCAGGCCCAGCCCTGTTCCGCCGCGCTTGGTGGTGAAGTAGGGATCGAAGACTTTCGCGAGATCGTGAGCGGCGATGCCGGTGCCGCCGTCGGCGACGCTGATGCGCACCCACCCGCCGCTGGCGCGACTGCTGAGGGTGACGTGGCCATTGTTGCCGTGGACGGCGTGCCGCGCATTGACTAGCAGGTTGACGAGCGCAATCCGCAGCCGCCCCGGATCGGTCGTCATCGTTGCGAGCGCCGGGTCGAGATCCATCGCGATCGCCACCCCCGGCCCCGACGCCAGCGCCGCGCCCGCCGACTCGCGGCACAGCGCGTTGACGTCGACGCGCGACAGCTCGAACTGGATCGGCCGCGCGAAGTCGAGCACCTCGTTGACGATGCGGTTGAGCCGCACCACTTCTTCGTCGATATCGGTGATCGCCTCGTGCACGACCGCGGGCGCCACGCCGGGCTGCCGCAGCGAGTGCAGCGCCGACTTGATGATCATCAGCGGGTTGCGGACCTCGTGGGCGATGACGGTGGAGAGGCGGCCGAGCGCGGTCAGCCGCTCCTTCTGCGACATGTCGCGCTGGAAGCGCGCGATCGAATCGGTCAGCGTGTTGAACGTCGTCGCCAGCAGGCGCGCGTCGTCGTCGTCCCAGCGGTTGCGGTGCGGCGCGATCTTGCGGGTGAGGTCGCCGGTGGAGGCGACCTCGCGCATCACCCCGGTAATCGCCGCCAGCGGCTGCGCGATGGTGCGTGCGACCGCGAAGCTCAGGACCGTTGCCAGCAGGACGGCGACCACCGCGGTGGCGAGCAGCCCGGCGTGAATCGACTGCAGCGACTGCAGCTGCGCGGTGCGCGATCGCAGGATCAAGGCGACTGGCCCGGAGGCGGCCGGCGCGCCGTCGGCGTGCGCGTCGAGCGGGCGCGGCAACACTTCGTACTCCTCGTCGCCGAGCAGCACCCGCGAGATGCCGCTGGTGCGCAGGCGGCCGCCGAGCGCGCCGTAGTACTCGTTCGGCAGCGTCGCCGCCAGGATCTGCCCGTTCATGCCGAAGGCGATGTCGCTGAGCGTGATCTGCTTCAACTGCGCCGCGAGCGCGTTGTCGAGCATGAAGCCGACGCTGAGCGTGCCGAGGATGTCAGGGCGGGTGATGCCGACGTAGACCGGCACCGTCACCAGCTGAATCATGCCGTCCGGCTGCGGCAGGAGGCTGAGCGTCTCGCGCCCGGCGAGGCCGTCGCGAATCGCCGGCTGGTTCGAGACGATCGCGGTGGTGCGGCCGGCCCCGCCGACCGTCGCCAGCACGCCGCCTTCGCGGTTGGTGACGAGCAGCAGGTTCGACTTCACCTGATCCTGGTAGCGGTTCGCGATCTCCTGCACCGTCGGCGGATCGTTGGTGTCGACCGCCGCCTTCAGCGGCGGCGCGTCGGCGATGAACCGCGCCATCTGCGTGAAGGTCTCGGTGCGGGTCGTGCGCAGGTTGTCGACCAGCGCCGCGGCGGCGACGATCTCGCGCTGCAGCGTGCGCTCCGCTTCCTCGGTGACGCGGACGTTGACCAGGTAGATGGCGACGCCGATGCAGAGCACCGCGAGCATCGCGCTCGCCAAAAAGATCCGGCTGCGCAGCGACGACAGCAGCTTCATCAGCTTCATCGCAGCGTGAAGTCCTGCTCGGCGAGGCCGCCATCGGGCACGCTCACCGGCCTCGGCTCGGACGCAGTGCCCTCGTTCCAGGCGATGACGCTGTAGGTGCCGGGCGGCACGTTGTCGATGCGGTAACGCCCGTCCGCGTCGGTCAGCGCGTAGAACGGATGGCTGAAGACGAGGACGAACGCGTTCATGTGCGAGTGGATGTCGCAGAACACGCGCACGATCCCGGGGCGATCGAACCGCACCGGCCGCGAGCTGCCGGTGGCGTAGCGCCCGAGATCGAACGGCTTGCTCTTCGAGAGCGAAAAGACGTTGTGGTAGAACTTGTCAGAATTCGGAAAGTCGACGGTCGTGCCGACCGTGATCGCGAGCACGTGCGGCACGAACGTCTCGTTGCGCTGATCCATCACCGCGCGCCCGCCCTCGGTCGGCTCGAACGCGCCGCGCGGCGCCGAGTCGAGGTAGACGACCGATCGCCGCAGGTCGGGAATCAGGCGGCCGGGCGGCGTGCCGAGGTCGGCGACGCCGGGACGGCGCTCGATCCCGGTGGCGGTTCGCCTGATGTCGACACGGCCGCGGATGGCTCCGTTCGCCGCGGCCGCCACAGAGGACGCAGAGGAAGAGGGTGCGGAGAAGAGGAGCGCGGCAGACGCCGCCATTGTCGCGACGAGATACAGACACATCCGCGCGCCGCGAACAGCGGTGTGCACACGCCTCGGTGTCGTCCCGCCTCCGCTGAAGCGACGGCTGGCCGCCGAAGCCGTTGGCGACGGCGGCTGTTCTCCCTGTGTTATGCGAAGCATCAGAACCAGAACACGAGCTGTGCGGCCGGAAAATTTTCGAATTTCTCCAGCTTGCCGCCGTCGCGGCGATTGAGCTGGTACGACAGCTTCAGCAGCAGGTTGCGCTGCAGCGAATAGCCAACGCCGGCTTCGAGACGCTTCACCGGCGCGTCCCACGGCACGGTTTCCTTCGTGCCGACCACTTCGGTGAATCCGAGCCAGTCCCATCGCGCGGCAGCGTAGAGCCCCGGCCGCAGCTTGTAGCGCCCTTCGACCGAGTGCGACAGCGACCCCAGGGTCTTCGGCAGCAGCGGCCGTTCCACCCTTGGCAGCCGCCATCCGCTGCCGATCGCCTCGTAACGGAGCACGTAGTGATCGCGCGAGTACTCGACGTCCCCACCCCAGGCCGACTGCGTGTAGCGCCAGTCGTCCAGGTTGCTCACCGCGTCAAGCGCGTCGTTCTCGGCGTCTTCGGCGACGAACGCACCCCGCGCCAGCGACGCGCCGACCACCAGGCCGCTCGCCGGCCGCAGTTCGACGCGGCCGGCCACCTGGGGACCATCGTTGTCGTCGTGGAACCGCGGGTTCGAGACGGTGCCGGCCGTGATCGCGATCGTCCCCTGCACGACGCCTGACGCGGACGCGGCATGCACCTGCACGCCAGTATCCCAGCGGAACGCGCTGACCAGCGCCACGCC
>Ga0190274_10001925_pt1 | contig 12183 bp, 11 predicted proteins | sample Popmic531T_FD_133002 | JGI IMG/M metagenome (GOLD analysis project Ga0190274, IMG submission 133002) | Populus adjacent soil microbial communities from riparian zone of Yellowstone River, Montana, USA - 531 T | ecosystem: Environmental > Terrestrial > Soil > Riparian zone | place: USA: Montana...
CGTGCGCGCGTCGCCCGCGACGCCGTCGACATGTCGCAGGTGAACATCAAGGAATCCGAGATGACCGCGCTCGCCGACCAGGCGCTGGCGGACTTCGCCGCGCGCGAGGGCATTTCGCTGAAGGGCGCGGCTGAACCCGCTCCGGCCGAGCGCTCCATGGGCACGGCCGAGAAGCCCCAGGGCCAGTAGACAAGCTAGTTAGATCACGGATCACGAGAAAAGGGTGACCGCTCCACAATCCGCGCCGGCCTGGGCAAGAGAGCTCGCGCTCGCGTACGAAAGCGGCGCGTCCAGCCAGTTCATCCTGTTCGGCAACGTGCACGACCGGCTGGCCGTGGGCCAGCGCCTCGTCAGCCTCGCGGACTTCCTCGAAGACACTCTGCTCAAGAGCTTCGGCGTGGTGCTGTCGTACGATCTCGGCAGCGGTCTCAACATCGAGCGCGGCGGCGAAATCGTCGACAAGTGGCAGGGCGCGGAGCTCAAGCGCATGGCGCGCGAGCCGCTGCCGGCCATCCAGTGGATCGACCGCTACCTGCGCTACCTCGGCAACCTGCGCGCGCTCGGCAGCAATGAGAAGACGCCGAACGTCGCCGTGATCCTGCGCAGCGTCGATCACATCGTGCCGGCCGACGGCGCGGGGTTCGAACACGGCAGCATCACCAGCATGCTGCGCGCCTGGTCCTGCGATTCACCGTTCGCCGATCTGCCCTTCACCAGCCTGCTGATCGCCGACAACCTGAACGACGTCGAGCCGCTGCTCGCCAGCACGCCGCACACCGTGCGTACGCGCGTACCCCTGCCCGACGCGCCGGCGCTCGCACAGGCGCTCGAAATCCTTCGCAAGCAGTCGCCCAGGGCGTTCGCGCCGAACGCCGACCTGCCGCAGATCGCCGCGATGCTCACGGGTGTCACCGTGTCGAGCCTCGGGAGCCTCGTAAGTATTCGCCATTTCGAGGCAAAACCTCTCACTGACGCCGACCTGTCCAGGCTCAAGAAGGAACTGGTGGAGCGCGACTCCTCGGGGCTGGTGGAGTTCATCGAAGGCAAGCGCACGCTCGACGACTACCACGGGCAGGAAGCGTTGAAGGCGTGGTTGCGCCAGGACATCGCGCTGTGGCGCGCCGGCGATCTCAAGGCGCTGCCCATGGGCTATCTACTGTGTGGCCCGGTGGGCACCGGCAAGACTTATCTCGTCGAGTGCCTCGCCGGCGAAGCCGGCGTGCCGGTGGTCAAGCTCAAGAACTTCCGTGACCGCTGGGTGGGTTCCTCCGAAGGCAACCTGGAAAAGATCTTCCGGCTCATCCGCGCGCTGGGCCGCTGCATGGTGTTCATCGACGAGGCCGACCAGACGCTGGGCAAACGCGACTCGGGCGCGAACGACTCGGGCCTCTCCGGCCGCATCTACTCGATGATCGCCCAGGAAATGTCGGACAGCGGCAATCGCGGCCGCGTGTTGTGGTTGTTAGCCTCGTCGCGTCCGGACCTCATCGAGGTCGACCTGAAGCGCCCGGGCCGCATCGACGTGAAAGTGCCGCTGCTGCCCACGAGCACCCCTGCGGAGAGCGCGCAGCTCGTCGGCATGCTCGCGAAACGCTACGGCCTCGAGATCACCCCCGCGGAGCTCTCCCGCCTCGAACCGCGCATGCCCACCCTGCTCACGCCCGGCGCAGCCGAGGCCCTGGTGGTCAAGGCCTATCGACACGCCCGCACGCAGAACGTGCCCGGCGGTGCGGCACTCGAAGCCAGCCTCAGTGGCTACCAGAACCCGGTGCCCGCCGACGTACTCGAATTCCAGATGCGCATCGCCATTCGCGAGGCGACGGATCTTGGCTTCGTGCCACCGGCGTTCCGTGCGATGGCCCAGACCGAGCCGGGATGAAGAAGAAGCCTTCTTACCTGTCCGCCGCGTTCAATGCGCGGCCGCTGGGCATGCCGATACCGCCCAACTGGTTCGGCCTGGCCGCGGTCGGCCTGTTAGGCGCGTTGATCAATCCGGGCCTGTGGCTCATCGGCGCCGGCCTCGAAGGGTTTTACCTGTGGTGGCTGTCGAAGAACGAGCGCTTCCGCGCCACGGTGGACGCGGAACACGGCTTCACCGACAGCAACACGCGATACGAGATGATGCTCGCGAAGCTGGACTCCTCCGCGCAGGCGCATCAGTACGAGATCGAGCGGGAAGCCACGGAGATCGTTCAGCTCCTGCAACGAAGCGAGGCGCATGGCTCGCAGATCGGCGACGTCCGCCAGATGGCGTGGCTGCACCTGAAACTGCTGGCCGCGCGCGATTCGTTTGCCGAAGTCGTCGAGGTGGCAGATCGCGAGCGCAAGACGCTCGACGAGCAGGAACGCCGTTGCCGCGAGCGGCTCGCCGCGACGGTTGATGATGAATTGCGCCGCTCGCTCGAGCAGCAGATCGAAGTCATCAGTTCGCGCCGCACCGCGCACGCCGATGCCGGGCGCCGCATGGAACTGGTCGACGCGGAGCTCGGCCGCCTGCGCCAGCAGGTGTCGCTGGTGCGCGAGCAGGCGTTGCTCGTAACCGAAGAAGGCAACCTCGGGCAATCGCTCGATGCCCTGTCCGCGTCGCTCAACGAAGCGAATCGCTGGCTCAAGGATCAGACCGAGCTGTTCGCGGGCCTGGTGGTCGATGAACCGCCGCCGGCGGACCTGCTGGCTTCGAAGCGTGGCGTCAAGCGCACTGGAAAAGTGTCCGAGTGAGTACAGCTGGGTGAGTAGTTCGAGTAAAGGAGAAGCGCACATGTCTTCCGTTCATCGTTATGTACGCGGCTCGACCGCCGGTAGCCTCATCACGTTGCTGCTGCTGGTCGGCGTAATCGCCCTGGGCGCATGGCTGTGGCTGGGCAAGAAAGCCGAGCCCCAGAGCGCGGGCGAATCGCAGAAGACCAGTGCTTCGCAGCCAGCGAGAGAAAACGCCGTTGCGGCTCCGGAAGGTGAAGCGCCCTCACCCATCGAACCGGTGATCGGGACACCGACGCTCGAAGCGGCCAATACCTTCATACCGAAGGACAACATCCTGCGCATCGACATCAGCGAGTACGCGGGCTACGGAGGTCTCATCGTCGCCAACGGCGGTCTCGAACCGAATGCCGATTCGTTCTTCGCGAAGGAATACGGCTTCAAGGTGGCGATCTCGATGAGCGAGAGCGAGACCTGGGGCCCCCTCAACAACGGCCGCCTCGCTGCGACGGCCACGACAGCCGACGCACTGGCCGTGCTGGGCCGGCAGTTCGAAGCGGTGATCCCCGTCCAACTCGGCTACTCCCGCGGCGCGGATATGGTGGTGGTGGATCGCGGCATCGTCTCGGTGAATGCGTTGGCCGGCAAAATCCTTGCCGCTTCGCAGTTCAACGAAAGCGAGTTCTTCATCCGCTATCTCGCGCAGGAAGCCGGTGTGCCGGTGGTGGTCTTGCGCGATCTCGACGGGAAACCCAAGGCTGGCGCACTCGGCCTGGTCTTCTACGAAGATGCGTTCGCAGCTTGCGACGCCTATCAACACGAACTCGCCGGCGGCGGTGGCCGTTTGAACGGCTGCGTCGGCTGGACGCCGAAGACCGACGAGGTCATCGAAGCCAGCAAAGGCGCGGCCAAGGCGCTGGTATCGAATCGCAATCTGCTGGTCATCGCCGACGTGCTGGCGGTGAACAAGGGATTCGCCAAGGCACATCCGGAAATGGTGAAAGGCCTCGTGCACGGCATCCTGGAAGGCAATCGCCGCCTGCGCGACAACCAGGCGGAGAACATCGCCGTGGTCGCCAAGGCTTTCAAATGGACCGAGGAAGAAGCGCGGGATGAGCTCGCGCATGTGCATCTGTCGAACGCGCCGGAAAACCGCGCGTTCTTCGCCGGCACCATCGACTCCGCCGGTTCATTCGGCGGCATCTTCCAGTCTTCGGTGCTGGCCTACGGCAGCCTGATTCGAAACCCGGTCGACCCATCGCGTTTCGCGGACTCGAGTTTCCTCGATGCCATCGCCAAGCGTGCGCCGTTCTCCGAGCAGAAGATTGCCATCGCACCGATTCGCACTTCGACGCAGGCGTCGCTCGAAGGCGACCCGCTGCTCAGCAAGGACATTCGCTTCTTCTTCGAACCGAACTCCTCGAACCTCGATCGCGGCGCGGCCCAGAACCAGGAATACCTGCAGACCATCAAGCGGTTCCTGCAGGTCAGTCCGGGCTCCACTGTGCTGTTGCGCGGTCACGTGGACAACGCGCGCGTCGACGAATTCCGCAAGTCGGGTGGCGAGCAACTCGTGCAGAGCATGGCGCTCAAGGCCATGGAGCTGTCACGTCAACGCGCGATAGCGGTGAGTGAAGCCCTGCTCGCAAAATTCCCTGAGATCGACAAAACAAGAGTGGAGTCGGTGGGCCGTGGCTGGGAGGAACCCACGGGCGCCACCGACAACGCTCAGAACCGCCGCGTCGAGGTGCAGTGGTTCACGATCGAGTAGTCCTCAGCGCCTCACGCAGCGTGCCACGAGGGTGTTGGACCACGGGCTGGTGCCGTTCATCGTCACGTCGCTGCGGTTGATCTGGTAGTAGCCGCCGTTCGCGGTGAAGGCAGCGCTGCACGCACGGCCTAGCGCAATGCGACCAACGATGGCGCGCGTCGACCAGGTGCCGTTCGACTGCTGGACCACGTCGTAGACATCCACGGATGTGGTTACCAGGGCACCAGTTGGCGGCGGCACGGGCGTCGTCTGCGTAATGGTGATGTTCACCGTACGCGCAGCCGTCGAACCGGTGACCGTCTTGGTGGCCACGTTGCTGTTGTCGGATTCCGCGTTGTTCGAATTGAACGCACGTACCGCGAAGTACCAGGTTCCCGGCGCCAACGCGCTGATCGTGGCCGAACGCCGCGTCATGTCGTCGATGAGGGTATTACGGGTGAGCGCCGTGCTGCTGGTGCCGTAGTACACGCGGAAGCCCGCGAGATTGGTCAGCGCACTGCCGTTATTGTTCGTCGTGGGAGCAACCCAGGAGACGCTGGCCGAACCGGTGCCCCAGGTGCAGGTGAGCGTGTAGTTAGTGCTGGCAGAGATGGCCGGCAGCGTCTGGGTTCCGGAAACGGCTTTGCTTCCCGACCAGCCGCCACTCGCGACGCAGCTGGCAGCGACCGGATTGGTCGACCAGGTCAGCACGGGCACGAGACTCCCGGTCGCAGATGTTCGATTGGCTTGCAAAGACACTGTCCCGGCCGACTGCGCTTGTGCAAGACCCGTGACAGCCAACGACCCGACGACGAAAAGATGACGAAATCTCTTGACGCTCATGAACCGACCTCGATGTGTCATAAAGTACTGACGCGAGACTGGGTGAGCCGCATACCTGCCGCAAACGGACTGCAGGATTCTGCTGACAGAAAAAAATGCAAAGTCTGACGCTCGAGAGCGACATCTGCGTCAGAAAAAATCGTGATTTGTCACCGATCACAGCAAACGCGCCAATCATCTAGATGAAACCCTGTGCACGGGTCGACTACGGGTGAATTTCTTCGGAATGGCTGAACCATCGCGACGTTGTGCAAACAAGCGACGAGAGTTGTGTCGCGTGCGCGGGGTGACTGCATATGGCGACAGAACTGCGGCGCGCAGCAGATCGATGTGCTCAGTGTGGAGCGGTGGTTCCGACAGGTTTCCGGTGCGGTATTCCGCCAAGAGTGAAGTCGGTGGGCCGTGGCTGGGAGGAGCCCACGGACGCCACCGACAACGCTCAGAACCGCCGCGTAGAAGTGCGGTGGTTCAAGATCGAGCAGTCCTCAGTTCGTCGCGCAGCGCGCCACGAGACTGTTGGACCACGGGCTCTCGCCGTTCAACGTCACGTCGTCGCGGTCGACCTCGAAGTAACCACCGGTGGCGGTGAATGCTTCGCTGCATGGGCGGCCAAGCGCAATGGTGCCGACGATGGCGCGCGGCGACCAGCTGCCGTCAGACTGCTGGACCACGTCGAAGACATTCGTCGCAATGGTTACCAGGCTCGGCGGCGCGGTAATGGTGATGTTCAACGTGCGCGCATCCGAATCGCCGGTCACCGTCTTGGTGGCCACGTTGCTGTTGTCGGATTCCCCGTTGTTCGAATTGAATGCGCGCACCGCGAAGAACCAGGTCCCCGGCGGCAACGCGCTGGTTGTGGCTGAAGTCCGCGTCATGTCGTCGATGACGACGCTGTTCGTGAGTGCGGTGCTGCTGGTGCCGAACAATATGCGGAAGCCCGCGAGATTGGTCAGCACGCTGCCGTCGGTGTTCGTCGTGGGTGCGACCCACGCAATGGTCGCCGACCCGGCATTCCAGGTGCAGGTGAGCGTGTAGCTAGTGCTGGCGGTGATTTCCGGCAGGGTCTGGGTTCCTGCAATTGCCTTGGCTCCGGACCATCCGCCGCTCGCGATACAACTTTCGGCGACCGGGTTAGTCGACCAGGTGAGCACGGGCACCAGGCTCCCGACGGCGGTCGTTTGATTGGCTTGCAGGGAGACTGTTCCAGTTTGCGCCTGCGCAAAGCCAGCGATGACCAGTGACCCAACAACAAACAATAGGCGAATTGTCTTGGCGCTCACGAAGAGACCCCACGAGTCAGGTAACTTATTGGGGCCAGAGTGGTTGAGCATCACAGATGCCGCAAACGAACTGTAGGATTCTGCTGAACTGAAAAAAGGCAAACCCTGACGCTCACGCGCGACATGAACGCGCATGGCAGCCAAATGTTTAGAAGAAACCCCGGTGAACAACCGTTCGCGACTTAGTTTTTCAGCAAAGCCCCGGCAATCTGCAAGCCCGTTCGAAAATGCGATACGTTTTCTGTCGCGCAGGTGGGGTGACGCCATCTGGCGACAAAAATTAATACTGCGACGTGCACCTGCTCGGTTCACCTACGAGAGTGGATGGCTTTGCCAACTCGATGTGTTTGCGGGTGTCGAGCACCGCCTCTTTGAGCGGCGACGCCAGTGCGTCGGTATTCACCGCCCGCAGTTGCTCGAGAGCGCGCGTGGGACATCCAAGATCGAGCAGCGACTGCGCGAGATTGTTTCGCGCGCCGACATTGCCAGGGTCGATGCGCAATGCCGTGGCGTAGTCCCGCGCTGCGTCCGAAATATTTCCGGCGCGATACTCCGCGGTGCCACGTCCTATCCACGCCACCGATTGCCCGGGCCACCGCTGCACGGCCGCGTCGAACGCCAGCCGAGAATCGGCCGGGCTCGCGCCGCGTTCGAAATCGGCGGCGGCCTCCAGATAGAGAGTCGGGTCCGCGCTCACCGGTATCTCTCCGGGACGCAGCACCACCATCGCCCAGCGGCCGCCGTTGTGCCACGCGACCATGAAGGTCCGGGCGCGCCACTCTGTTCGCCGCTTCTTGCCGGAACGCATGATGAATTTGTCGGACGCCGCGTCGTAGCCGATCACCACGGCGTAGTGCCACTTGGGCCAGAACGACAAACCGTAGTTGTGAAGCACGAGGACCGGCCGGCCCGCGGCGAGTTCTTCGATGACCGATTCCAGGTGTCGCGACAACGGATAGGAGAGCCGGCCGAACTGTCGCGGCGCCGCCCGCATTTCCACCTGCAGACTGCCTTTGCGCGCAGGCAGGTAGACCACGGGGACGAGCGCTTCGGGTGTCGTCTCGGCATTAGAAGCAACGAGCACGGTGGCCAACGCGGCGGGTCCGCACTGGTATTTGTCCTGGGGAAAGAATGGGGTGGCCGCAAGCTCGACGCTGCTTTGCGCGCCTGCCGGCAGATGGGCAGGAATGAACGGTTCTCGCGTGACACACGCGGACAGCAGGACGGTGGATGCGAGAAGAAAGATGAAGCGCGCAGCCAATCCGGCTACGCGCTTCTTCATCGGTGGACGCTCAGGTCTTTTTGAAGATGTCGATGACGCCCGTCAGTTCGAGGATGATCAACACGATGAACACCGCGCCGACGATCCAGACGGCATCGCCGCCGGCAGGCGCGTTCTGCATGTCAGCGGCCAGCTGGTGCAGTTCGCGATCGTTGAGGTTGGCGAGGCGGCGGTCGACGGCCGTCGCTTCAATTCCCATTTCTTCCATCTTCGCGCGAACGTCGGCGCGATCGAGATGGGTGCGCACGACGGTCATGTCTGCGGCGCGGTCAATGGTGACCAGGCTGGCGGTGTCCGCAATGGCCGCGGAGGCGGTCCCCACCATCCCCGTATTGAAGATGGCGATCGAAAGAATGCCGACGGCGAATTTCCGCCACGGTGAATGTTTCATGTAAAGAGACCTCCGGATGTTGAGCAAGTCGGACGAAACCTTAGCAAAAACGGTGGGTAGAAATGTAGGACGGCAGGAGGGCGTGACGGGAGTAACTTAACCTTCGTATGCCTATTGTTGTTTTGCACCCCATCAGGTAACGCAATCACGAGGTACATCGATGAAATCAAGCCCAGCCTCAAAATTCGCCGGCACTTTGCTGGCGCTGACGATGAGCGGCAGCGTTGCATCAGCGGAATCTCCCGCTCCTCTCGTGCGCATCGCCGAGCTCGATATCGACCCGGTGCAATTGGAGAAGTACAAGTCTGCGGTCAAGGAAGAAATGGAGATCTCGGTGCGCGTGGAGCCTGGCGTGCTGGCCATCTACTCCGTCGCGCTGAAGGACGACGAATCGAAACTGCGGTTCTTCGAGATCTATGCCGACGAAGCCGCGTACCAGGCGCACATCGCCTCGCCACACTTCAGGAAATATGTCGAGATCACGAAAGACATGATCCGGTCGCGGAAGCTGATCGAGACGGTGCCGATTCAGCTCAGCGCGAAGAAGTGATCGCTGCCCTGACCTTCCTCACTGTGGCACGCCCATCGCCTCGAACGCTTTGCCGATCACCCGGTCATCGTCCGCGTTGACGGGACGAGCCTGCGTTTCGATCGCGTCCGCGCGCTCGAACAGCGGGTGGAACAGCCCGAGCTTGTCGACCGGCCCTTTCAACGTGACGACACCTTGTTTGGCAAAGGTGTCGTTCCAGCGGTCTCGAACGCGATCCCAGAACTCCTTCGTGCGATCGTAGTAGCGATCGGCGGCGGCAAAATCCGCGTCACGGATACGCTCGTAGCGTGCGAAGCCATACTCGCGCGCGACATAAGGCTGCGCGGCGGAGAGCGTACGCTGCTCGGTGAGGACAGCCTTCAGATTGTTCTCTTCCTGGAGCCAGCCTGTCGGTATGACGGTGTGGCGATTCGTGCCGATCAGCAACTGGTAGTCACTGCGGACGCTCCATTCGCGCCGCGGCAGCGGACGCCACGTATCGGCGCTCAGCCAGGTGGAAAAGCTCGCGCCGTGCTGCCACCGTCCGATGCTCGCGTAGCGCGGGGATTCGTCCACCTGGTAGACCACCTGTTTCCAGGCGCCACCGGTCTCGGCAGTAGTTAGCTTGCGGCGCTGCCAGCGATCCCGCCCCAGGTACTCGACGATTTCCTCGGGTTCGTAGGTCCAGTCCTGCCGCCAGTGTTTCGTGACCATGGGGTCGCCGACCTTGCCGTCGGGCTGCACGATGTGCATCTCGAGGATGTGTACGAGGCTGATGAACCTGGGGCCATCACGATCGACATACACCTTTTCCGTGCCCCAGGATTGATAGGGGGCGACGGGTTTCGCGCCAGCCGCAAACGGCGCGGCTTCCAGGAAATCGAACGTCACGCGGTACGTTCCACTCATGGCGAGGATGGCGCGCCGGTCGCGTTCCAGTGGCGCCAGGTCCTTCGCCTGCAGCGCTTTCCAGCCCACCGATTCGGTTTCATCGAGCGTCACGGGCGCGCCCGTCGTGGTGCCCCCACGCGGTTTGAGCGTGTTGCCGTCGATCGGCCAGGAGAAGGTGTAGCGGGCGGCGCTGTCTTGCGCGTACGCGGCTGATGGAAAGGCCAGCGCTGCCAGGAGCTGGAGGGATGCGAGGATTGCTGCGTGGCCGAGCGTGTTCATAGGGCCTCCACGACTCTTCTTCAGAGTCGCTGTTGAAAGGCTGGCTACCCCGGCAACGCGGGACTGGCTGGCTGTCGAAGACGGTGCAGCGGGATGCTATCACGAGCAAAACTGACCGTATGCCCGCGGTGTGACAAGTCGCACATCGCTGCGCGAAGATGCGCTCCGGGGAAGTCATGCATCCACGCCTCATCGTCGCAGCACTTTGTCTGTCCATCGCCATCTGTACCGATGCTTTCGGACAGGCCGGCAGCTTCCGTGAGGCCGCCGAATCGATCAACAACACCATTCGCGCGAATCACTACCGCCCCGCCGAACTCGATAGCGACGCGTACCGGCAGATCGAAGCGAATGTGCTCGCGCTTGGCGAGAAGTCGAGGTCGGCCACGCAGTTCATGAAAGATTTCAATACGCTCTGGCGCAAGGGACCGTTTTCTCACGTTGCACTCCGGAAGGCCGAAGAACCTGCAGCGGATCGCATCGCGCGCATCGACACCGAGGCCGCCGGCAATGGCGCAGTGACGCTCGCATGGAATGGCTCCGCCGCCGTTCTCGCGGTCAACACCATGAACGGCGCCGACACGATCCAGGCGATCGACGTGGCCTACGTCGAGATCGTCGCGCGCAAGGCCGAAAAGCTGATCATCGACCTGCGGCACAACACGGGGGGCGCGTTTGCCGTGGTGCCTCTGGTCGGACATCTCATCGACAAACCATTCGATGCCGGCGTCTTCGTCGTCGGGTCGTGGTATGCCAATCACGAGAAGCCTCCGGGCCCCTCGGATTTTTCATCCGCCTCACCGTGGCACGGGTATTCGGTGAAAGCCTTTCATGCCGATGTACTGACGCGACCACTGACTAGCTATCGCATCGAGCCGCTGAGCCCTCGCTTTCAGGGCCCGGTCTTCGTGCTCACCAGCGCCCGCTCGTTCAGCGCCGCGGAAATTGCCGCCGACGCGTTGAAGTCCACTGGCCGCGCAAAGATCGTCGGCGAAAAGACCCCCGGCGCCGTCCTGTCGTCGAAGCTGTTCGACATCGCCGGCGGTTTTCACCTGCGCGTGCCGATCGCCGACTACTACTCCATCAAAGGTGGACGCCTGGAAGGCACTGGCGTCGCGCCAGATATTCCCGCCAGCGCCGATCAGGCGCTGGATGTCGCGCTTGGGCTGTGATTTTCTGCGCTCGTGAGCCACCTGCCTGCGCTGGTTCGAAAGGAATCGGCCGGGAGAAATGCGCGCTCTAAGGTGTGAGCCTCGTCAACACCCAAGGAGCAGCCCATGCGCAGATCAATCTCTATCCTCACGCTCACTTGTCTCGTGACGGCCGGCGCGTTCGCGTCTTCTGATCGAGAACACGCGGCTCTTGCCCGATACCGTCAGTTGCAAATGGAATACCGCGAGGGGAACGTGCAGGTACTCGGGCCACTCGTCAGCGGCCTCGAATCTGCGGTTGCTCGATCCCCCCACAATGCCGATCTATGGGAAGCACTCGGCAATGCCTATATGTCGAAGCTGGGCGTGTCGTACGATTCACCCGCAGGACCTGGCGCAATGATTCCGTTGGCCGAGCGAGCCCGGAGCGCCTATGCACGCGCCCTTTCCATCGAAAAAGACAACGCCTTGCTACTGGTCAGCCTGGGCATGGCTGACATGGCGATCTCCAGTCTCAAGCAGGATGGGCCAGGGATGATGAAATCTGTCGAGGGTATGAACGCTGCGATCCTCATGGCGCCAAATTCGACGGCCGTGAGGTTGACGCGAGGGTTCACCATCGTGAATCTTCCTGTGGGCATGCGCGATACGGCAGCCGTCAAGGAAGACCTGACATTCCTGCTGGGCGTTGCTCCCAGCGGCCGCCCTGAGGATGTGATTCACGTGTTACTCGGAGACGTCTACGCGGAGACGGGTGCGCTCGATGACGCGCGGCGCGAGTACGAGCAGGTGACCGGCGCCTCCCGCTTCGCATCAGAACAGGTACGTTCGAGACTCGATGAGCTGAAGAAAGGCGCCGTATCACCCGCTTCCATCGGCGCGGTACGGGCGGGACTGGGCCGGTGCGTGATGTGTCACGCGCCCGGCACCGACAACTGATATGCCGATCGAGTTCAACTACGACGCGCTTCATGCCATCGGATTCGCAGCGAGTGCAGCGCTCTGCGCGCTGCTGTGGTTCATGCAGCGTCGTGTTGACCATGCTTCCGGTGGCCCAGGTGGATTTCAAATCCTCTGGGCCGTCGGCTTC
>Ga0190274_10001926_pt1 | contig 12181 bp, 13 predicted proteins | sample Popmic531T_FD_133002 | JGI IMG/M metagenome (GOLD analysis project Ga0190274, IMG submission 133002) | Populus adjacent soil microbial communities from riparian zone of Yellowstone River, Montana, USA - 531 T | ecosystem: Environmental > Terrestrial > Soil > Riparian zone | place: USA: Montana...
AATTGATACGCTGAGCTTCGCGCTACAAAGCGGCGTCCTACCGGCCAAACAATTCGTGGGGATGCTGAAGGAGTCAAACACGTTTCAACGTGCGGCCCAGGAGGCGCTAGGGAAAACGACTTACGAACTAGTGGCGATGGCGAACGCCGGGCAGTTAGCCGAACCGGAGCTAACCGCTATCGTTTTGAAAATGGAGGAAATCGGGCGGCAGACCGAAGCGGCAACGACGGTAGATAGTTTCACCACGTCTGTTGGCAACATGTACCGCGCTTTTAAACAAGGTATCGCGCAAGGCGGCGGGGGGACGCAAACCGGGTTGATAGACCCCGACGAAGTGACGCTGGCGCAAAAGTTAGGCGACAACGCGGCAGCGGCCGGGGAGGAAATCGGCGGGCTAGGTGCGGTCGCTAAGAATGCGGGCGACCAGATGTTTAATTCGCTGCGGCTTGGGTTCAACGTGCTGAGCGGCGGCATGGACGATATGAAAACCGCGCGCAGCATCATGCAAGGATTTACGCAGGACGCGAACGAAATGGCGGACGCCTGGGAACGGGTGAAAGCGGCGAACGACGTGGGGTTTTTTGATAACGAAAATTATAGCGACGAAGCAAAGGCGGCGCGCAAGGCGGAACGGCAGCGGCTAAACGACTACGCCACGTGGTTAGCGCAGGAAAAGGAAATGTGGCGTATCAACGCGGAGAGCCGCAAGGAACGCGAAGAAAAATACGCCGCTGCAAAAGTGAAACGCGACGAGGAACGGCAGCGGGAACAGGAACGCCTGGACAAAGAGGCGGTGCGCAGGGCAAAGGAACGCCAGCAGGAAATCAACCGGCTACGGGACGAGAATTACGCAGCGGGACTCAAGTCATTAGACAAGTTCGCGGACGACACGCAAAAGGTCTTTGAGAAGTTTGCGGAGGCTGACCTAGCAAAGTCGATTGAGACCCTGGCTAAGGAAACGATCCCTAACATGTCCGACAGCATTATTAACGAGTTCGAACGGATTGAGGACGTAGGCTACGTCCTTGAGGATGCATTCACGGGGATATTCAGCGGCGCGACCGCGAGCGCGCGCGAATTCTTTTCCAGCGTCGTGCAAGGCATCGGGCAGATATTTGCGCAGATGGCGGCGAAGCAAGCCGCGTCCGCGTTGTTAGACTGGATCGACCTAGGCCTAGGCGCGTTAGGAATCGGCAAGGGCAAAGCGTCACCGTCGAACGCGTCCGGTATGCCGTCGGGCTCGTTAGGCGGCATATGGTCTGCAAAGGGCAACGCGTTCAACGCCGGGCGTGTAATGCCGTTCGCGGCGGGCGGGGTAGTTAGCGCACCTACCGTGTTCCCGATGGCGAACGGCGGCGTGGGCGTCATGGGCGAAGCGGGGCCGGAGGCGGTAATGCCCCTCAAGCGAACCGCTAGCGGGCAGTTAGGCGTAGTGTCGGCAATGCCGAATATAACCCTAGTCAACCAGACCGGCGTCGCGGCGACCGCGCGCGTAGAAAAAAGTAACGAACGCCTAACACTGATCCTGGAAGCCGCGCAGATGGGCGCGAACCTCGCGGAGTCGCGAATAAATCGCAGTATGCGCAGCGGCTACGGGTCGACCGCGCAATCCATGCAGCGAACTTACGGACTTAGGCGGCGGGTCTAATGGCTGCCCTCCCCGCCTGGAATACGCGTGTATTCGGGTGCCTGACGCGGGATAGCGTCGGGATAGAAAGCCTAATGCGGACGACGGTTTCCGGCTCGCTGCCCGCGCCGTTTTCCTCGCGCAAGGCGGACACGTCCGCGCCCGTGCAATTGTCGTTTGCAATCGACGTAGACAACGCCGGGTTTATGGCGTGGCAACAATGGGTTACTTACGACCTCGCGGACGGCGCGCTTTCATTCACAATCTATCTACCCTGGGGCACGGTACAACCGCGCGTGCGCGCCCGCTTGTTAGGCGATTGGCAGGCGGTCCGCGTCGACAGCTTCCGGTGGCAAGTCGGCGGGATGATTGAAATAGAGCGGTGGACCTTGCCGCGCTTTTCGGGGGGCGTGTAATGCCGGAGCCGAAAGCAAGCCCGCGCGCGTTGTCGCCGCCGCCGCTGTGGCCCGACACGCTGCCCGCGCCGCAGGCGGACGGGTTTTCCGTGACCGGTCCGCCGCGCGTCGAAGTCGCGGACGTGTTGTTTGGCGTTACGCGCCTCGCGGTTAAGTCCCGCGTTGCGCCTATGTCCTGGTCCTTTACCGTGTTCCTGACACGCGAGGAATTCCCAAAATTTGAGGGCTGGTATCGTGACGTTATCGAAAACTACGACGGCGAATTCTACGCGCCGTGGATCGGCGGCGACCGCGTTGTCGCGTTCAGTACTAACTACCACCTTAATCCGATCGGTCGCGGCTATGCACTTAGCGCCACCGCGATTAGGACGCGTATCGACCACACCGTATGCGACGCCCTTATTAGCACCTGGTTTGAAAACCTCTACCGCGCAGACCTTGCGGCCGTCGATATCTACCAAGGGGACCTAGCTAGCGCGGACGAGTACGTTAGCAACTGGGATTTAGAATTAATCGCTGAGCACGAGTGTTAGGCCATGCCCGCGACCTTTGACACCGATTTCGCGCTCTGGCTTACGCAGCACGGCAACGAACGCGCGGTAGCCGTTAACGTTTTGGAATTCGTGCACCTCGCCTGGGGTCCGGGCGGCGGCGTGCCCGGCTCGATATGGGTTACAGATTACGGCGACGTTTTCACGGCGCAAACGGAGGCACCTGTTAGGACGTTTGACGCAGAACCGTTAGGCTTTACCGTATCGACCGCTGCCGATAACGTCAGCACGGAACAGCGCGTCACGATTCAGTTAGACAACGCGAACGGGCTGGTGGCCCAGAAGCTGCGCGCGTTAACGGACGCCGATTTACAAACGGCGGTGCAGGTTATCTATCGCGCCTATCTAGACACGAACCGCGCGGCGCCCGCGATTGATCCGCTAACGCTGTTCGTGCTTTCCGTAAGCATGACGCGGCTAGCGGTCGAAATTGAGGCGAGCGCGGAAGTCCTGCCGAATATCGGCGCGGGCACGCGCTACACGTTGGACCGCTTCCCGCCCCTGGCTTACCTATGATCGTCAACCCGTCACCGGCTTTAGGTCTCGTCGGCGCGCCGTACAAGCGCGGCGGAACGAATGCGGCGGAGGGCTTCGACTGTTTCACGTTGTTAGAGCACGTGCGCCGCGTTCATTACTACCGCCCGACACCGGTGGCGGGCATACCCGCCGACGATATGCCGGTGACGCAGGTGGCGGCTCTCGCAATCTACCGGGCGTTAGGCGGGCGCGAACATATGCCAACCCCCTGGCGCGAGGTCGAACCCGTCGACGGCTGCGCGGTCGCGCTAGGCCGTTCGAAGTTCGGGCGCCTGCACCATTGCGGCGTGTTCGTCGACGGCGGAATCCTTCACGCCCTAGAGTCCGTCGGCGTTGTATTCACGCCGTTAGAGCGCGCGTGGTATCTGTACAAGCGGGTAGAGTTCTACGAATGTCGCAGCTAATCGTTATTAACGATCCGCTGCGCGGCGAACGCGAACGCGTAGACCTCTACTGCGGCGAATCGCTAGCGTCGAACCTGCGGCGGCATTGGCCGCGCGGAATCGACGGACCCTGGCGCGTGTACCGGGACGCGGTGCACGCGGATAACGAGGTTGCGGCCCTAGACCTGCCGCTAGAGGTGGTTAGGCCGTTCTCTACGTATATCCTCGCGCGCGGCGCGGCGGCGGACCCGCTAGGGTTCGTTATCAATCTCGCGATTTCCCTGGCGCTTTCCTACATTGCGACCCTGTTACAGCCGCGCCGGATTCCGCCGCACCAGCGCACCCAGGAGACGCAGGAGAGCGGCAACAACCAACTGGCCGGACAGTCAAACCAAGTCCGCTTAGGCGGACGGGTTCCGGAGTTGTTAGGGACCGTACGCTCATATCCGGACCTGCTATGCGCGCCGATTGAGCAATACCACCAGCGCACGCAAAACCTTAAGCAATATTTCGTGGTGGGCATGGGCGATCACGAAATCCCGCCGGAACTCGTAAAGTTAGGCGAGACGCCTATAAATCAGATCGGTAACGCGACGGCGCACATATTCCACCCAGGCGAGGTGTTGCCCGCGTTAGAAGCGTTGCGCGAGTCGCCGGAGGTCAACGGCATTTCATTAAACCCGGAGGGCGACGCACCCGCGCCGGTTATCGGTGCGGTATTCAACGCCGCCGCGAAAACGCTAACGGTGCCAACCTATCAACCCTGGGAGGCGGACAAGCCGATAACGATAGCGTCGACCTCCTTTAACGACGGGTTCCGGTGGGTCATGGACGCGCCCCTGCCTACCGATACCGCGCCCTTTGTCTATTACCTGGATGGCCCCGTCGTCGACGAGACCGGATCGAACCCGACTATCTACCAGTGGGAACAGGTGCTTGCACAATACGAACAACAAATCTGGTTTGACGGCAACACGACCTTTATTAGCGGCACGCCGACGCCGACGCCGACGGCGCAAGACATACGCATAAACCTAACCGACTTTCCGGTGGGTAGCGTGATCCTGCTTACCGACGAGGACGGCACAATCGTAGTGCGCGGCACCGTCACGCAATCGTTACTGAATAACGTAACGATAGGCGGCGCGCCGTGGCCTACCTATCTATTGCGCGTGACGGACGTTAACGGCGTCGTCGTGACGGTGCCGAACGCGTACACGGAAATGGGCTATATAGCCAAGTGGGCGTTCCCGACTGCACTTCGCGCCGGGCCGGTTGCTCCGCACGTTGCCCCGCCGCTTGAGCCGACGAGCTGGTACACCGCGCCAATGGAGGACCCCGACGAAATCTGGATTGACGTAGGGTTTCCGCAAGGGTTGATCGTGTATTCGCCAACCGGCACCGACAAACTAACTATTGTGGTCAAGGCGGAATTCAAGCGCGCCGACGCGGACGACCCGCAAGCCGAAATAACTTTTCCGGGGTATATGAATTTCAGCACCTCGCCTCTACGCTTTACGGAAAGGGTTTCGCGCGCCGCACTTATCGCCGCAGGCTTGCCCGCCCCCACGACGGGTTCCGCCTGGGTGCAAGTGCGATTGACCCGCGTAACGCCGTTCTTTTCTAACAGTGCGGAGTTGACCTACACGCAAGACACGCGGTGGGCACGGCTGCAGGCGATGCGATTGTTAGACCCCGTGGCTTACCCGGACGTGACGATAGCCTATCTATCAATGGCGAACACGCGTAACGCGGTGTCGATGGGCAACACGAGCTTTAATTGCATCGCTACCCGCAAACTACCGACGTGGACCGGTAGCGCATGGACCGCGCCCGCCGCAACGAACCGGTGGGCCGACAATTTCGTGGCCCGGTGTAAGGCGGTCGACGGGGCTAACAAGTCGGATGCGCAAATCGACCTCGCCGGAATCTACGCGTTACAAGCTGCGTTAGACGCGGCGCCGGACCCGGGCGGATACTCCGGCGCGCAAGGGGCTATTTCCATGACCATAGATCAAGTGCAGGACATAGACACCGAACTAATAAGCATTGCGGACGTGGTGCGCGCCGTCGTGTATCGCGTCGGCAAAAAGATATTTGTTACGCGGGATCAGGCTACCGCGCTACGTATCGCGCTATTCAACGGGCGCGCGAAAAACCCCGACGCCGAAAGCGTCGCCGTCCGCATGACGAACGACGGGGAAAACGATTCGGTAACCGTGTCCTGGTTAGACGCGGCGGCAGGTTACAAGGTGCGCGAGTACACCCACCCGCCCGTGCCCGCGTCGCTGCAGTTCAACCCGGCGCGCGTGTCCGCCTTTTGCGCGAATTGGCCGCAGGCATGGCGCCGCGCCGCTTACGAGTGGAACCGCATTCGCTACCGCCGCGAACAAATCGCGGTGCGCGTCACGGAGGACGGGCGCATATGCCGCCCCGGCGACGTTGTGAATATCACGGACGACGTGGCTAACCTCGCGGCAAGCGCGGGGGAAGTCCTCTACGTATCCGGCGCCGTGCTGACACTAGATAGGGACGTGCTATTCGAAGCGGGCCACACCTATTCGATTCTACTGCGCGACGTGTTAGGGCAGGTAACCGACAGCGTGCCCGTGATCGCGGTCGCGGGCTCGCCGCATAAGGTGCAGCTATCGCGCACGCCCACCGTAACGATCAAACCGCGCGACACGTCGACCGGCACGCTGTACGCATTCTTTGACGACGCCGCCGCAATCGTGCGCCCCTGGCTATTGACCGGGGTTTCCGTAAGCGGCCCTTACGTAGAATTGACCGGCGCTAACTACAGCGCGGACGTTTACACGGACGACACCGCAACCGTTCCGGCGCGGCCCGTGCTGCCCGGGACGCCGCCCGTCCTACTCTCGGAGACCTCCGGCCATGAATGACGACAACGCAAAAATTAAACGGGCACCAGGGGCGAACGCTTGTTGCGACCCCGCCGGGCGAATCTGTGCGATTGCGCACCAGCCACTAACTATCGGTCGATGCGTACAAATTGCGGTGGCGCGCGGGGAAGGAACCGACGCGCAGATACGCACGCGGATCGAGGACATGTTAGCAAGCGGGCTATTGATCGAATGGGAGGGCTAACACATGGCAACGTATAACGGCCGGTTCCTAACACTCGCGAAGCCCGGAACGGAGTGGAGCGGGATTAACCCGGTCCTAAAGTTGGGCGAGTTCGGCGTCAGCGACCCGGGCGCTAGCGCGCCGTTTATGAAAGTCGGGGACGGCGTGCGCCCCTGGTCCGCGCTTCCGAATCTCATGGCGCCGGTTGTCGCGGCAAACGATTACATAGTCGGCACAACGACGACGCTACCGGCGGGCGCTAGCGCGACCGTCGACATAGATAACACCGTCGACCCGCCCACCATATCCTTTGGACTTCCGGCAGGCCCGCAGGGGCCGCCGAATAGCCTAACTATCGGAAGCGTAACGACAGGCCCGGCGGGCAGCGGCGCGAGCGCTGTAATAACCGGCACGCCGCCGAATCAGGTCCTATCCCTCACGATCCCGAAAGGCGACCCGGGCGACACGGGCGCGCAAGGCCCGGCAGGCGCGACCGGCCCCGCAGGTCCGCCGAACACACTAGAGGTGGGCACCGTCACGACGGGCGCGCCGGGTAGTAACGCCGCGATTTCGATAACGGGAACGGCGCCTAACCAGACTCTTAACATGTCGATTCCGCGCGGCGACACGGGCGCGACGGGCGCGACCGGTCCGGCGAACTCCCTCACTATCGGCACCGTAACGACCGGCGCGCCGGGCTCGATGGCGGACGCGACGATAACGGGCGTCCCGCCTAACCAGACACTTTCCCTTGTGATCCCGCAGGGCGCAACCGGACCGCAAGGCATTCAAGGCGTGCCGGGTCCGGCGGGTCCGGCCGGAACGCTAGGCGACCCCACCGCAACCATCGGCCTAACTGCCGTTAACGGCTCCGCCGCAACGGGGATGCGCTCCGACGCCGCGCCCGCGCTATCGCAGGCAATCGCGCCGACGTGGAGCGGCGCGCACGTCTTTAACGGCAGCGTCAATCTAGCGGGCTTACTACTCGCGAACGGCGCGGAGGGGATTAGCGGGCAGGTTCTATCCTCGCAAGGCGCGGGACTGCCGGGCGTGTGGCGGACCGCGAGCGGCGGCGCAATCGAACTAGGCTATAACTTTTCCACCGCTGTCGGCACCGCGAACCCGGGTAGCCAGAAAATGTCGCTGAATAGCGCGGCGTATGCGGCCGTTACAATTGCCGTCTTTAATTCGTTAGCCTTTACGAACTTCGACGCTAACACGATCCTTTCGCTACTCGCGCCGGGAAACCGCATTTATATCCAGGCGCGCGCCGATGCGAGTCGCGCGGCGGTGTATGAGGTCACGGGCGCGGCGACTAACCAAACGGGTTACTGGACCGTGCCCGTTACGCTGATAAATTCTCGCGGGCTCATGTTCGCTAACAACGCAGACCTTAACTGCGTCTTTATCTTGTCGTCATCCGGCAGCGTATCGGTGGCGAACCCCACCGCAACCATCGGCCTAACTACCGTCAACGGCTCCGCTTCAACCGCGATGCGCTCCGACGCGGCGCCCGCACTGTCGCAAGCAATTTCACCGACGTGGACCGGCAACCACACGTTTTCAAATGCGGTGCAGGTTAACGGCGATCACATAGGACTAGCTAACACGGACGTATACATAGAAACGCGCGACACCGACGCCGCGACCGACGAGAAGGTGTGGTGGATACGCTGCAGCGGTGGCGTGTGGGCTTTACAGACGCGCACGGACGCCGGGGCTGCCGGTGTCAACGCTCTAACTTTCAGTCGCGCGGGTGTCAACGCGCTGCAAATGTTAGTCGGGCCGGACGGTTCCGCGACGTTCCCTGGCATCTCGTTTTACAACGACAACGATAGCGGCCTATGGCGCGCGGGCGCGGACAATCTACGTATCGCAGCGGGCGGCGCCAATGTTTGCGGCTTTGCCTACGCGGGAGGCGTGGCGGTTATTCAACCGTTTGGGCCTATTCAGGTGGTCCCGAATGGGACGGTCGCTGACCCTATCTACTCGTTTAACAGCGACCCCGACACGGGAATTTATCGTCCGGGCGCAGACGAAATGCGTTTTGTATGTGGCGCGACCGGCGTGCTAAATCTTCAGACGACGTTGATTACGTCGATGGTGGCGCATTCCGCACCGTCGTTTACAACCACGTCATCGCGTGCAATCAAGCGCGAGACCGGCGCGCCGCACTACGCGGTCGATATCCTCGCGCGCCTGCGTCCGATCCTCTACCGCCTGTTATCGGGCGACGATAAGGAACAGCTAGGGCTGGTCGCGGAGGAAGTCCACGAGGTCTGCCCGCAATTGTCGGACGGCAAAACGGTAGCCTATGACCGTCTAGCTATTCTAATGCTTGCGGCGTGGCAGGCCGAACGGGCGGCGGCTTAAAGTCATGGCGACCGGTTACGTAGTGAGCGGGCGCGGCGACCTTGACGCGATATTTAAGGCGCGCACCAGCGCGGCGGGCGCTAATACCGGTTACCTGTCTAACGGCGGCGTCGACCTCGCGCAACGCTTCGAACCGCGCGGCAGCACGACGGCGGTGGCTGATACCGGCTTTAAGGTGAGCGGGACGGACCTAGCTAGCATCTTTATGGATATCGCGGCGTCAGTCTTTACGCCGGTAACGCACAGCTACACGACGGGCACCGGTGCCACGGAACCCGTTCCGGCAGGCGCGACACAATGCGTTATCACTCTATGGGGCGGCGGCGGCGGCGGCGCACGCACGGCAAGCGTTAACGGGTGGGGCGGCGGCGGCGGCGGCTATTCGCGCATTACGGTGGCGGTTAGCGGAGGTCAAAGCTTTACTTACACCGTCGGCACGGCGGGCCAGGGGCGCCTATCTACTAACGGCTCTGGCACGGCCGGGGGCACTTCGACTGTAACGAGCGGCGCGCCGTCGGTGTCACTGACGGCAACCGGTGGCGCGGGCGGTATCGGCACGGCAGGCGGCACGGGCGGCACCGGAACCGGCGGCACGTCTAGCGCGACCGGCGGCACGGGCGGCGACCATCTAGGCGGCGGGGGTGCGAACGGCGGCGCGGGCGGTAACGGCGGACCCGGTATAACGCCCGGGGGCGGCGGTGCCGGAAACGACGGCGCGAACGCGTTTAACGGTGGAACCGGGCGCATTAATTTTGCCTATACCTAACTACACGCAAGGAGTGTTTATGCTTACCGTGTCTTTAATTCTCGTCCTCGCCGCGCTGTTCGTATCTATCGCGGCGGCGATGGGCAAGGCGCCTCTATGGGTTGGCGTCGTCCTTATCGCGATTGTCCAGGCGTTGCAGTTCTTACCGGTCAACTAACTAGAGGTTACACTTATGCATAACGGAAACGGTCTTAACGGCGCGGCGCACGCGGCGCCGCAAACGGTGCAGGTAAACCCGATGCAGGCGGCAGCGTTCGCGCTGCAATTCCTGCCGCGTTGCCCGCATACGCAAGCGGAGCGCGAAGCGTTCGACGTTGCCACCATGTTCCTGCAGGCAATTGCGAACGGACAAGTAACGGCGAACGTTGCGCCGTCGCCGCCCGCCCCGTCGCCGCCGGTCCATACGCCGTCGCCGTCGCCGTCGCCCGCGCCCGCACCGTCACCGGCCCCGGTGCACACGCCGTCGCCCGCGCCCGCGCCCGCGCCGTCGCCGCCGCCGGTCCACACGCCGTCGTGATCCGCGTCGCGTGCGCGCTCGCGGTGTTACTCGCCGGGTGCGCGCACGTCGCGCCGTCGACCGGGGACAAGGTGCGCACGTGTCCGCGCCCCGTCACCCTGGTCCTATGCGTGTTCGCTAGCTGCCGGGATATAGGGCCCCCGGCGAACGCCCCGGAGACGCCGCCCTAGCGCACGGCGGCGGGCGCGTCGCGCTCGCCTGCGGTTATCGCAATGTCGCCCAGGGCGATGCGCGCCGATTCGTCGCGCGTGCGCGGCAGCGCGCGCCGTGCATAGTTTTCGATTCGCGCGAGACGTTCCGCGAGCCGGTCCGCGCGTAGTCGCGCCGCGACCACTTGCCCCTCAAGCTGCCGCACGCACGCGCGCGCCGCGAGGGCTTCCGCCGCGCTCGCGTTGATTCGGGCTGCCCAGGCGACGGCGCGCCCGGTTTCGTGTTCCTGTTTCATTGCGCTAACGGTCGACATGCGGCCCCGCTGTCAAAAAAAAAGCCCGCGCCTTGAGGGGCGCGGGCCGGATGATAGAACGAACGGCGGGTGGTTAGTAGCGGAAGGATCGGACGGTCCCGTTATAGAACGTTACGACCATCGGGTGGCGCTCGCCGGGTAGTTGGTAAGTATCGTATGACGTGAGCCCGTCCGCCGTTTGCAAGTCCTGCATATCGTCCGGGTATCCGAACGCGCAAGCCACGGCGGTTTCGGACATGCCTACGAAAATGCGCCCGGCGTCCGCCGCTTGCCGTTCGGCGGGCGTCAGAATGCGGCGCGCCTCTAACTCTTTAGTTAGTTCGGGCGATCCGTCGACGTGCCATGCGGCGCATAGTTCGAAGTCCGGCAGGTCCGACGCGGGGACCGGAACCCCTGCCGCTTGCGCGGGATGCGCGTGCCAATAGATCAGGGCGGCGCCGACGATAACGAACGCGGAAATAAAGCCCAGGACGTGCCGATCCGTGCGGGTGACTTGCATTGCGGGGAACTCCAAAAAAGGAACAAGGCCCCGACACTATCAGCGCGCCCCGCTGCCAGCATCGGGCGCGCCCCGCGCGTGCCAAACCTGCGACGCGGATCACGCGCGGGGCCTGTATTCAGCGGGCGTTAAGCCGCGTCGCTAGACGCATTCTGCGGCCCGCTGCGCGCCTTTCCGCGACGGGTGCGCCTGGGCCCCAGATCCAAAAGCACGCGGATATCCCGGGCTTTCCAAAACGACAGGTGCCCGACTTTATGCGGGGGCGGGAACGAGCCGGAGCGCACGCCGCGAAACCATCCGGCGCGCGACACGGGGACGTAGCGTAAAACGTCGTCGACGTTAAGCCATGCGGACTCCGGCAGGTCCGGCGGGAATGCGCGCACGTGCACGTGGGTTCGAACCTTGTTAGGCGTATGCGATTTCGGCGCGGCTTGTTTCATGGCGTTCCCCGTTGCAGTAAGGATCAGGCAAGCGCGGTAAGGATCACGCGGGCGCTGTTTATATCGCCACGGCTCAGCAAAAAAAAGAGGGGGCTTGCGCCCCCTCATGTTTACGCCGTCATGTATGACGCGCGCGCATTCGTGACTGATCTAAACGGAGTAGTGAGTATCCCGCGACGGCTTGCCGTTGCCCGCCGAAACGAACGCGGAAGCGCGGTCAACGCGCGACGGCGGCAGCGGTCCGCCCTTACACGCTAACGCGGTTTCGATTTCGTCCGCCCACCATTGGAGGATTCCGACGCGTTCCGCGATCAACAAACGGCGGTGCGAGCCGTCCTTATCGCGCGTGTAGTTAGCGCGCACACCGCCCGTTAACTTGTGATCCTGCTGGAACTCTAAGGCGTGTTCGTCGCGGCGCGTAATTACGAACCGCTCCGTGGCGGACGTTGCGAACAAGGCGCGGAAGCCGTGCACCGTGATAGCCGGGCGCGCCTCCGTCGACCCGTCCCACCCTAACCGGCG
>Ga0190274_10001927_pt1 | contig 12178 bp, 8 predicted proteins | sample Popmic531T_FD_133002 | JGI IMG/M metagenome (GOLD analysis project Ga0190274, IMG submission 133002) | Populus adjacent soil microbial communities from riparian zone of Yellowstone River, Montana, USA - 531 T | ecosystem: Environmental > Terrestrial > Soil > Riparian zone | place: USA: Montana...
ATTCCCAGGCGCGCCCTGGCCTCCGCCGGCTGCTTGAGCAGGTCGACGTCATTCCATTGCATTTCGCCGGAGGCAGTCGGTGTGATCCCCATCAAACATCGCAACAAGGTGCTCTTGCCCATGCCATTGCGCCCCATCAGGACCGTGCACGACCCTTTCGGCACCGACATGTTCACATCCCAGAGGATGTGACTGCCGCCGTAGAACTGGTTGACGCCCCGGATTTCCATTTACTCGCCCAGGTACACTTCGACGACTTTCGGGTTGGCCTGGATTTCGTCCATGCTTCCTTCGGCCAGTACCGAGCCCTGGTGAAGCACGGTGACCTGGCGCGCAATGGAGCGAACGAATTCCATGTCGTGCTCGACCACGACCACGGAATGCTCGCCTGCAAGGGACAGCAGCAGTTCCGCAGTACGCTCGGATTCCTGGGGAGTCATGCCGGCCACGGGTTCATCCACCAGCAGCAGGCTCGGGTTCTGCATCAGCAGCATCCCGATCTCCAGCCACTGCTTCTGTCCATGCGACAGCTTTCCGCCTGGAGTATCGCGCTCGGCACCCAGGCCGATCTGCTCCAGCACAGCGTCGATGCGCTCCCGCTGCGCTGCGCTGAGTTTTGCAAACAGCACCTTCCATACGCTGCGGTCCCCGGCCAGTGCCAGTTCCAGGTTTTCGAACACGGAGTGGTTTTCGAATACCGTTGGCTTCTGGAATTTGCGGCCGATGCCCGCCTGCGCGATTTCCGGCTCGTGCAGGCTCAGCAGGTCGACATTCTGGCCAAACCAGGCCGATCCATAATCGGGACGGGTCTTGCCGGTGATGACATCCATCATCGTCGTCTTGCCGGCGCCGTTTGGCCCGATGATGCAGCGCAGTTCCCCTGCCTTTACATACAGCGTCAGCGCGTTCAGCGCCTTGAAGCCGTCGAAGCTGACCGTGAGATCCTCCAGGTAAAGGATCATGCCGTGCGAGTCATCCGGGCCAGTTGCGGTCGGATCGGTGGTCGCGGCGATCATCTGTTTCGGCGCCGCGCGCACACTGCGCGAACGGGCTGCCAGTCGCTGCATCACGCCGCGCGCGTTCATGCGGTCACCCGCGCCGCGGGTCTGCGGCCCAGGATCCCTACCACACCCCGCGGAAACGCAAGCGTGGTGATAATGAACAAGGCGCCCAGGAAGTACAGCCAGATGCTGGGAAACGCCGTCGTGAAATACGTCTTCGCATAGTTCACCAGGATGGCGCCGGCGACAGCGCCATACAGCGTGCCGCGGCCGCCGATGGCCACCCAGATAACGATCTCGATGGAATTCAACGGCGAGAACTCGCCGGGATTGATGATGCCGACCTGCGGAACATAGAGGGCTCCGGCAATTCCGGCCAGCACGGCGGAGATCACGAAAATCCAGAGCTTGTAGGATTCAACCTTGTAGCCTATGAACCGGGTGCGACTCTCTGCATCGCGTACGGCAGCGACAACGCGCCCCGCGCGCGACGACACCACGAAGCGACACGCTATGTAGCCCGCCGCCAGCGCTATGGAACTGCAGACGAACAGCGCGATTTGTACCGCGGGCAGCGACAGGTCGAACCCCAGCAGGTCCTTGAAATCGGTGAAACCGTTGTTGCCACCGAAACCCATGTCATTGCGGAAAAAGGCCAGCATCAACGCATAGGTCATCGCCTGCGTGATGATGGACAGGTACACACCGGTCACGCGTGAGCGGAAGGCGAACCACCCGAATACCAACGCGAGCAGGCCCGGTACCAGCACAACCATCAACGCGGCGAACCAGAACTGGTCGAAGCCGTGCCAGAACCAGGGCAATTCCTTCCAGTTCAGGAACACCATGAAGTCAGGAAGCACCGGATCGCCGTACACGCCGCGTGTGCCGATCTGGCGCATCAGGTACATGCCCATGGCATAGCCGCCCAGCGCGAAGAACGCGCCGTGGCCCAGGCTGAGGATGCCGCAGTAGCCCCACACCAGGTCCACGGCCAGGGCCAGCAAGGCAAAGCACAGGTATTTGCCGATCAGCGTGATGCCGTACGAAGAAAGATGGAAAGCCGATCCATCCGGTACGGCCAGATGCAGGAAGGGGACGACAATTGTGACTATCGCCAGCAGCAGCAGCAGGATTGTGCCGCCACGGTCACTTTTCAGGATGTCGAACCTCATGCCTCCGCCGCCCGTCCCTTCTGCGGAAACAGGCCGCGCGGGCGACGCTGAATGAACAGGATCAGGCCGATCAGTACCAGAATCTTGGCTAGCACCGCGCCGGTCAAGGGCTCAAGCACCTTGTTTACAACGCCCAGCGCGGTGCCGCCAATTTGTGTTCCCCACAGGCTGCCGACGCCGCCGAATACAACCACCATGAACGAGTCCACGATGTAGTTCTGGCCGAGGTTTGGTCCCACATTCGTGAGCTGGCTCAGCGCCACGCCTGCTACGCCCGCGATGCCGGATCCCAACCCGAAGGTCATCGCATCAACACGATCCGTTCGCACGCCCATGGCCTTGGCCATGTTCCTGTTCTGCGATACCGCGCGCACTTCCAGGCCCAGCCTCGTCCGCCGCAATATCGCCAGTAGCGCCGCGAAAATGAGCAGCGCGAACAGGACGATGTACATCCGCGTGTAGGTGATGGAGAGAATGTCATTGATGCGCAGCGACCCGGCCATCCAGGCGGGGGTCTCCACGGGCCGGTTGTTGGGGCTGAAGACATCCCGGACCAGCTGTTGCAGGATCAGGCTCACGCCGAACGTCGCCAGCAACGTTTCCAGCGGTCGGCCGTACAGATGCCGCACAATGCCGCGCTCAATCACCACGCCGGCAAGCCCTGCGACCAGGAAGGCCACGGGAATGGACACCAGCAGCGACAGGCCGATGTGGTTTGGCATCAGTTGCTGCACGACAAATACGGAGTAGGCCCCGAGCATCATCAGTTCGCCATGCGCCATGTTGATGACGCCCATCACGCCGAATGTAATCGCCAGTCCGATGCCCGCCAGCACCAGTACCGACCCCAGCGAGAGGCCGAAGAACAGGGTTTCCACCAGCGAGTAGAAACTGCGCCAGCGCTTGATGCTGTATAGCGCATCGTTTGCAGCCGCACGTACCCGTGCGTCGGTCTCGACCGGCGTTCCGTCAGCGGCCGGCTCAACCATGGTGGTCAGTCGATTGAACGCATCCGCGGTAAGGTTGCCCTTCAGTGCGCGCACCGCACCCAGGCGGACTTCCGCGTCTTCCGAAGTGAGTTCTCCAATGGCGATCGCACCGGTCATCGCTTCGCGCACATCCGGGTCGCGCTCTGCCGGCAGCTGCTCGCGCAGCAGTGCCGCGGTCTCGGTATCCATGGAGCGCATCAGCTCTTCTATTGCAGCCAGGCGGGCCTTGGGATCCGGATCTGAAAGGTCGAATCTGGCGATCGCCCCCCTGAGTGAACGACGCAGTCCATTGTTCGTGCCAATGCGCGTGTGCCCTGCAGGCTCTTCAGCGGCGATCACGATCGTGCGATCGCTGTCGCGTACGTAGAGGTTGCCCTCCAGGAACGCGACCAGCAGCGCCCTTACCTTTGGGTCATGATGCGTGACGAGCTCATCGACGATGGTGCGCTTGGTGGCGTAGTCGGCATCGGGCAGTTGGTCCAGAAGCGCCTGCACCGGATCGGCCGACGCGGAGGCCGCGGGCGCCTCGGCTGCGTTGAGGGTGTTGATGGCCAGCATCAATCCGCCCAGAACCAGAAACGCCCGCAGCGCGCGCATCATCCTTTGCCCGTTTCCAGCACGCCTCCGGCGCCTTGCGGCGCCGGAGATTGCCGAGCTTGCTGGCGGCAGAACATCAATAGTTCTGTCCCGAGCACTTGGCAGTCTTGGTGTTGTAGTTGCCGCACTTGAGCTTCACCCAATCGGCGTCGATGTCCATGCTGCCGGGGAGGAAGTCCGACCATGCGTCACCAGGCACCAGGCCGGCGGTCTTCCAGACCGTATCAAACTGGCCATCGTCACGGATTTCACCGATCAGCACCGGCTTGGTCAGGTGATGGTTCGGCAGCATCTTCGCCACGCCGCCGGTCAGGTTAGGCGTCTCCAGTCCGATGATGGCGGCGCCGACCTTGTCCGGATCCGTGGACTTGGCCTTTTCCACGGCCTTCACCCACAGGTTGAATCCGATCAGCGTGGCTTCCATCGGATCATTGAAGGTGCGCTTGGGGTTCTTGGTGAATGCATGCCACTTGCCGATCCACTCGGTGTTCGCCGGTGATTTGACGCTCATGAAGTAGTTCCAGGCGGCCAGATGCCCGACCAGCGGCTTGGCATCCAGGCCCGAGAGTTCCTCCTCACCCACTGAGAAGGCCACCACCGGGATGTCCTCGGCGGAGATCTTCTGGTTGCCCAATTCCTTGTAGAACGGCACGTTGGCATCGCCATTGATGGTGGATACCACCGCGGTCTTCTTGCCTGCGGAGCCGAACTTCTTGATGTCCGCCACGATGCTCTGCCAGTCGGAATGACCGAACGGCGTGTAATTGATCATGATGTCGGCGGGAGCAACGCCCTTGGACTTCAGGTAGGCCTCGAGGATCTTGTTGGTGGTCCGGGGATACACGTAGTCCGTGCCCGCTAGCACCCAACGCTTCACACCCACATCCTTCATCAGGTAATCAACCGCAGGAATGGCCTGTTGGTTGGGCGCCGCGCCGGTGTAGAACACATTCTTCGAAGACTCTTCACCTTCGTACTGCACGGGGTAGAACAGCAGGCCATTGTTCTTCTCGAACACGGGCAGCACGGACTTGCGTGACACGGAGGTCCAGCAACCGAATACGACGGCGACTTTGTCTTTTACCAGCAACTGCTCGGCCTTCTCGGCGAACAGCGGCCAGTTGGAGGCTGGATCGACCACTACAGCTTCCAGCTTTTGCCCCAACACACCGCCCTTCTTGTTCTGCTCGTCGATCATCATCAGGACCGTGTCCTTCAGCGTGGTCTCGCTGATGGCCATCGTTCCGGATAGCGAGTGCAGCACGCCGACCTTGATGGTCTCCGCTGCGCTTGCCGTGGTCGCGAGGACAATGGCGCCTGTCGCCATTGCCGCCCGCAGGGTCGTCTTCATGAAAGTCATTGATGTCTCCTGTTTGATTGCGATGTCGCGATTACATCTGCAGCTGGATTCCGAGGCCGAACTGGGGGCATAGGGAGACCTCGCAATATTTTTGGTGGCTTGCCTCGGGCAGGCGCGAAAGATGCAAGTGCACGGTAAGGGAATCGAAAGAATTGCAGTACGCGTCGATTGACGTACGCAGACTGCGTCAATTGACGTAACACGCACCAAGAGCGCACATGCACGCCACTCAGCGCATCATTTTGGAGCGCCGCAGGTACAACCAGTGGGTTGCCAGCGAGATGCTCGAGGACTACGCATTGCGATTCACCGCGACGCAGGCGCGCAGGTCCACGTTTCGCGTGGGCAACACGGCGCTGGGTCCGATTGCGTTTCTCGCCTGCGAGGCCATAGGTGGCGCGATCACGATGTCGCATGGCTTCTCAAACGCCGCCTGGGCAATCTCCGGGTTTGTCGTACTGATGTTTCTGATCGGCCTGCCGATCTGCATCTACGGCGCCCGGTATGGGCTCGACATCGACCTGCTGACACGCGGCGCGGGCTTTGGCTACATCGGCTCCACGATCACGTCGCTTATCTATGCGTCCTTTACGTTCCTGCTGTTCGCAATAGAGGCGAGCATCATGTCGGTGGCGCTGCAGCTGCTGTTCGGGCTGCCGCTGGCCATCGGGCATCTGATCTGTGCGCTGCTGGTGATACCGATCGCCCTGTTTGGCGTCAGCCTGATCAGCCGCATGCAGATGCTCACCCAGCCGATCTGGCTGGTGCTGCAGGTGCTCCCCCTCGCCTACATCGTCTGGCGCAATCCTGAAGACATTTCGGGGTGGACATCCTTTGCGGGACTGCCGGGCGGGGCGGACGGATCGCTCAACTGGCTCAGCGTCGGTGCAGCGGGCGCAGTCCTGCTTTCGCTGTTGCCGCAGATTGGCGAGCAGGTGGATTACCTGCGGTTCATGCCCCAGCAGACAGCGGGCAACCGGCGATCGTGGTGGATTGCGGTAATCGGTACGGGTCCGGGTTGGGTCATTGTCGGGGGCTTCAAGCTGCTGGTCGGCTCGTTCCTTGCCTACCTGCTGTTGAGCGGTGGTGCGTTACCCGGCGTGGCCGTAGAGCCCACGGCGATGTACCGCCTCGCCTTCGGCGAGATGTTCTCTTCTCCCACGCTGACCATATTGATCACCGGACTGTTCGTCATCGTCTGCCAGCTGAAGATAAACGTGACCAATGCCTATGCCGGCTCACTGGCCTGGTCGAACTTCTTCTCGCGCGTGACCCACACTCATCCCGGTCGGGTGGTGTGGCTGGTTTTCAACGTGATCGTGGCGCTGTGCCTGATGGAGATGGGCATCCTGCACACGATTGAAAGCGTGCTGGCCATCTACGCCAACTTCGCCGCCGGCTGGATCGGCGCCATTACCGCGGATCTGGTGGTGAACAAGCCGCTGGGCCTCAGTCCACGCGGCATTGAATTCAAGCGTGCCCATCTCTATGACATCAACCCGGTGGGAGTCGGGTCCCTGGCACTGGCAATCCTGGTATCCAGCATCGCGCTCACCGGCTTGCTGGGCCCCGGCATGCAGACGCTGGCCCCGTTCCTTTCGCTACTGGTTGCGTTCCTGGCCGCACCGCTTATCGCGTGGGGCACTGGCGGGCGTTACTACCTCGCCCGCGAGAGCAATGTGCCTGGCGGCGCGGATAGTTCACACCAATGCTCCATCTGCGAAAACAGTTTCGAACACGTTGACATGGCCATGTGTCCGGCTTACGGCGGGCCCATCTGCTCGCTGTGCTGCTCGCTGGACGCCCGCTGTCGTGACCGCTGCAAGCCGAATGCAAGGCTGTCCGCACAGGTAGGAGCTGCGTTGTCGACCCTGCTCCCGGTTCGCGCCTACCGGGCGGTACAAAGCCGTGCCGGTCGCTTCTTCAGCCTGCTGCTGCTCTCCGGCCTGGCGATCGCCTTGCTGCTGACCCTGATTTTCTCGCACATCGCACCTGATGCTGGCCAGGGTCGCGAAGTGGCACGCGAAACACTGACAGTTGTGTATGTGGTGGCGATGATTCTCGCCGGCGTTGCGATCTGGGGCGTCGTACTGGCGCATGAGAGCCGGCGTTCGGCCGAATCGGAGACCGAACGACAGACCTCCATGCTGCTGGAGGAAATCGAGGCGCACAAACGCACTGACCGGCAGCTGCAGCGCGCCAAGGAAGTTGCCGAAGCGGCCAACCTGGCGAAATCGCGCTACATCGTGGGTTTGGGCCATGAAATCCGTACGCCGCTGAACTCGATCTTCGGATATGCGCAGTTGCTGGAACGGCGCCAGGAAGGCTCGCCGGACAACGCGATTCGCGTGATTCGAAGGAGTGCGGAGCACCTGTCCGGACTGGTCGACGGACTGCTGGATATCTCCAACATCGAAGGCGGTGTGCTGCGCCTGAGCCGCGACAAGGTAAATCTGCCGGAACTGCTCGATCAGCTGGAAGACATGTTCCGGCTGCAGGCCGAAGGAAAAGGGATCGGCTTTCGCTTCGAGCGCCCGCCGCACCTGCCCTCTTTTGTCCATACGGACCAGAAGCGGTTGCGGCAGATCCTGATCAACCTGCTGTCCAACGCGGTGAAATACACGGTGCGCGGCGAGGCCTCGCTGGTAGTCCGCTACCGGAACCAGGTGGCCGAGTTCGAGGTGTCGGACACCGGCATCGGCATAGAGACACCAGACCTCGAACGGATATTCGAGCCGTTCGAGCGCGGCACCGGCGCCGCCGTGCGCGGCGTTCCCGGCACGGGACTGGGACTGACCATCACCAAGTTGCTGACCCAGATCATGGGCGGGGAGCTGAGCGTCAGGAGCAGACCCGGAGTGGGCACTACCTTTGTCGTTCGCATGTTCCTGTCCGAGGCCATGCATGACGGCAAGGTCGACAATATGCGCTGGATCCGTGGCTATGAAGGTGAGCGCAAATCCGTCCTGCTGATCGATGACAGCGTCTCGCATATCAGCATCATGACTTCGCTGTTCACTTCGGTAGGGTTCAAGGTCAGCTCCGCTGACACCGGCATCGGTGGCGTTGCGCGCGCGGCCACCTCGATGCCGGACCTGGCCATCGTCGACATTTCCCTGCCCGACATGACCGGATGGGAGGCGATCGGACGGATTCGCGCCCTGCCCGGGGGCGACCGGTTGCGGGTGGTGGTGGCAAGTGCGAATGCGCATGAGTGTTCACCGGGCGGCGCGGGTGCGATGCACGACGACTTCCTGGTCAAGCCGCTGGACATGTCCGTGCTTCTGGCTTCCGTGCAGAGGCTGCTGCGATTGACCTGGCTGTACAAGCACGAAGCCTTGCCGGCTTCGCCGGAAAGCGGATTGATGGCATCGCAGCTCAGCGACACCGCGGCGCGGCACATCGAGGACCTATGGCAGCTGGGCCTGATCGGGCATGTCAGGGGAATCCACGCAAAACTGCGTGACCTGGACGGGGAGCATCCACGCAACCAGACGCTCGCCGCTCGCCTGCGCTCAATGGTCGATCGATTCGACATGTCGCAATACATGAACACACTGAAGGAGTTCAGGGCCGATGATTGAAGGACTGCGTAATGGTCGCGATTCCGTGCTGGTGGTGGATGACACGCCGGAGTCCCTTGGCTTTCTCACCGAGATGCTGGACCAGGCGGGAATGACCGTGCTCATCGCCACCGACGGAGAGAGCGCGTTGCGGCTGGTGTCGCGCGTCACGCCCGATCTGGTGCTGATGGACGCAGTGATGCCGGGGCTGGACGGATTCGAGGCCTGTCGCCGGATGAAGCTCATGCCCGTGGCTGCGCACACGCCGGTGATCTTCATGACCGGCCTTTCGGATACCGAGAATGTGGTGCGCGGCCTCGCAGCCGGAGGTGTGGACTATGTAGCAAAGCCCATCGTCGCCGAGGAACTGCTGGCGCGGATCCGCGTGCACCTTTCCAACGCGCGGAATGTACAGGGGCCACGGGCCGCGCTGGATGCGGCAGGCCGGTTCCTGCTGGCCACCGATCTTTCTGGCCAGGTCAGATGGTGCACGCCCAAGGCGCGCGAGCTGTTGATGGAGGTGTTTCCTCCGAACGCCGGCGACGAGATCTGCCTGCCCGCATCCCTGATCCAGCAGCTCATGTCCCTGCGCAGCAGGGGCAGGTCAGGCGAGGCGACCTGCGCCCTCAATACCGACACGCGAAAGCTGGAATTCACGATCCTGGCGCCGATCGGGCCGGACGAACTGCTGTTCCGCCTCAGCAAGGTCGACGCCGCCGGAAGCGAGGGGAAACTTCAGGAGGCGCTAGGCCTGACGATGCGCGAAGCGGCGGTGCTGCTGTGGCTGTCACGCGGGAAATCGAACCGCGAGATCGGCGAAATCCTGGGTATCAGCCCCCGGACGGTGAACAAGCATCTGGAACAGGTCTTCGTGAAGCTGGGTGTGGAAAACCGCGCTTCAGCGGTGGCTCGCGCCGTGCGCCTGCTAAGCCAGTAGCTTTTCGGCGCTCAAGCGTTCCGGCCCGCGCAACTTGTGGGTCAGCATGCCCTTGTCGAGGATGAAGGCGATGACCTCGGACAGTCCGGTGCCGGTCTTGAGGTTCGTGAATACGAATGGCCGGTCGCCGCGCATCCTGCGCGCATCTCTGTCCATCACTTCCAGTGACGCGCCTACGTGGGGCGCGAGGTCAATCTTGTTGATGATCAGCAGGTCGGACCGGATGATGCCCGGACCGCCCTTGCGCGGGATCTTGTCCCCCGCCGCGACGTCGATGACATACAGGGTCAGGTCCGAGAGTTCCGGACTGAAGGTTGCTGCGAGATTGTCGCCACCGCTTTCAACGATGATCAGGTCGAGGTCCGGAAATTCCTGCATCAGTTCGTCGATGGCCGACAGGTTCATGGAGGCATCTTCCCGGATCGCCGTATGCGGACAACCTCCGGTCTCGACGCCGCGGATCCGGTCCGGCGTCAGAGCCTCGCTGCGAACCAGGAAATTGGCGTCTTCCCGCGTGTAGATATCGTTGGTGACCACGGCCATGTCGACGCGGTCGCGCAGGTTCTTGCACAACAGATCCACCAGCGCCGTCTTCCCGGATCCGACCGGGCCACCGACCCCCACGCGCAGCACATCTCTGGCAGTTTGCATGGCCCGATTGTGTGCACCGACCAGCATGCAAGGGAATACGTCATTCGGGCACCGCCACTCCTGCCTGCGGCAATGATTCGCACTCGAGTTTTTTGTTCAGACAATGATCGTGCATGGTGAGAACGCAACAACTGCGGTTTCGCCATTGTTTAAGCGCCAGCCAGTGTGATTGCTGCGTTGTTCCGCCCTGCTGTTGCGACAGCACTACGTCAATCGACGCATACCCAACGCAAATAGCGTCACATAAATTCGACAACGCCGTCTGCTGCTCGACGAGCTGCGGGCGACCTACCACAACTAAAGGACACTCCCATGGATCTTGCAACGGTCTCCTCGCCTACTCGCAATAAAAGCATCATCGCCAGCGCGGTTGCCGCTGTGGCGCTCGGCGCACTTCCGTCCGCGGCCTTTGCTGAAATCGAGCTGGGGGCCGGTTTCGCCGTTACCGGCTTTGTCGACACGTCCATCTACTACAACGACGCCGATGACTTGGGCACGGTGGCCGGTGTCGACCAGGTCGAAATGGACTTCCTCTATGCCGGTTCGAACGGTGTTTCCGCACAGGTCGACCTCGAATACAACGACGTGGAGGGGACCTTCGTCGAGCAGGCCATCATCAACTACCAGTTCAACGAACAGTTCAGCATGAAGGCGGGCCGCTTCCTGAGCTACAGCGGCTTTGAAGCCGAGGAACCGACCGGCCTGTACCAGTACAGCGGCAGCGGATATGCCCCCTTCTTCTACGGCTATTACCAGCAGGGCATATCGGCCGCCTACAAAGGTGACCTGTTCGGCTTCACGGCGTCCATCGTCAACAGCGCATTCGATCCGCTCGAGCGCGATGCCAGCACGCCGGGATACGAACTCGGCGCGAGCCTGACACCCCTGGACGGACTGACTGCGAAGCTGTTCTACATCGTGAACCGGTACGATAATGAGAGCGATGAAGATGAGATCATCAACTTCTGGACCTCGTACGTCATAGGCGGGCTCACCCTCGCCGGCGAATACAACACTGCCGATTACGCCGGTGGCGGCTCGGGTGATGGCTTCCTGCTGATGGCCAATTACGCCACGGGCAACTGGGGCTTTACCTTCCGTTACAGCGACTTCGAAATCGAAAACGCTGCCGGCCTGACCACCGTCGAAGACAGTGCCATCACCCTGTCGCCCAGTTACAAGGTCGGCAAGAACCTGTTGATCGTGGCCGAGTACCGGTACGACGACTACGGCGGCGACAGCGATTCCAACTCGATCGCGCTGGAAGCCCTGTTCACGTTCTGATCACTCCCGGAACACACAATGAAAACCAGACGTACATTCATGAAATCCGCGGCGGCAGCCGCGGTGCTGGCAGCGGTAACCCTCGCGGGCTGTTCGAAGAAACCGGAGTCTGAGGAGTCCGCCAAGGCCGAACCCGCCGGCGGGACCATCAAGGTCGGCGTGCTGCACTCGCTCTCGGGGACGATGGCCATCAGCGAAACCACGCTGAAGGACACCGTCCTGATGATGATCGAAGAGCAGAACAAGAAGGGAGGAGTGCTGGGCAAGAAGCTCGAAGCCGTGGTCGTCGACCCGGCCTCCAACTGGCCGTTGTTTGCAGAGAAGGCCGAGCAGCTGCTGGTACAGGACAAGGTTGCCGTAGTATTCGGCTGCTGGACCAGCGTATCGCGCAAGTCGGTGCTGCCGGTGTTCGAGAAGAACAACGGCCTGCTCTTTTATCCCGTGCAATACGAGGGTGAGGAGTCGTCGAAAAACGTGTTCTACACGGGGGCGGCGCCGAACCAGCAGGCCATTCCGGCGGTTGACTACCTGATGAAGGACCTGGGCGTGAAGCGCTGGGTGCTGGCCGGCACCGACTACGTCTATCCGCGTACGACCAACAAGATCCTGGAAGCGTACCTG
>Ga0190274_10001928_pt1 | contig 12178 bp, 11 predicted proteins | sample Popmic531T_FD_133002 | JGI IMG/M metagenome (GOLD analysis project Ga0190274, IMG submission 133002) | Populus adjacent soil microbial communities from riparian zone of Yellowstone River, Montana, USA - 531 T | ecosystem: Environmental > Terrestrial > Soil > Riparian zone | place: USA: Montana...
AAGATGCCTACCGCTTAAACATCAGCTCTACCAAATCCATGACAGGACATTTACTCGGAGCCGCAGGTGCCATTGAAGCCATTGCATCCATCATGGCTGTTAGGACCGACATCATTCCTCCCACTATCAACCACTTTACTGACGATCCCGTTTTTGATCCGAAGCTGAACCTCACTTTTAACAAAGCACAAAAGAGAACTGTGCGCGCAGCGTTGAGCAACACATTTGGATTCGGGGGACACAATGCTTCGGTGATTGTGAAGAAGTACCAAGCGTAAAGCCAGTTTCCAGTTACCAGTTTGCAGTTCCTATGCTGTCAGGTCTTAGCGTAGCGTGACCTGACAGGTTGAACCAAATTTAATTCCTTTCACCTATCTGTCCGTAACCATACGCGCTCCCAAACACCAGTGCTTCTATAAAATGTGTGACCTTGATCGGGATTATTAATTAAAAAATTGTGGTTCTATCAATGTCGGGTCACGCTACGCTAAGTCCGATAGCTATCGGACCCGACAGCAATTTAAATGGCAAAGAAATTGAAACGGACCTGCAGACGTCAAGTAAGGTGTGCATTTGGTCTAAAGTATTAAATTTTCCCAAAAAATCCCGTAGGTTTGTATTTCAGGAATTTAATATGAACAAAATAATTATGCTGCTGCTGGGCCTGTTCTCAGCAACTGCATTTTGCAATGGGCAGGTGTACACCGCCAAAACAGGAACCGCCTCGTTTTACAGCGAAGCCCCGATGGAAAATATTGAAGGTATCAGCAACAGTGTTCAGAGCATCGTGAACACGACGACGAAAAGCATTGCCTTCATCATTTCAATCCGCAGCTTCCAATTCAAAAAGGACCTCATGCAGGAACACTTTAACGAGAAGTACATGGAGAGTGATAAATTTCCAAATGCAACCTACAGCGGAAAGATCAATGAAGACATTGACCTGGGAAAAGACGGCACCTACAATGTAACTTCTTCCGGCAAGATCGCCATGCATGGCCAGGAAAAAGAAATCACTGTTCCCGGAATTTTTACGGTGAAGAACGGCGAAGCAACACTGCAAACCAATTTTCCGCTGGCTGTGGCCGATTTTAAAATTGAAATCCCCCAGCTACTTTTCCAGAACATCGCCGACACGGTGGCGGTGAAAGTGAACGTCAGCTATATACCTTACAAAAAATAAAATACGATATGAAAAAAATTCTACCTGCACTGTTCTTTCTTATTTCTATTTCCGCTTTTGCACAGGACGACCTGCTCAAAGAATTGGAAAGCCAGGCGACTCCAAAAAAAGAACCGGTGATCGCAACCTTCAAAGGTTTTAAGATCATCAATATTGAAACAAACGAAACCACGCCGAAAGGAAATCTCGACTTCCGCGTGGGTCACCTTTTCGGAAATATTTTCGAAGAGAGCGGCGGCGGTATCCACACCTTCTATGGATTGGATCAATCCGTCGACATCCGAATCGCATTTCATTATGGACTTACTTCCAGGTTAACTGTTGGTATGGCGCACATCAAAAGAAATGAAACGTTCGAAGGCATTCTCAAATACAAACTGCTCGAGCAGAAAACGAATGGCGGCAGTCCATTATCCATCGCACTTTTCGGCGAAGCAACCACTACGATAAAAGATGCCGAAGCGCATCCCGAAATGGCCCTGGATCAGTTTGAGCACAGAATGGCTTACTGCACACAGGTGATCCTTGCTAGAAAATTCGGATCCAGGTTTTCGCTTGTCGTAGTTCCTTCATGGGTGCACAGGAACATTGTAGATTTCGACCAGGAAAATGACCTGTTCAGCATCGGCGCCGGTTTCCGACTGAAGATCACGCGCAGCTCCGCCATCGTTGCCGACTATTTTTATAACATCTCTCCAACAAACAATCCGGGATACTATCATCCGTTCGGAATCGGCTGGGAAATTGAAACAGGTGGACACGTATTCACTGTTATGTTCACCAATTCAGGAGGCCTTGCCGAAAACGACTTTATTCCAAATACCCAGGACAGCTGGGAAAATGGCGGCATCAAGCTGAGCTTCTGTATTTCGAGGATGTTCAAGATCGCCAACTAAGTTAGTACCCTCACCAAAGTACTTTCATTTCCACATGGAAGTTCAAACTTTCCTCACCGAAGTACGAAGAAAACGTACGTATTTACGTATAACGAATTCGTAATTTGTAAATACGTATCCGCCCTGGCGGATTATTCCCTGCCGGCAGGCAGGCAGGGTACTTCGGTGAGGATGTTGTTTTTCAGAATCTGCAGTTGATTTCTCCTTCCACTCCACCGCTGTGCGGGAAACTGAAGTTGTAATTTCGCACGGTGCAGGATAGTTCACAGGTTTCAACAAATCAGCAAGGCAGGCAGTTTCAAAAGACGCATGCCGGCGAATCCGGTTCCGGTGTCGCTAACCCGAAGTTGAATGCTGATACGACCATCGCTGCCGATACTATAAAGTTCACACAATCATCCACGCCACAGGTAAACCTGGTGAATGTGTGGAAAACGCATGAGCTGAAACCGGTTCACAAGTCGCCGCAGCAACTCATGGATTCAAACCCTGATTGGCTGTTCCTAGTATTGATCATCGTGATGGGTGTGCTTACCTACCTCCGCGTTTTCTACAGGAAGAATTTTTTCCAGATCATCGCCGCCTGCTTCAATAACAACCTCACGAACCAGATTGTCCGCGACGAAAACCTATTGATGCAGCGTGCATCGGTCATGCTCAATGTAACTTTCAGCATCATCGCTGCCAGCTACATTTACCTCGTCAGCGTCCATTACGATTGGTCTCTGGATGGGATCGGAACGGGTTTTATCCGGTTTATATTTCTCGCCCTCATTGTTTCTGCAGCCTTTACCTTGAAATTCCTGGTGCTCCGGTTTTGCGCCTTCCTGTTTAAACTGGGCAGGGAAATGTCAACTTATATTTTTAACATTTTTATTATCAACAACCTGCTTGGGATAGCACTGGTACCGTTTGTAGCGCTTATTTTATTTGGAAATTCTATTGACAGCACAGTTTTAATAATTGCCGCAGTATCTATAATCGGCATTGCATGGCTATACCGCATTGGACGCGGTATTTTGATTGCTACCCGTTACCCCGACTTCTCTCCCGTTTATTTATTTTTATATCTTTGCGCCCTCGAAATTGCCCCTTTGCTTGTGTTGGTGAAATTAGTGTCAAAACAATAGGATTCTGGCAGGGGACTCGGAGAATTTTGAAACGATTTCCATATGGGCGTGAAAGTGAAAAGTATTCTGGTTACTCAAATCAAACCAGAGAACGATAAAAATCCCTACGTCGATCTTGCAAAGAAATTTAACCTGAAGGTTGATTTTCGTCCGTTTATCCAAATTGAAGGCATCCCTGCCATTGATTTCAGAAAGGACAAGATCAATATTTCGGAATTTCCGTCCGTCATTTTAACCAGCCGGAATGCTGCCGACCATTTTTTCAGGATGTGCAATGAAATGCGGATCACTGTTCCTGAAACAATGAAATATTTCTGCGTTTCAGAATCAACAGCTTATTACCTCCAGAAGTTCGTCGTTTATCGCAAGCGGAAAATTTTCTTCGGCAAGCAAACGGTTTTTGACCTGATGGATGTGATCAGGAAACATAAGGAAGATAAATTCCTGGTACCGTGCACTGACATTCACAAGCAGGACATCTTCGAACTCCTCGACGAAGAAAAAATCATTTATTCAAAAGCCGTTATTTACAAGACTGTTGCAAGTGATCTCAGCGATCTGGCAAACGTAAACTATGACGTGCTCGTATTTTTCAGTCCGTCAGGAATCAAATCCCTGATGAAAAATTTTCCGAAGTTCAAGCAAAACAATACACGCATCGCCGCTTTCGGTCCGACAACAGCGCAGGCCGTGCTGGACGCAGGTTTGCGCCTCGACATCCAGGCTCCTATTCCCGCTGCTCCAAGCATGACAATGGCGCTGGAACAATACATCAAGAAGGCCAATAAAGGCTGACAGGAGTATCACTGCTTTTTCCTAAAAGCACCGATCATGACCGTTCCGCGTCAGACATTTACAAAAGACGAAAGGTTGCGAAGCCGCAAGTTGATTGAACAAATTGTTGAAGAGGGAAAGAGCATTTACGTCTCTCCTTTCCGTTTCAGCTGGACATTAACAGAATTAAAAACGCAATTCCCAGTTCAGTTTGCCATCGCAGTACCAAAGCGGTTCTTCAAAAGGGCAGTCGACCGCAACCGCATCAAGCGCCTGGTTCGCGAGGTGTACCGGAAAAATAAATCGGGATTATATGCGTTATTGAAATCCAGGAACATTCAGTGTGCCTTGCTTGTTGTATTCAGCGGGAAAAAGGTACCGGTATATGAAGAGGTCGAAAAAAAATTCCTTATAACTTTGCAAAGGTTTGAAGAAACTATTCTCAAAACTTCCGGGTAAAATATTGCTGGTCATAATCAGCATTTACAAGGGTGCCATCTCCCCACTGCTTCCTTCAAGCTGCAGGTATACGCCAACATGTTCCGAATATGGAAAGCAGGCCATTGAAAAATATGGTGCCATAAAAGGCGGCTGGCTGACGATGAAAAGGGTTGCCAGGTGTAATCCCTGGGGAGGCCATGGATATGATCCCGTTCCGTAAATCAATGAGACTATCATTTCCGTATCCGCCATATGCGGAGAGCTGAAATGATTTAGTCGAATTGATCCCGAGCAAAGTGTGGGGATCTTGTTTAAATTCAACGCTGCGATGCTTTGCGTTGTAAAAGTTTAAAATAAATTCAATAGTAAATGCTAAAATCTTTTTTAAAAAAGTACAGGATTTATCTCCTGGTAATATGTGTTTCTGCTTCGTCTATTGTAACCTGGAGCTTTGTTGACGACTTTTTCGAAATCTCCAAGAACCTCGACATTTTTTCTTCGGCATTCCGTGAGGTGAACATGTATTACGTGGATTCTGTGGAACCCGGCAAGCTCATGAAGAAAGGCATTGATGCCATGTTAGAAACGCTTGACCCTTACACCAACTTTATTCCTGAATCAGAAGTGGACGATTACCGCTTCATGACCACAGGCCAGTATGGCGGCATAGGTGCATTGATCAGGCAGAAAGGAGATTATGTTGCGATCAGCGAACCTTATGAAGGTTTTCCTGCGCATAAAGCCGACCTCCGTGCCGGCGATGAAATTATAGAGATCGATGGTGTGAGTGCAAAAGGAAAAAAGACAGATGAGGTCAGCCGCATTTTAAAAGGACAGCCAAAAACGATGGTCAAATTACTGTTGAAACGCCAGGGTGAAAAAGATTTAATGGAGAAGGTGTTGACGCGTGAAGAAATAAAAGTGAAAAGTGTTCCTTACTATGGCATGCTTGACAATGAAATTGGATACATAAGGCTTACCCATTTCACTGACAACTGCGGGAATGAAGTAAAAGAAGCATTGACGAAGCTCAAAGAAAAAAATCCGAAAGGAATTGTACTAGACCTCCGTTACAATCCAGGCGGATTGCTGAACGAAGCTGTGAACGTATCGAACGTATTTATTGACCGCGGACAGGAAATCGTGAGTACACGCGGTAAAATGAAATCACTTGACAGAACGTATAAAGCCATCAATACTCCGGTTGACACCGAGATTCCGCTTGCCGTGCTTGTAAACAGCGGCTCTGCTTCTGCATCTGAAATTGTTTCGGGCTCTATCCAGGATCTCGACAGGGGCGTGATCATCGGGCAACGTACATTCGGCAAAGGTCTCGTGCAGACAACGCGTACACTTGGGTATAATTCTCAACTGAAAATCACTACGTCAAAATATTATGTGCCCAGTGGGCGTTGTATACAGGCGCTGGATTACACGCATCGGAATGCAGATGGCAGCGTAGGAAAAATTCCTGATTCACTCGTTACAGAATTCAAAACAAAAGCCGGAAGAAAAGTTTTTGATGGTGGCGGCATTCTGCCCGACGTTGTTGTGGAACAAAAAAAACTGAGCAACATCGTTGCCAGCCTGGTTTCAAAGAGTATCATCTTCGATTTTGCCAGCCACTACCGCAACCAGCATTCTTCCATTGCCGCAGCGCGCGATTTCCATTTAACAGAAAACGACTGGAATGACTTTGTAAATTTCATTGCCGACAAGGAATACGATTACACAACCAAAAGTGAAAAAAGCCTGGATGAGCTGAAGAAAAATTCTGAGGAAGAAAAATACCTGGATGCATTGAAATCCGGCATTGATGAACTGAAGCTAAAACTTGCGCACGATAAGAAAGAAGATGTAGAAAAGAACAGGGAGGAGATTTCCAATTTCATAGAACAGGAGATCGTGTCCCGGTATTACTTCCAGGCAGGAAAGATTGAAGCGTCATTTAATGGCGATATTGAAATTCAGAAAGCCCTCGAAGTCCTGGGGAATAATTCCACCGTTTCCACCATTTTGAATGGCACCTTTAAAGCTTCAAGTGAGCCGCTGAAGAAATAACAGCCACAATACACATTGTCCCCTGATTAAGTTTTTATCCTGAATGAATAAATCAGCAAAGCTTTCGTTTCATTTACCAGGAAAATTGAAAAGCAGTCCTTTTTGAATTTAGCCAACCTGATTCCCTCGATGAAACTTTGTGTTTCTTTGAGTCTTTGTGTCTTCGTGGCAGTATTTATATGAATAAACCACTATTCCTGCGCAGTAATTACCTCTATGTTTTCGGGCTGATCGTTCTTGTGACAGGTCTGCCCCTCTCCTTATTCCTGATCAGCCTCTCCCAGTTTATCCTTGCAGGATCTTTTTTTCTCGAAGGAAATTTCACCCATAAATTCAAACGCTTTTTTCACAATAAGGCTGCAATGCTGGTTGCAGGTATCTGGCTGATGCATCTCATCGGTCAACTCTGGACTACAAATCTTGCGCAAGGATGGAATGATATCAGGATCAAACTTCCGTTGCTTGTACTTACCATTATCATAGCAGGCAGCGAACCCCTTTCAAGGAAACAATTTTTCATCGTGCTCAGTGCTTTTACAGGGGCCGTCCTTATTGGAACACTTGTAAGTATGGCTGTCCTCACCGGAATTATCGAACGTGAGGTGATTGACATCAGGGACATTTTTATTTTCAAGATTTCTCATATCCGCTTCGGATTGTTTACATGCATAGCAATTTTTACCCTGGTGTATTTTACATTCTCGAAAAATATTTCCCTGAAACCTGTCTACAGGATTATAACCGTAATGCTTGCATTGTGGCTGTTCATTTTTATTTTCCTGGTAGAAGCGCTTACCGGTTTTATCATCACTTTTTTCATTTCATTTCTGATGCTTTTTTATTGGGCATGGAAAAAACAACGGCTGCCTGGAAGGCTCATCCTTGTTGTTGCTGCAGTTTTAATTCTCGTGATCTTTTTCATGGCACTTGATGCCGTTTACGAAAAAAATTATTCGCCACGGAATGAAACCATTGACTGGAATGCACGCACAGCACAAGGAATGCATACTCGTTTAACTTCAGGAATACAGAAATGGAAAACGGTTATCGAGTTTACATCTACATGTGTGATGAGGAGCTACGCAGGTCATGGAACATGCGGAGCGAAATGGATTTTGATTCCCCGGACAAAAAACTTCATCCGATCAAATTCACACTCATCCGTTTCTTGGCATCAAAAGGATTGCGAAAAGATTCGGCTGGCGTACAACAACTGACTGACGAAGAGATCCATTCAATTGAAAGAGGAATTCCGAATGTAAAATTTCAAACTCCCTCTATCAAAGTGCGGCTTCTCCAGGTGATGTGGGAGTTCGACCAATATTCAAAAGGCGGGGATCCAAACGGGCATTCAGTCATGCAACGCCTCGAATCATGGAAAGCAGCAATGGGTGTAATTAAATCGAATCCCCTTTTCGGAGTCGGCACCGGCGATCTGCCACGACAGGTGTTTAAACAATATCAGCTGATGAATTCAAAGCTTAATAGCAATCACTTACTGCGGCCACACAACCAGTACCTGGCAATTGCAGTCGCTTTCGGCATGGCGGGTCTTTGCTATTTCCTTTATGCATTATGTTACCCGCTTTTCTTTTCGAAGAACAGAAATTATTTCTACCTCGTGTTTTTTCTCATCCTGGTTATTTCAATGCTTACTGAAGATACACTTGAAACGCAACCGGGAGCGACGTTCTTTGCATTCTTCAACGCTCTATTCCTGTTTGGAATGCCCATGCCTCAACGAAGTACGAATGAAACATACGAATTAACGAATTACGAAAAATGACGATCGTACATGATAGATAGCTGATCCGGCTGCTCACTTCGTTACTCCGTCACCTCGTCACTTCGTCACTTTTTCTTAAACACCGGAACCGTCGAGCACGGCTCTCCAAACATAATGCTCTTTGCCAGCGGACGCAGAAAAACGGTGAGGTCAGTATAAGCAGATGCAGGCACGTGATCACTGCAGCCTTTGATTACGATCTTTTGCTCTCTGAATTTTTCAGGATTTAATTTTGAAATAGATTCGTTGAAAAGAATTTCTTCCAGCTTTTTCAGATCTCCAAACACGATTTTTTTTGCGAAAGGTTCGAGTTGGGTGGCAACTAACATGTAAGCCCAGGTTGGAATGATGGCATCTGCCGTGCACGTAACTGCAACAAATTTATTCTCGTAAGATTTCCAGTCATGTGTTTTTATTTTCTCCCTGAAATCCTTTTCCTTCAAAATAAGTTCTTCAAACAACCATCCCTTCAAATCAAAAAGCACCCGCTCGCCCGGAACATATAATTCCTCCAGGTCGAACTGCATCAACCCACTTTCTTCTACTTTGTTTATTATTTCTTCTGCCATTTTACCCCATCGAATAACGAATAAACCCTACGAAAATACGAATTACGAAATCGGCTGTTCTCATTTGCACATTTACGCATTTGCACATTGGCTGCTTTGCTCTCACCACATCCCCAATTCCATCTTCGCCTCTTCGCTCATCATGTCTTTTTCCCACGGTGGATCGAACGTCACTTCCACCTTTGCATTGTTCACGTCAGGAATGCCTTTGATCTTTTGCTCAATTTCTACCGGCAGCGATTCCGCAACAGGACAAGCTGGAGAAGTCAACGTCATCCTTACATGCACGTCATTCCCTTCTTCCAATTTGATCTCATAGATAAGTCCGAGCTCGAGTATGTTTACTGGAATCTCCGGATCATAGCACGTCCGAAGCACGTCCTTCACACGCTCCACCAACGGTCTGATATCAACATTTAACTCTTCATTCATATTTTAAAATCCTAACTCCAACGAATACTGATAGTTCCTACGAATTTACGAATTACGAAATAGGACGTTCTCATTTGCACATTTACGCATTTGCACATTGGCTGCTTTACTGCTTACTGGCTGCTGTAAATGCCAGCGCATACGCTTTCATCTGTTTGATCATATTCGCCAATCCGTTTGCCCTCGTTACAGCAATGTGCTGCCGCAGTCCAATGGCATCGAGGAATTTCAAATCAGCTTTTATAATTTCCTCCGGAAGCTGGTTACTCAACACCCTTACCAGCAATGCAATCTCTCCCTTTACAAATGTTGAATCACTGTCAGCCTCAAAAATTAATCTTCCATCCTTCTCATAGCCGTTGAGCCACACACTGCTCTGACAGCCTTTGATTTTATTCTCATCCGTTTTATACTTCTCATCCAATACAGGCAACTTTTGTCCAAGTTCAATGATGTATTCATACTTCGTACTCCAGTCGTCAAAGAGTTCGAACTCCTCAATAATTTCCTTTTCTATTTGCTCAATACTATTATTCATTTATTTCCTCGAATACAAATAAGAGACATACCAATTTACAAATTACGAATCCTTCTAGTATCTCCGATTAATCTCCTCAACCTTCTTGATTCTTGGTTCTTTATTCTATTTCACGGTTTCCACGTATCCTTCAACGTAACCGTCCGGTTGAAAATAAGTTTCGAAGCCGCAGAATCTTTATCGGCGCAGAAATATCCCATTCTCAAAAACTGGAATTTGTCTCCCGGTTTTGATGATGCCAGCGACGGTTCTGCCTTTGCATTTGAAATGACCTTTAGTGAATCCGGGTTCAGGTGTTTTATGAAATCCTCATCACCTGCATCGGGCGCTTCAACATTGAAGAGCTTTTCATACATCCGCACTTCAACATCAATGGCGTCGGCGGCATTCACAAAGTGTATCACGCCTTTAACCTTAATACCCGATTTGTCGTGACCACTGCGGCTTGCAGGAATGTAAGTGCAATGCAGTTCTTTGATTGAACCATCGGGATTTTTAATTGCCTCATCGCATTTCACGATAAATGCATGTTTCAATCTGGCCATTCCACCCGGGAAAAGCCTGTTGTATCCGGAAGGCGGCTGTTCCATAAAATCTTCACGCTCTATATAAATCTCTCTTGAAAAAGAAATTGTCCGGTGGACTGAACTTTCTTCACCCGGAAGATTTTCTGCCGGAAGGTATTCTGTATCGCCGGTAAAATTTGTGATCACCACTTTCAGCGGATCAAGTACCACCATTCTCCTCAATGCAATTTTGTTCAGGTGTTCGCGCAGACAAAATTCCAGGAAGGCAACGTCTATCACATTCTCCCTTCTTGCAACACCTACGCGTTCTGCAAAATCGCGGATGCTTTCAGGCGTAAACCCTCTTCTTCTGAAACCGGAAATCGTTGGCATGCGCGGATCGTCCCATCCTGAAACATATTTTTCATTCACGAGACGAAGCAGTTTTCTCTTGCTCATCACTGTGTAATTCAGGTTCAGTCGCGCAAACTCAATTTGTCGCGAAGGAAAAATTCCCAGCTCTTTGATAAACCACTCATACAACGGACGGTGCACTTCGAATTCCAGCGTGCAAATGCTGTGCGTAATATTTTCGATGCTGTCGCTCTGTCCATGTGCGAAATCATACATCGGGTAAATTTTCCATTTGTCGCCAGTACGATGATGATGATCAAATTTTATCCGGTACATGAGTGGATCGCGCAAATGCATATTCGGCGACGCCATATCCACCTTCGCACGCAGCACACGACTGCCTTCCGCAAATTCCCCTGCACGCATGCGTGCAAACAAATCCAGGTTCTCTTCCTCGCTCCTGTTTCTGAATGGAGATTCCTTCCCGGGTTCTGTAGGCGTACCTTTCTGCGAAGCAATCTGTTCAGCAGTCTGATCATCCACATAGGCTTTTCCTTTTTTAATCAGCGCCACTGCAAAATCATAGATCTGCTCAAAATAATCTGACGCATACAATTCATTCTCCCATTCAAATCCCAGCCAGCGGATATCTTCCTTAATGCTGTTCACATATTCCTGCTCTTCCTTCTCCGGGTTTGTATCGTCAAAACGAAGATTGGTCTTGCCGTTGTATTTGTCAGCCAAACCAAAATTTAAACAAATGCTTTTTGAATGACCGATATGCAAATATCCATTCGGCTCCGGTGGAAAACGCGTATGCACACGGCCTGCATGCTTGCCGCTGGAAATATCTTCCTCGACAATCTGCTCTATAAAATTGAGGTGGGTTACTTCGGGATGATTGGGATGCTCACTCATAAATTCAATTGGGAGTGCGAAAGTACGATGTTGCAGGGAATTTTTAGAAGCGAATGTTAGCTATACCTATCGGGTTTGGACCCGCTTTCCGTTGCAAGTCCTCCCCTGAAGTAAAGCGCAAGCGCTTACTTCAGGATCCGGGCTTTCCACTGCAATCGGGGCTATTGGGGATAATGTCGTATTCATCGTGGCATACTCAACAGCCAGGTGCCGCCCCTCCGGGACGGATAATCTTTGGTTGAATTGTTATTCCTACCAAGCTTGGGTTCCTCCGGAACCATCTACTGAGCCGTTTAATATTGGAATTGTTCAACAGCCATATATCGTCCCTACGGGACTGAAATGCTTGGCGGTATTATTTGTACTACCGATATCAGGCCCCGATGGGGCCAAATGAAAAAAGTAGAATCCTAGATATCAGTTGGCAGTCGCGAGGAATTTTCGCGATGGTGAGTTTTACCTCGCTATTGGCAGTTAGCAATTGGCCGTTAGCTGTTAGCAATTTCCATTTCCCAATTTCTTCTTTTGGCCCCATCGGGGCCTGATATCAGTAAGAATAAAGTTCCCACCAAATTCTTGAGTCCCGTAGG
>Ga0190274_10001929_pt1 | contig 12176 bp, 13 predicted proteins | sample Popmic531T_FD_133002 | JGI IMG/M metagenome (GOLD analysis project Ga0190274, IMG submission 133002) | Populus adjacent soil microbial communities from riparian zone of Yellowstone River, Montana, USA - 531 T | ecosystem: Environmental > Terrestrial > Soil > Riparian zone | place: USA: Montana...
CGAGGAGGTCGGCCGGCTGGGGCGCGATGGTCCAGTCGCCCTCGCGCACGGACTTCGTCGCCGCAAGGAATTCAGGCAGCGTCCCGGCGTCGAACTGGACCTGGCGCGCGGCCCTCGCGGCAAGAAGCTCGCGGCGGCGCGCCTCGAAGGCGCGGTGCAGCTTCGCCACGAAGGCGATTGCCCCGGGAGCGAGGATGCGGTCGGTGTCGGGATGCGCGGGGGCATCGATGCGGATTCCCGCGGGAAGGGTCTGGGGCATGGAACGGCTCCGGGCGAGGGGTGACGCCCTGCAAGGCGTGAACTCTATTACAATACTGGGGTGCCGATAATCCCTGCCCAGACAGGGAGCATTTATTACTTCGGAGGAGTGCGCATGGATCGATTCAAGGAGCTGACGACCTTCGTCGAAGTCGCGCAGCGTGGCAGTCTCTCGGCTGCGGCACGAGAAGAAGGTATCACGCCGGCCATGGTGGGCCGCCGCGTCGACCAGCTGGAAGAACGCCTCGGCGTGAAGCTCTTCAAGCGCTCGACGCGCAAGGTGACGCTCACCCCCGAAGGCTCGACGTTCTACGAGGACTGCCACCGGCTGCTCGCCGAAATACGCGGCGCGGAAGAGGCCCTGTCCGTCGGTGCGAAGAGCGCATCGGGCCGTCTCATCGTCACGGCGCCCACGGCCTTCGGCCGCAAGCACATCGCCCCGCACCTGGCCGCGTTCACCGCGCAGCACCCGAGCCTCGCGATCACGCTGCACCTCTCCGAGCGCATGGTGGACCTGAAGAACGAGCGCTTCGACCTGGCGATCCGCATCGCGGACCTCAAGAGCGCGGATCTCATCGCCGCCAAGCTCGCGGAAAATCATCGCGTGGTCTGCGGCTCGCCCGCCTACTTCAAGCGGGCCGGCAAGCCGAAGGTGCTCGCCGACCTCGCGAAACACAACTGCCTCGTCACCAGCACCGAGGACGGCACCGCCGACCACTGGCACTTCCAGGACAAGGGCAAGCCCTTCAACGTGAAGGTCGCCGGCAACCTGCAATGCAACGACGGGGAAGTGCTCACGCGCTGGGCGCTCGCCGGCGAAGGCCTCGCATGGCGCAGCGCCTGGGAAGTCAGCGAAGACATCAAGAAAGGCCGGCTTGCCTCGGTGCTCGACGAGTTCGCGATGCCGGGCAACAACATCTACGCCGTCTACCCGGAGCGCCACCTGCTCCCGGCGAAGGTGAAGCTGTTCATCGAGTTCCTGCGCAAGACCTTCGGCGACCCCCCGCACTGGGAGTAGCGGCTAGAAGCGTCCCAGCACCCGCGCCGCGATCTTCCCGACGCCCTCGTCGGAAAGCGCCTTCAGCGCCGCGACCTTTTCCGTCGCCGAGAGATAGTCCCAGGGATCGCGCGCCTCGCGCACCTTCGCCGCGGGATAGACCGCCTTGGCCTGGTGCGAGATCTCCTCGCCGAGGACCTTGAGGCCGTCGAGATCCACCACAACCGCCTTGAAGTAGGCGAACGGGGCGAGGATGCCGACTTCGGCTTCGCCTTCATGGGTCTGCTGCTTGCGCAGCCACCGGTCGACGTAGAAGCCGACGCCGTCCACGTAGCCCGTGCCGATGGACCCGTCACCCATGTCGATCTTCGTCTCGCCGCGCGATTTCGCGAACAGCACGAGATGCGTGGCGCCGGCCCGGCGGGCCAGGGGTGCCACGGCGGAGAGCAGCTCGCGGAATTCGCGCTTGCCGGCGATCACGTCGTCCTGGAGCTGGTGGATCGACGGATCCTTCGCGCGCAGCAGCACGACCTCGAGCTGCGGACGCGCTGCGTTCGCTCGCTTCTCGAAGGCGAGGACCGTGGCCACGTCGATCTCGTCCGTGCCGAGCGGCAGGATGGTCTTCGCGTTCTTGTCGATGCGGCTGCCCGTGGTGATCGTGGCGCCCACGACCAGCAGCCGGTCGCCGATCAGGGAAAGCGCGGCCACCTTGGGGCCCGCGGGCGGAGCCACGGGGGATTGCGCCGCGGCGGCGGTGAACCCGAGGGCCAGGAACCAGGCTGCGAATGCATATCTCATCGGAACTCCTTCACGATGTGTTGCTGGCGACGGCTCACCGGCAACCTTTCGTCGGTATCCCGGATCACCACGGCCCAGCCGGATTCGCTCTCGGCGACGTTCTTCTCGAACCCCGCGATGGCTGTTCGATGCACCAGGCAGTTCCGGTGGATTCGCATGAACGCGGCGCCGAACTCCTCTTCCAGGCGCGTGAGGGACTCCTCGACGATGAACTCGCGCTCCGCGGTGCGTACCGTCACGTACTTGAGCTCGGCCCGAAGGTAGAGCACGTCGGAGACCGGGACAAGGTGAATTTTCCCGCGCTCGTGGACGGACAGGTGGCGGCGGGGCTGGTTGGCGGCGGCGTCCAGCGCGGCGCGCGAGACCGCATTCCCCCCCTGGGTCTTGCGCAGTGCCGCGAGCAGGCGTTCCTGGCGGATCGGCTTCAGCAGGTAGTCGATCGCGTTCACCTCGAAGGCCTTGAGGGCGTACGTGTCGAACGCGGTGGTGAAGATGATCGCGGGCGGAGCCACCATGCCCGCCAGGTGGCGCGCGGCCTCGATTCCATCCATGTCGGGCATCCGGATGTCGAGCAGCACGATGTCGATCTTCTCCCGGTTCACCACGTCGAGCGCCTCGCGCCCCGTCTTTGCCTCGTCGACGATGGCGAGCGGGAATTCCGGCCGGCATTCGTCGAGCAGGTCCCTCAGCCGCGAGCGGGCGGGCGCCTCGTCGTCGGCGATCAGGATGCGCGGGACTTCCGCCTGGGCGAGGGTCATTGGGAATCCCCCGTTATATAAGGAACGCGGATCGTCACGCGATACTGGCCGCCGGTTACTTCCGAGCGCATCGTCGCCTCCACGTCGAAGTGCAGCTGGAGGCGCTCGCGAATGTTGGCCATCGCCATCTTGTTGCCGCCGGGATGGCCATTGGTTCCAGAAAACGGATTGGTCAGGATCATGAGGACGCGCTCCCCGTCGCGGCGGATGTCGATGGCGATCTCGCCACCGCCGTCCGACGGCTCGATGCCGTGGTAGACGGCGTTTTCCACCAGGGGCTGGAGGATGAGCGGGGGCACGAGCGCATCGGCCGGCATCGCGTCGACGTTCCACTTGATGCGCAGCCGCTCGCCCAGGCGAAGCTGCTCGATGGCGAGGTACTGGCGCGCGAGGTCGACCTCCTTGCCCAGGGGCGCCAGCGTCCGGTTGTCGGCCATCAGGACGCGAAAGAGGTCGGCCAGGTCCTCCAGGACCCTCTCGGCCTTGCGCGGCTCGGAGCGGATGAAGGAAAGCGCTGCGTTGATGCTGTTATAGAGGAAGTGCGGGCGGATCCGCGCCTGCAGCGCCTGGATGCGCGCCTCGGCCACGGCGGGCGACAGCGCACGAGCCCGCATGTCGAAGTAGAGGAGCGTGACGAGCGTCGCGAAGAGCGCGAGGAATGCGACGAGCGGGAAGGGGAGCGGGGGCACGTCGGGGAAGAACGCCACGTACGCCTCCGACATGCCCCAGGAGACGACGAGCTCGAAGATCGAGATGGCGAAGATCGCCGGCACGTAGCCCACCGCGTGCAGTGGGCGGCGGGCGGCGCAAAGCACCACCAGGGAGAGGATCAGCACCGGCTCCACGAAGGCGGCCAGGAGCAGGAATTCGTACCAGTAGCCCTCGAGCGTGCGCGTGCGCATGGCGGCGGCGGCGAACACGAAGAGGTTCACCACGATGAGCGCGCGCAGCATCACGCCGAGGTTGCAGAAGTTCGGCAACCGGATGCCCGCACCTGTCTGATTTATACTGGCCACGATCCATTCTCGCCATTGCCGCCACCACCATGCAACAAGACGACAAGGCGGCCAAGGCCTGGTCCGGCCGTTTCAACGAACCCCTGGACCGACTCGCCCAGCGATTCAACGCCTCGGTCGACTTCGACAAGCGCCTTGCCGCCTTCGACATCGAGGGCTCGCTCGCCCACGCGCGCATGCTGGCCCGCGTGGGTATCCTGCCTGCCGGAGACCTCGCCGACATCGAGCGCGGCATGGGCCAGATCGCCAAGGAGGTCCACGACGGCACCTTCCCCTGGACGATCGAGCGCGAGGACGTCCACCTCAACATCGAGGCACGGCTCACCGACCTGGTGGGCGATGCCGGCAAGCGGCTCCACACCGCGCGCTCGCGCAACGACCAGATCGCGACCGACATCCGCCTGTGGCTGCGCTCCGAGATCGACGCGCTCACCGGGGTGCTGAAGACGCTTCGCGGCCGCCTGCTGGATCTCGCCGAGGCCGAGGCCTCGACGCTGATGCCGGGATTCACCCACCTCCAGGTCGCCCAGCCCGTGACGTTCGGCCATCACCTCATGGCCTACTACGAGATGTTCACGCGCGACGCCGCCCGGCTCGCCGATTGCCGCAAGCGCGTGAACCGCCTGCCGCTGGGCGCCTCGGCGCTCGCCGGGACGAGCTATCCGATCGACCGGGAGAGTGTCGCGGAGGAGCTCGGCTTCGACGGCGTGTGCGAAAACTCGTTGGATGCGGTCTCCGATCGGGACTTCGCGGTGGAATTCCTGGCCGCGGCGGCGCTCGCGCAGGCGCACGTCTCGCGCTTCGCCGAAGAGCTGATCATCTGGTCGAACCCGCGCTTCGGCTTCGTCGAGCTCGCCGACCGGTTCTGCACCGGCTCCTCGATCATGCCCCAGAAGAAGAATCCAGACGTGCCCGAGCTGATGCGCGGCAAGACCGGGCGGGTCTACGGCGCGCTCTTCGCGATGCTCACGATCATCAAGGGGCAGCCCCTGGCCTACAACAAGGACAACCAGGAGGACAAGGAACCGCTGTTCGACACGGCGGACACCGTGCGCGACGTCCTCACGCTGCTTGCGGAGCTGCTGGGCGGCCTCAAGGCTCGCCCGGATCGCATGAAGGCGGCCCTCGCGGAAGGCCACGCGACAGCCACCGACCTGGCCGACTACCTCGTCCGCAAGGGCCTGCCCTTCCGCGATGCCCACGAAGCGGTGGCGCGCGCGGTGCGCGAAGCCGACCGGCTCGGCAAGGATCTGGCGTCGCTGCCGCTCGCCACGCTGAAGTCTTTCTCGCCGCTGGTGGGCGACGACGTCCATGCGGTGCTCACGCCCGAGGGCTCGGTCGCCTCGCGCAAGCACATCGGCGGCACCGCGCCCGAGGCCGTGAAGGCCGCCATCGCGCGTGCGCGGAAAGCGCTCTAGGCCGCCTCTTCGGTCTTCGGCTCGAAGAACCAGCAGATCTTGCGAGTCTCGGGCCCGGAGATCCGGTCGCCCATCAGCCCGCAGCGCGACGCGCGCTGCGACAGCCGCTGGCACTGGCGGCAACCGTTGCAGGCCCCGAAGGTGGACCCCTCGTTGTCGATCTGGAGCTGCGTGAGCGCCTCGCGCAGGGCCGAGACGGCGTTGCGGATGCGGTTGGGGCTGATGTTGCGCGTGGCGTTGGTCCAGGCGAGCGTGGGCTGCGACTCGTAGAGGAACTGGTCGCCGGCCGACGAGAGGCGCAGCCGCACCACGCGGCGATCGATGTCGTCCTCGAAGCGCTCGATCAGGCCGCGGCGGTCGAGGAGGAGGAGGGTCTGCGAGACGGTGCCCTTGGTGAGGCCGAGGTAGTCGGCGAGGGCTTGCGGCGTGTTGGAGTAGCGGTTGGCCTTGCTGAGGTAGACCAACGCCTGCAGGTGCACGGGCTGGAGGCTCTCGTCGGTGCCTGACTTGCGGTGCTCCGTGCGCATCAGGTTGCCGAGGCGCTCGACCAGTTCCAGGAGCACGATCGGATTCTTGTCCAGGGCTCATTCTCCCCGCGGATCGCCCGCGTGACGCCATTAGTATCGGGTCGACACCAAAAAGTCAAGGATTTGAATCGCCGAAAATTCGTGTCGGATCGACACCTTCCCGGAAATCGTGCTATTTCGCACGTTTTGCGCGCGCATTTTCAGCCGAACGCGATGCTTTCGCCGCCTTGCGACGCGAGGATCGATGCGAGAGACGCGAAGAGTTCGGCTCCCGAGCGCGTGTCGCGCCACTCGCCGCCGCGCGAGGCGAAGTGGAAGCCCCCGGAGCGCGCCGCGACCCAGATCTCGCGGTTCGGCGCCTGGCGATTGACGATCACCTTCGTGCCGTCGGAGCACGTGACGGTGAGGATGCCCGCCTCGAGGTCGACGTCGAGCGTGTCGCTCGCCTCGACGGCATTCTCGATCCGCGCAAGCACGGCATCGACGGCGCTGTGGAATTCGGTTTCCGTCATCGTCATAATCCCGGGGATGATACGCGCCCTCGCCGCAGTCCTGATCCTCGCTTTCGCCTGCGCCGCATGCGGCCAGAAGGGGCCCCTGAAGCTTCCGACGCCCGAGCCGGCGAAGGACAAAACCGCTCCGGTCGCGCCATGACGACGCTGCAAAGGAAGGCAGGCGCGCTCGCGATGGAAGGCGTTCCGCTCGAGGAGGCCGCCCGCCGCTTCGGCACGCCCTGCTACGTGTATTCGCGCTCGATGATCGAGGCGGCGTTCCGCGAGTTCGACGACGGCCTGGCAGGCGTCGATCACCTCGTTTGCTACGCCGTGAAGGCGAACTCCAACCTCGCCATCCTCGATGTGCTGCGGCAGCTGGGCAGCGGCTTCGACATCGTCTCCGGGGGCGAGCTCTCGCGCGTGCGCGCCGCCGGCGGCGAGGCATCGAAGATCCTCTTCTCCGGCGTCGGCAAGTCCGAGGCCGAGATCCGCAAGGCGCTCGGCGAGCGCATCCGCTGCTTCAACGTGGAGAGCGAGCCGGAGCTGGAGCGCCTGAACGCGCTCGCCGGCGCGATGGGGACGAAGGCAGCGGTGTCGCTGCGCGTGAACCCCGACGTCGACGCGAAGACGCATCCCTATATCTCCACCGGGCTTGCCGGCAACAAGTTCGGCATCCCCTACGGCCGGTCGCTCGAGGTCTACCGCCACGCCGCGCGGCTTCCTCACCTCGTCGTGTCGGGCATCGATTGCCACATCGGCTCGCAGATCCTCGAGGCCTCGCCGCTCGAGGAGGCGGTCGACCGCGTGCTGGAGCTCGCCGATGCCGTGATGGCCGCGGGCATCGCGCTGCACCACGTCGACTTCGGCGGCGGCTTCGGCATCCGCTACCGCGAAGGCGACCGCACGATGGACGTCGGCGCCTACACGCGCAAGCTCGCCTCCCGCATGCAGGGCCGCGGCCTCCAGGTGCTGCTGGAGCCGGGGCGCTACATCGTGGGCAACGCCGGCGTGCTCCTCACGCGCGTGGAGTACCTGAAGGTGGACAAGGCGAAGCGCTTCGCCGTGGTCGACGCCTCCATGAGCGAGCTGATCCGCCCCGCGCTCTACGAGGCTTGGCACGAGATCGTCTCCGTCACCGAGGCGCCCTCGCGGGAGCGCTCCACCTACGATGTCGTGGGCCCGATCTGCGAATCGTCCGACGTCCTGGGCACCGGGCGCGAGCTCGCCATCGCCGAAGGCGACCTGCTCGCCATCCTCTCGGCCGGGGCCTATGCGATGGCGATGGCGTCGAACTACAATACGCGCCCGCGCCCTCCCGAAGCGCTCGTCGACGGCGATCGCATCCTCGCGATCCGCGCTCGCGAAAGCGTCGAATCCCTCTACGCCGGCGAATCGACGCTCGATAAAGCGAAGTAGACGTGATTGGTATCGACTCGATACCAAAATGCGGCGAGTCCGCTCAAATCGTCATGCTTGACACTGCCCGTCGCATCTAGAATCCAACTCACCAAGCTGGTGCGCGCGTTGAAGGACCGAAACACGACGCGCGAAGTAGCGCAGCAGAGCTACCAGGCACCGTTCGATGCGATTTTCCGGACGCTTGGAGATGCGGTAACGGTTCCTCACGGAGCTGGCCGCGATACTTAGTCCACCATTGAAAGGAGCAACACCATGGCAACGAAGAAAAAAGCCGCGAAGAAAAAGACCGCCAAAAAAGCCAAAAAGGCCAAGAAAGCGAAGAAACGGTCAACTAAAAAGTCGACCAAGAAGAAAGCTGCAAAGAAGAAGGCTGCGAAGAAACGCAAACCAGCCAAGAAGGCAGCCAAGAAAGCTAAGAAGAAGGCCGGAAAGAAAAAGCCGGCCAAGAAGCGCAAAGCGGCGAAGCCGGCCATGAAGAAGATGGCGGCTCCGGTAGCGATGAAGCCGATGATGGCTCCGGCCGTCACCCCGGTCATCACGCCGCTGATCAAGCCGATGAGCTAGGCGGCTTGACCCGGAAACGAGGCGCTAACCGACCCCCCGCGCAAGCGGAACCACCCCCGGTCGATTAGCGCCTCGCTAGCGGGTTTCCCAGGTCTCGATGTTCACGTAGCGCCCCCCTTCGGATTCCACCAGCGCCAGGCCGCGCACTCGCCATTGCACGGGTTCGATCGGCGCCGACGCGACCGCGCCCCGGATTCGCCGCGCGAGGGTGACGTGCGGCACGAAGCGCCGGTCCTCCAGCTCGATCCCGGCTCCGCGCAGCAGGACCGCGAGCCCCTCGGCCACTTCCCGGAGCGGATCGGGCGCTTGCGTGAACCCAGCCCATGCGACGCGTGCCGGGCGGAACGAGCCCACGCGATCAAGAACAAGGTCGAAGGGCTCGCAGCGCAGCCGCGAACCGATCCCGCGGGCGCGCTCGAGCGCCGCGGCGTCGATCGCGCCGAGGAACGCCAGCGTGAGGTGGATCTTCTCGCGGGCCACCGGCTTGCCGCCGCACTCCTCGGCGAGCGTGCGTGAAAGCCGGGCCAGCGCGACCGCGGCATCCTCGTCCGGCCACAACGCGAAGAAGATGCGCGGCATGCCCGGCCTACAGGAGGAACAGCGTCGCGAGCCCCAGGAAGACGAAGAAGCCCATGCTGTCGGTGATGAACGTGAGGAACACGCTCGACCCCACGGCCGGGTCGCGGCCGAAGCGCTCCATGGTGAGCGGGATGAAGAGCCCGGCCAGGGCGGCCACGATCATGTTCAGCATCATCGCCATCGCCATCACCCCGCCCAGCGCCACGTTGCGGTAGAGCATCCACGCGACCACGCCGAGGACGCTGCCCCAGATCACGCCGCTGGTCACGGCCACGCCCAGTTCGCGGGCAAGCAGGCGGCGCGCGTTGCTTGCGCTCACCTGGCCCAACGCGAGGGACCGGACGATGAGCGTGGCCGTCTGGTTGCCTGTGTTTCCGCCGATCCCGGCCACGATCGGCATCAGCGCGGCCAGTGCCGCGAGCTTCTCGATCGAGCCCTCGAAGGCGCCGACCACCCGCGAAGCGACGAAGGCCGTGCAGAGGTTGAGCGCGATCCACGGCCCGCGGTTCTTCACCGAGGCCCACACCGTGGAGAAGATGTCCTCCTCCTCGCGCAGGCCGACCTTGGCGAGCTCCTGCTGCTCCTGGCGCTCGCGCACGTAGTCGAGAACGGCTTGCACCGGCACGCGGCCGGTCACCTTGCCGTCGGCGCTCACCACGGGAGCACTCACCAGGTCGTAGCGCTCGAAGGCCCGGGCCGCATCCTCCGCATCGCTGTCGGCCGTGAAGGACACGACGTTCTGCAGGTAGATCGTCGACACCTCGACGTCGGGATCGGTCACCAGGAGCTTGTTCAGCGGCAGCACGCCGCGAAGGTGATCCTCGCGATCGACGATGAAGACGGCATCGGTCTGGGCGGGCAGCTCGTCGAAGTGCCGCAGGTAGCGGAGCGCCACTTCCACGGTCACGTCCTCGCGGATGCTCACGACCTCGAAGTCCATCAGGGCGCCGACCGTTCCTTCCGGATACGAAAGGGCCGATTGCAGCTCGGCGCGCTCCTCGACGTCCTGCGCCTCGATGATGTCCTGGACGATCTCCTCGGAGAGATCCGGCGCGAGGTCGGCGATCTCGTCGGCATCCAGGTGCTGGGCCGCGGCGACGATCTCCGCGCTGTCCATGTCCGCGAGCAGCGTCTCGCGAACCGCGTCGGAGACCTCGAGCAGGATCTCGCCGTCGCGGTCACTGCGCACCAGCCCCCAGACGACGAGGCGGTCCTGCGGCGGCAAGCCCTCCAGCACGTAGGCGACGTCCGCGGGGTGCAGGCCGTCGAGCCTCTTCTGCAGCTCCGCGAGGTTCTGCTTGTGGACCAGCCCTTCGACGAGCGCGGGCTTGCGGCCATCCTGCTCGCCCTGGCGATGCACGAGGTCCTCGACCAGCCGCTGCTTCGCGATCAGGCGCGTGACCGCCTCCAGGTGTTCCTGGGGCGATTCGGAACGCGGGACGTCTTCGGGTCGGCGGGCCATGAGCCCGCTCATTGTAAGCGGCTAGGGGAGCTCGGCCGCGGGCATTCGCGCGAGGATGATGCCGGTCTTGCGCTCGAGCCACGCCGTGTTGCGGTTGCGGTCGTAGAACCGCGGGTTGGGCACGATGGCTGCGAGGCGCGCGGAGGCCTCGGGGCCCAGGGCCGCCGCGCTGGTGCCGTAGTAGTGGCGTGCCGCGGCCTCGGCGCCGAAGACGCCGTCGCCCCACTCGATCACGTTCAGGTAGACCTCGAGGATGCGGCGCTTCGGCCAGAGCTGCTCGATCATCACGGTGATGAGCGCCTCCTGGCCCTTGCGCCACAGCGTGCGGCTTCCCGAAAGGAAGAGATTCTTCGCAAGCTGCTGCGAGATCGTCGAGCCGCCGCGCACGACCTTGCCCTTCTTCTTGTTCTTCTCGATCGCCTTCTCGATGGCTTCCCAGTCGAAGCCTTCGTGCTCCACGAACTTCGCGTCCTCGGCCGCGACGATCGCGCGCTTCAGCTGGGGCGAGATCTTGTCGTACGGCACCCATTGGTGCTTCAGCTTCGCATCCGGTTTCTTCTCGCGCAGCCGCTCGAGCTGCGCTTCCATGAACGCGGTCGATTGCGGGTCATGGCCCTTCCACCACCACACCCGGGCGAGGAACGTGAGCTCGTAGGCGATCAACAGCGCGGCAAGGCCGGCCAGCAGCCATGCGAAGAAGCGCGCGAAGGTCTTCATCCGCGCGCACGCATCGCGGCGAGAACGGCGGCCGTGGAGGGCCGAGCGCCGTGCCACACGCAAAACGCCTCCGCGGCCTGCTCGACCAGCATGCCCAGGCCGTCGCTGGCTCGGGCTCCGAGCGCGCGCGCGTTCTCGACGAAGGGCCGCGCCGCGGGTCCATAGGCCATGTCGTATGCGAGCGCTCCGCGTGCGAGGCTGCCCGCGGGCAGCTCGAGCGGCGTTCCGTGCGTGGAGGTGGAAGTCGCATTGATGAACACGTCGAAGGCGCCCCCCGCGAGGCCCGCAAGGCTGCGCGGTTCCACGGGACCCAGCGGCGCGAACTCCTTCGCGAGCGCCGTCGCGCGATCAAGCGTTCGGTTCGCGACCACCAGCAACGCGGGAGCCGCCGCGAGCAGCGGCGCGATCACACCCCGCGCCGCGCCGCCCGCGCCAACGAGCGCGATGCGCGCGCCTGCGAGGGACACGCCGAGATTCGATGCGAGGTCCGCGATGAGTCCGGCGCCGTCGGTGTTGTCTGCCTCGATGCGGTCCGGCAACGCCGTGAGCACATTGGCCGCGCCCGCGCGTCGAGCGCGTTCGGTGGCGCTCGACGCGAATCGCAGCGCCTCGATCTTGAACGGCAGGGTCACGTTCGCGCCGCGCCCTCCGTTGCCGAAAAAAGCGTGCGCCGCGCCGGCGAAATCATCGAGCGGCGCGAGCAAGGTGGCGTACTCGAGGGCAATCCCGGTTTCCTGCGCGAACTGCGCATGGATGGCAGGCGACAGGCTGTGGCCCACGGGATTGCCGATGACCACGAAGCGTGGGGGCGTCGGCATTTAATAGAATAGGGGCAGTGATCGTTGGAATTTGGGACTTATGCTCTATGATGGTGCGCGATGTTCAAAACGGCACCATGTTCGTGCGCAACACCGGGAAATCCGCGAAGTAGGCTTTCGCGCTCAAGGCTTTACGTTCAAACACGAATGGCATGTTTTTCGCTATTCAGTGGCTTCGGCCGAGTCCATTCGGTCGCTCGTATACCATTTTTGTGCATTGACCACCCCTCAGGAGAATTCCATGGCAGCCGGCGACGTATTCAAGATCATCAAGGAAAACGAGGTCAAGTTCGTCGATCTCCGTTTTACCGACACAAAAGGAAAAGAACAGCACGTCAGCGTCCCGACCAA
>Ga0190274_10001930_pt1 | contig 12174 bp, 9 predicted proteins | sample Popmic531T_FD_133002 | JGI IMG/M metagenome (GOLD analysis project Ga0190274, IMG submission 133002) | Populus adjacent soil microbial communities from riparian zone of Yellowstone River, Montana, USA - 531 T | ecosystem: Environmental > Terrestrial > Soil > Riparian zone | place: USA: Montana...
CAGGGCGACTGGTACGGGGGCGATCTCAGCGGACAGTACCGGCGAGACCTCGACACGACCGGGTCGAGCCCGTTGGTCAGCTTCGAGACGCCCTCGATCTCGGGCGGGAACACGTTGCTGCGCTACGAGCGCAAACACTCGGAGGATGCATCGACCGAGCTGCAGCTCTACGCCGACCACGTCTACCGCGACATCGTGATCGGCAAGGAGCGGCGCACGCAGTACGACATGGAGCTGCGCAACCGCTTCAAATTCGACCGCCATCTGTTCAACTGGGGCCTCGGCACGCGCCATGTGCGCGAGCGCATCGGCAACACGCTGAACCTCACCGCCTCGCCGGCTCGCGATGTGGAGGCGATCTACAGCGCCTACGCCCAGGACGAGCTCGAGCTCGCCGGCGGAGCGGTGCGCCTGATCCTCGGCAGCAAGGTCGAGTGGAACACCTTCACCGGCTGGGAGATCCAGCCGACCGCGCGCGCGCTCTGGCACGTGACCGAGCGCAGCCAGGTCTGGGGCGCGCTGTCGCGCGCGGTGCGCGTGCCGACGCGCGTCGACCGCGGAGCGTTCGACGTCCGCCCTGCCTACATCGCGAACATGCCGGTCCAGGTGCGCGGGACCCCCAGCTTCGACTCCGAAGTGATCGTCGAGGCCGACCTCGGCTACCGCTTCCAGCCGACCTCCCGCGTGTACCTCGACCTGACGGCTTATGCGCAGCAGACCGAGAACTTCGGCGTGTTCGTGATGCTACCGCCGCTCGGCCTGACGCAGGAGCTGCGCGACTCGTCGGAGCGCTACAACGTGGGCGGCGAGGCCTCGCTGCGCTGGCAGCCCTACGACCGCTGGAAGCTGCGCCTCGGCTGGAGCCACGTGAACATCCGCCACACCGGCGGCGGATTCTCGCCCGCCGGCACCGACAGCGCACCGCCCAACCAGCTGAGCCTGCTCTCGTACCTCGATCTGCCCGGCAACGTCGAGCTCGACATGGCCGTCTACTACCACGGTCACGTCTCCGATCGCACGAGCGGCGCGACGCACGACGACCTCAGCGCCTACACCCGGCACGACGTGCGGCTCGCCTGGCTGCCGAGCGAACGCCTCGAGCTCAGCCTGGTCGGCCAGAACCTGCTCGACCGCCTGCACCGCGAGCAGATCGACTTCCTGGAGGGCTCGCAGATCCTCACCGGCCTGCCGCAGTCCGCAGTGCAGCGCAGCGTCTTCGCCCGCGTGACGTGGCGCTATTGAGCGAGCACGCGGATCCCATGCGCGAGGCGGTCGACGGCATCCGGGAGGCGCAGGAATCCGGGCAGGTCGTGCGGATCCTCCGCCACCACCTCGACGACGACGGGGCCGAGGTCACCGGCATCGTGACGGCGCACTCGGAGACCCTCGCCGTGATCCGGACGGTCGACGGCTCGCTCCAGCTCGACGGCCTGTCGGTGATCTTCGTCGCCGACGTCACGGAGATCGAGTTCGAGTACCGCCTGGATTTTCACCAGGTGCTGGCCGAGGTGTCCGAGTGGCGGCCCGTGAAGGGTGCCGCCATCGCTCTCGAGAACGTGCGCGCCATGCTCGAGTCGGTGAACACGAGCTTCTCGCTCATGGGCGTGCACTGCGAGATGTCCGACGTCTACGCATTCGAGGTCGGGCGCATCCAGATGATCACCGACGAGTCCCTCGTGATCCGCCGCATCGACCGCTGGGGCGAGCTCATGCCCCCGTCCCCAGCGTGGAGATTCGACGAGATCACGCGCGTCTCGTTCGGCAGCGTCTACCTGCAGAACCTGTGGTCCGTCGCCATGCACCTGGGCTCGTTCGACGCCAAGCAGTGATGCACGCGCGAGACCGGAGCTCTAGGCTGCGCTGCAGTGGCGCTCGATCTCGCGCAGGTTTCGCTCGATGCCGGCCGGGTCGAGGAACGAGCCGAGGAAGCTGTTCCTGGCCAGCTCGACGACCTGACCTTCGCTGAGCTCCAGGTTCTCGACGACGGCCACGAAGTTGTCGTGCACGTAGCCGCCGAAGTACGCCGGATCGTCCGAGTTCACCGTGACGCGCAGACCGAGCTCGAGCATGCGCTTCAGAGGGTGACTGCGCAGGTCCGAGACTCCACCGAGCTTCAGGTTCGACAGGGGGCACACGGTCAGCGGCGTCTGGGTCGAGCGCAGCCGCCCCACGAGCGCGGCGTCCTCGAGCGAGCGATTGCCGTGATCGATGCGGTCGACCTGCAGGAGGTCGAGCGCCTCGCGCACGTACTCGGGCGGGCCCTCCTCGCCCGCATGGGCGACCAGGCGCAGACCGAGCGCGCGCGCACGCGCGAAGACCTGCCTGAACTTCGCCGGCGGGTGCCCGAGCTCGGATGAATCCAGACCGACGCCGGTCAGGTGCTCCAGGTGGGGCTCGGCCTGGCGCAGCGTCGCCAGCGCGTCCGCTTCGGAGAGATCGCGCAGGAAGCACATGATCAGCCGGTGGCTCAGGCCGAGCGCTCGCTCGGCCTCGCGGAGCGCGGCCACGATACCGCGCACGACGCTCGCGAACGCGACGCCGCGGCGGGTGTGGCCCTGCGGGTCGAAGAACACCTCGACGTGAGAGACGCCGTCGGCGTGTGCACGCTGCAGGTAGCCGAGCGTCAGCTCGTAGAAGTCCTGCTCGGTCTGCAGCACCGCCATGCCCTGGTAGTAGATGGCGAGGAAGTCGTCGAGCTTCTGGAACTCGTACGCGGCGCGGACCTCGGCGACCGTGCGGAACGGCAGGTCGACGCGATTGCGCGTGGCGAACGCGAACAACATCTCCGGCTCCAGCGAGCCTTCGAGGTGGAGATGCAGCTCCGCCTTGGGTAGACGCCGCAGCCACTGGTGATCACGCATCGGTGTCTCCATCGCGGGTCGTCTCGGGCGCGGCCGCTCGCGCAGCCAGGCTGAGTCTAGGAAAGAGATCGCGATCTCATCCCGTGTGGCCGGTCGCCCCCGGTGCCGAGGGCGGGCGGCGACGAAATCCACGCACTGAGGGAGAGCAGCGACGCCTGTCGTTCCTGGTCGTGTGCTCGCCTGCGCAATCAGGGTGGAAGCACCACACTCCCCACCCAATTTCGCCACGGGCCTGTGGTACAGCTCCGTTGGCCGATTTCGGCGCACGCGTGTCCTTGCTCTACACGTCTCCCAATTCATCCCCATCTCAAGAAGGAATCCTCTTCATGCGCTATCTGCTTCGCATGTTCGGAGTGGTGCTGTTCTCGTCCGGGCTCGCTTCGAGCGCTCTCGCGCAGGAGGTCGAGCCGAACAACAACTGCTTCGCCGCTCAGCCCACTGGGACGCTCACCACACCTTTTGCCATCCAGGGCAGCCTCGACGGGGCAAGCGCGGCCCCGAACACGACGACGGACGTCGATTTCTTCACGTTCTCGGGAACGCCCGGACAGCGCCTGAGCGGTGCGGTGGGTTCCAACCATCTGCTCGCCCTGTTCGACGCCCAGTGCGCTCGCCTGGACAGCACGAGCTTCGGTGATCGGCTCCTGTTCGATGTACCCGCGAGCGGCAGCTTCACGCTCGGCGTGGCCGATCGCTTCGACAACTCGCTCAGCGGGAACGGCATCACGAACCCGGGTCCGTACGCGCTCACGCTCGGGCTCCAGGCGCCCTCCATCGGCTCGATCTCCGGCCGCCTGGTCGATGCGCTCACGATCGAGCCGCTCCTTCCCCGGCAGTCCACACGGGTCGAGCTGCAGCGCTGCAGCGACGGGTTCTGCTCCTTCGTCGACAGCCAGTCGACCGATGCGCTCGGTCGGTTCCGCTTCGAGTTCAACAGCCCGCGGCGCCGCATGCCGGTCGGCACGTACGTGGTGGTCGGATCTGCCACGGAGTACGGGAGCCGCAGCTCCGAACGGGTCGCGGTGGGCGCGGACGAGGACGTCGACTTCGGCGACATCGCGCTGACACCTCCCCCGGTCCTGTTCTCGGGCATCGCGCCCTGCGCCTCGTTGCTGCCCCAGGGCGGCGTGTGCGAGTTCTCGGCCAACATCCGCAACAACACCCGCGCCCCGCTGGCGGGCGTGGTGCGCAGCATCGTGCGGGGCTCGAACTTCTTCAGCAGCGGCAACCCCGTGCTGTTCGAGGCCAACTCCTCGATGCCGGGTGACGATGCACGCCGCATCCTGGTCGAGGTTCCGCCGTTCAGCAGCAGCGTCGTGACCTTCGCCTTCGAGGCCCCCTCGTTCCTGAGCAACGGCAACGAGATCTGCGCCGACCTGTACCTCGGCGTCCGGCCCTCGCCGCTGTTCAACACCGTGCGCACCCAGAACCTGTTCTGCCTGCGCAAGGGCGCGAACGGCTTCGAGCTCATGAACGCCGACGAGACCCAGGCCCTCCTGGAACGGGAGGCCCGCAGCGCGAGCATGCTGCAGCCCCAGAACTGATTCGCGTCTCCGACCGAGCAGCGGCCCAGGTGTGCAGTGCGCGCCTGGGCCGCTGTGTTCTGGAGCGCCGGCCTAGAAGCGCCAGGTCACCTGCGCGTACGCCGAGCGGGGCAGCTCGTTGTAGCGCGTCCCGAGCTCCGCAAACGGTGCCGTCGCTCGGATGTGCAGGTGCGCGTACTCCGGATGGCGCCGCTCGGTCAGGTTCTGAGCCACGATCTCGAGCTCGAGATCCGGCCGCGGCGCCCAGCCGAGCCGCAGGTCCAGCCGCCAGAAGCCCGGAATCTCGATCGTGGGCGGTCGCTCCGCGACGTTGAGACGGCCGGTGTAATACAGGCCGGTGTCGAGCTCGAGGTTCCCCGGGAGCTCGACGTAGGAGAGCAGCGCGAGCTGGTGCGGCGCGACGATCGCGTTGTCGTCGCCGCCCGAGCGCTTCGTGTGCGACCAGCTCGCCCGCAGCTTCCAGATGTCGAGCGGATGCACGGCGACGGAGAGCTCAGCGCCGTACGTGCGCAGCGAGGCGCGGTTGTTGAGCGTGAGATCGAGCGGGTTGGTCGCGCCGGGCGTCGGCGAGAAGTTGCGCACGTTCTGGAAGTCACCCGAGAAGGCCGCGAGGTCGGTGTGCAGCCAGGTCGCCGGCTGGAAGCGGTAGCCGAGCTCGGAGACGAGCAGGATCTCGGACTCGTAGTCGTCGGAGCCACGGATGATGCCGGGCATCGCCGTCGGGAAGCCGGGGTAGACGACGACCGTCTGCGCGAAGCCGTCCCGCTCGACGCGCGCGGGCGTGCGCACCGCACGCGAGAAGGCGCCCCACACCTGGTGGCGCTCGGCCGCGTCGAAGGCGAAGCGCGCGCTCGGCTGGAGCTCCCAGCCCGTGTAGGTGTGGTATTCGACCTTGCTGCCGGCCGTGAAGCGCAGCCGGCCGTCGAGCAGCGCGATCTCGTCCTCGACGAAGGCGCTGTGGATGGCCTCTGTCTCCTTGGGATCGTCGATCACGAAGTTGAACGAGCCCTCGGTGCGGTCGAGCAGCAGCCGGCTGCCGAAGCCCCACTGCACGGTGTGCGCCGCGAGCGGCTTCAGGCTGTGGCGGAACTCGAGATCGAAGGTGTTGCGGTTTTCCTCGATGAGACGCGACTGCCGGTAGTAGTTGTCCCAGAAGACGTCGATCCGGGCCACCGAGCTCTCGGACGCGCGGTGCTCCCAGCCGAACATCAGGTTGCCGCCGGTCGTGCGGTCGCTCGACTCGCGCACGACGTAGCCCGGCACGCCCGCACACAACGCCAGCGCCGACTGCGCATCGCAGCCGGTCAGCAGGCTCGCCGGCGTGTCCTGCCGGTACAGGTTCCCGCGGTCACCCGTGTACCAGTCGCCCTGCACGCGCAGGAAGTTGCGCGCGTTCGCATCGTAGTCCGCGCGGAAGTGGCCCGTGCCGAAGCGGAAGTCGTCGTACGCCGTCGAGCCGCTGCTGCGGTCGTAGGTCGGGCGCAGATTCTCGTACTGGCCGGAGAGCAGGACGCGCAGGTTCTCGCCGAAGGACGTCATCTGGCCGAAGCTCGTGCGCAGGCGGTCGTGGCTCCCGCCGCTGACCGTGACGTAGCTCCCCTCCTCGACGGGCGAGCGGCGGATGATGTTGATCACGCCGTTCGTGGCGTTGGCTCCCCAGACCGCGCCGCCCGGTCCGCGGATCACCTCGATGCGCTCGATGTCCTCGAGCGGCATGCTCATGATGTCCCAGTACGTTCCGCCGAAGAGTGGCGAGTACACGCTGCGACCGTCGACGAGAACGAGCAACGAGTGGTTGTAGGTCTCGACGCTGCCGCGGATCGAGATCGCCCAGAAGTTGCTGTCGATGCGGTGCACGTTGACGCCGGGCACGGTCCGCAGCAGCTCGGGAATGCTCGCGTGCCCGCTGCGCCGGATGTCCTCGCGCGTGATCACGTGCGCGGCAGCCGGTGTCTTGCCCAGCGGCTGGGAGCGCTTCGCGGCCGAGTACACCTGCGAGCTGAGCTCGGAGAGCTCGAAGATGTCGAGATCGTCCACCTCTGCAGCCAGTACGGACAGCGGCGGTGTACAGACGACGACGGCCAGTGCGAGAGCGCGGCGCAGCGCCGCGCGCAGCTCGATTGTGTGCATGTGCGTGGCTTCGGTGCGCTGCGCTGAAAGCTGAAACGCACATGCCCCAGAGCGGTCAGGCGGCGCGCAGCTTCACGGCGTCGATCAACGGCGCCAGCCTTCCGAAGGCGTGGCGAGCTGTCGCTCGTTGACGCGCCCACGTCGAATCGGGCGCGCGCTACGTGTGCTCCCGCTCACTTCTTCGTCGACCAGCATGGGCGTACGCTGGGACTCCGATCGAAACTTTTTCGTGTAGTCCTGTCGCGCTCGTGACACGCGGCTCCTCCCGCAGACTCCTGTCGCACTTCGCTGCCGCGCACGCCTCGCCCTGCAACGCACGCCGACGCAGCGCCGTTCGCGCTCCCGACCCGAGCGTCCTCCGGCGCGAGGGCATGGTGCTCCCCCGCGCCAAGTCACGTCAGGAATGTCAAAAAGGAAGCAAGATGCGACATCGACTCCTCCGCTCCTTGGCCGTGCTGCTCGGTGCCCTGGCCCTGCCCTCGGCGGTCCAGGCCGGTCCGGATCCCATGGACGTCCTGCTCAACATGACGGACGTGAACGGCACGTTCCCGAACGCCCGCGGCCTGGTCGCGATCAAGTCCGATGCAATCGCCGCGGACGAGCTGCGCATCATGGTGACCGGTCTGCAGGCCAACACGACGCACGTCGTCATGCTCGCCGCGGCGCGGGAGACCGGGGCGCTGCCCGTGCAGTTCGCGGGCGAGTTCACGACGGACGCCACGGGCTCCGGCTTCTTCTCCGCGCTGCTCGAGGTCGTGAACGCCTACTCCCCGGCCAATCCGGGCATGACCGCGGCCAATGGCCGGGCCCCGCGCCTCGCGGGTGTGCTGGCGAACGGCGGCTTCAACGTTCCGCTCGACTTCATCCGCATCTACCGCGCCGCGCCCGCGCTCGGAGGCGCCGGCACCGTGTTCACGCTCGACGGTACGTCACCCGGCGGGCTGCACGTGCTCTCGACCCAGCTGCCGATCCCGCAGGAGAGTCCGAGCGCTCAGTTCCTGTACAACATCGTGAACAGCGGCTCCCAGAAGTGCGTGGGCATCACGACCCCCATACCCGAGAACGACCTGAACGCGGTGCAGATGCCGTGCACTCCGCGCACCTCGAACCAGAGCTTCCGCTTCATCCCGACCGGCCTCGGCACGTTCCACATCCTGGTCGCGAGCAGCCTCAAGTGCCTGACGATTCGCGGCGACCTGAGCGACGAGCTGACCCCCGCCATGCAGGAGAACTGCCGAGGGCTGCGCGCGCGCGGGCAGCAGCAGTTCAGGCTGATGCCGAACGGCGCCACCGGCACCTTCCAGCTCGTGGCCGTGCACTCGACCAAGTGCCTCGACATCACGGGCGGCTCGACGCAGGACAACGCCGTGGTGATGCAGTCGACCTGCCGGCCGAACGTGGCCAGCCAGCTGTTCCGGCTCACGCGCATCGATCCCTGACGACGCGCGAGCGCCGCCCGCAGAGCCCCACGCGCCGCCGCGCGAGCACGCCGGCGCGTGGGGTGAGCGAAGCGGGTGGCCCGGGTCGCTGAGGGGATCAATCCCTGGCCGGCGTTTCCTTGGGTGCGGCTCGGCCTGCAAGGGGCCGGGCGGCACGCGAAAGGAACCCAGCATGCGCTCCACGACTTCCCGAAAAGCCAGTCCTCAGAAAGGCCGCACGACCTCTGCTCCCGACACCCGATCCCGGCGCCTGGACCTGACGCTCGAGGATCTCGTCGCCATCGTGCGCTGCATCGTCCCCGAGTCCGAGGTCGCTCCCACGGTGTGCGCGCTGTTCGACCGGGGCATCGCCTCGTTCAACCGCCCGCTGCAGATCGCGGAGCGCGGAGACCTGGCAAAGGCCGGCTGAGCCCGGTCGCCGGCGCCGCACCAGGATCACTGCGCGAAGAGTCGCTGAGAGATCAGCGCGCAGGCCCCACCGATCAACCCGGCAGCGGGCAACGTCAGCAGCCAGGCCGTGAAGATGTCGCGCGTCAGTCCCCAGCGAACCGCGGAGAGCCGCTTGCTGGCGCCAACGCCCATGATCGACGTGGCGATCACGTGCGTGGTCGAGATGGGCAGACCGAAGTGCGCGGTGCTGAGCAGGACCGCAGATGCGGCCGTGTCGGCGGCGAAGCCGTGCACCGGGGTCAGCTTGACGAGCCGCATGCCCATGGTGCGGATGATGCGCTTGCCCCCGGAGTACGTGCCGAGCCCGATCGTGATGGCCGACGCGAGCTTCACGATGAACGGGACGTCGAGCGTCGGGATGATGTCACCGGCGAACAGCGCGAGCGTGATCACGCCCATCGTCTTCTGTGCGTCGTTCGCACCGTGGCTGAACGCCATGAAGCCGCCCGAGAAGAGCTGGGCGCGACGGAAGCGAGCCATCAGCCGACCCGGCTGCGCGTCGCGGAAGGTCCACAGCAGAACCGTCATCAGCGCGATGCCGACCGCGAAGCCGATCAGCGGGGCACAGACCGTCGGCACCAGCACCTTGGTCAGGATCGCGTCCCACTTCACCTGACTGGAGCCGGACGTGGCGAGCACGGCACCGGCCACGCCACCGATCAGGCAGTGCGAGGAGCTCGACGGCACCGCCCACCACCAGGTGAGCAGGTTCCAGATGATGGCACCGGTGAGGCCGCCGAGCATCACCGGCTCGCTGACCGCGGTCGCCTCGACGATTCCCTTGGCCAGCGTCGCGGCGACGTGGGTCGAGACCAGAGCGCCGACCACGTTCAGCACCGCGGCGGCGAAGAGGGCGATGTTCGGCGGCACGGCCCGCGTCGAGATGCAGGTGGCCACGGCGTTGGCCGCATCGTGGAAGCCGTTCGTGTAATCGAAGAGCAGAGCGACAGCGACCACCAGGACGATCAGCCAGTCCATCAGCCGTTCTCGAGCACGACGCCTTCGATGATATTGGCGACGTCCTCACAGCAGTCGATCGCGAGCTCCACGTCCTCGTAGATCTCCTTCCATTTGATCAACATCACCGGATCCTGCTGATGCTTGAACAGCCGCGCGGTGGCGCGGCGCAGCACGCGGTCGTTCTCCTTCTCCACGTGCTTCACCGCGCGACAGAGCTCCCGCATGCGGTCGCTGTCGATGCCCTGGCCCAGCCCGTCGACCAGCCGCTTCATGGCCTCGGTGGCGCGGACCGCGTTCTGCGCCATCTCGATCACCTCGGGCAGGGGCTCGCGGATCTCGTAGAGCGCGATGCACTGGGCGGTCGCCTCGATGTGGTCCATCACGTCGTCGATCCGGCTCGAGAGCCGGTGCACGTCCGTGCGCTCGATCGGCGTGATGAAGCTGCGGTGCAGCATCTCCATCGTCTGCTGGCACACGGCATCCGCCTGGTGCTCCACGTCGTGGATCTCCGCCACCTGCTTCTCCGCCGAACGGGGCGCCCGGAGCAGCTCCTGCAGCAGGCGCGCGCCGTGCTCGCACAGCTCGGCATGGTCGGAGAACAGGCCGAAGAACTCGGGTTTCTGGGGCAAGAGCTTGGACCACATCACGCACCTGTCTCCTCGGGGGAGTGCCCCGTCAGTCGTCGTCGCTGCCGAAGACGGCGACGCAGCCGCTCAGGCAATCGGGAAAGGCATTGCTACCCGGCAGTGCGACCAGCACGTGATCGTTGCGCGGATTCACCGCCACGGACTTCGCACCGCCCTGCGGCTCCGGAGCCACGAGCGGAGTGTTGAACGTGGGCACGATCTGATCGAGACGGCGCCGCCGTGCGTCGATCACGCCGAGCACCGGTCCGAGCGGGTTGTCGCGCGACGCGGTGTAGTAGCGGTCGTCGCCCGGGTTGAACCAGACCTCGTCCGAGCCGCCGACTCCGCGAATCTCGCGCTCCACCTCGCCGCTCTGCGCATCGATGATGAGCTGCGTCGGCCGCGCTGCGTTGCCGTGGCAGTCGATCGCCTGCGTCGCGCTGGGCTCCTCGCAGGCCACACCGGCCGTGTCGAAGATCACGCTGCAGCCGAGCAGCAGGTCCTGGTCCGGGCCGAGGGCGATGCCGGCGGGCTGGCAGTAGTCGACCGGGAAGGTCGCCTCCACGCGGCCCGTCCGTGGATCGATGACGGCCACGGCGCCGTGCGCACCGCCGCCGCCCGGCCCGTCGACCTCCGGGATCGCCAGGTAGAAGCGCCGCGTGCGGGGATTCCAGACGGCCTGCTCCACCCCGTTGGTCGCCGTGTTTCGCCCGGGGCCAAAGTCCTGGAGCGTGATGCGCTTCCGCAGCGCGAGCCGGCCGGTTCGGGCATCGACCGAGATCAGCGTCGCGAACGGCGGGACGTCCGCGTTGTTCATCGCCAGCAGCACCCGGTCCTGGGGATCGTACGCGAGCTCGTCGGTGCGGTTCTCGCCGAGACCACCGGTGTGGACCTCACCGACGATCTGATCCGTGCGCAGGTCGATGGCCACCACCCGGCTCGCCGCATCGCCCGCGAACAGCAGGTTCCCCGACACGGTGATGCCGTTCGGGCCCGACGTGTCGCTGTCGCCGCTCGCCCCGCGGAATCCGCCCTTCTGGATCTGCTTCACGAACCTGCTGCGCCGCGCGTCGATCACCTCGATGGCATTGTTCGAACGATCCGCGAGGTAGTAGAGCTGCGTGCCCGGATCGATCCAGGCGATGTCGAAGAGGGTCATGCCGGGGATCGGCACCGTCGCGAGGAGCCGGACTGCTGGCGCGGCTGGCTCGCGACCCTGCGCGAGCGCCCCATCTGCGCCGAAGGACGCGAGGGCGAGGCTGCCGAGCGCCGCCGTGGCTCCGACTCGTTTCACGCACCGGACGAGTGCTGACATCATGATCTGCGTCTCCTATTGCAGTTTCTCGAGGGCGGTCGACACGTCCATGAAGCCCGCATTCCAGGCGTGCCCCTTTTCCTTGAACACGAAGAACAGGCCGGTGCCGTCGGCGCTCCAGGTCGGATGCTTGAAGTTGCGGTGATCACCACGGGTCAGGAAGACGCGGTGCTTCCCGTCCAGCGTGGCAATGCAGAGCTCGCGGTGCGCCTTGCGATGCAGGCCGGCGTGCTTGCGATCGGCCTCGATGATGTTGCTGTGGTACGCGACGTAGCGGCCGTCGGGTGAGATCCAGGCGTGCCGGTTGTCGCGCATGCCCTCGCCCGACGCAGGCGAGCCGGAGGTCGTGAGCTGCACGAGCACGCCGGTCGCGGGGTCGAGCCGCCACAGATTCATCACGTCGAAGGGCTCGCCGCCCTGCAGCGTGACGTGCGCGCTGCCGCGGTTGGAGTGGAAGACGACGTCGCCGTTCGGCGTGAACTGCGGGTGCTTGTCCTCGAAATCTTCCGCGGTCAGGCGCACCACGTCGCGCGTCTGCACGTCGATCGTGTACAGGTTCCAGCGGAAGCCGTCGCGATCCGAGAAGAACACGACCCGCCGGCCGTCGCGCGAGAAGGCGGGCGTCTTCTCGTCGTGTGCCGGATCGATCAGCAGCTCGCGCTTGTTCCTGCCATCGGCGTCCATCAGGTACAGGTCGAACGTCTTGCCGTTCAGGCGCCGGTAGACGATCGTGCGACCATCGGGCGACCAGGTCGGCTGGTCCTCCGACGCCGTGTCGCTCGTGAGCTGCAGGCGCCCACCGCCGTCGACGTCGTAGCGGTAGATGTCCCAGTTGGACGTCTCCTTGAA
>Ga0190274_10001931_pt1 | contig 12170 bp, 7 predicted proteins | sample Popmic531T_FD_133002 | JGI IMG/M metagenome (GOLD analysis project Ga0190274, IMG submission 133002) | Populus adjacent soil microbial communities from riparian zone of Yellowstone River, Montana, USA - 531 T | ecosystem: Environmental > Terrestrial > Soil > Riparian zone | place: USA: Montana...
ACGAGCTGATCGAGTTCGTCGTGATCGATCCCGACACCTTCGAGGGCGAGAACCGCAACGTCGCGAAGGCGCGCATCGAGGGCATCGAGGCGGCCTGGCAGTACGACGGCGAGCGCTGGGGGGCGCGCGCCGCGGCGACCCTGCAGGACCCACGCGACCTGACGACCGACGCCCGGCTCCTGCGCCGCGCGCGCGAGAATTACACGGCGGCGATCGCCCGGCACTTCGGCGACGGGCACGAGGTGGCGGTCGACCTCCTGTACGCGGGCGAGCGGCGCGACTTCGGCTTCCCGGCCCAGGCCGTGCTGCCCGCCTACTGGCTCGCCAACCTGTCGGTCAAGGTCGCCCTCAGCGAGCGCTTTACTTTGGTCGCGCGAGTGGAGAACCTGTTCGACGAGGATTACGAGCTGGCGAGCGGGTACAACACCATGGGGCAGAGCTTCTTCGGCGCCCTGCGCTACGAATTCCGCTGAGGGAGTCGCGTGGGAAACCGCCTGTCGAAAATCTACACGCGCACCGGGGACGACGGCACGACCGGCCTCGGCGACGGCAGCCGCGTGCCCAAAGACAGCGCGCGGGTCGAGGCCTACGGATGCGTGGACGAGGCGAACAGCGCGATCGGCCTGGTCCTCGCCGTGCCCGGCGTGCCCGCGGACGTCGCCGCACTTCTCACGCGGGTGCAGCACGAGCTCTTCGACCTCGGCGGCGAGCTGTGCATCCCCGGTCATCGCGCGATCGAGGCCGGGCACGTGCAGGCCCTCGAACAGGCCCTGGACGCCTTCAACGACCGCCTCCCGCCGCTCAAGGAATTCATCCTGCCGGGCGGCGGCCCCGCCGCAGCGGCGTGTCACCTTGCGCGCGCGATCAGCCGGCGCGCGGAACGGCGTGCCTGGACGCTGGCACGCGCGGAAACGGTCGCCGAGGAGCCGCTGCAGTACCTCAACCGGCTCTCGGACCTGCTGTTCGTGCTCGCGCGCGTCCTGGCGCGGCACGAGAGCGGCAGCGAAGTGCTGTGGAAGCATGAGCGCCGCGGCGGCGGCGCGCCGGTGGCCTAGGAAGCTTCGAGCTTGCCGCGCGCCTCATCGAGGCGGGCGCAGACGTCCGCGGCCCCGTCGGCAATGCGCGAACTCGGGCGGGCCAGCAGGTCCGCGCGCGAGCGGTACACGTTGCCACGCGCGACGGCCGTCAGGTTTCCGAAACGCGCCCAGTACGGTCCCGGGTCGCCGGCGTCGGCAGACAGGATCACTTCCGGCGAGCGCGCGAGGACCGACTCGAGGTCCACCGGGAGCGCCTGCGCGCCGGAATCGGCGAACAGGTTCACCCCGCCGCAGAGCCCCAGGATCTCGGTGATGAGGTGCGGCCCGCCGACCGTGTAGAGCGGCACGTCGTCGATCTGGATGAAGACGCGCACCGTCGCCCGTCCGCGATAGCGCTCCGCGAGCGCCGCGATGCGCGCGCGAAAGTCGCGCGCCGCAGCCTCCGCGACGGGGCGCGTGCCCGCGAGGTCGCCGAGCGTCAGCAACCCGGTCGCGATGTCGTCGAGGCGGCGCGTCGGAATGCTGACGACGCGGATGCCGAGTCCCTGCAGCCGCTCGGCGACGCCGGCCGGCGTGCCGGTCTCCCAGACCACGGCCACGGTCGGCGCAAGCGCGACGATGCGCTCATAGTCGAGCCGGAAGGCATCGCCGATCTGCGGCAGCCGCGTCGCGGCCTCGGGGTAGTCGCTGAACGCGCTCACCGCCACGACCTGGTCCGCGGCGCCTGCCGCGAACAGCATTTCGGTGAGGTTCGGCGCGACGCTGACGATCCGCTCCTCCGTGGGCGGCGCCTCGCGCGCCGTGCAGGCGGTGAACGTGAGCGCGGCGAGGAGCGCGATCCGCTTCAGGCGAGCACCTCGCGCCGGAACGCGGCGCCGTGCGCACGCACGGCGTGCTCGAGGCGCCGCCAGTCGAAGGCCGGCCCCGGGTCGGTCTTGCGGCCGGGCGCGATGTCGCTGTGCCCGGCGATCCAGCCCTCCGACAGCGACGGGTACGCGCGCTGCAATGCCGCCACCAGCGCGGCGAGCGCCTCGTACTGGCGGCCGTCGTACGGTGTCTCGTCGGTGCCCTCGAGCTCGACGCCGATCGAGAAATCGTTGCAGGCATCGCGTCCGCGCCAGTGCGACGTGCCCGCATGCCAGGCGCGCAGCCCGAAGGGGACGTACTGCGTGACGCTGCCGTCGCGGGCGATCAGCACGTGCGAGGAGACGCGCAGGTGCTGGATCTCCTCGAAATAGGGATCCGCGTCCGCGGGCAGCGCATTTAGGAACAGGGATTCGATCCACGGCCCGCCGAAGCGGCCCGGCGGCAGGCTGATGCCGTGCACGACCACGAGCTCCGGCTCCGGCGCGCCGGGCCTGGCGTCGCAGTTCGGCGAGTCGACGATGCGCGCGCCGGCGAGAAGTCCCATCGACACGGACAAGGCGGACATTGCGACAGCTTAGCCCGCGCCAACCGGCGCTTCCAATCGCATACACTCGCCGGCATGAGCGCGCACCCGACCAACGCCGCGATCGTCGCGCGCAACCTCGCGGTGGTGTGGCACCCCTGCACGCAGATGCACGACCACGAGCGCCTGCCGCTCGTGCCGATCGCGCGCGGCGAAGGCGTGTGGCTGTACGACTTCGAGGGGCGCCGCTACCTGGACGGCATCAGCTCGTGGTGGGTGAACCTGTTCGGCCACGCGAACCCGCGCATCAACGCGGCGCTCGCGGCGCAGGCCGGCCGGCTCGAGCACGTGCTGCTCGCCGGCTTCACGCACGCGCCTGCGCTCGAGCTCGCCGAGGCGCTCACGCGACTCGCGCCGGACGGGCTGACCCGCTGCTTCTTCGCCGACAACGGCTCGGCCGCGGTCGAGGTCGCCGTCAAGATGAGCTTCCATTACTGGCAGAACGTCGGCAGGCCCGCGAAGCGCCGGTTCGTGACGCTCTCGAACAGCTACCACGGCGAGACGCTCGGCGCGCTCGCCGTCGGCGACGTCGAGCTCTACAAGAAGGTGTACCAGCCGCTCCTGATGGACGTGATCACGGTGCCCTCCCCCGACTGCCACGGGCGCGAGCCCGGCGAGAGCTGGGAGGCGCACAGCCGGCGCATGTTCGCGCACATGGAGGCCACGCTCGCGGAGCGCGCGGACGAGATCGCGGCAGTCATCGTGGAGCCGCTGGTGCAGTGCGCCGGCTCGATGCGCATGTACCACCCCGCCTATCTCACGCTGCTGCGCGAAGCCTGCGACCGCCACCGCGTGCTGCTGATCGCGGACGAGATCGCTGTCGGCTTCGGCCGCACCGGCACCCTCTTCGCCTGCGAGCAGGCGGACATCCGCCCGGATTTCCTCTGCCTGTCGAAGGGACTGACGGCCGGCTACCTCCCGCTCTCGGTGGTCCTCACCACCGAGACCGTGTACCGCGCCTTCTACGACGATTACCTCAAGCTGACGGCTTTCCTGCATTCGCACAGCTACACCGGCAATCCGCTCGCCTGCGCGGTGGCGCTGGCGACGCTCGCCATCTTTCGCGACGAGGACGTGATCGCCAGGAACCGCGTGCTCGCGCGCCGCATGGCGGACGCGCTTGCGCCGCTCGCCGACCACCCGCACGTCGCGGAAGTCCGGCAGACCGGCATGATCGCGGCGGTCGAGTTCGTGAAGGACCGCGCCACGGGAGAGCGCCATGACTGGCGCGAGCGGCGCGGCCTGCTGGCGTACCAGCACGCGCTCGACCGCGGCGCGCTGCTGCGCCCGATCGGCAACGTCGTGTACCTGATGCCGCCCTACGTCATCGCGCCGGAGCAGATCGACTGGCTCGCCGGCATCGCCGCCGGCGCGGTGGATGCTGCGTGCGCCTGATCCGCCTGCACGTCGCGCAGACGCTCGCCGAGGGCGCGCGCATCGTGCTGGCCGGCTCCGCCGCCGCGCACGCGCAGCGCGTGCTGAGGCTCGGGGCAGGCGATGCGATCACGCTCTTCAACGGCGACGGCCACGACTACCCGTCGCGCATCACCGGCGTCGGCCGCGGCAGCGTCGAGGTCGCGGTCGAAGGTCGCGCCCGCGCCCGCGCGGAATCGCCGCTCGCCGTCACCCTGGTGCAGGGCATCGCGCGCGGCGAACGCATGGACCTGATGGTGCAGAAGGCGACCGAGCTTGGCGTCGCCGCCATCCAGCCGGTCTCGACGGCACGCAGCGTCGTGCGGCTCGACGGCGACAGCCGCGAGCGCAAGCTCGCGCACTGGCGCGGCATCGCCGTCGCTGCCTGTGAGCAATGCGGGCGGGCGCGCGTTCCGCCGATCGCCGCGCCGCTACCGCTCGCGGAGAGCCTCGGGGCGCCCGCCGCCGGGGCGCGGTTCCTGCTCGCGCCGGACGCGCCGGTCTCGCTCGCGGATGCGGCTCGAGGCCAGCGGTCGGCCGAGGTACTGGTCGGGCCGGAGGGTGGCCTCGAGGACGGCGAACGGGAGGCGGCGCTGGCCTCCGGCTATCGCGCCTGCCGGCTCGGCCCGCGCGTGCTGCGCAGCGAGACCGCGGCGATCGCGGCGCTCGCCGTGCTGCAGGCGGTTGCAGGCGACCTCTAGGAGGGGACGCTCACCTTTGCCGCAACGCAGCAAAAGTGAACGTCCCCTTGGATCTCAGGCGGCGGTGACGGTTGTCTCGTCGGCGATCATTTCCTCGAGGCGCTCGAGGTCGGGAATCAGCGGCAATTCGTTGACCATGCGCACCTGGCACATCACCGGCGAACGGTCGGGGAATGCGCGCGAGTTGTCGGCCGCGATGACGTGCGGGTTCACGCGCACCAGCTGCGGAAAGCCCTGGGTGGCGATGCCGAAGTGCCCCGCCGGCAGCTTCTGCCCGAGGCAGGTGAAGATCACGATGCGCGTGCGGCCGCCGATGACGGGTATGCGCTTTCCGCAGGCACCCTCGAAGGAGACGACCGGCACGCCACGGCCGTTCCAGGCCTGGATGCCGAGGTACCAGGGGGGCGCGCCCGGCATCTCCTGCAACGGCTGGAAGCTCGTCACCTCCGCGACGCAGGCGCGCGGGACGAGCAGCCGCTCGTCGAGCAGCGGCACCAGCAGGCCGTAAAGCTCCTGTTCCGTGCTCACGTCGCGGCCTTGCGCACCAGCGGCTCGATCGCCTGCAGCAGCTGGCCCTCCTGGTAGGGCTTGCCGAGGTACTCGTTGACGCCGAGTTCGATGGCGCGCGCGCGGTGCTTCTCTCCGACGCGAGAGGTGATCATCACGATCGGGACGTCCTTGAGCCGCACGTCATTGCGCACGTGCGAGGCGACCTCGTAGCCGTCCATGCGCGGCATCTCGATGTCCAGCAGGATCACGTCAGGCACCTCGTCCTGCAGCACTGAGACCGCTTCGAGGCCGTCTTTGGCCGTGACGACGCGCATGCCGTTGCGTTCCAGCAGCCGCTGCGTCACGCGCCGCACGGTGATCGAATCGTCGACCACGAGCGCGAAGATGCGCCGGTCGACCTGCGGCACTGGCGCGGCACGCGGCCCGCCGGACGGCCGATGGCGCCACTCCGAGCGCACCAGCGCGCCGATGTCGAGGATGATGCAGATGCGCCCGTCGCCCAGGATGGTCGCGCCGGAAATGCCGCGGATGCCGGAGATCTGCGGGCCCACCGTCTTCACCACGATCTCGCGGCTGCCGATCAGCTCGTCGGTCACGACGGCGGTCGAATGCTCGCCGGCCCGGACCAGGATCACCGGCACCGCCAGGTCGTGGTCCGGCATCAGGGACGGCGCGGCCCCGACGAAGGTCGCGAGGTGCTGGAAGCGGTACTTCTGCCCGCCGTATTCGAAGCTTGCCGTCTCTTCCGCAAGGTGGCGCTGCACCTCGGAGCGCGGAACGCGCACGACACCCTCGACCGTCGGCAGCGGCAGCGCGTAGAGCTCCTCGCCCGCGCGGGTGACCAGCGCCTGGCTGATCGCGAGCGTGAACGGCAGGCGCACGGTGAAAGTCGTGCCCTTGCCCGCGCGGGTCTCGGTGTAGAGCGAACCGCCCAGCTTCTTGATCTCGGTCGCGACCACGTCCATGCCGACGCCGCGGCCGGCGGACTGCGTCACCTTGCCGGCGGTCGAGAAGCCCGGTTCAAGGATCAGCTGCAGCGCCTGCTCGTCGGAGAGCTCCTGTTTCAGCGTCGTGAGCCCGAGCGCGACCGCTCGGTCGCGCACCAGCTTGAGGTTCACGCCAGCGCCATCGTCGGCAACCGCGATGACGACTTCCGAGCCCTCGCGCTTCAGGGTCACGTCGATGACGCCGGTCTCGTCCTTGCCCGCGGCGACGCGCGCAGCGGGAGATTCGATCCCGTGCACGATGGCGTTGCGCAGCATGTGCTCGAACGGCGCGAGCATGCGCTCGAGCACCTGGCGGTCGAGCTCGCCCGCGGCGCCGTTGATGCGGACCTCGACCTTCTTGCCGGTTTCGGCCGCCGCCTGGCGCGCGATGCGCGTCAGGCGCTGGACCTGGCGCTGGAAGGGGACCATGCGCGTGCGCATGAGCCCGCCCTGCAGCTCGGACACGATGCGCCCCTGCTGCGTCAGCAGGTTCTGCACCTCGCGCGTCTGCGTCGCGAGCAGGCCTTGCACGCTTGCGACGTCCGAGGAGGTCTCGGCCAGGGCGCGCGAGTACTGCTGGATCGACGAATAGCGGTCGAGCTCGAGCGGGTCGAAGTCGTCGCGCCGCGTCCCGGAATCGACGTGCCGATGCAGGATCTGCGCCTCGGTCTCGATCTCGAGCTTGCGCAACTGGTCCTTCAGGCGCTGCACGACGCGGCCGAGCTCCGCCAGGTTGAAGTCGATCGACGACACCTGCTGCTCGAGGCGCGCCCGATAGATGCTGACTTCGCCGGCGACGTTCAGCATGTTATCGAGCAGGTCGGCGTCGACGCGCGCCACTTCGCCGCGCTCGGCCCCGGCCTCGCGCGCCGGCGGGCCCGCCGGTGCCGGGGCGGCGGCACGTTCCTCGCCCTCCGCCGCCCGTTCGGGCTGCTGGGCCGCCGCGGGCGGCTCCACGGCCGCCGGAGACGCGACGGGCTGCGTTTCCCGGGGCGGAGCGGGCGGCACGATGATCTGAGCGGGCGCCCGCGCGGCCGGAGGCGCGGGCGGCGCAACCGGCGCGATCGCGGGCGGCTCCGGCGCGGGCGCGCCGCGGGCAATGAGCCGCAGCCGGGTCACCAGGTCGCGCGCAGCCGCGACGGGGCGGCCCGCGCCCACGTAGTCGCGCATGCGCGCGAGCTCGTCGAGGCTCGCCTGCACAACATCGAGGCTGCGGTCGTCGAGCCGGTCGGCGTCCTCCCCGAGCTGGATCACGAGCGACTCGAGTTCGTGGCTCAGGTCACCCATCGCCGTGATGCCGGCCATGCGCGCCCCGCCCTTGAGCGTGTGCAGCACGCGCTTCAGCTCGGTCACGGGCTCGCGGCCGCCCCGTTCGGCCCTGAGTGCGGTGAGCGCTCCATCGGCGGCCTCGAGCAGCTCGGTCGCCTCCTCGCTGAAGATCGCGGCGACTTCCGGGTCGTAGTCTTCGGTCCCGGCAACCGGTTCGGCGCCATCCGGGCCGGGGGCCTGCGCGGCCGGCGGCGCCTCGGCCTTCGGCTCCGCGGGCGTGAGATAGGGCGGCCGGCCTTCGATGCCGGTGGTGACGGGAATCTTCGGCAGCACGCCGTGCACGTCGCGCTCGGACAGCACGCCGGCGCCGCGGCCCGGCAGCAGCAGGTCGAGCGAAAGCGGCGGCGGCGCGGGCGGCGGCGCAGGCTCCGCGGGCGGCGGCGGCGCGGGCGGAGCTGCCGCGACGTCGAGGTTCACCGCCGCCTGCGGCGGCTCCTCGGCGAGGCGCCGCTCGAGTGCGGCGTCCTGCTGCTCGACGCGCTTCACCAGCCGGTCGAGGTTGGTGAAGTGGCCGGTGTCCTCGTGCACGGCCAGCAACACGTCCTCGAAGCCGACCACGCAGTCGGCGAGGACGGCAAGGCCCGCCTCGTCGAATGGCGAGTCATGGTCGAACATGCGCCGCAGCCATTTGTGCAGCGGTTCCGCGAGCCGGATGCTGTGGCGAATATCGGCCGTGCGCGATGCGCCGCGCAGCGTGTGACAGGCGCGGTAGAGCTCCTCGGTCACGGTGTGCGTGCCGACCGCGAGCCAGGCATGGCGCAGGTAGGCGCGGATCACCTCGAGGTGGCTCTGCACTTCCTTCTGGTAGATCTCCTGCAGCGACGAATCGCCGCCTTCGGCATACGCAGCCGGCCGGCCGAGCCAGGCGTCGTCGGCGGGCGCTTCGGCCGGCGCCGCCGGCTCGGGCACCGGCGCGGGCGGCGCAACGGGTGGCGCAACGGGCGGCAGCTCGACCAGGGTCGCGGCGTGCTGTGCCTCGCTCGCGAAGTCGACTTTCGGCAGCACCAGTGTCGGCTCGGAAGACGCCGGAGCCGCCCCCGCCTGCGCGCGAGGCGCCGCCTGGCCCGTGGCGTGTGCCTCGAGTCGTGCGACCAGCTCGGGCAGGCCGGCGACCTCGCCCTCCTCGCCGTTCAACTCGCGCACCAGCCTCGGCAGCAAGGCGATCGCCTCCGAAATCGTCGCGAGCATGCCGCTCGAGCGCTCGAGCGTGCCGTCGATGACGCGATTCAGCAGGTTCTCCACCGACCAGGCGAAGTCGCCTATGAGCCGCGCGCCGACGACGCGGCCCGAGCCCTTCAGCGTATGGAAGGCGCGGCGCACCCGGGCCAGCGATTCGCGGTCCGCGGGATTCTCCGCCCACAGCGGATACAGGCGGCCGATCGTCGCAATCTCCTCGCCGGCTTCCTCGATGAACAGCGCGAGCAGCTCAGGGTCGACGGCCGGGCGACGCTCGGTCGCATCGCGCCGCGGTGCCGCGGCAGCGGGCGTCACGACGGGCGGCGCCGGCGCGGCCGCGGCGGGGACCGCGGCGCGCATGGCATCGAGCGCGACCAGGCAACGCTCGGCGTTGTCCAGCATGTACCAGGGATCGCCGCGCCCGGCCTGAAGCGTCTCCATGTAGTACTCGATGCCGACGATGGCATCCGCCAGCCGGTCGACGTACTCGTCGTTGCGCGACAGGACGCCCGGATCCAGCAAGGCGCCGACGTGCTCGCCGATGCGCCGCATCACTTCCATCTCGCGGTTGCGGCCCAGCAGCAGCAGGCCCGCGGTGATGCCGCGGGCGAGCGCGGGCGCGGCTTCGAGGCCGCCCTGCTCGCTGGTCGGGTCGAGCGCGTGGCCGAGCAGCTCCTTTATGCGCGCGAGGTTCACGATGCACTCGCGCAGCACCGTCTCCGTCACCTGGCGGAATTCCGGGTCGGTCTCGGCGCCGGGCGCGGGCGCGCCGGGCGGCATGATGAGACGCACCAGGGCGTCGTCGAGGCCGTCTTCGACGCCGATCAGCGTCGCCGCGATTGCGATCAGCGTGTCCTGCTCGGCCGGCGTGCGGCGCGTGATGATGTCGTTCAGGCGCGTCAGTTCGCCCTGCACCTGCTCGCGCACGGAGCCGAGGCCGAGCACCGCGAGCGTGTCGCCGATCTTCTTGAGGAGGTCGACCTGCGGCGCGAGCTCCTCGGGCGGACCGCCCTTGCGGGTGTAGAGGTCGAGCGCATCCTTGACGCGACCGAGGTCCTCCTTGATCGCGGCGGCCACCGTGCGCATGAGCCGCACCGAGGGCGCCGAAAGCGACTCACGCTCCTGTTCGACCGAATCGTCGAGCGGCAGCAGCTCGCCGAGCCGGAAGGAACTGCGGACCGCGTCGATCCGTTCGCCGCGGTTGGTCGCCCGCGCGACGTAGAACAGCAGGTTGTTCAGCAGCTCGATCGGCGGCGCGCTCGCGTAACCTTCCTCGCCGACCGCGTACAGGCGCTTGAGCTCGCGGTCCACGTGCCCGAGCAGGCGCTTGACCGTGACGCTCGCCTCCAGCCCGCCGCCGCGCAACCCGTCGATGAGCGCGCCGGTCACCCACCAGAGCTGGTACAGGGGTGCCGAGGTCGCAATGCTCTCCATGCGGTTCGCGACGTCGGCGAGCGCACCGAGTCCGCGATCGTCGCTCTCCCCGCGGATCAGGCCGAGCAGCCCCGCCTGGAACTTCGGCCGCAGGCGCCGCGCCCACTGCGGCACGGTGAGCTGCCGGTCCGGCGCGCCCACCTCGCGCGCGGCCGGCGCCATCTCGGAGCTGAGGTTGAGCGAGAGCAGCGTCCCCTCGGACAGGAGCGGCGCGCCACGCACCGCGCGCAGGTCGTTGAGCAGCGGCAGGAGGACCAGCGCCAGGTCGCGTCCGCCGCCCAGCACCCGCTCGAGGTAGGTGGGCAGCTGCACGCTGGAGCGCATCAGCGCATCGAGCCCGTCCACGTACTGGCGCGCGTCGGTCTCGCTGTTGGCCATCCAGCGCGAGGTCTGTTCCATCTCCTCGGCGAGGAGCGCGGCACCATAGACCTCGACCACGCGCAGCACGCCGCGGGCCGAGCGCATGAGTTCGGCGGCCTTGCCGATGTGGGTCTTGTCAGCCGGCGTCTCGGCCGCGGCCTCGAGCGCGATGCGCACCTCGTTCAGCGTCGCGGCCAGTTCGCGCGCGACGAGATGCAGTGCCTGCTCGTTGACCGAGGGGAAGCCCGCCATGGAGGATCAGCCCGTGCCGCTCGCCGCGCGCAGGGTCTCCGCGCCCTGCGCGGCGGCTGGCGCCGGCGCGGGCTTGATCTTGCGGCCCGGGGTCGGCAGCTGCTGCGGCAGGCTGAACCCGGACACGGACTTGCGAAGCTGCGCGGACATGTCGGCCAGCCGGCCGATCGCGACCGAGGTCGCGCTGGTGTTGTCCGCGGTCTGCTGGCTGATCTCGCGCAGCACCTGCATGGTGCGCGAGATGTGGGAAGACGTCGCCGCCTGCTGGCGGGCGCTCGCGGAGATGTTCTGCACGAGCTGCGCGATCTGGTTCGAGACGTCCTCGATCTCACCGAGCGCGGCGCCGGCGTTCTCGGCCAGCAGCGCGCCGCCCACGACGTCGGTCGTCGTGCGTTCCATGGACACGACCGCCTCGTTGGTGTCCGACTGGATGGTGCGGACCAGGACCTCGATCTGGCGCGTCGCGTGGCCCGCGCGCTCGGCGAGCCGCTGCACCTCGTCGGCGACGACCGCGAAGCCGCGGCCGGACTCGCCCGCCATCGAGGCCTGGATCGAGGCGTTCAGCGCGAGGATGTTGGTCTGCTCGGCGATGTCGTTGATCAGCTCGACGATGTTGCCGATCTCCTGCGAGCTCTCGCCGAGCCGCTTGATGCGCTTCGACGTGTCCTGGATGTTCTCGCGGATGGTGTTCATGCCGTCGATGGTCCGGCGCACGGCGTCGCCGCCCTTGTGCGCGACGTCCACCGCGTGGCGGGCGACGTCGGCGGAGCGCTCGGCATTGCCGGAAACCTCCTCGATCGAGGCCGCCATCGCGCTGACCGCGTCGGTCGCGGCCGCGACCTGGCGCGACTGCGCGACGCTCGCCTTGGCGAGGTGTCCGGCGGCCGCCTGGGTCTGGCGCGTCGCCTGGTCGAGCTGCAGGGCGGTGTCGTTGATCGTCGCGACCAGTTCGCGCAGCGCCTCGATCGCGTAATTGATGGAATCCGCGATCGCGCCCGTGATGTCGTCGGTGACCGTTGCCTGTACCGTGAGGTCGCCGTCGGCGAGGCTCGACATCTCGTCGAGCAGGCGGAGGATCGCGTCCTGGTTGCGCCGGTTGCGCTCGGACTCGAGGCTCGCAACGCGGCGCATGCCGGCCTGGGAGGTCCAGCCCCAGAGCGCGCCGGCGAAGCACAGGGCGGCGAGCGCGAGCGCGACGAGGGCGGGGGTCGTGCTACCGGGCACGGCGGGTGCCGCGGCCGCCTGCGGGTCGAGCGACTTCGACAGCTTGTCGGCCGCCGTGCCGAGGTCGGCCGCGGCGCGCTGGGCGGTCGCGAGCGCGCCTGCCCGCTCGAGCGTGATCTGGAGCTGCTTCTCGTAGTCGGAGAACGCGGCCTGCACCTCGCCGAGCCGCTTGGCCGCCTCGCCCTCGACCGCCGACACGCCGGCGGTGGTGTCGGTGCCGGCAAGTCCCGCGAGGAACTGCGCGAGCAGCGCCGAGTTCTCGGAGATCCGGCGCGACACCTCGGCGGGGTTTACGGCA
>Ga0190274_10001932_pt1 | contig 12165 bp, 7 predicted proteins | sample Popmic531T_FD_133002 | JGI IMG/M metagenome (GOLD analysis project Ga0190274, IMG submission 133002) | Populus adjacent soil microbial communities from riparian zone of Yellowstone River, Montana, USA - 531 T | ecosystem: Environmental > Terrestrial > Soil > Riparian zone | place: USA: Montana...
ATCGGCCAGAAGGACGGCGACAATCGTCCGCCGGCCGTGCTGCTGCTCGGCGACGTCAACCTGTCGGCGGCGCTGACCATGTCGAACGGGCTGCCGAGACTGGCGACCCGCTTCCTCGATGACGGCGAGGCCCACGACGGCGCCCGCGATGCGATCGGGCAGGAGCTCGACGCGGAAGCCGCCGAAGGGGTAGGCCTCATCACCTTCGCGCTGGACGACATCGATTGGGAGGACGAAATCCGCGTCTTTCTGGAGGAGCGGTCAAGCTTCTCGCCCGACAGCCTCACCGGTCTTGAAGCCAATCTTCGCTTTGGCGGCCCGGAGACGATGGAGACGAAAATCTTCGCGCGCCTCACCGCTTGGCAGAACTGGATCTTCCAGCGTCCCAACGCGGTCGGCGAGGAGGGCGCGCTGCGCCGCTACGGCACCGGTCAGAAGGCCGTGTTCGATACGAAGAGAGTTTAGCCGCACGCACCCCTGTCATCATCCGCGAAAGCGGATGATCCAGTAATCACCAGCGGTGTGATGCAGATGAGACAGTGAATACTGGATGCCCGCTTTCGCGGGCATGACAGTCGAGTGAAGCGAGACAGGAGGACGCCATGGACCTCGTCAACGTCGACTACCGCGAGAAGATTCCGAACAACGTGAATCTCACCGAGGACCGCCGCGTGCTGAAAGCGCTGGAGGGCTGGCATCCCGGCTATCTCGACTGGTGGAAGGACATGGGGCCAGAGGGTTTCCAGGATTCGCTGGTCTATCTGCGCACCGCCGTCTCGGTCGATCCCAAGGGCTGGGCCAAGTTCGACTACGTGAAGATGCCGCAATACCGCTGGGGCATCCTGCTCGCGGCGCAGGAAGAGGGCCGCACCGTTCCGTTCGGCAAGCACAAGGGCGAGCCGGCCTGGCAGGAGGTGCCAGGCGAATACCGCGCCATGCTGCGCCGCCTGGTCGTGATCCAGGGCGACACCGAGCCCGCCTCCGTCGAGCAGCAGCGCCATCTCGGCAAAACCGCGCCGTCGCTCTACGACATGCGCAATCTGTTTCAGATCAATGTCGAGGAGGGCCGTCATCTCTGGGCGATGGTCTACATCCTACACAAGTACTTCGGCCGCGACGGCCGCGAGGAGGCGGACGAGTTGCTGCGCCGCCGCTCCGGCAGCGAGGATTCGCCGCGCATGCTCGGCGCCTTCAACGAGGCGACGCCGGACTGGCTGTCGCTGTTCATGTTCACCTTCTTCACCGACCGCGACGGTAAGATGCAGCTGGAAAGCCTCGCGCAGTCGGGCTTCGATCCGTTGTCGCGCACCTGCCGCTTCATGCTCACGGAGGAAGCGCATCACATGTTCGTCGGCGAGACCGGCATCGGCCGCACGGTGCAGCGCACCTGCGAGGCGATGAAGCAGGCCGGCATCGAGGACACCAACGGCATCGCCAAGGTGCGTGCGCTTGGCGTGATCGACCTGCCGACCATCCAGAAGAAGCTCAACCTGCATTATTCGCTTTCCCTCGATCTCTTTGGCTCCGAGGTCTCGACCAACGCAGCGAACGCCTACAACGCCGGCATCAAGGGCCGCTTCCGCGAGGCCGCGATCGACGACGATCACCGGCTGGAGAGTTCGATCTATCCGGTGCTCAAGATGGTGGGCAGCGAGATCAAGAACGTCGACGAGCCGGCGCTCACCGCGCTCAACATGCGGCTGCGCGACGACTACACGCGCGATTGCGCCAAGGGCATCGAGCGCTTCAACAAGATCATCGAGCGGACGGGCGTCAAGTTTCGCCTCGCGCTGCCGCACGTCGCGTTCCACCGTCAGATCGGCGAGTTCAAGGACATCGAGGCGACGCCGTCCGGCGTGCTGCTCGATGCCGTGACTTGGAAGCGCGACCGCGACAAGTATCTGCCGTCGGCCGCCGACGGCGACTTCATTACGTCATTGATGCAGCCGGTGGTCGAGCCGGGCAAGTTCGCGTCGTGGATCTCGCCGCCCAAGGTCGGCATCGACAACCGGCCCGGCGACTTCGAGTACGTCAAGATCGCGGCGTAGCGACCCGTCATCCTGAGGTGCTCGGGCCGAAGGCCAAGCCTCGAAGGATGAATCGGCCATGATGTTGCAGCAGCCGTGCCGTCCATCCTTCGAGGCGTGCACAAGCGCGCACCTCAGGATGACGGATCGATAATCTACATCAGCTCTTTTGCAATCGCCTGATACAGCACGCGGTTGCCTTCCGGCGAATAGTGGATGTCGCCGGGAATGAACATTTCCTCGTACCAATTGCGCCGGGCGTCCCGCTCCGCGAACACGACCGGAAACAGGTCGATGAAGCGGGTGCAATGTTTCTCGCAGAACGTGCGCCAGATTTCGACCTGACGGCTCTTGCGGTCGTTGTAGAATAGCTGGAAAGGCCATGGGTAGACGGCAACTGTGAGGCCGATGCCTCGCGGGCGCAGCAGCTCCGCCAGCGCCTCCATATGCATGACGGAGCGTCTGATGCCGCCGTCCACGCCGAGCGGCTGATAAGCCTTGTCCACGTCGATCGAGCTCATGGTCCAGCCGGCGCGCTCCGTCATGTGCAGCCGGTCGGCGAACCGTCGGCCGCTGCCCGTGCGCGTGTCGACCTCATGCCAGAACATCTGCAGCAGCCGGTCCGTCATGGCGAAGTTGTCCTTGAACTTCGGATCGGCTTTCGGCAGCGCGTGGCGGCCGGGGACCGGGGTGAGCGTGGGTTTGGCGGTCGAGCTGTAGGGAGGCTCGGTGCAATACCGCCGGAATTCCGCAAGCTCGTCGATGCAGAAATAGGCGATCGCCTCGTCCTGCACGTCGGACAGGTCCGACAACACCACGACCTCGTCGAACTTGAGGCCCGCGTCGAGCAGATACTTGATCTTCTTGTAGTAGATGGTGGGGGAATAGGAGATCACGCCAGCGTTGAGGAACTCGATTTTCTCGGCACGCTTTTGTCCGGCCAGATACAGCATGCCGGCGAACGTCTGCTCGAACTCCAGCCCGACGCCCTCGGTGAACGAATCGCCGATCAGAAGAACCCGCTTTGTGTGCCCCACGGCCGGGACGTCCCGGATCTTGCCGTCCTTGAAGCCGAGGCTGTTGGTGGTGAGCTTGCCGCGCAGCCGGCCCCACGTCTCGTAGCCCTCGAAGTTGGCCATCAGGCCGTGATGGTAGTCGTCGTGCGAGATACGGCCCGAGCGGTCCTTCTCGTAGAGGAATTTCGTGTAGGCGAAGTCGCAGGCGAAATAGATCGCGGCGAGATAGAGCGTCAGCAGCACGGCGTTCAACGCACGGCGCGTCAAGGGCGGCTTCTTCGCGGCGTGAGGCGTCGGCACCGGCGGCATGGTCTGGAAATTCTCAATTCTATGATTTTCGGCGAAGCGAAGCGTGTTGCGTTTGAAAATTCCCGCTGTCCGCCGGGCCTGCTTTTATCGCCGCGCCCATGCGCGCGCAACTGGCGGCAGGCGCCCGTCCGTCTATGATTTTCCGGTGCCCTGACCTAGCATCGCATGGGTCAGACCACGCCGGGAGGCCGATCTATGCAGCGGGCAATCGCGAGTCTGGGACTGGCCTTGTCGATGGCGGTCTGCGGCAACGCCGGGGCGCAAGCCCAATCGGATGATTACCCGTCGCGGACGATCACCTTTCTCTGTCCGTTCCCGGCCGGCGGCGGCACCGACATCCTGACGCGCATGCTGGCGCAGGAGCTGCAGGACAAGCTCAAGCGGCCGGTGATCGTCGAGAATCGCCCCGGAGCCGGCACCCAGCTCGCCGCGGGAGCCGCTGCGAAATCGGCGCCCGATGGTTACACGCTGCTGCTGGCGCCGATCACCACGCTGGCGATCGGCCCGAGCGTGTTCAAGACGCTGCCCTACGACACGGTGAAGGATTTCGCGCCGGTCGGACTCGTCGGGTCGGCGCAATTCGCGCTGGTGGCCAATGCGTCGCTTGGCGTGGACAAGCTTGCGGACCTGATTGCGCTCATCAAGGGCAAGAACGGACAGATGAGCTACGCGACCTCGGGCGCGTCGACGCCGCACCATCTGTTCATGGAAATGTTCCTGCGTTCGATCGGCGCGACCGCCCAGCACGTACCTTATCGCGGCAGCGGTCCCGCGCTGACCGACGTGATCGCTGGCCAGGTCCCGATGATGATGGTCGATCTTGCGGTCGCGCTGCCGCAGATCAGGGCCGGCAAGGTGAAGGCGTTCGGCGTGACCGCGCCGGCGCGGGTCAAGGCCGCGCCGAACATCCCGACCGTCGCGGAGGCCGGGTTGCCGGGCTATGCGGCGACCGGCTGGTTCTCGGTGGTGGTGCGGGCCGGGACGCCGCCGCCGATCGTGGACAAGCTCAACGCGGTGCTGACCGCGTATCTCAGGCGCGACGACGTCCGCGACAAGCTCGAGGCGCATGCCATCGAGCCGTTGACCAGCACGCCGGCGGAAATGGAAAAATTCCTCGCGGCCGAGATCGTCAAATGGGCGCGAGTCGTGCAAGAAGCCGGCATCCAGCCGCAATAAGTCGCGATCAACGATGTTGCAGAACATTCCCGGCAGTCCACCTCAGGCCACGCGTCTTGAGCCGGATCAGCACGCCTACCTGGCGTTCGTCGACGGCCTGCGGGCGGTTTCCATTCTGGCGGTGGTGGGCTTCCACGTCGGCCTGGCGGGATTTCCCGGCGGCTACGTCGGCGTCGACGTGTTTTTCGTCATCTCGGGGTTCCTGATCATCAACCAGATCAAGGATGCCCTTGAAGCCAACCGCTTCTCCATCGTCGGGTTCTACTCGCGCCGCGCGTTCCGCATCCTGCCCCCGTTTATCGTCGTGCTGCTTGCCACTTTGGCGGTGGCGCCGTTCGTGCTGCCTGCGCCGGCTGTCTATCTCGAATACATGCGCCAGGCGGCGATCTCGCCGCTGATGCTGTCGAATTTTCTGTTCTACACGCGGCAGGGCTATTTCGACCTCAACGCCGACGAGAAGCCGTTCCTGCATACCTGGACGCTGTCGATCGAGGAGCAGTTCTATCTGCTGGCACCGATCCTGCTGATTCTGCTGTTTCGCTTGGGCAAGGGGAGGTTCGGTGCGCTTGCTGTCGCGATTGCGATTCCGTTGGGCGTGGCGTCTCTCGTGGGGGCGATCGCTTTCACCATCGTCGATGGACGCAATCCGGCGTTCTACTTTCCGCAGTGGCGCGCCTGGGAGTTCATTGCCGGCGGCCTGATCGGCCCGGGGCTGGCCGCCGCGGTGAGCCGCCTGCCTCGCGTTGCGATCGATGCGATCGGTGTCGTCGGCCTTGCGCTCATCGTCGCCGCCATCACCATGCTCGATGCCGGGACACCGTATCCGTCATGGCGCGCGATCGTTCCCGTGGCAGGGGCGGCGCTGGTGATTCTGTCGGGGCTGGCGAACCCGCAGAACCTCGTGGCGCGCCTGCTGTCGCTGCGTTTGATGGTCGCCATCGGGCTCGTCTCCTACGGCTGGTATCTGTGGCACTGGCCGATCCTTTCCTATCTGCGCATCCTGCGGCTCGGCGAGCCGTCGCTGATCCCCGACTTGCTCGGCGGCGGCGTGCTCGCGTTCGCGCTGGCGTGCCTGTCGTATTGGTATGTCGAACGGCCGATCCGGCGCTGGCGGCAGGCGCACCGCGGAACCATCCGTCCGGGCAAGGTGGTCGCCGCCGGTGTCGCCGCGTGTCTCGCCGTCGCGGCGCTCGGCGCCGCCAGCGGCTACGTCGGCTACCGGCTGACGGATTCGCATGTCCAGGCGCACTACGGCACCGAAGGTTCCGGCGTGCTCGACAACGGCTGCGTGATCTTCCGGGCCGGCGACTTCAAGGAAAGCTGTCTCGACGGGCGGTTCGGCCTGTTGATCGGCGACTCGCACGCACAGGCCTATGCGCCGAGCCTGACCCGCAGCTTCGACCAGGCCGGCGTGCGGCTGGTGTCGCTGGCGCGGCCGGGCTGTCAGCCGGTGCTGTTCTCGCCGCAGGAGCGCAACAAGCGGCCCCACGGCTGCATCAGCATGCTGCCGCCGTTCGAGCGCATCCTCGAAAAGCGGGACAGGATCGCTTTCGTGATCTTCGCGTCGCTCTGGCCCTACGAGCTCGATGCGAAGGAGATGTCGGACCTGGTCGCGCAATTCGATCCGAAGACGCGGGTGCTGCTGATGGGGCCAGGGCCGGTCTTCAACAACTCCAGCCTCGACTGCGTCGTGCTGTCCGACCGCTACGGCTCGAATCGCGACCGCTGCCTGCGCACGCGCGCCGGTCTGGACAAGGCCTATGAGTCCCGCGTCAACGTGCTGAAATCTTTAGCCGCGCGCCATCCCAATGTCCGGTACGTCGATCCGAAGGACGCGTTCTGCGCCGCCGGCATCTGCAAGCCGTTCGACGGCGACAGGGTGTTCTTCCGCGATGCCGGCCATGTGCTGCCGCCTGGAGCCGAGCGCGTCGCCGCAGCGTTCAAGCCGGAGTTCTCCTGGCTCACGGGCAAATGAAACGACGCCGCTCAGTCGAGCTTCGGAATTCTGGCCTGCTCGATAACCTTCGCGTAGCGCGCGACATCCGCCCTGAATTGAGCAGCGAACTCGGCCGGCGGGTTGCCGACCGGCTCCTGGCCGACCGCGAGCACGCGTTCGCGCACCTGCGGTTCGGCGACCACCTTGGCCATGGCCTGCTGGATCGCCAGCACGACGTCCGACGGGGTGCCGGCCGGCACGAACATGCCCATCCAATTGCCTTCTTCAAAGCCCGCAACGCCTTCCTCGCTTATGGTCGGCACGTTGGGCAGTTGTGTCATCCGCTTGCGGCCGGTGACCGCCAGCCCCCGGACCAGATTGCTCTGGATGGCCGCGAGGCCGTTTGCTTGCGGCAGGAACGCGAGGTGGACGTCGCCCGCGATCATGGCGGTCAGCATGGGCGCGTCGCCACGATAGGGAATGTGCTGCAGATCGATCCCGGCCGCGCTCTTGAGCAATTCCGCAAGCAGATGCAGCGATGAGCCCGGTCCGCTCGAGGCGTAGTTCATGCTGCCGGGCTTGGCTTTGGCCTGCGCGATCAACTCGCGCAGCGTCGTAGCCGGGTATTTGGACGACCCGCAGACCAGCGTCTGTGAGGTGATCACCATGGTGACCGGCACGAAATCCTTGACCGAATCGAATGGCAGCGACTTGTAAAGCGGCACGGCGCTTGCGAGCGCGCTGGTGTGCAGCAGAATGGTATAACCGTCCGGCGTGGCCTTCGCGACGATGTCGGCGCCGACGTTGCCGCCGGCGCCCGGCCGGTTGTCGATCACCACCGGCTGTTTGGTCAGCTCCGACAGCTTGTTGCCGACGATCTGGGCCAGCACGCTGACGCCGCCGCCCGGGGCATAGGGCACAACGATGCGGATGGTGCGGTTCGGCCAGCCTTGCGCGGACGCAGGTTCGGCGATGCCGCATGCAGCGAGCGCGATCGACAAGGCAATGAACGGCAATTTCATCGTTGCCCCCGGCGTGATGCTCCTGAGCGTTCACCGGCGGCCTTTCGCCGCCCTCTGCGATGTCGTCAGTCCAGCTTGGGAATCTTCGCGTCGGCGATGACTTTGGCAAACCGGGCGATGTCGGCGCGATACACCGCGTCGAGTTGCTCCGGCGTGCCAGCAGCGGGCTCGTTGCCGGCGGAGCGCAGGCGCTCGACGACGTCCGGCGCCTTCAGAACCTCGGTCATTTCGCGGTTCAGGCGCATGACGATGTCGCGCGGCGTGCCGGCCGGTGCGAACAGGCCGTACCAGGAATCCGCTTCCAGGCCTTTGACGCCGGCTTCCAGAAAGGTCGGTACCTCCGGCAGCGCCGGCGATCGCTTTTGTCCGGTAACGGCGAGTCCCTTGACCTGGCCGTTCTTGACCTGGGGAACGCCGGTGCCGGCCGGCATGAAGCCGATCTGCACGTCGCCCGACAGCAGCGCCGTGAACATTGGGGCGTCGCCACGGTAGGGGATGTGCGCGATGTCGAGCCCGGCGCTGTGTTTGAACTGCTCCGTGAGCAGGTGCAACGGAGCACCCAGACCGCTCGAGCCATAGTTCATCGTGCCCGGCTTGGCCTTGGCGAGCGCGATCACATCCTGAATCGTCGCGGCCTGCATCTTCGGCGAGCCCACCAGCACGAACGGGTTGGCGGCGACCTGCACGACCGGCTCGAACGCCTTGAGCGGGTCGAACGGCAGCGTCTTGTAGAGCGCGGCGCTGATCGACAACCCGTTGACGGTGATCAGCACCGTGTAGCCGTCAGGCGCCGCCTTGGCGACCGCATCGGCGCCAAGGACGCCACCGGCGCCCGGGCGATGCTCGACCAGCACCGGCTGTCCGATTCGTTCGGACAGCTTGTTGCCCACGATCCGCGCCATCGTGTCGACGCCGCCGCCCGCCGGGAACGGCACCACGAGGCGGACTGGACGGTTGGGATAGCTCTGGGCGAGGGCGGAGGTGGCCGTGATCAGAACAAGCGCTAGCGCGAATCCAAAACGTCGCATCGGAAACCTCATTGTCCTGCTCCTAGCAAAACAGAGGCGAATGACCGCGACAAGCCCGGCCACGGCAGCGAGCGCGACAAATGGGCAGGCTGGAGCTACGCCGCGTTCCTCCGCCTGGCGTCCTCGATTGCGCGCCAGACCCGGTACGGCGTGCATGGCGTATCGATATGCCGGATGCCGTAAATCGACAGCGCGTCAACGATGGCATTCACGCCCGCCGACAGCGAGCCGACGGTGCCGGCCTCACCTGCGCCTTTGACGCCGAGCGGATTGGTGGGCGTCGGCACCGGGTTGTCTTCGATGGTGACGTCGCAGAAGTCGTGAGCGCGCGGCATCGCATAGTCCATGAACGAGCCGGTCAGCACCTGACCGGCAGCGTCGTAGGCTTTGTCTTCCATCAGCACCTGGCCCATGCCCTGCGCGATGCCTCCCATGATCTGGCCTTTCACCAGTATCGGGTTGATCACGGTGCCAACGTCATCCACCACCCAGTAGCCGACGATCCGGGTAAAGCCCGTCTCGGGATCGATCTCGACCTCGCAGACATGCGCGCCGTTCGGAAAGTTGCCGCTGTGCGCGTGATAGGTCGCGGTTTCGTACAAGCCGGGCTCCATGCCGGCCGGCAAATTTTCGAGCTTGAACGCAGACTTCGCCAACTCGTGGATGCCAATGCCGCGATCGGTGCCCGCGACTGCAAAGCGGCCGTCTTTGAACTCTACGTCGTCGTCCGCGGCTTCCAGCAGGTGCGCGGCGAGTTTCTTGCCCTTGGCGATGATCTTTTCGCTCACCAGCACGATGGCGCCGCCACTCATCGTGGTCGAGCGCGAGCCGCCCGTACCCATGCCGAACGCGACGGCGTCCGTGTCGCCTTGGATGAACTTGATCCGGTCCGGATCGACGCCGAGCCGATCCACCAGCATCTGCGTCTGGATGGTGGCGTGACCCTGGCCATGCGAGATCGAGCCGGTCACGAACGTCATGCCTCCGAGCGGGTCGAAGCGGATCTCAGCGGTCTCGATGGTAGGGTCGGACGCTTGCTCGATGGTGTTGGAGAGGCCGATGCCGCGCAGCATGCCGCGCTTTGCCGCCGCCTTGCGCCGCGCTTCGAAACCATTCCAGTCGGCGAGCGCCAGCGCGCGGTTCATATTCTCCTCGAACCGTCCGCTGTCGTAAGTGAAGGTCAGCGGCGTCTTGTAGGGCATGGCCTGTGGCGTAATGGTGTTGCGTCGGCGCAGTTCGGCAGGATCGATCTTCAATTGGTCCGCTGCGATGTCCACCAATCGCTCGATCATGTAGGACGCCTCCGGCCGGCCGGCGCCGCGATAGGGTGAGGTGCAGTGCGTGTTGGTGAGCATGCCCGACACCGCGACATAGGCGGCGGGCGTGGTGTAGACGCCGCACAAGGTGCCGATGTTAACGACCGGCGGCATGGCACCGCGAAACGAGACAAAGGCGCCGAGATTGCCGAAGCTGCGCACTCGCACGGCCAGGAACTTGCCGTGCTGGTCGAGCGCCAGCGCCGCGTCGACGATGTTGTCGCGGGCGTCATCGTCACTGACATGCGCCTCGTTGCGGGTGCAGGTCCACTTGACCGGTCTGCCAGCGCGGCGCGCGGCCCAAAGCATCAAAATGATTTCTGGATAGATCGAGCCGCGCAGCCCATAGGAGCCGCCAATGTCGCCGGTGATCAGACGGAGCTGAGCTTCCGGAATCTTCAGCGTGGTTTCGGCGATGCCGTTGCGAAACAGCCAGGGCCGCTGGAAACCGCAATGCAGCGTGTAACGGCCGGTGCCGGCGTCGTACTCGCCTGTCACGCCGCGCGGCTCGATCGGATTGGCGGTGACGCGGTTGATGACGAGCCGTTGCTCGACGACGTGCGCAGCGCACGCGAACGCAGCATCGGTCGCGGCCTTGTCGCCGGCTTGATAGAAATAGGCCTCGTTGTTGGGGCAGTCGTTGTAAAGCTGAGGCGCTCCGGGCTCGAAGGCGTCACGCGCCGACACTACGGCAGGGCGTGGGGCGTAATCGATCGACACGCGTTCGGCGCCGTCGCGGGCGCGGTTGAGCGTGTCGGCGATCACGACCGCGACAGGATAGCCGACGTGCAACGCGCGGCCGATCGCAATCGCAGGGCGGTGCGGCAGGTACATCGGGCTGCCGTCACGCTTCTTGTAGGGCGCCATCGACGGCATGGTGCCGAGGCCGTCGGCGCCATAGTCGTCTCCCGTGAGTACGGCGAGCACGCCGGGCATCACCAGCGCGGCCTGGGCATCGATGCCGCGGATATCGGCGTGGGCGTGCGGCGAACGCACGATCGAAGCGTGAAGCTCCCCCGCGAGTTTCAGATCGTCGTAATAGCGGCCGCGTCCGGTCAGCAGGCGGGGATCTTCGCGCCGTAGCACCGATTGACCGATCGCAAACGCGCCCATGAATCACCGTTAAAGGGTCACCGTTGAAGGATTGCGAGGGGCGAGCCTAACAGAAAAACGGCCGGGACCAGGTCCCGGCCGCATCCTCAAAACAGTTTGCCGCAGTTATTCCGCCACAGCGCGCTTCGGCCCGGCGTGCACCGAGGTGATGTAGTCCATCGCCGCCTGCACGCCGCCCTTCTTGTGCGGAATGCCGGCGAGCGCGAGCGCCATCTCGGTGATGCCGAGCGCGCCGATCAGCGTGCCGTCGTTGATGTCGCCGAGGTGGCCGATCCGGAAGTACTTGCCGGTGTAGGGGCCGAAGCTCGCGCCGTAGGCGATGTTGAAGGTGTCGAGCGCCAGCGCGCGGAACTTGTCGGCGTCGTGACCCTCCGGTAGCAGGATCGCAGTGATCGTCGGCGATTGCTGCTTGGCGTTCTTGTTGAGGTTCTCGAGGCCCCACGCGGAAACCGCGCGGCGGGTCGCCTCGGCGAGCCGCTCATGCCGCGCGAACACGTTGTCGAGGCCTTCCTCGTGCAGCATTTCCACGCCCACCACGAGGCCGTGCAGCATCTGCGTCGCCGGGGTGTACGGGAAGAAGCCGATCTTGTTCATCGCCAGCATGTCGTCCCAGGCGAAGAACGACTTCGGCATCTGCGACTTCTCGTTGGCCTTGATCGCCTTGTCGCTGATGGCGTTGAACGACATGCCGGGCGGCAGCATCAGGCCCTTCTGCGCGCCGCCGATCGAAACGTCGACGCCCCATTCGTCGTGCCGGTAGTCGGCCGAGGCCAGCGACGAGATCGTATCGACCATGAACAGCGCCGGATGCCCCGCGGCGTCAATCGCTTTGCGGATCTCCGCGATCGGGGTGAGCGCGCCGGTCGAGGTCTCGTTGTGCAGGACGCAGACCGCCTTGATTTCCTTGTTCTTGTCTTCGCGCAGCTTGGCCTCGATCGCCTTCGGATCGATGCCCTGGCGCCAGTCGGTCGTGATGAACTCAGGTCTGAGGCCGATCCGCTCGGCCATCTTCTTCCACAGCGTCGCGAACTGGCCGGTCTCCACCATCAGCACCCGGTCGCCGGCATTGAGCGTGTTGACGAGGGCGCCTTCCCACGCGCCGGTGCCGGTCGCGGTGTAGATGATCACCGGGTTGGTGGTCTTGAAGATCGTCTTGATGCCTTCCAGCGCGCGCTTGGCGAGCTTGGCGAACTCGGGGCCGCGATGATCGATGATCGGCGTG
>Ga0190274_10001933_pt1 | contig 12163 bp, 11 predicted proteins | sample Popmic531T_FD_133002 | JGI IMG/M metagenome (GOLD analysis project Ga0190274, IMG submission 133002) | Populus adjacent soil microbial communities from riparian zone of Yellowstone River, Montana, USA - 531 T | ecosystem: Environmental > Terrestrial > Soil > Riparian zone | place: USA: Montana...
CGACTGCCGACTGCCGACTGCCGACTGCCGACTGCCGACTGCCGACTGCCGACTGCCGACTGCCGACTGCCGACTGCCGACTGCCGACTGCCGACTACTTTTCCCTACCTTCGCAGCCTGAAATTTAATTTTTCATGGCCACATCAAGAACACCCGCCATCGGGTTTATTTTTTTAACGCTTATTATTGACGTCACCGGTCTTGGTATCATCATACCTGTGTTGCCGGCATTAATTCAGTCGCTCACTCACGATACGATTGGCCAGGCAGCTATGCTTGGCGGATGGATGCTGTTTGCTTTTTCCATAATGCAATTCTTAGCATCTCCCGTACTTGGAAATTTAAGCGATCGATATGGCAGACGACCGATATTGTTAATGGCCTTGTTTGGTTTTTCATTGGATTACCTGTTAATGGCAGTTGCTCCAACAATTGGGTGGCTTTTCGCCGGAAGAATTATTGCCGGAGTATGCGGAGCAAGTATCACCACCGCCATGGCATATATTGCCGACATAAGCACTCCCGAAAAACGTGCGCAGAATTTCGGAATGGTGGGAGCTGCTTTTGGAATCGGATTTATTGTTGGTCCTGTTATAGGTGGTTTGCTTGGTGAATTTGGCCCGCGCATTCCATTTTATGCAGCTGCAGGTTTGACAATGTTGAACTGGCTTTACGGATATTTTATTTTACCGGAGTCACTGTCTGTGGATAAACGCAGACCATTCGAATGGAAACGCGCGAACCCGTTTGGAGCATTGAAACAGCTTCGTAAATATCCATTGCTTGCAGGATTAATTTTTTCGCTCTTCTTTGTGTATGTGGCATCACATGCAGTACAAAGTACGTGGGCATTTTTTACAATCGCTCAATTCGACTGGAGTGAATCGATGGTAGGATATTCATTGGGTACAGCAGGATTGCTTGTCGGATTGGTTCAGGGATTGTTGATTCGTGTAATCAATCCGTGGTTAGGTCCGAACAAATCAGTGTACACCGGAATGATTTTATATGTGATAGGTCTTGCGCTTTTTGCATTCGCATGGCAGGGTTGGATGATGTTCGCGTTTTTGGTTCCTTATTGCCTTGGCGGGATAACGGGTCCTGCAATCCAGGGAATTATGTCCAACCAATTACCCGATACACAACAAGGGGAGCTGCAAGGAATTTTTGCAAGCATGATGAGTATCACATCCATCATCGGTCCACCGCTCATGACCAATCTCTTCGCTTACTTCACTTCACCAAAAGCACCCATCCATTTTCCAGGCGCACCGTTTTTACTTGGTGCAATATTAACTGTGGTCAGTTTGCTTTTAGCGATAAGGTATTTGAGAAGGCATCATTAAAAAAAGTGACAAGTGTAAAGTGACAAGTTTTACTGTCGCACCTGCCGCGCAGGATTTAGGTTCGATTTATCGAGCCGCAATCCTGCGCACTAAAATGTGTGGATTTGCAATCCACTACCCGAATGTTAATTGGCGGAAAGGGGATTGCAAATTCCCTCATTTTTTAGTGCAGGATTACAGCCCGACTGCGTCGTGCTTAAATCCTGCACGGCGAAGCGGCAAATAATCTAGTCCCCTCTCCTTTGGAGTGGACCAGGGTGAGGCAAAACGGATTAACACCCTGAATTTCTGTCCATTACAACACCCTTTCCCAGGAGCAAACCTCTTTTCCTTGTAAAATCCCGCCTAAATCAGTACTTTTGCATCCCCAAATAAATAATAATCAATGATTTCTACTTCCAACATCTCTCTTCGTTACGGCAAACGCGTATTGTTTGAGGATGTCAACATCAAATTTACTCCTGGTAACTGTTATGGTATAATCGGCGCCAATGGTGCAGGTAAGACTACATTTCTAAAAATACTCGCGGGTGTGATTGATCCTGCAACCGGACAAGTTTACATTACTCCCGGTGAGCGTATGAGTGTTTTGAGCCAGGATCACTTTGCATTTGATGAGGTTGCTGTTTTGCAAACCGTGTTGATGGGAAATAAAAAATTGTGGGAAGTGATGGTGGAGAAGGATGCGCTTTACGCGAAGCCTGATTTCAGCGAAGCTGATGGTGATCGTGCGGGAGATCTGGAAACAAAATTTGCGGAGATGGATGGATGGAATGCGGAGAGTAATGCTGCAGAACTCCTGAGCGGATTACAGGTTCCTGAAACATTGCATTACAAATTGATGAAGGAGCTGAACGGAAAAGACAAAGTAAAAGTATTGCTTGCTCAAGCGCTTTTTGGAAATCCTGATATCCTTTTACTCGATGAGCCTACCAACGATTTGGATGTGGAAACAATCACATGGCTTGAAAATTATTTGGCCGATTTTCAGAATACTGTAATCGTGGTTTCTCACGATCGTCACTTCCTGGATGCTGTTTGTACTCATGTGTCTGATATCGATTTCGGAAAAGTAAATACCTATACCGGTAATTATTCTTTCTGGTATGAATCAAGTCAGCTTGCACTTCGTCAGCGTTCTGATCAGAATAAAAAAGTAGAAGATAAACGAAAAGAACTCCAGGATTTCATTGAGCGATTCAGTGCCAACGCATCGAAATCGCGCCAGGCAACCAGTCGTAAAAAATTATTGGAGAAGCTGGTAGTTGATGAAATCCAGGCATCAAATCGTAAATACCCGGGTATTATTTTTAAAGCTGAACGCGATTGCGGTGATCAGATTTTGTCGGTAGAACATCTTGCAAAAAATAGCCCCGACGGACAATCACTTTTTTCAGATATTACTTTCACATTAACTAAAGGAGATAAAGTAGCAGTTCTTTCTAAAGAGCATCTTGCAATCACCACATTGTTCGAAATTCTGAATGGAAATGATTCTGCTGATAAAGGCACATTCGCCTGGGGAAGTACAATCACCCGTTCTTATTTACCTAACGACAACAGTCAGTTTTTTGATACTGATGAAAACCTGATCGACTGGCTTCGTCAGTTTTCTGCTGATAAAAACGAAACTTATATTCGTGGATTTTTGGGTAAGATGTTATTCTCAGGTGAGGAAACATTGAAATCGGCCCGTGTACTTTCAGGAGGAGAAAAAGTGCGTTGCATGATTTCACGCATGATGCTTACCAACGCAAATTGCCTTATCCTCGACGAACCTACCAATCACCTCGACCTTGAATCGATTACTGCATTCAACGATGCATTGACCGACTGGCGTCACGTAGCAATGTTTACTTCTCACGATCACCAGTTCACTCAAACAGTGGCAAACCGCATTATCGAAATTACTCCCAACGGAATAATCGATAAGCGCATGAGCTATGATGAGTATATTGCTGATGAGAAAATAAAAGCGTTGCGCGAAGAGATGTACGCTGTAGGAGTTTAGTTAAGGTAAAGAACTGGTGCTATAAATAAAAAAAATGTATAGCACATATTTCCCTGCACTCTCCGTGTTCCTCCGTGCCTTAGCGTCCTTCGACATGCTCAGGAACCACCTCCGTGTTAAACAGGCTGGACTATTCCTGAATGTTCGTGGAATTAATGAATCCTCTCGAAGCAGCATGTGCTGTGGCAGCAATCGAATTTTCAGTATACACCATTTCCACTTTATGTGAAGTGTAAATTTCCTGCACCTGCACATCTCTTTCGTCAATTGTCACATCACGAATGTATACAGCCAGGATTCTGTCAGGATATGCTTTAATAATGTCAGCATAAATTTCCGGATCTTTTTGTCCGCTGTCGCCAATCAAAATAAATTTCATTTCCGGAAAAGCATCCATCACCTTTTTTATTTTCTTCGGTTTGTGACCTTCATGACCTTCTGTAAATAATTTATTGTCAGTAAAACCATAATCCCTTAAAAATAAAGGGCCATCAGGAATGCCTTTGAGGGAAATGAAATCGGTAAGTAAATCGTATATATTCCACGGACTACTGGAAACATAAAAGATTGGATTGTTTTCATTTCCGGAAACACCTTGATGCAAAGCCTTATAAAATTCTGCTACACCTTCAAACGGAGTCCGCGTATGTGAATTCAAAGCAAATGTATTCCACGCAAGTTTCAAAATACTGGATGCATTCGTTTTTAGAATGGTATCATCAATATCACTAATCACCCCGAATTTTGCACTTGCAGGTGGAACAAGAATCTTTGCTTGTGTTTTTATGGAAGCATCAAAAGGAATGGGTGAGGTGAGTAATTCTATTTCAGGATAGTGCCAGCCTTCAATATTTTTAGCAGCGTCAGGCATAGGAATGTCGAGGCCGAAATAACCGTCATCATCACTGAAAAATTCTCTCACCACATCGTGATATGTGACTCGTAATTTTGCTCCTTTTATTTCATGACTATTTAACCTGCCATACATATTTGCAAGGTTTTCCCAGAAGTCATCGTCCTTATCAGTTTCAATTCCCCGGTCGTGGAGTACGCGACCTTTTATGTAAAGAGAGCGTCTGTTCCCAAATGACATATAAGGACAAATATGCACGACAGTTTGCCATCCCATCCGCTCCCGCATCCTGAGTTTTAAATCATCAAAACTGTTTTCAGCTTGATGACCTGCTTTATATAATAATTCGCGCCAGTTGGTCATTAGTCATTAAGTGATATCGGCTGAAGAAGTAGGTAGCTTCATTTTAGCACCGCGGTCACTGAGCCCGTCGAAGTGACAATAATTAAAAAATGGGATATAAAGTTAGCATTTAATTTTGGTGCAAATCATCATTGACTTTTTCAATGACCCTTCGACAAGCTCAGGGACCACCAATGACTTTTTTTATTTTGGAAACCAAACTTCATATTTAATAAGCATTCACTGCCAACTGCCTACTGGCGACTGCCGACTAAAGCGCGATATTCATTTGGAAACCAAACCTCATTATTATTCAGTAACTAATGCCGACTGCCTACTGGCAACTGCCGACTAAAACGCGATATTCATTTGGAAACCAAACCTCATTATTATTCAGTAACTAATGCCGACTGCCAACTGGCAACTGCCGACAAAAACGAAAACACATAATAAAAACGAATGTTAATACTTTATCAGAAACCACCGTTGACCACTGACCGTTGACCGATGACTATTTCTTAAGAGGTGCCCCAACAGCAACGCCGCAATCGTGGCCGGGTTGGCCGTGTGGAGGATTCATTCCCGGAGGAGTTGGAGCCTGGGTCGCTTGTGGTGCTCCGACAGTAGGTGGTGCAGCCTGAGTGTTTTGGGGAGGAATACTAATTTGTTGAGTTGTTGGAGGATCACCAGGGCCTGGTAATGCAGGAGAAGAAGCTGTGGAATTAGCTGGAGGAGGTGTAGATAAAGGAGCTCCTACAGAAATATCACAACGATGTCCCGGTTGTCCGTGAGGTGGATTTAACGGTCCTGAAGCTGCATTGGCTACTGCCGGTGCGTCTGGTGGTGGTGCAGGTGCGGCAGGTTGTGAAGGTGCTTCTGCTGGAACCGGAGCAGCAACTACTTCAGGTGCAGGCGGTGCAGGAGGCATTTCAGATGCATCTTTTTCAGTATCCTGTTCCTTGTTATTGCAGGAATAGATTGTCAATAAACTTCCGGCCAGCACTATAAGCAGCGATTTTTTCATTTGGTTTCCTTTGTTGGATTAAGTTCAAAGATAAGGAATAGCCACGGGAAATGCTAAATGCTAAATTTTAAATGCTAAATTTCCCGGAAGGATAAACTTATGACGGATCTATAATTGATGTCATTGTAACTTGTTGATGATTTCTGAAGTTTAGCTTCGGGGCAGCATCCTGACAAATGACTTTTTTAATGACCTTTTCCATGACCCTTTCCCTGACTTTTTATTTTGTAGGATTGTCATTAAAATATTTTCGGAACAACCAATTCGATCTCATAGCTTTCAAATTCTCGTTGAGCAAAATCGTTCCTTCTTCAAGATTTTTTATACTGTTTTTGGTTTGAGAAGTCATTGCAGTGTCGGTGGAAACCGCGTAGATAAGTCCCTCTTTGTTATTCAGATTCTCAGCAAACTTTCCAAGATCAGTAGCAACATTATTCAGACTATCAGATGCATTTTGCAAATGGGCAATTACATCCCTGATTTGATTTGCAGATGTAGTGTCTTTCAATAACAAGCCGGCAAGTCCTTCACCATTGTTTAAACCGGTCGCAAGTTTGTTCAACTGGATGGTAATCATATTGGCGTTTGTAGCAGCATCGCGAATTGCAGCAAGTGCCAAACGAACATTTTGTTCTGAAACGGAATCATCAATGAGTTTGAGAATGCCGCGATCCTTGTTAAGTTTAGCAGTAAAATTTCTAAGATCTCCGGTGATCGCTGCCAGGTTCTCATTGGTGGTATTCAAAGTACGAACCATCTCATCGTTTTCGATCGGCTTCATCGATAGTATCACATCGCCATTTTCGACAATAGGAGATGTGCCGGTTCCTGGATTGATATTTACCAGTTTATTTCCCATCAATCCATCAGTGCCAACAGCGGCGACAGAATTTTTCTTGATGAATTTACTATTCTGCTTTTCAATAATCATATACACGGTAACCGTTGAATCATTTTCAATGCGCACTTTATCTACAGTTCCAATATCAATTCCCGCATACCTTACATTGTTTCCTTCCATAAGGCCGTTTACATTATAAAACAAGGCGCTGATCTTAATAGTCGGACTGAAAATATTCCGTTTGCTCCCGATAAAATAAAGTGCCAATACCAATATGACTGTTCCGATGGTGACGAAAAGACCCAGGCGTAAATTATTTGGAATATCTTTTTTCATGCGATTGTTTCAAAGAATTGTTTCACTTTTGGATCAGTTATTTTTTTGAGTTCATCAAAAGTGCCTTCAGCATAATTTTTTCCGTCCACTAAAAGTACTATTTTATTGGCAGTAGTTTTCGCCACATGCAAATCATGACTTATGATAATGGATGTGGTGTTGTATTTTTTTTGCAGATCCATCATCAGTTCCACTATTTCCCGTCCAGTGATAGGATCAAGTCCGGTAGTTGGTTCATCGTATAAAACAATCTCGGGTTTCAGAATCAATGTCCGCGCAAGCCCGATCCGTTTTCTCATGCCACCCGAAAGATCGGCAGGCATTTTGTCGATTGAGTTCAGCAATCCTACGTTGTCAAGAGATTCTTCAACGAGAGTATCCGTTTCATTTTTATCCATATTGAACCAGTGACGACGCATTGGGAATTCGAGATTTTCACGAACAGTCATGGAGTCATACAGTGCGCTGTTCTGAAATAAAAAACCAACTTTTGCACGAACCCTGTCTAAATTATTGTTATCAAGTTCTGAAATTTCCTTTCCTAAAATCTTAATGGATCCTTTATCCTGTTCAAGCAATCCAACGACACATTTAATGAGTACTGATTTTCCGGAACCGGATTTTCCTAATACCACAACGTTCTCACCTTTGTTCACAGTCAGGCTAAAATCCACTAACACATTATTATCTCCAAATGATTTGTACACATTTGAGATTTCTATAACGGGACCATCCCATGAATCTGTATTTTCAATGTCGCTCATCTTAATTCAATCCCATCAGGTCGGTAAATTGTACAGCGATTAAATCAATTACAAATATAATTAGCGAAGAAACAACCACTGCAGAGTTTGCAGAATGTCCAACCCCTTCAGTTCCTTTCGTAGAATTATATCCCTTATAACAACCAATGATTCCAATTGCAAATCCGAAGAAATAGGACTTGATGAATGCCGGCATGAAATCAGAAAAATAGAGAAATTCAAATACCTGGTTGTAGTAAAGTTTAAAACTCACCACATCTTTAATATTCACACCAAGATAGGAGGCATACAGCGCCAGTAAATCAGCAAACACAACCAGCACCGGTAACATAAAAGTAGCTGCTGCAACTCTTGTTACTACCAGAAATTTATATGGGTTGGTGCCTGATACTTCCATGGCATCAATTTGTTCTGTAACTTTCATTGAACCCAGTTCGGCTCCAATGCTCGATCCGATTTTTCCGGCACATATCAATGCTGTGATCACCGGTCCGATTTCTCTGACTACAGAAACAGCAACCATTGAAGGCAGCCACGACTCCGCACCAAACTCAGCGAGTGTTGGACGCGATTGTACAGTGAGCACCATTCCCATTATGGCAGCTGTAATACCGACAAGTGGTAATGATTTGTACCCTATAATATAGCACTGTCTGAAAAACTCCTGCCATTCATACCTCGGGCGTAATCCTTCCCTGAAAAACCTTCCGGTAAAAGCGCTTATTTTCCCAACTTCTTCAAGAAAACCTTTTAAGCCGGTATCAGTCATAAGTTAAAAATTCTTATATCAAATATAAAAGGAATCTTTCAGCAGAAAAAATAAATTTTCTTGCCGGCATATGTTTCCACGAATTTCGTTACAAATAACGAGGCCTTTTATGACTTAAATCATTAAAATGAGAAGCAAAGTAAATTAACGCACCAATTCTACTGTGCCTTTAAAAGTTCTATCGCTCTCAGGAAGTGTTAAAATATAAAAGTAAACCCCTGCTGATGCCATTTGATCACCATTTGATCGCCCATCCCACCAATTGCCTGGCGGATCTGATGAAAATATTTCCAATCCCCACCTGCTGAATATTTTCAGCGAAAATGGTTCGGATACTCCTTTAGCATAAAAAACTTCGTTTATTCCATCACCATCAGGGGTGAATATATTTGGAATAGATAACGGACATATAATTTCCGGAAAAATATATTGGGTATACGTTACAGCACCAATTGGATTAGTAAGCGTAAGTGTAACCTCGTGAGGACCTGCTGTAGTATAGCAAACCTGTGGAGGTAACTGATTTGAGGATGAAGCAGGTGTCCCATTTTCAAAAGTCCATTGCCAGCTGTTTGCAAGTAGTGTGGTCTCGTTAAATGTGTAACAGGGTGAAGGGCAAATTGCATCCAACTCCCAGGCAAACGTCCCGCATGGAACAAGACTCTGACAGAACGCAGTATTGCTTGTAGGCAATGTAAAATTGGAATATGGCACCGAAGTAGTATCCGGAACCAAGGGTACATTGAATTCAAGTAATGAGGTGTCAGCTTGGTCAATAGTTTCAGTTCTTGCTGTGAATGTAAATGGACTGTTAAAACAACCCATGTCTCCATTTGCATCTGTTTTTATAAAAGGTGCAATCCGAAATTGGTTGGCAGGGCGTGCATCACCGGTCATGAGATAACCACCATCATTGCATTGCGATCCATGAAAAATGTAATTTGTAAACTGAGTTGAAATAGTATAATGCCTTGACCAGATTATGGACCCATCACTGTCGAGTTTTAGAAGTGCAGGATTTCTTTCATTGAATCCACCTTCATCTCCAAAAATTGCGAATGTGTTATTCATTCCCGGTGAAATATGTCGCGCCTGTTCACCCTGTCCGGTGCCTGCATCATAAAATTTTGATTGCAGCACAGTTAGTTGACTGTTGAGTTTCAGGAAAAACATATCCCACGCAGAGTTCAAAAAATAACTATACCCACTCAGCACAATGTTTCCTGATTTGTCGGCACAGATGGAATTTATTTCATCATCATAATAAGTGGTCAATGTTTTTCTTTTTAAAAAATTCCCATTCTCGTTTAATGTCATCACAAACAAGTTGGTGAAAAGTAATCCTGCAATTGCAGCCTGACCTGCAATTGCAATTTTATTATCGCTTGTCACGGTTAGGACTCTTGGGACATGATCCACATATTCAGCATACTGTTTAACCCAAATTAATTGACCTGCACTGCTAATTTTCGCAACCGTTGTCCCGCGATGATTTATTCCGGCAACAGAATCTGAACCACATGTATAAATAAAACCATTTGAGTCTTGTGCCAGGCTTCCTGTAGTGCCTCCAACCTGCATGGCCACCCTTTGTGTCCACATTGTATTTCCTGCAGTATCAAGTCGCAACACTGCATTTTGATACTCTCCATTGAAACCCCGTATCGACAATAATAACAAACAGCCGTTATCGTTTTGAGGAATTACATCTACGGGAAGTGCATTATAAAGTTCCTCATAAAACTTTTCCCATTCCTTCTGCCCGGCACAATTTAATTTTGTGATGCAACCAATTACTTTACTTGCATAATAAATATAATATGTCATAAAATATCCGCCATCAGCAGCCTGCACCACATTCCGTCCTTCACTTCCTTCGACCTGGTGTCCGATAGTTCTGTACATCGTTTTTTGAGAAAAGGATTTTTCAAAAGAGCCAATCATTAAAATCAAAAACAACATCAATGCTTTTGCAATCATACTTTGAAATAACGAAATAGTTTTTCCGGGCATTTTGAAAATTGTACCCATTTGAAAAAATATGTATGTCAGATTATTTCGGTTCATTTTACGGATTGTGCAACCGGTGTAATTCTTTTTACAAAAAGTGCTGTAAAAGCCGACATAAGTATTCCTGCAGCAAGTGTGCCTGTTACTCCCTGGATGATGTAGCTTTTCAGATTGAAATAATTTTCCATTGACTCCTTGCTCTTTCCAAGTTTTTCGACAGAATATTTGATGATGTTATTGAAATATTCAGGACTGATGAAATGAAAAGTAATGTATTGTGCAAGTGGCGATAAAATTGCCGTTACCAGTGTAACCATCAATCCGCAAATAAATCCCTGTCGCCATGTCATCTCATTGTTTAACTGACGTTTTCTTTTTTCAAGTATTGCGTAATAGTAAACCGCTATTGATGGAATCGCAAAAAGATTTGTCATGATAGCCTGCCTTTCGATCAGCAGATCGTGCCATCCCATTGCTTTTTCAAATACCATCCACAACAAATAGAACAGAGTAAAAATTATTGCCCATTTGATTTCAAGAGGAGTGAGGTTTTTCATATCAGGACAGGCGGCAGTAAAAAGTTTCTCAAAGTTAGTAATATTAACTGTCGCAGGATTTCCACATTTGAAACAGATATGCGCCAAATTCTTCCCAAAACGGGAATTCAAAATAGCGATTAGTCGTTTGCAGAAAATTATAAATCAATAAATTAGGAATGTAGCATCATCATTGGAATAATGATTGGGTGGAACAATTTTACCTAAAACCTAACAATCATGAAAGCCAGAATCAATTTAGCGATGGCATTGGGCTTTGTCCTTTGCTTCGTACAATTCGGGTATTCCCAAAATGTAGTACCCGGAATAATTGCAGGCGCTTCCTTCAACGATATGAAACTAAAAGATATTCCTGAAACAACTACAGATTTAAGTAATGTGAATGGAGTGGAGGCAGGTTTATATTTAAGTATTAAGGCCGGATCTTTTTATTTTAAACCAATGGCCCTTGCAAGCTTTTTGAAAGGTACCGTAAGCACCAGTGTGGATGGTGCCAAACCCGAAGATGCTAATTTTAACTTAACTACCCTGGAAACACCGGTGCTAATTGGATTGAAATTACTGCCTGGTTTTGCCATTGAAGCAGGTCCTTCATGGAATTACCTGATGAGCTATACCAAAGAAATAAATGGAGTGAACCTCGACCTTGACAAAAGTAGTTTGGGTTATCGCGCAGGTCTGCGTGCTACATTTTCAAGACTTGGTGTATTTGCTCACTATGGTGGAATTATTGATTCTTCGGATGATTCGCAGTATCAACTGCAGCGACCCTCCCGGATTATTTTCGGAGCAACATTTGATCTAGTCGGTGGCAATTGATAATCTGAAAATGAAATTTTAAGCAATAGAAATTTATATATGACAAACTAAAACTAAACGCTATGAAACGATTTGCTGAAATATGTGTAATTACCATGTTGTTATTACACGCTGGTCCTGGGAAAGCCCAGGATTATAACGTAGGATTGGGATTTCGTCTCGGAGGTTACAATACCGGATTTACTGTAAAAGGATTTATAAATCCAAACGGAGCACTCGAAGGAATTGCCGGATTTGGAAGCAGGAGTTTTGTGACTACCGGATTATACGAACATCATTTTCCCATTCCTAAAGTAGAAGGACTTAAATTATATGTCGGAGGCGGAGGGCATATTGGATTCTTCGGACACAACAGTTCCTACAGGATATACCGCCGCAATAATGAAACGGTGTACGATATTGATGACGGAGATACTGCGGTAATTCCAGGAGCGGATTTTATTTTTGGTGCAGAGTACAAATTTAAAGGAGTTCCAATTACAGTTGGATCC
>Ga0190274_10001934_pt1 | contig 12163 bp, 7 predicted proteins | sample Popmic531T_FD_133002 | JGI IMG/M metagenome (GOLD analysis project Ga0190274, IMG submission 133002) | Populus adjacent soil microbial communities from riparian zone of Yellowstone River, Montana, USA - 531 T | ecosystem: Environmental > Terrestrial > Soil > Riparian zone | place: USA: Montana...
GATCGCTTCGAGCGCGAAGCGGATGAGGTTGCGGATCGCGTAGTGCAGCGAATGGCTGCGGGCCCGGTGAGCGCCGGCAGCGCGCCCTCCGTGCAGGCGGCTTGCGCCACCTGCGCCGGTCCGACGAGCGAGCGCGACGAGGACGTGGCGGTCCAGGCGAAGACCGGGGGTTCTGCAGAGACCACCGGCGCCGCCGTGGACGCCAACGTCGAGAGTTCCATTCATGCATTGCCGGGCAGCGGCAGCCCGCTTCCCGGCAGCGTACGGTCCCAACTCGAGCCGCAGTTCGACGCCGACTTCAGCGGCGTGCGCGTGCATACCGATTCGCAGGCACACGGTCTCGCGCGCTCGTTGAATGCGCACGCCTTCACCGTCGGACAGGACATCGTCTTCGCGCCGGGACGGTTTGCGCCTCACACTACCGATGGCACGCGGTTGCTGGCACACGAGCTGACGCACGTGATGCAGCAAGCCCGGCACCCGATCAACCCGCGAAACACCGAACCCGTCGACTCTCACGCCGAGCAGGAAGCCCACGATGTCTCCGCGCGGGTAGTTAGTGGCGAGCCGGCACCGATGCCGCGCGCGGTCCCCGGGGGCATCACGCGGGACGTCGGATGGGCGGGCCGCGGTCCCATCCCCGATCCCTACGGGATGGGTTACAACACGATTCTCCGCAACGCAGGCTCCGCCGCCGAGCCCGCCGTGAGAGACCTCGCCTTCTGCGAGGACGTTCACATGAACCTCGACGTGCTCCGCTTCCAGAGCCTGTCGATCGCGCGGCGCTTTGCAGTGCTCCGCCTTCAACCCCACGCCGCCGGCACCGCGTGCGAACCCTGGTTCCCGCAGCTTCAACCCAGCAGGCTGACCGACGCCGAGATCGAGGCCTCGCCCGAGTTCCAGGAGTACACGGATCCCGGCCAGATATGGCAGAAGACTCACCAGATGACCGATGAGGAGGGACACCTCGCCGGCCGACTCATACTTCGGCAATTGAGAGAGGGGCGCCCGGTCACCTGGAACACGGACGCAGGCGTGTTCATGACCAGGGCGCGGGCGCAACTGGGTGTCCTGGCGCAAACCGAGCGTCTGGTCGGCGACCTGAATTGGTCGCCGTTCAACACCACTGCCGCGGTAAACAATCCTGCCGCCCTGCCCACGGAATTTGGCCGGTGGGTGCTTGCCGGTGGGCCGGAGCCCAACGCCGTGAGCGGCAGGATCAATTGCTGGGAAATGGTTCTGTTTGGTGCATACAGGGGCGGGTTTCTGACGTTCTCCCGTATCCAGACCATCTACCGATTGGCGGTGGACAACGTACGCAACGGCTTGACCAGATTGGTCGGGGATACCGTGGAGACCGAGCTTCGCCGCGGAAACGAGAACATCCTGAACACCAACTCCCCGACTTCGCCCGAGCCGCTGCCTGGGGATGTGGTGATATTCAACACAGCGGCCACTCATGTGGCAATTTCCCGGGGAACCAAGAATTCCGCCGGCGAACACGAGGTCCTTAGCCTCTGGAATGAGCCGAATGCGATCTCCCACGTGCAAAGGACGACGATCGAGGCATTGGTGACCTCCGCCACTGCCGCCGGCGCCGTCGCGACGCCTGTGAGATTCTGGAGCGCCAATTGGTAGAGCATTTCGGAATGGATAGCAGGCTGGAAGTATTCGCCACCGTGCCGTGGGGCGACGGACCTGACGCGATTCCACTCGCGCTCCAGGACCATCCGCCGTTTGGCGAGGTTTCGCCTGAGCAGATGCGCAAGGTCCGCGTCCCGGTGCGAATTCGCCTCGACGCGCGCGGCGGCCTGCACGTCCTTGCGGCTTCCACGCCGGGCCGCCCGGCCGGCTTCATCTATCACGTTGACGCCAACGGGAGCCTGACCGGGCGCACCCCTCTCGATTCCGCCGGACCGTCCCGCGCGGGCGAATCGACGTTGATGGACTACGTTGTCGATGAAGACGGGAACTGCTACCTGCTCGAACTACTCCGCCTGCAGAATCCCAGGCAATCGCGCAATCGACTGGCGAAGCTCAGCGCGACCGGAACAGTGCTCTGGTCACGGGAAGGCGCGAGCACAAACGATGACTTCGACGTCGGCGAACTCAAGGGCAATTTCCGGCGGCTGTGGATGGACGAGGATTCCAGGCTGTTCCTGCCGGCGATCGAACACGCCGGTGTGATCGCGGAGATCGATCGGGAGACCGGTGCCGTCTCCCGGCTTCACACCTCGGCAAGATTCAGCCGCTACGGATTTCTGAGCGCGCGGGGTCGGGTGGTTTATGCGTTGTACTTCCAGGAGCTGGGCCGTCGGGGCATAGGCGTCTTCGACATGGCCAGCGAGAGCCTGACCACGACGATCGGCGATCCCGAGCTATACAGCTGGCTCGTCGTTCCCCTGGGAGTAGATGGCTCGTCGAACCTCTACGCCTGGAAGGATTTTTCGATCGCTCGTATCGCTCCGGACGGGCGAACTACCGTCATGGGAGCGCTCGGCAATATCTGCGTCGGAGCTGCCGGTGACACGTTGTATTCCAGTGTGCTGCGCAAGGAAGGAGTGGTATCTGTCCTTCACGTGACCGCTCATGAGCGGAATGGCCTGACAAACTACCTTGCGCTGTCCTTGCGGGGAACCGCCGGCCAGTCGACCGGAGAATGGAAACTCATCCACGTAGATGCACGCCAGCGATACCACGTGTTCGGCGGCGAAGAGCCCGGCCAGGCCGGAACGCTCCTGGTCTATTCCGATAAGGGTGTGCTGCTCGACACGCTGTCCCCGCCACCCGAATTGCTCTCCCTCGAATCGACGCTCCAGCATCCGGCGTCCTGGGAGGTCGACCGGCGCGGACGGATCTACATGCCGGTCCTGGATTCCGGGGGCCTGAAGGTCATTCGTTTCACGGACGCAGGCGCGGCGCCCGTCTCGTGAAGCAGCCGGGCGAAAAGATGCGGGCCGCCATGCGAACACGCGCCGCAGCGCAAGAATCCGCGAGCCACGCGAGCAAACCATTCTTCGACGCGCATCCCGTGAACGCGGCTAACTTCTTCACTTCTGCGCCCACGATCCAGGCGAAGCTCACCGTGGGCCAGCCCGGCGATCGCTTCGAGCGCGAAGCCGATGCGGTCGCGGACCGCGTCGTGCAGCGAATGGAGGCGGGCAGAGTCTCGAGCGCCACCACGCCGACCGTGCAGACCGCATGTGCGGAGGAGATGCTGCAGGCAAAAGGAGAGAGCAGCCTTGCGGGCGTGCCCGCCTCGGTGGAGCAGAACCTGCAGTCGTCGCACGCGGGCCATTCGCTCGCTCCACAGTTGCAGGCGCAGATGGAGCAGGCGTTCCAGGCGGATTTCTCCTCGGTCCGTGTTCATACCGGCGGTTCGGCCGAGCAGTTGAACCAGGAGTTGCACGCGCGGGCTTTCACCCACGGCAACGACATCTACTTCAACGCCGGCGAATTCCAGCCCGACAGCCGCGCAGGACAACATCTGCTGGCCCACGAGCTGACACACGTCGTGCAGCAATCCCCGCAGCTGAGCGGCGTGCCTTCCGTGCAGAGGGATGTTCCCAAGCCAGGTTCGCCTGCTGACAAGCTGCAGACTGCAAAGAACGAGCTGAAGAAGAAATTCGGCCTCGCGGAAATCTCCGAACAGAATGGAGCCGCATGGACGGAGAATCAGTTGAAGAAGATAGCGGCTCTCCTCTCCAAGATGAGCGCCGATGAACAAAAGAGACTGAGGGGAGTGACTCTCACGCTGACGGACACATTGCCGTCCAAGACGCTGAACGGAAAGACCTTCACCATAGCCGGGACGACTTACGGCACCTCACTGGTCGAGCTGACCCCTGCGGGAGTGAGTGACACCATGCTTCACGAGGCCGGTCACCTCATACACAACACTGCGATCGACAACGCCGACATGCTGTTTGAACGTACGAAACCCAGGGATGACCTGGAAGCAGCAAGGAACGTTGTCAATCAGAGCGCCAAGCGGCGCTACAGCGTGCCCGCCAATGAAAATCAAATCATGGACCACCTCAAGACAGCAATGAATGCGGCGGCCGCTCTGGAGAGCAGTGGCGACGATGATCGTACGGCGAATCGAGCAGCCCTCGAGGAAGCTGAGACGAATCTGTTCATGTTTACGCCCGACGCTGCTTCGAAGGATCTGGGCGCGCACGTCGACAAGGTCAAGGCTTTCGTTGCCGCGATGCTGCGGTGGAACGATGAAAGAGAAAAGGCGGTGGGGCCGTTCCGAAGACTCGATGAGTTCGTCGGCATTGTGAAAAAGGACAAGCTGGCCAGGCGCAGCGTCATCTTCACTCCGTATGTGGAGGCCAACTGGCCTCACAAACCAGCCGAGTTCTTCGCGGAAGCCTACAAAGTGTGGACCATGAATCCTGCTGTGGTGAAGGGCCTCAGCGCAGACCTCGCCAAGTGGTTCGAGAAAGGCCGCCACCTGGGTCCGAAATTATCGGTTTTGCGTCAGGAAGCTCCGGTAATCGAAGAGCTGCTGTATGAAGCGGGCGAAACTTTCTTGCCGGCTGTAACGAATGTTGGGGATCTGATTCCCTGAGTACTGAGATGGATAGCGCACCATGAACGCAAAACTCATCGACGAGACTCGCACCGCCGTTGCCTTGCAAGGCGAGGCGCCGGTGGATTCCAGTTACCTTGCAGGCTCGCTGCGGCACTTCGAGCACGTGCTGGAGCGGCGCCTGCGCGCTCACTTCAAGACGCCGACCTCACCCGATCGCCTGGAACTGAATGTCGAGCATGCTCCGGCCACCGACATCAGCGAGTTCTGCCGGTTCGTCACCGAGTTCGTTCCTGACGAGGAGTCGCGCCTGCTGCTCATGCTCGCGCTGGCGCCGTCGATCAAACCCGATTTCTTCGATCAGATCCTGCAGAAGGTGCAACCCGGCGCGGGTGAATATCCTCAGTTCGGTGGGCTGCGCGGCAAACAACATCGCGGATTCCTGCCGACCGGCGACACCGCGTTGTTCCTGCTGGCGGGCGATGATCTCGAATCGCGCGTGCGCTGGCAGACGCTGCTGTGCGGCGAGCATCCGCTCGTGAAGAAGGGCGTCATATATATAGAAGAGTCCGAGCGCGGTGATCCGCCCATGAGCGGCCGCCTCGTGCTCGACTCGGACTACGCGGAGCGCTTCATCAGCGGCAAGGCGCGCTCACCGCGCATGTCGCTGACGTTTCCCGCGCAGCGGCTCGAAACCGCGATGGAATGGGACGACCTCGTGCTGCCGCCGCGAACTCTGACGGAGATCAAGGAGATCGAAAACTGGGTGCGTCACGGTGATGTGTTGCTCAACGACTGGAACATGCGCAGGAAATTGCGACCCGGGTGTCGCGCGCTGTTCTTCGGACCGCCGGGCACGGGCAAGACGGTGACGGCGACGGTGTTGGGCAAGGTGACCGGCCGTGAGGTCTACAAGGTCGATCTGTCGATGGTCGTTTCGAAATTCATCGGCGAGACCGAGAAGAATCTCGCGAACCTGTTCGACAAGGCGGAGCACAAGGACTGGATCCTGTTCTTCGACGAAGCTGATGCGCTGTTCGGCAAGCGCACGCAGGTGCGCGATGCGCATGATCGATACGCGAACCAGGAAGTTTCATTTCTGTTGCAGCGGATCGAGACGTTCAGCGGTCTCACCATCCTCGCGTCGAACCTTGCGGGCAATGTCGACGAGGCTTTTGCGCGTCGCTTCGAACAGCTGGTGCACTTTCCCATGCCGCGACAGAACGAGCGCCTGCTCATCTGGAAGAAGGGGCTGCCGCGGGCAGCGACGCTCGAGCCCGGCATGGATCTCAATCAGATCGCCGCGCGACACGAACTGAGCGGCGGAATGATCATGAATGTCATACGTTTCGTCTCGCTGCAGGCGATCTCGCGGGGCGAACGCGTGCTGCGCCAGCAGGACTTTGCGGAGGGTATCCGCCGCGAGTACTCGAAGGAAAACCGGCTCGAATAGGCGAGCGCGTGCTTTGGTTGCGCTGCGATCGTTGGACCAAGGTCCCATTTCAGAAAACCACCCATCGCTTTGATAGTCACGTCAATGCAATCCGGTGCCGCGCGCAAGCGCCACAGCGAGCAGCGGATTCTTGATAGTTAGCGCGTGCCGGTCCGGCGCCGATTGCCAACAAACAATGAGTCGTGAGTTCCACGGCAGAGCGCAATGCAATGCGAGGCGAGGAGGCGGGTCGCGCGCGATTACCCCACGCGCGCGACCCGCCGAATCCGCTCAAAAGGTCTCCACTTCGAGCCCAACAAGGAAGAAAAACTCCATGAAACGCCAATCCAGACACCTGTCAGGCCTGCTCGCGCTGTTGCTCCTCGCAGCGGCTGGCGCGGCCAGCGCTGCCGACAAGAAACCCAACATCCTGGTCATCTGGGGTGACGACATCGGCACCTGGAACATCAGCCATAACAACCGCGGCATGATGGGTTACAAGACGCCTAACATCGATCGCGTGGCGAAAGAGGGCGTGGCCTTCACCGACTACTATGCCCAGCAGAGTTGCACCGCGGGCCGCGCGGCGTTCATCAGCGGCAGCGTGCCGGTGCGATCGGGAATGACCAAGGTCGGAATGCCCGGCGCCAAGGAGGGTTGGCAGAAAACCGATGTCACCATGGCAACGGTCCTGAAAGCGCAGGGCTATGCCACGGGCCAGTTCGGCAAGAACCACCAGGGCGATCGCGATGAACACCTGCCGACGATGCACGGCTTCGATGAGTTCCTCGGCAGCCTTTATCACCTCAATGCCGAGGAAGAACCGGAAAATCGCGACTATCCACGCGACATGAAGCTGCGCAACGGAAAGACCTTCCTGCAGCAATTCGGTCCGCGCGGGATCATCAAGTCCAAAGCGGACGGCAAGGGTGGCCAGTCCATCGAGAACCTGGGCCCGCTGACGAAGAAGCACATGGAGACCATCGACGATGAAACCCTGGCTGCGGCCAAGGAGTTCATCACGCGACAGCACAAGGCCGGAAAGCCGTTCTTCTGCTGGTGGAACGGCACGCGCATGCATTTCCGCACGCACGTGAAACCCGAGCACATCGGCATCTCCGGCCAGGACGAGTACGGCGACGGCATGGTCGAACACGACATGCACGTCGGCGAACTTCTCAAGCTGATCGATGACCTCGGCCTCGCCAACGACACCATCGTGCAGTATTCAACGGACAACGGCCCGCATTACAACACCTGGCCCGATGCCGGCACGACGCCGTTCCGCAGCGAGAAGAACTCGAACTGGGAAGGCGCGTTCCGCGTTCCGGCGTTCATCCGCTGGCCTGGCCATTTCCCCGCCGGTGTCACGCTGAATGGCATCGTTTCACACGAGGACTGGCTGCCGACATTCGCCGCCATCGCCGGCGCGCCCGACATCAAGACGAAACTGCTCAAGGGAGGAGTCTCGCTCAACGGGCGCAGCTACAAGAACCATATCGACGGCTACGACCTCACCGACTACCTGAGCGGCAAGGTGAAGGATTCGCCGCGCAACGAGTTCATCTATGTGGGCGATGACGGCAATGTCATGTCCATTCGTGTGGGCGACTGGAAGGCGACCTATCTAGAAAACCGCGCCGAGCAATTGCAGGTGTGGCGCGAGCCGCTGGTCCACCTGCGCCTGCCGTTGCTGTTCAACCTGCGTCGTGACCCCTTCGAGCGGTCGCAGCACAACTCGAACACGTATCACGACTGGATGATCGACCGGGCTTTCGTGCTGGGGCCGATGCAGATGGTGGCCAGCGAGTTCCTGCTGACCATGAAGGATTTTCCACCTAGCCAGACGCCCGGTGACTGGAGTCTCGAGTCGCTGGAGAAGCAGATCAAATCGATGACCGCGCCGGCTCAGTGATCCTGAGGGGGATCGCATGGACGAAATCGGAGTGGGTACGAAGCTCGATCCGGCGCTGCAGCGTCGCATGGAGCGTCTTGGCCTCGTGACGAGGCAGGACCAGTGGACCGAACGCTACCTGCTCTGCGAGCAGCTGGTGGATCCGCGGATCGCAACCCCACGCGAGCGATTCGCCGGCACCTGCCGCTTCCTGCGCGATCTGGTCGCCCATCGCTGGGCGCGCACGCGGCGCGCGCGGGAGCTGGCGAATCCGAAACGCATCCACTACCTGTCGATGGAATTCCTGCTGGGGCGCACGCTGCGCAACAACATGATGAATCTTGCCGCCGAGCCCATCGTCCGTCAGGCGCTCGAGCAGCAGGGATGGAATCTCGAATCGCTCATCGAAGAGGAGGCCGACGCCGGACTCGGCAATGGCGGCCTCGGCCGTCTGGCCGCGTGTTTCATCGATTCGCTCGCGACTCTGCAGTACGCGGCCATCGGTTATGGGCTGCGTTACGAGTACGGCATCTTCCGCCAGGAGATTCGCGACGGCGCGCAGATCGAGCAGCCCGACAACTGGCTGCGAAATCCGGATCCATGGGAAGTGGTGCGGCCCGAGCGCGTCTATCGCGTGCCGCTCAATGCCGCGTTCGAATTGCGTGGCAACATGCTGCGCTTCATTCACAACCGGTCGTCGACATTGCTGGGGGTTGCATACGATCGGCCGGTCGTGGGTTATGGAGCCCAGTGCATCAACACGCTGCGCTTGTGGGCGGCGGTGGCGCCGCAGAGTTTCGATTTCGCCGAGTTCTCGCATGGCGATTTCGCCGGCGCCGTCATCGAAAACGTGGCGGCCGAGTCGATCACGCGAGTCCTGTATCCCGACGATTCGACCGAAGCAGGTCGTGCGCTGCGCTTCCTTCAACAGTACTTCATGGTCAGTTGTTCGCTGCAGGACATCTGCGCACGTTTTCGTCGCACTTCGGGGCCGCGCTGGAGTGATCTGCCGCAGCACGTGGCGCTGCAGATGAATGACACGCATCCGGCGTTGTGTGTGGCCGAGCTCATGCGCATTCTGCTCGATGAAGCTCTGCTGCCGTGGGACGAAGCGTGGAACATCACGCGTGCCACTCTGGCCTACACCAATCACACGCTGTTGCCCGAGGCGCTCGAACGATGGCCAGTCGCATTGTTCGAGACACTCGTGCCACGGCATCTCGAAATCGTCTACGAGATCAATCGGCACTTCCTGGACGACGTGCGCCACGACTATCCCGGGGACGAGCAGCGCGTGCACCGTGTGAGTCTCATCGAGGAGGGGGCGACACGAAGAGTGCGAATGGCGCATCTTGCCGTCGTAGGTTCACACAGCACCAATGGCGTGGCGGAGATTCACTCCGAACTGCTGCGCTCGTGCGTGTTGAGGGACTTTTCTGAACTGTTTCCCGGCCGCTTCAACAACAAGACGAATGGAGTTACGCCTCGACGCTGGCTGGCGCAGGCGAATCCATGGCTGTCGAAGATCATCACCGCGGCGATCGGGGATGGATGGGTGGCGGATCTCGCACTCCTGCGCGAGCTCACGCCGCTTGCCGATGACGCCGCTTTTCGCGAGCAGTTCCGCGCCTCCAAGCGCGCCGCCAAGGATGCCTTCGTCAAGTGGCTAGGCGCTCGCACCGGGCAGATCGTCGACCCGGAAAGCATCTTCGACAGCCAGGTCAAGCGGATCCACGAGTACAAGCGGCAGTTGCTCAACCTGCTGCACATCGTCGTCCTCTACAACCGGCTGCGCAATGACGCGCACTTCGACATGCCGCCGCGCACATTTTTCTTCGCGGGCAAAGCGGCGCCGGCGTATCACTTTGCCAAGCTCATCATCAAACTCATCAACAACGTGGCCGGCACGCTCGATGGCGATCCCGCGGCGCGTGGACGACTGAAGGTGATCTTCGTGCCGGAATACAACGTGAGTCTCGCCGAGCGACTCATCCCCGCCAGTGACGTTTCCGAACAGATTTCAACGGCAGGCTTCGAGGCCAGCGGCACCGGCAACATGAAGTTCATGATGAACGGCGCGCTCACCATCGGTACGTGGGATGGCGCGACCATCGAGATGGCGCGCGAAGCAGGCGAGGAGAATTTTTTCCTGTTCGGGCTAACTGCTCAGCAGGTGACCGACAGCGCGGGCTGGTATGACCCGCGCTGGCACTACGAGCATGATGTCGAGACCCGCGCCGCTCTCGATCTCATCGACTCCGATCACTTCAGCCGGCACGAGCGCGGAATCTTCACGCCCATCACCCACGCTCTGCTCACGGGCGGCGACCACTATCGCCATCTCGCCGACTTGTCCGGCTACGCGCGCGCACACGCGGACCTCGGCCGCGAATATTGCGATCGGGGAGCCTGGGCTCGAAAGGCCGTGCTCAATGTCGCGAGCTCGGGTCGTTTCTCGAGCGATCGTACGATCCAGGAGTACGCCCGCGACATCTGGGACCTGAAACCAAGCCCGGTAGATTGACCGGCTATTGGCGCTTGGTATCCCGCTTGTCGTCGCGGCCCTCTTGCTTGGTGTCGCGCTTGTCCTGGCGGCATGCGGCATTGCTCTGCTGGTCGGCGGCCCTGCAGTCGACCTTTTCCTGGCGCGCTTTCTGCTTCGCGTCCTGATTGACGTCCCGGCCTGCCTGGCGATCCTTCGACTGTTCAGTCGACAGGGCCGCGCCCGAAATAGTTAGCAGGCAGACACCGACGAGTACGCCGGCCGACCGCCTCAGAAGTCCAAGCTTCGAATTGTTCACGGCGATACTCCTTTACAGTTCCAGTAGAGAGGACAGTGCTTGTAGTCTCGGCTCCCCCCGCCGTCAACTCGGGACTCCCTTACACTCCAGTATCAATATTGCGCAGGGCCGAATAGATTCCTGGCAATGAAGGCGGAGCGACATTGCGATGAAGAAACTGAAACACGAAGGTGAGCTGTTCAAGGCGGGGCTGCTCGCAGCGATGAAATACGCGCAAGAGCGCGGCGCCGTCGAATTCGAGCCGACAGATTCCGCGAGTCAGAAGCTGCTCTACGTTTACCGGCTTCTGGTGCACGACAAGATGATCCAGCCGTTACCCGAGGACCAGGTCGCGGAGACCACCATGCGGCACAAATTGGCCATCTGGTATTCGAAGCAGCTGCCGAAAGAGCACCCGCTGCTGAAATGATCCGGATGCCGGCCGGTTGGTTTGTATAGGAAGTACACCGACCCTTTACAGGTCGGGATCGACATGTATATAAAACAGCCGTTTTCTATACACGTCGTTACTTATCTATATACGAATGACTGCAATTGCCCCCCTGTGGGACCTATCCCCGGCGCGCTTCGACCGGCCGGACATCCTGAAGAAACTGACCGTGGCCAGCCGCCGCCTGGCGGAGCTCAAGGGCGTCGCGGCGTCGATTCCGAACCAGGGCATCCTGCTCAACACCCTCGTGCTTCAGGAAGCCAAGGACAGCTCGGCCATCGAAAATATCGTCACCACGCACGACGAATTGTTTCGTGACGCGGCCTTTCCTGAAGATGCTTCCAGTTCCGCCACCAAGGAAGTGGCTCACTACAGTCTGGCCCTGCGCGTCGGTTTCGAGGATGTACGGGAAAGCGGCCTCCTGACTAACAAGCACATCCTGAAAGTCCAGGCGGAGCTCGAACGCAACAGCGCAGGCTTTCGCAAACTGCCCGGCACCGCGCTCAAAGCCAGCGATGGCCGCACCGTCTACACGCCGCCGCAGGACCCGGCGACGATCGTTGCGCTGATGACCGATCTCGAAAAGTTCATCAACGAGAACGGGGCCTTCGACGCGGACCCGCTCATCAAGATGGCGCTCATCCATCACCAGTTCGAGAGCATCCATCCTTTCTACGACGGCAATGGCCGCACGGGGCGCATCATCAACGTGCTGTATCTGGTGAAGCAGGGGCTGCTCGATATTCCCGTGCTCTATCTCAGCCGGCACATCGTGCGTACCAAGTCCGTTTACTACCGGTTACTGCAGGATGTACGCGAGCGCGACGCCTGGGAAGAGTGGGTGTTGTACATGCTCGAAGCCGTGGAGCAGACCGCTGCCGCGGGTATCGAGACCATCCAGGCCATGAAGACCGTGTTCCTCGACTACAAGCATCGTATCCGGGCGCAGTACAAGTTCTACAGCCAGGACCTGATCAACAACCTGTTCTCACATCCCTACACCAAGATCGAATTCATCCAGAAAGACCTGGAAGTATCGCGGCTCACGGCGACCAGGTACCTCGATCAA
>Ga0190274_10001935_pt1 | contig 12154 bp, 8 predicted proteins | sample Popmic531T_FD_133002 | JGI IMG/M metagenome (GOLD analysis project Ga0190274, IMG submission 133002) | Populus adjacent soil microbial communities from riparian zone of Yellowstone River, Montana, USA - 531 T | ecosystem: Environmental > Terrestrial > Soil > Riparian zone | place: USA: Montana...
CGGGCGCCGGCCCCAAATGGTCACTCCTGCAACTGCCGCTTCAGGACCTCGATCTCGTCGGCCAGCATGGCGTCATTACCCACCAGCCCTTCGATCTTGCGCACTGCATGCAGCACGGTGGTGTGGTCACGCCCGCCGAACCGGCGGCCGATTTCAGGCAGCGAGCGCAGGGTCAGTGTCTTCGCCAGATACATCGCCACCTGCCGCGGACGGACGACATTGGCAGTGCGGCGCGACGACAACAGATCGGCGCGGCTGACGTTGTACTGACGCGCGACGATGCGCTGGATGTCCTCGATCTTGACGCGCTTGGGTTCCTGCGGGCGGATCAGGTCGCGCACCTCGCGCTCGGCCATCTCCATCGTCACCGGCTGGCCGGTCAGCTTGTTGTGCGCGAGCAGGCGGTTGATCGCGCCTTCGAGATCGCGGCCGTTGTGGGTGACCGACTTGGCGATATACGCTAGCACTGGGCCGGGAACGTCGAAGCTCGGATGGTATTGCCTTGCCGCCGTCACGCGGGTCTTGAGGATCTCGAGCCGCAAATCTTCGCCGAGCGGTCCCATCTCGACGACGAGCCCGCCGGCCAATCGCGAGCGCACGCGGTCGTCGAGGCTTTCCAGATCGGTCGGCGGCCGGTCGGCGGCGATCACCACCTGGCGGCCGGCGTCGATCAGCGCGTTCAGCGTGTGGCAGAACTCGGCTTGCGTCGACTTGCCTTGCAGGAACTGCAGGTCGTCGATCACCAGCACGTCGATGCCGCGCAGGGCTTCCTTGAACGCGAGCGCGGTCTGGGTGCGCAGCGCCGATACGAAGCCGTACATGAACTTTTCGGCGGTGAGGTAGAGCACCTTGCGCTCGGCGCCGTTGTTGCCGGCCCAAGTGGTCGCCTGCAACAGATGCGTCTTGCCGAGACCGACGCCGGCGTGAATGTAGAGCGGGTTGAACATCACCGGCTCACCGCGGCGGGCCATCGCCACTTGCTTGGCGGCGGCATGCGCCAATGTGTTCGAGCGGCCGATGACAAAACTCTCGAAGGTCAGCCGCAGATCGAGCGGCGAGCCGCCGAGCGCATCGTGCCCGGTGGAGACCGGAGCATAGACTGCGCGAAGCTCGCCGATGTCGAGCCGCCCGATCCTGGGATCGCGATGCGGTTCGGTCAGCTCCGGCGGTTTAACCTTGGGCGGCGCCGTGCGGATCATCGCGCTGCGCACGCTGACCTCGATCTTCTGGATGTCGGCGTTCTCGCCTTGCCAGCAGGCCATGACCCGGTCGGTATAGTGCGACTGGATCCAGCTCTTGAGGAAGCGCGTCGGCACCGACAGATGCGCGGTGTTGACCTCGATGCGCTCCAAATCCATGCGGGCGAACCAACTCTGGAAAATATCCTCGCCGACTTCGGCGCGGAGCTTTTCTTTCACTCTCAACCAACGTTCCTGATCCGGGCTGGTCATTTCTTATTCTCTGAAGGTCGGGTGGTTGCGGCGGAACTCGGTGAAACGGACAGCGGTGATTCCGCTGGAGCCGTTACGCGCGGTTACATCACTGAAGCGGAAAGCTGGTGGTTGGGCGGCGGGTGGTTCCCTCGTGCGGTCGGCGAGGGCAGGCGGCGGGCGGGCTCAGCCGCTGGACGGCACCGATCTACCGTTCCGGGTGGGGTCTTCTGCCGCGCGCAATTCTCGTATTTTTAGTTCTACGCTCGCATTTGGAGAAAAACCCCATCGTTCAAGCATAATACCTCCCTCGCCCATCGCGATGCCTCGCAACGGATACGTCGTTTAAGTCTTGTTGAAGTACAAAGACCTCTACTTCGGGGTGCCCATCCCCCACACCACAGCATTCACGAAGATCAGAGGCAAAAAGTCCGCATCAAGCTCTTTCGTTGCATTGGATGAGCCGAGACTATCCGGTGACAGTTCTCTTCTTCTTATCCTCGATAAGCTTGATTACGTCCTTCTCCACTGAATTCGCGGGCACTCGGAAGCCTTGCAAAAATAGCACGGTCGCCCCGAGCCGCAATGGCAATCGCTGCGCAAACCCAGATGTGGCCTGGGTTCTGGCCCATTCCGCGTGCTGTGAGGTGCGGGCAAATTTGCGGGCAAGATCTTGAATCAACGCGGAGATTGTCTGTCATCAATTTGTGATAATCGGGCCGCGAGAAACAAATTTTGACGTCCGCGCCCCGCCGCCACGATTCGCAAAGACTCAAACTCCTCGGCTGTGTATGGCCGATAAACCCTTTGTCCACATGACATTTCCGTGACCGAAAACACAGGGTAACCCCCTGCTTGAAACGGCGCTGAAACGGGCAAAACAGCGGGGGATGGGAATAAGTACAAATACTTATTTACGCGCTTCACAACGACCCTGTGACAATGTTGCTACACTGCGCAAACGGAATTATTGCCCCGAGAAAACGGAAATTTACTCCGCGCAGATGCGAAATCTGCAGTCGCGCGGCGCCAAGCCACGCTGCGGCTCCAGGGTAATTGTTTTGAGAACAGCGCCTGAAAACGCACGCTTGGCGTGCGATCGCTCGCCTATTTCGCGAGCTTGGCGATCTGATGGGTCAGCCGCGAAACCTTGCGGCTTGCGGTGTTCCGATGCACCTGGCCCTGGCGTGCCGCGCGCATCAGCGCCGGCTCGGCCTGCTTCATCGCGTCCAGCGCCTTGTTCTTGTCGCCGGTGGCGATCGCTTCCTCGACCTTGCGGAGCGCGCTGCGCATACGCGAACGGCGCGCCTTATTGATCTCGGTGCGGCGGGCGATCTTGCGGGCGGCTTTGCGGGCGGAGGAGGTGTTGGCCATGAACGCTAATCAAACCTGTCGGTGATCGCAAAAATCCAACGGCGGCGAGGATTCCCGCCGCCAGCGGGCTGCTTATAGTCAGCGGGTGTTTTGCCGTCAATGACCGGGGATTTGGGCAACCTGAGGGCTGGGGTCCAGAATCGCCGCGTCATGGCCGTAGAGCCAGGCGATGTGCTTGTAGGACCAGTCGGTCATGCCCTTGGCCATCAGGGCGTCGCGCTCCACCTGCGCGGGTCCGTCCGGCATGTGGAACCGGGTCAGGTTCTCCCAGGAGACGTTCTGAACCCGTGTCGCCCGCGGTAGCCGAACCGTTTCGTAAAGCGTGAGCGCGCCCTCGACGTCGTTGCCGCATTGGACCAGTGCCGCTGCGATCGCCGTGGCATCCTCGATCGCCATCGCGCCGCCTTGGCCCATGAACGGGATCATCGGATGACAAGCGTCGCCGAGCATGGTGATGCGGCCGAAGGTCCAGCGCGGGATCGGCGGGCGATCGAGCACCGCCCAGATGAAGGTCTCGTCCACGGCGTCGATCACCTTCTGCACCTGCAGGTGGAAGCCGGCGTAGGCGGCCCGGAGGTCAGACACCTTGCCAGGCTCGGTCCAGGATTCGCTGATCCAGTCCTCCTGCTCAACGTGGCCGACGAAGTTGAGCATCCGGCCAGCCGACACGAAGTAATGGATGAAGTGTCGGCCCGGGCCGAGGAATGCCGTCGACTCCGGCGGAATGTCGCGCACCTTTTCCACCGGGATCAGGCCGCGATAGGCGCGGCAGGCGAACCGTGGGCGCTCCGCCCCGAGCAGCGCGCGCCGCACGGCGGAGAAGATACCGTCGGCGGCGATCAGCACGTCGGCTTCGATCTCGACCCCATTCTCAAAACGTGCGCGCACCTTCTTGCCATCCTGCTCAACGCCGACGCAACGGTGTGACAGATGCACGCGCTCGCGCGGCACAGGCTTCGCCAGCAGCGCGTGCAGTTCGCCGCGGTGGAAGATGTGATGCGGCGCGCCGAATTCGCGTTCGATATCGGTGGCGAGTCGCGCTTTGGTCAGCGTGCGGCCGTCATCCCAGCGCCGCTGATGGAAAAAGGGCGAGCGGTACGCCACCCGCGCGCATTCCTCGCCCAGACCGAGCCGATTCAGGATGCGCGAGGCGTTGGGGCTGATGTTGATGCCGGCGCCGACTTCGCTGAGCAGGCGCGATTGCTCATAGACCTGTACGTCGAAGCCGGCCGGCAGGAGGCTGATCGCGGCGGTGAGCCCGCCGATGCCGCCGCCGATGATTGCAACCCTGATATCGCGCGGGGCCATTTACGCGACGCGCTTGCCGCGCACCTGGTCGTAGCCTGCGACCGCGCCGGCCCTGTCGGCGGCGGAGAACGGCGCGAGCGGCGGCTTCATCCGCGCCAGCGCCGGATCGCCGTGGATATGCGCCAAGGTGGCCTTCACGCCGGAAACCAGCGGCTTGCCGTCGAACAGCTTGCGGATGGTGATGGCGGCATCGAGCGCGGCTTTGTCGCCCTTGCTCCAGGCGAGCTGGCAGAGATCGGAATTGAGATTGGCGGTCGCCGAGATGCAGCCGGCGAAGGCGCCGGCGCGTGCATCGAGCAGCACCGCTTCGGTGGAGGGAAATACATCGAAGCTCTTGGAGATCGCCGCGGCGTCGCGGGCGTAGTTCATGTCGCCGGATGAATCCTTCAAGCCGACGATGCGGGTGCCGAACGTATCGAGTAGGCGCTTCACCAGCGCGACGTGCCAATGCAGGCCGGACTGCTGCGGGTAGTGATAGAGGTAGATCGGCACCGGTTGTTGCGCCGTCGCCTTCACGATGGTGTCGATGTAGGCGACGAGCCCGTCGTCCGGCACGCCCTTGTAATAGAACGGCGGCAGCACCAGCGCGCCGGCAAATCCCAGTTCCACGGCATGACGCGTCAGCGCCACCGCGTCGGCCGTGGCCGACGCTCCGGTGCCGACCATCATCCGGTCGAGCGGCAGCTTGGCGTCGCGATAGGCGTTCATCACGCGCTTTCGCTCCTCGAGCGAGAACGACGTTGCTTCGCCGGTGGTGCCGAGCACGTTCAGCCCGTCGCAGCCGTTGTCGATCAGGTAGCGCGCGAGCTTCGTGGCGCGCGCGGTGTCCGGCGAGCCGTCCTCATTGACCGGGGTGGCGACGGCGGCGATTACGCCGCGAAGTTTTGTCGTGCTCATGTGCGCTCCTCTATTCCAAGAACAATGCTGAAAGCCGAAAGTGTTTTAGTCCACCGTTATCTTGGCGCGCTTGATCACGTCGGCCCATTTCTTTGTCTCAAGCCGGATGAGTGCCTCGAACTCCGCCGGCGCGCTCGGCGTCGGATCGACGTTGAGCCTCGCAAGCTTCTCGAGCAGATCGGTATCCGCCAGCGCCGCCCGCATCGCGGCATTGAGCTTCTGCGTGATGTCAGCCGGCAAACCGGCGGGCGCGGCGACGCCCCACCACGTTCCCGCGTCGAGTTCCGGCAACGGAACGCCGACCTCATGGAATGTCGGCACGCTCGGCAGCGTTGGCGCGCGCGCCGTGCCGCTTACGGCCAGGCCGCGCAGCGAGCCGGACTCGATCTGTCCCTTGGCCGAACCGATGTTGAGAAACATCACGTCGATACGCCCTGCGACGAGGTCGATGATGGCGGGGGCGGCGCCCTTGTAGGGCACATGAACGATGTCGAGCCCTTGCGCTGCCTTGAAGAATTCGGCGTTGAGATGCGGCGGCGTACCGTTGCCCGCGGAGCCGTAGGTTGCCTTGCCGGCCTTGCTCCGCGCCATCGCGATGAACTCGCGGACGGTCCTGGCTTCGAGGGCCGCCGGCACTGTCATGACGGTCGGTCCTCGCACCGCGAGCGAGATCGGCGTGAAATCGCGCTCGGCGTCGTATTTCGCCGGCGTATAGAGGCTGGGATTGACCGTCAGCGACGGATCGACAAAGGCGAGCGTGTAGCCGTCGGGCGGCGACTTTGCGACCGAGTCGTAGCCGATATTGCCGCCTGCGCCGGGCCGGTTCTCGACGATGACGCGCTGACCGAGCTTGTCGCCGAGCTTGTCGGCAATCAGCCGCGCCATGGCGTCGGTCGGCCCGCCGGGCGTGAATGCGACCACCATCCGCAGCGGGCGTGACGGATAATCCTGCGCCTGCGCGCCGGTACACAATCCGACAAGCGTCAGTGCGCCGAGCGCAGCCCGCAACAGCGCGCGCAACTTCAATCGAGCCATGACGGGTTCCCCAGCGTGTTTAAGATTCACCCGCTCACATTGAACGCCGCCAGCGCCGCCATGTTGACGAGCTGCGAATCCTTGGCGCCAAGCGAGACGATCTGCACGGGCCGGTCGAGGCCGACCAGCAGCGGGCCGATCACGGTGGCGCCGCCCAGCTCCTGCAGCATCTTGGTCGAGATCGAGGCCGAGTGGAATGCCGGCATGATCAGAACGTTCGCCGGCCCGGTGAGGCGGCTGAACGGATAGGCCGCGGCGACTTCAGGATTGAGCGCCACATCGGCCGCCATGTCGCCCTCGTACTCAAAATCGACGCGGCGCTGGTCGAGGATCTTCACCGCCTCGATCACGCGGGCCGAGCGTTCGCCCTGCGGATGGCCGAAGGTCGAGAACGCGAGCAGCGCGACACGCGGCTCGTAGCCCATACGGCGGGCGACGCCGGCGGCTTCGATCGCGATCTCCGCCAGCTCTTCGGCGGTCGGCATCTCGGTGATCGCCGTGTCGGCAACGAGCACGGTCCGCCCGCGCGACAGCACCATCGAGAGTCCGATGACGCGATGGCCGGGCTTTGGGTCAATGACGCGGCGGATGTCCTCCAGTGCCACCGAATAATTCCGGGTGACGCCGGTGATCATGGCGTCGGCGTCGTCGAGGGCCACCATGCAGGCAGCGAAATGATTGCGGTCCTGGTTGATCAGCCGCTGCACGTCGCGCACCAGGAAACCCTGACGCTGCAGCCGCTCGTAGAGGTAGGCGACGTAGTTCGAATTGCGCTTCGACAGCGCGGCATTGATGATCTGAATGCCCTTGCCGAGCTCGACGCCGAGGTTCTTGGCGCTCTGGCGGATCGGCTCCTCGCGGCCGACGAGTAGCGCGGTGCCGAGTCCCTGCTGGACGACGCTCGCGGCGGCGCGGATCACCTGTTCTTCCTCGCCTTCGGCGAACACGACGCGCTTGGGCGCTCGCCGCACGCGCTGGAACACCTGCTGCAGCACTCCGGCCACCGGATCGCGCCGCGATTGCAGCGAGTGGCGATAGGCCTCCATGTCCGCGATCGGCTTGCGCGCCACGCCGGTGTCCATCGCCGCCTTGGCGACGGCGGGCGGCACGTGTGAGATGAGCCGCGGATCGAACGGCACCGGGATGATGTAGTCCGGCCCAAACTTCGGCCGCGCACCATAGGCCGCGGCGACCTCGTCCGGCACGTCCTCGCGCGCGAGCTCCGCCAGCGCGCGGGCGGCGGCGATCTTCATCTCCATGTTGATCGTGGTGGCGCGGACATCGAGCGCGCCGCGGAAGATGTAGGGAAATCCCAGCACGTTGTTGACCTGGTTCGGATAGTCGGAGCGTCCCGTCGCCATGATGGCGTCGTCGCGCACCTCGGCGACTTCTTCCGCCGTGATTTCCGGATCGGGATTGGCCATGGCGAAGATGATCGGCTTCGGCGCCATCGATGCGACCATGTCCTTGGTCACCGCGCCCTTCGCCGAGAGTCCATAGAACACGTCGGCGCCTTTCATGGCGTCGGCGAGCGTCCGGGCTGAGGTCTTTGCCGCGTGCGCCGACTTCCACTGGTTCATGCCCTCGGTGCGGCCCTGATAGATCACGCCCTTGGTGTCGCAGAGGATAAGGTTCTCGTGCTTGAAGCCGATGGCTTCGAGCAGTTCCAGGCAGGCGATGCCGGCGGCGCCGGCGCCGTTGCAGACAATCTTGGTGTCTTCGATCTTGCGGTCGGTGAGGAACAGCGAATTGAGCAGGCCCGCGGTCGCAATGATCGCGGTGCCGTGCTGGTCGTCATGGAACACGGGAATGTCCATGAGTTCGCGCAGCCGCTGCTCGATGATGAAGCACTCCGGAGCCTTGATGTCCTCGAGGTTGATGCCGCCCCAGCCGGCGCCGAGCAGCTTCACGCAATTGATGATCTCGTCGGGTTCCTCGGAGGAGACGCAAAGATCGATGGAATCGATGTCGGCGAAGCGCTTGAACAGCACGGCCTTGCCTTCCATCACCGGCTTTGCCGCCAGCGCGCCGCGGTTGCCGAGCCCGAGGATGGCCGTGCCATTGGTGATGACGGCGACGAAGTTGCCTTTGACCGTGTAGTCGTAGGCCTTGTCCGGATCGTCGGCGATGGCGAGCACCGGGATAGCGACGCCCGGCGAGTAGGCCAGCGACAAATCGCGCTGCGTCGCCATCGGCTTGGTGGCGATCACCTCGAGCTTGCCGGGGCGTCCCCGGCTGTGAAAGTCCAACGCCTCCTGATCGGTGAAAGTCGGCCGGTTGCTGTTGGATTTCTTTGCCATTTCAACACTCTACCCCCGGCGAACAGGCCGCTTTCGGACGTTAGCGGAATGGCCGGCCCAAGCTCAAGGCACTGCCGCCTGAAAGGCGTCTCGGGATCGGACGCCCTGGCGCTTAGGGCTGATACAAAGTGTTGTCGCGCGCATGACAGCGGCGGATTGCCGCCCAGTCGGGCGCTGTGACATTGCGAGGATTGAACCGGGCGTGCGAGCAGGGTAAGCGGTGCGCTGCGGCGGGGCTCTGGATTTTTAGGTCATGATTCGGTTTTTGTTGCGGTTTGTCGGGCTTTTGCTGCTCGCCCTGGGATTCATCTTCCTGGTCTATGACGGCATCCGTTCGATTTCGGACGGCAGCATCCTGCTCACCAAGACGAGCGAGGTGTGGGTTGGGATGCATGAACGCAGCCTGACGGCGTTTCAGGCCCTGGTCGAACGCCACGCCGGCCCCGACATTTGGCAGGTCGTCCTTGCGGCGATCCTGGAACAGCCGGCTTCGGCCGTGTCCTGCCTTTTGGGCGTGGTCCTGATCGTGCTGGGTCGCAAGAAAAAGCCGCTGATCGGCTACGTCCGGGACTGACCTTCACGGTTCCAGGTTTTCTGGACCCTTCCGTGGATCAGATGTCCCACTCGGCCCGCTGCTTGAAGATATGGACGGTGCCGGCGTTGTGGTTGGTCTGGTAGCTGGTGGCGGCGAACGAGGGCGCCGGTGCGGCAACCGCGCTTGCAACATGACCGATGGTCACGCCGAGGGCGCCCACCATCACGCAGGTCAGCAGCACCGCCCCGAGGATGCCGCCGCGCGGCAGCAGCAGGCAAAACCCGGCGATGATCTCGGCGGTTCCAGCGACCATGAGGAAACCCTGGCCGAGGCCGATCGCCTGGAACTGTTGGACCATCAGGCCGGCGCCGGTCACCTTGGCGTAGCCGGCCGCGATCGCGATCACGCCGAGCAGGATCTGCGCTGCGTAGATGCTGATGGTCTTGGTCATGGCGTAGCCCCTTTCGATGAGGCCACCCTAAGAGCCAGCCGTATCGCCCGAATGTCGCGATAAGGCTGATTGGTATCGTCGGTATCGCTCCCCTACCGCCAAATGCATGCAACAGATGGGGAAAATCGGCAAAACGATACACACGATACAAATACCGCCCGTCGCGAAACACCAACGATACAAGCCACTGCCACTATCTCTGGTTGGGGGATTTCGGGATGCCTAGTGCGCGCATGGCTCGTGCTGTTTTGAAGACCAAGAATAAGGATAAGGCCAAGCCGGCGGGGACTCCGGGCAAGGCGTCCAAGGGGCCCAAAGGGTCTAAGGGACCCAAGCCGCAGCCCGAGCAGCCGGACGAGGGGATGGCGAGCGCCGAGCGTTACGCGCTCGCGCTCGAATCCATCAACGAGAACCTCTACGACTGGGACATCGCCAACGACACGGTCTATTTCGCGCCGGGTCTGTTCAAGATTCTCGGGATCAAGCCCGAACAGATGCGGACGCCCAAGGACTGGACCGATCGGATCCATCCCGACGATCGTCCGTTGTTCAAGTACTCGCTGGCGGAGCATCTTAAGGGTAACACGCCGCGCTTCTCGATGGAATTGCGCTACCGCGACGGCGGCGGCAACTGGCGCTGGGCGCGGCAGGCCGGCATCGCGGTGCGCCGCCCGGACGGCCGAGCCCATCGCATGGTCGGCGCCGCAGGCGACATCACCGAGGCCAAGCGCGACGACGAGGCAATGACCGCTTCGGCCGATCTGCTGAAGGTGATGAGCCGTTCGACATTCGAGTTGCAAACCGTGTTCGACACCATTGTCACCTCTGCGACGCGGCTGTGCGACGCTGATGCCGCGCTGATTTTTCGGCGTGAGGACAGCCACTACCGGCTGGCGTCGGAACACGGGCTCACCCGGCAACAGGACGAATTCTTACGCGGTCAGCAGATTGTCCCCGGGCGCACCACAATGGTCGGTCGCGCGGCGCTGGAGCGCCGCACGATCCATATTCCGGATGTTGCCGCAGACACCGAATACCACTGGCCGGAGGTCAACAAGGTCGGCCGCTTTCACACCATTCTCGGCGTCCCGCTGTTGCGCGAGGGCGTTCCAATCGGCGTGATCACGTTGACGCGCGAAACCGCGCGGCCGTTCAGCGCTCAGCAGATCGAATTGATCTCGACCTTCGCCAACCAGGCGGTGATCGCGATCGAGACTGTACGGCTATTCAACGAGGTCCAGGAGCGCACCGCTGAGATCGAGCGCACCCGAACCGTTCTCGCCACCATGATCGACAACATGGACGACGGCCTTGCGCTGATGACGCCGACCGCCAACGACGTCCGGGTCGAATTCGTCAACCAGCGCATGATGGAATTCCAGCGCTACCCTGCCGATGTCGTGTTCCCCGGCTGCATGATGAGTGACGTGCGCCGCTTCCAGATTGGCCGCGGCGATTTTGGCAAGGTCGATGACGTCGAAGCCAAGGTCCGCGAACTGGTCGATCACTTGAAAGTGCCTGGCGGCGCTCGTTTCGAGCGGCCCTCGCCCAGCGGGCATTACATCGAAACCAGCTACAAGCCGCTCGACAGCGGCAACATCATCAGCATCCACCGCAACATCACCGAGTTGAAGGAGCGCGAAGCGTCGCTTGCGGCAGCCAAGGAGGCGGCCGAGGCGGCGCGCGCCGATGCCGAGCGCACGCGGCAGTCGATGCAGACGGTGCTCGACAACATGAACGAAGCCGTTCAGTTGTTCGATAAGGATTTCAATATCGAGTTCGTCAACCGCAAGCTCTTGGAGTTCCACCACTATCCTTACGAGATCGGGGGGCCCGGCGCTTCGGGCTTCGACGGCATCCGTTATATGGCGAAGCGCGGCGACTATGGCCCCGATGTCGACGTCGACAAGGTCGTGGCGGAGCGTGCTGCGCGCATTCGCGATCCGAAGGGCAGCCGTCACGTGCGGCGCACCGGGAACGGTAGCCTGGTCGAGTTCACGTTCAATCCATTGCCCGATGGCCGAGTGCTTGCGGTCGGTCACGACGTCACCGAGATCAAGCACCGCGAAGAGGCGTTGCAGGCGGCCGCCGACATCCTCAAGCTCATCAGCCGCGGCCGGTTCGATCTGCAGACGGTGCTTGAGACGCTGGTCGAGTCGGCATCGCGGCTGTGCGAGGCCGACGGCGCCAACATCTTCCAGCTCCAGGGCGACACGCTCCGCGTCACGGCGAGCCATGGCTATTCGACCGAGCTGACTGAATTCATGCTGACCCAGCGCGTATCGCCGAACCGCAATTCGTTGAGCGGCCGCACTGTGCTGGACCGCGCCGTGGTGCATATTCCTGACATCGAGGCGGACCGCGAATACACCTGGGCGGGCCCGCAAAAGTTTGGCGAATACCGCGCGATGCTCGGCGTCCCGCTAATGCGTGAGGGAACGCCGATCGGCGTGCTGGCGATGACGCGCAGCAAAGCGCAGCCGTTCACGCCCGCCCAAATCGAGCTGATCTCGACCTTCGCCGACCAAGCCGTCATCGCGATCGAAACGCTGCGCTTGTTCAACGAGGTGCAGGAGCGCACCGCAGAAACCGAGCGTACGCGCCAAGTCATGCAGACGGCTTTTGACAACATGACTGACGGCGTTGCGCTGATCGACAAGGACATGCGGCAACAATTCATGAGCCGCCAACAGGCCAATTCGCGGAGATTGCCGCCGGAGCTGGTGCAGCCGGGCGTGCATGTCCGCGACGTGATGCTGTTTCAGGCGCGGCGTGGTGACTACGGCCCCGTCACCAGCGAGGCGGACGTGGAGCGCTACGTCGA